>ENA-ORRE01000789-ORRE01000789.1-human-gut-metagenome-genome-assembly--contig:-NODE-789-length-23666-cov-7.329931_pt1 | contig 23666 bp, 18 predicted proteins | sample MGYA00242171_ERZ509126 | MGnify/ENA primary metagenome ERZ509126 (study PRJEB26280, sample SAMEA2338648) | human gut metagenome | biome: human gut; feature: human-associated habitat; material: faeces... | reverse complement strand
TCGACCTCCGCCTCCTCGCGGGTGGCATGGGCTGTATGGCCCTCCTGCCACAGGAACTCGGCAGTGCGCAGGAACATGCGGGTGCGCATCTCCCAGCGCATCACGTTGGCCCACTGGTTGATGAGCAGGGGCAGGTCGCGGTACGAGGTGATCCAGTTCTTATATGTGTTCCAGATGATGGTCTCGGAGGTGGGGCGGATGATGAGCTCCTCCTCGAGGCGGGCGTCGGGGTCCACCACCACACCCTTGCCGTCGGGGTCGTTCTTGAGGCGATGGTGAGTGACCACGGCGCACTCCTTGGCGAAGCCCTCCACGTGCTCGGCCTCGCGGCTGAGGAACGACTTGGGGATGAGCAGGGGGAAATAGGCGTTCTGGTGGCCGGTGGCCTTGAACATGGCGTCGAGCTGGCGCTGCATCTTCTCCCAGATGGCATAGCCGTAGGGCTTGATTACCATGCAGCCGCGCACGGCCGACTGCTCGGCCAGGCCAGCCTTGTCGACCAGCTCGTTATACCACTGCGAATAATTATCGGATCTCTTTGTGAAGTTCTTGAGTTGCTTTGCCATTTCAGTGTTTTCTTTGTGTGGTACCAGGGTCGCATCAGGACCAGAGCCGATCGGCGTTGCGGAGCTTCCTGTGGTCGGCTCCGATGCCGCGCCAGGCCAGTATCAGAGCCGCCACGGCAATGAAAGGGGCGAATGCCAGCGACGACCAGCTCACCACTGCGCCCTCGAAAGCGGTGTAGCCCAGCAGGGCGGCAGTAAAGGCGGTGGCGACGGTCAGCAGCAGCGACACGGCGCACACACGCTTCTGCTGCGGCAGGTTGCGGTACATGAAGATGTCGATCAGCGGCAGCAGGGCCGACAGGCCCGAGACACACGCCAGGTAGATGGTCCATATCGTGGGGGGCACGGCACCGTCGGTGGACTTTCCCTCCGGGCTTATGCACCACGTGTGGAAGTCATACGTGAAGTCGGGGAGTTGCCACTGCCCCAGGGAGCATAGCGTGAAAGCCAGCATGCAACCGAAAGCTATGACGAGAAAAACCGTCTGCCATCTTTGTATCACCATGGTACAAAATATTCTTTTTTTACATAAGCCGTCAAGTCACACAACCATCCGACCTGCAAATTTCAACATTTTTCATCCTGGCGCCAGCAAACCGACGCCACCACTTGCGGAATGGCCCCCGGTTTCGGCACATTTATTTCGCAAAATTACAAACTTTCCCACTGATTTGCAAATGCCGGAGTTCGGTTAGGAAGAAAAAAAGTTGTCGACAATGTACGCATCCGGGAGACGTGTCCGAAAATCGGCGTCAGGCGGAATAAAATTGGCGTGGTATTTGTTAACTGAATAATACAAGTATCGCGAACACAACATGCCATCGAAAATCGACATCACCGACATACGCGGCATTCTCAGGCACGTCAGGCAGGGACGGCTCAAGGATGCCCTCGACGCCGCCAAGCGCTGTGCCGTGGCCCTCGGCCTGTGGCAGCAACTCGACATGCTCTCCGCACACGAGCGCACATACCGCGCCATAACCGAGTACATGGCCACCGAAAAGGACACCGCCCAGCGCTCCCGCTCCCTGGCCTGCATCAAGGAAGACCTGCTCCGCCTGGCCGACACTGCCAGGCTCGACATGGACGTCAACACCCCCCGTCCCGGGCGCGAGGGCGACCTATACGCCGCCGCCGTCCGCACCCGACGCCTCTCGCAGGAAAAGCCGATGCCCCGGCTGCTGGCGGACATCGCCAAGGCCGGAGCCGAAGAGCGGTACGCCCTCATCGACGAGCTGTTCATGCGCGTGGTCACCACCCAGCACCTGCCGCGCCCGCAGGCCGAGGCCCTGCAACTCATGCTGTCCGATTTCCACACCGACTTCGACGCGGCGGCAATGACCATCAGCGCCCTCGGCATCGCCAACATCTACTACTACGACCGCGCCAAGCTGCTTCTGCTGCTCGACATCCCGGCCAACGAGAGTCCGCAACTGCTGGCACGCCGCCTGGCGGGCATATACCTCACCCTGTGGCGCCACCCGCAGCGCATCTCGCTCGACCCCGAGGTGGGCGAGCGCGTCGCCGCACTGCTCGACGATGCGGCCATACTCGCCGCCATGCGCAAGGTGGTTCTCGCCTTCCTCGGCTCACGCGACACCCAGCGCATCAACGACAAGATGCAGCAGGAAATCATCCCGGAGCTGCAGAAGCTACAGAGCGACTTCGTGCGACGCTTTCCCTCTCAGGCCGACCTCAGCGAGCTCATGGACCCGGAGAAAAACCCGGCCTGGGACGACCTGCTGGGCAAGTCGGGCCTGCGCGACTCCCTCCAGGAACTCGGCGACATGCAGCAGCAGGGAGGCGACGTCATGATGTTAGCATTCTCCAATCTCAAGAATTTCCCCTTCTTCCACCGCGCCGGCAACTGGCTACTCCCCTACTCGCCTGAGCATCCGGCATTAGCGAGTGCCCTGAATGCCAACCCGGAGCTACTGAAGATTCTCGACGAGTCGGTCGACTTCCTCTGCGACCCGGACAAGTACTCCCTGGGCCTGGCACTGGAGAAGATGCCGGCCGGCCGTGCGCCGATGATGCTCGACCAGCTCCGGCAGCAGTTCGAGCAGTACCGCGAGGACAAGAAGACCTCCTTTCATAAAGACACCGAGCCGGCCGTAAACCTGCAGATCACCCTCTACGTGCGTTCGCTGTCGCGCCTGGTGTCGCTCTTCCCGCACCAGGGACTGCGCATGCCCAACCCCTTTGCCACTGCCATCAACCCGGCTACACTCCCCTTCCTGGGGCTAAAGATGAATGGCCGGAAAGACCTGCGCACCGTATCGGAATTCCTCTTCACCCGCGGCTACTACGGCGAGGCGCTGCCCGTGCTCCACCAGCTCGAGAAGCTCACCCCCGACTCTGCGGAACTGCTTGAGAAAATCGGCTATTGCCAGCAGCAGCTGGGCGACACCGAGGATGCCCTGAACAATTACATCCGCGCCGAGGAACTCCAGGAGTACCCGGGTCCGTGGCTGATGCGCAAGCTCGCCAGCCTGCACCGCGCCATGGGCCACCACGCCGAGGCCGCCCGCTACTGGCAGCGCCTTAGCGACGCCAGCCCCGACGATCCCAAGGCCACCCTGCAGCTTGCCAATGCCCTCTTCGACGCCGGCGACATCGAGGGAGCGCTCAAGAAGTATTATAAGGTGGACTACCTGCGCGGCGGCTCGGAGCGTACCTGGCGCCCGATAGCCTGGTGCGAGTTCCGGCTCGGCAACTACGACAAGGCGCAGAGCTCCTACGACCGGCTGCTGAAGGGTGACACCGACTCTGCCGACCTGCTCAACGCCGGCCACCTGACCCTTGCCCGCGGCGACCTTTCCGGCGCCATCGACCTCTATACCCGCGCCGCCCGCGCCCATAAAGCGGGCCTGCCCGACTTCCTGACGCAACTCGCCGCCGACGCCGACATCCTCGCCGCCCACGGCCTCGACGCCGAAGCCCAGGCCATCCTTTCCGACCGCCTCGCCTTCGCCCTCCACCCCTGACTAATAACGCGAGTTCGGGATAATAATCAGGCGACCCGGTCGGATCGCCCGATAACTCATGCCTAATGATGATGTCGCCGAGTTGGCTATCGTTATCCCGAACTCGCGTTCTAAGGTCAGGCGTGGCTGCTCGTCGTCATCATGACATACCGCGAGCTCGAAAGTGCCTGCCCTAGCAGCAAATAACGACTGGATTTTTTCATTTCGGTTGGTTGTCAACTTGTTTTGCCAACTCCTTCTGCTGCCGGAATAGGCGACGCCGAAGACGGTTTATGGATGAGCGTGACGGTGTGAAGGGCGCCAAGGTGACTGTGCGCTCCTCTTCGTCGGGCGTCGCTCCGGAATGGTTTACTGCCATGGTCGCGGCCTGCCCCGGGCCAAGGTTGCAGAACTGCACGGTCAGCTGGTCGCGATAGTCGAAGATCAAGCGTGTGTCGAGGGTGCTGACTCTACCGATGAGCACGACATTATCATCGAAATAGTCGCCGTATTTTGCGAACGAGTCGGCTTCCTCCGAGTTCTCGTAGCTAAAGCCATAGGCCAGGAACCGGGGCGCCAGTTCGTGCCTGCGGCCTGTGAGGTAGAACTTGGTGTACCAGGAACGGGAGAGGTGCGCCATCGGGTATCCGTCCGTGTCCTTGATGACGATTGCCTTGGCTGCGGTAGTGTTGTCGCCGATCCAGTCCCAGACGGAAGTGTCGGTCAATAGACGGCGCCAGGCCTGTGTCATGCGGGTCTTGTCGATTCCGTCGTTTCTGAAGTAGCCAGCATGGGCGAGTGCGTCGTCGATTTCAGCCTGTAGCATTGCGGCCACATCGTCTGCACCGTCCAGCACGCGCCGGAGCATTTGCTTGACGTCGTCGCGGCGTAGAAGTGCTTTAATGTGAGAGTCGCTGTCTCTCTTTTCGGTGACCGACAGCCAAAAGAGTCCCGGTTCCCAGCCTCGTATGGCGGATACTATGGCCCGGATGAGCAGGTGGTTGTCGGCCACGATGCCGTTTTTGTCGAAGAGGGGGAGGAGGCGGCTGATTCGACGCTTCAATATGTTGATGTCAGCCTCAAGCACCACGTCGGCAAATCCCTTGAAGAATTCGTGGCCCTCCATGACACGGAGTTCCTGCTCGAAGGCCAGGTCGGAAAGTATGAGACGGGCTTTGCGCCTCTCTTCGTCTATAGCTTTGGCTTCGCGTTGCGTCGGCGGATAGTTGACGAGGGTAGTGAAGATATCGTTGGCGGAGGCATCGGCCCATGCTATTTCCTTGAGTGCTTGGATTAGCGACACCTGTGGCACGATACCGTCGATATTGGTGTTCTCAATTATGTTCCACGCCATGTGCATCCAGCGGCGGAAATTCAGGGTGTCGAACGTGTCGTGGCCAAGGATGTATTCGACGATGGCCGAGAAGAGGATGGCCGTGGTGCGCGTGTATTCTTTTTTGCCATCGAACAGGAGGGCTCGTTCGCCTTTCCAGCATGGGATTAGCGCGTCGTGTATTTCCTCGGCATGGGCGTGAAATGCGTCAAGGAGGCGTGTGGCGACATACTTGAGGTCGATGCCGGCGGCAATGAGCGCCAGGTACGGCGCAAAGCCTGCGTACCGTCCGTCGTCATCGCTTTGCCGTTCGCTGGTGATATCGAAGAAAGGGAATAGTGTCTCGCTATCGGATGTCGCCTTATATCCTTTGCTGAAAGCGTCTGGATTGACGCGGGTGAGAACCATCAGGGCGCCCAGACGGTAGAAGAAGCGGAAGAACTTGTCGTTGAAGGCCTTGTCGGATTCGTCGTCGCGATGCCAAAAGATGTCAATCCAGTCCGTGTCGAGCTTTGTAGCGAAGTCCAGCCAGTCGGTCAGCTGCTCCAGGTTGCCTGTCGTTGGCTTGTAATAGCCAACCAGGTCGGCCTTGAAGTTCTCGAAAGGGGTAAGGTGGAGGCCGCGGGCGTTCATCTTGATGTATAGCTCCTCGGTGAGGCCGAACTTCTCGAGCGGCAACACGTAGAAGCGGAGCAGATCGAGTCTGTCGGTCAGGTCATGGCGTCCGGCGGCCTTGTATCGGGCGTCGATGGCGTCGAGCATAACGAGCATGGCCTGCACGGTGGCATCCACACGATAAGCGTTGGAGTACCATAGGCGCTCCTTGATGATGGCCGAGGGGGCGTGGTCGACGTCGGAGATGCTGTCGAGTTCGAGCAGGCGATTGATGAATTCGTGAGATGTTGTGCGGGTTTCATACGAGAACCGCTCCTTCATTGCACGGGCCAGGTCCGTTCTCCCTTCCTTTATATAGATATACGTGTGGAGCAGGAAGAGGGTGGTAAGGCGCTGCTGACCGTCGAGCAGCTCGAAGGCACGGCCTTTCTTATGTGCCTGTTGCAGGGAGCCATAGATGAAGCTGAATACGGCCTCTTTGCCGTCTGTCATGGCCGAGAACATCTCGGCGAGGATGGAATCGCGCACCTGGTCCTCTTCCGGACGTCCCTGTGCGTATGATCGCTGGATGCGGGGGATTAGGATTTTCCCTATGGACTGCGAAGCCTCGTTAGCGTCGTCGGCTTGCAGGCCGCGGTCGAGGAGTTCTCGGAAAGAGTATAGCTTGTTAATCATTGTCGGTCAAGTAGTTTTTGAGTTGGTCGCAAATGTATTTGCCGTATGCCTTCTTGCACTCGGAATCCCAGACGGTGGTGGTGCGGTGTTCGCTGCCGAAGGTCTTGAAGAAGACCAGCTGTGTGCATGGAGGCACATACTTGCCCTGACGGATCTCGTCAATGATGCGCTGCTGCTTGTCGGGGAAGATGGCGTTGCCGTAGCTGCGGTTGGTCTCGTCGTCGAGCAGGGTGAGGTTTCCGATTTCGTCCCTCAGGTCCTCGTCGCCCTCGCCGAAGCCTTTCTGGATGATTTCGATGCACTTGTCCCAGTTGCGGCTCTCGTATGCCGTGACGAAGTCGGGAGTGTCGGCCCCGGAGTCGGGCCAGACCATGTACGTGTCTACCCAGGCTCTCTTGTTGTCGAAGCCCTTTATGTCGATGGCTTTCTGCGAATCGATGTGCTCGACGTCCCATTTCTGCGTCACGTAGACATCGAAGGGGAACTTGTACGACGGACTGTTGAGTTTTGACTCGGTTCCGTTTTTCGCAGCCTTGCTGTTCAGCTGTTCGAGCTGGGAGTTGAGGGTGTGGATGTTGAAGAGCAGCAGGGCCTTCTTGATGTCGGCCGAGTCGTGCTTGTAAGTCTTGTTGAGGTTATAGCCGGCATCCTCTACCTTGAAGCCCTTCATGACGTTGCGGACGAGACCTTTCAACTTGTCGGCGAAAGTGGACTGTGTGGCGGTGTCCTCCTTGATGGAGAGATATTCGGAATAGATGGACTCCATGGGCGTTCCGGCCTGGGTCAGGAAGCCGACGAGGTTGTATCTGACGGGGTCCAAGTACCAGTCCTCGAGGGTGCGGAAGCAGTCCATTATATTGCGCCACTGCTGGTTGAGGGTGTCTTCGAGCTTAATGCCGTCGAGGCCGTCGAATAGATTGTTGTAGTAGTTGAACAGGGCATTCTCCTGGTCGTGTGCGGTGGAAGGGATGTCGTTTGCCGCCAGGCGCAGCACGAGTTCGATGCGGTTGGCGGGGCTGGTCCTTTTCTTGTCGAGGAAGTACCAGAAGTCGTCCTGGTGAAGGGTATTTTCGATGCGTTCCCATTCCAGGGCCTTTTCGAGCTGCTTACGGTTGCCGTCGTCGTTGACGTAGTTACGCTTCTGCAGAAATAGGGCCTTGATGAGCTCGGCGTCGGTGAGCTTGATTTTGCCGTTGTTGGTCGACAGGAACTCACGGATGACGTTCTGGTCTTCGGAAATCTCGTACCAGATGATCTGGACGGACCCGCACGCCTCTGTGGTCGATTTCGACTGGCGCAGCAGCTTCTCGAAATCGTAGATCATGTCTTCGGGGGTCACTTCGTCCGTGGAGTTGCGGTCGAACCACGTCTCTATCCATTCCCAGGCGTTGCGGGCGTGCTTCTCGTCGATGTTGGAAAAGGTGTCCTGTCCTTCGATGTTGCGCAGGTATGGCCACATGTTTTCCCGGGTTTGGTAGACGAGGCTGAATAGTTTCTGTAGGCATTCGTCTTTCCTTGCGGGGCGAAGCATGCTGTTCTGTATGACGAACCGCAGCAGCAGATAAAGGGTAGTGAGGCGCTGCTGGCCGTCGATGACCTCATAGACGGTCTCTTCGGGCGCCATCTGCATCTTTTCGCGGATGACGGGGTCGGTGAGCCTCTTGACGATGACGGGCTGGAGGCAGTAGAACTCGCCGTCGGCCTTGTCCCTTTTCTTGCAGAAAGCATAAAGGTCGTCAAGGAGCTTGTCCACCTGCGACTTGTTCCAGCGGTATCCGCGCTGGTAGGCCGGGATGTAAAACACGCGCCTGTCGCGCAGTTCGGATATGGCCTTGGTATCGACAATGTTTGGCATAATAGGAAGGATTAGAGAAAAAGTCGCCCCATCGGAGGCGACTTTGTGTTTTCGGGGAGCGGCAAACGGGGCTCGAACCCGCGACCCTGAGCTTGGGAAGCTCATGCTCTGCCAACTGAGCTATTGCCGCGTATGATTTGCTTTTACGGTTGCAAAGGTAGTGAATTTTTTTGAAACCGTGGCAGGGAAGGGAATTTTTATTTTTCGAGGTCGTGCTCAATGGCGTCGATGAGGGCGCGGAGGTCGCGGTCGACGCTGAGGCGGTTCTCGATGGTGCGGATGCCGTGGAGCACGGTGGAGTGGCTGCGGCGCAGGCGCTGCCCGATGGCCGTCTGGCTCAGGGGCAGGTGCTTGGCGGCCAGGTACATGATCACCTGGCGGGCGTCGGCGATATCGCGCACCTTGCTCTTGGAGTAGATGACGTCTGGGTTGATGCGGAAGCTCTCGGCGGTGAACTCCACTATCATGTCGAAGTTGACGGTGCGCTGTCGTGGACGAGCCATCTTCAGCGCTTCCTCCAGGGCGAGTTGCTCGGTGATGGGCACGGACAGTGTGACGGCGCGGAGAATCAGGGAGGCGACGACGCCCTCGAGCTCGCGGACGGAGCCGGTGACGTTGTCGGCGATGATGTCGATGACGCTCTCGGGCAGCTCGAGCCCTCCGGCGGAGGCCTTGTGACGCAGGATGGCACGCCGCAACTGCGGGTCGGGCTTGTTCAGCATCTCCGTAGAGCCCCACTTGAAGCGGTCGATGAGGCGGTCGGTGACGCCCTCCAGGCTCGACGGCGCACGGTCGCAGGTGAACAGCAGCTTGCGGTTGGAGCCGTGCAGGTAGTTGAAGATGGGGAAAAGAGTGTCCATGGTCCCTTTCTTTCCCCCAAGCTCCTGGATGTCGTCGATTAGCAGCACGTCGATGCTTTGGTAGAAGTTGATGAAGTCAGGGACCTTCCCCTGCTGGCTGGCCACCTGGTACTGGTTCTGGAAGTTGCGCATGGACACGAACAGGACGCGGCTCTGCGGGTTGCGTTGCTTGAGGGCTATGCCGATGGCCTGGATGAGGTGGGTCTTGCCCACGCCTACGGGGCCGTAGAGAAAGAAGGGGTTGAAGTCGGGGCTCTCGGGATGGTCGGCGATGGAGCGGGCTATAGTGTAGGCGAGGCGGTTGCTGTCACCGACGCAGTAATTGGCGAAAGTGTATTCTGGCTTGAGGCCGCAGGTCTCCTCTATGTCGGCGCCGAGGGGCGCCTTGGGTGCCTTGTGGCCGCGGCCGGCACCGGAGACGAGCATATTGGCCTGGTCGTCGCCGGCGATGACGCCCACGCTCCAGTAGATTTCGATGTCGGTGCCGAAGGTCTGCTCCAGGGCCGTCAGGAAAGGCTCCGAAAAGCGGTCCTCGTACAGCTCGCGGACGTAGTTGGAGCGCACGGCGATAGTGAGGCGGCGTCCGTCAAGGCTTACCAGGCGGGCGTCGGAGAACCAGTTGGCGTAGAGCTCTGGGCCGACGGCGGCATGAACGAGGCCGAGAAAGTGCTGCCACTTCTGCTCGGCGGCCGTCTGCTCTGTTATGGCGATGTCGGCGGTCATCAGAGCAGCTTGATGGAGATGTAGCGTTTGGGGTTGCGCTTGATGTCGAGGATGAGGGAGTCGACGCTGGCGCTCACCTGACAGAGGTTCTGGTAGAGCTGCGGGTCGTTCATGAGCAGACCGAGGGTGGACTTCTCGTTGTTGAGAGCCTCGGAGAAGGCGACGAGACGCTCGGTGAGCTGGTTGACGTTCTGCACGGACTGGTCCAGGGGCAGGTCGCGCAGGGTAGCGGAGAAGTAGCGCAGGTCGCCGGTGATGGTGTCGAGGTTGGTGGCGATGCTGTTGACGCGGCCAAATATGGCAGGCGTCGACGACTTTATGCCGCCGAGGGTTGAGTTGAGCAGCAGGGTGCCGTCATAGAGGTTGCCGGTGATGCCCTCGAAGCGGTTGAGGCTGCGGTAGATGGCGGGGTGCGAGGCCAGGTTATTGAGGTTGAGCATCAGGGTGTCGACACGCGGAAGAATGCTGTTGACGGTGGGCAGTATCTGGTCGGTGACGGTAGCCATGAGGTCTGGCGTGGTCATGGGGGGGACTTCGCCGCCCTTGTCAATCATGGCCTGCGAGGAGCCCAGGTGCAGGGCTATGCTGGCGCCAGACAGCAGGCTCTGGGCGATCTCGGCACGGGTACCCTGGGGCAGGTGCAGCTTGGGGTCGAGCGCCAGCAGCACCTTGATCTTGCCGGGGTGCTCGTAGTTGAACTCTATCTCGCGCACCTGCCCGACTTTGAAGCCATCGATGGTGACGGGGGCGGCCACTTCGAGGCCGTCCACGCGGTCGTAGTTGACGTAGTAGAAGTTGACGGGCTTGAATAGGTTGATGCCCTTGAGGTAGTCGATGCCGAAAAAGAGGATGGCCAGTGCCATCAGGACGCTGGCGCCTATTGTGAGCTCTTTGGAGATAAAGCTTTTCTTTTTCATGGCTTGGGTGGTGTGCGGTGGGTGGGTTAGTTGTTTCGGTTGAGGTGTGCCTTCTTGGCCTTGGGGGAGATGGTGGCCTGGGCTTTGGCTGCGGCTTTGTCCGGCTTGGCGGAGTCCTTGTTGGCCTGGGCAGGTTTAGGCGTGGAAGACTTGGCTGTGGCTGGCTTGGCAGACGCACCATGGTGCGTCCCTACATTGCGGGCGCGATTGGTCTTGCCGGGCTTCTTGCTGGCATTCTTGCCATTCCTGGGCTCAGGCGATGGCACCTGGGCGGACTGTGCGGCGGGCTGCGGCTTGGGACGCTGGCTAATGGAGGCCGGCTCCGAATAGGTACGCACGTTCACGTCGTCCTGCTCGCGGACCTTGGCAGCGGATGTGGCGCGTGCCTGGGCGGAGCGGCGGCGGGTGCCGGTAGTGCGGTGTGCGTAGGCTGTATGGCCGCTGCCGCTGACCTTGCGCTCGGGGGAGGCGGGAGAGGCGATGATAGCGTAGCCGTCGCCGACGTAGGTGCGTCCGTCGTCCAAAGGTTCTTCCTGCACGGGCGCGGGCTTGGGCTGGCGGGCCAGGGCGAGCTCCTGCTGGTAGTAGACGCGCACGGCGTTGAACAGCGCCTTGGCTATCTTGTTCTGGCCCGTCGTAGAGGCCAGGTACTTGGCGGAGTTGGGGTTGCAGATGTAGTCCATCTCCACGAGCACGGCGGGCATGGAGGTGGCCCAGAGCACCCAGAATGGCTCCTGGGTGACACCCCGGTCGCGGCGCCCGGCCACGGCCTTGAGCTGCTTCTGCACTTCCTGGGCGAGGTCGAGGCTGCGCTCCTGCTGGCGCTTCTGCATCATCTCGAAGATGATGTAGCTCTCGTCGCTGTCGGGGTCAAAGCCCTGATAGTTCTCGTGATAGCCCTTCTCGAGCTTGATGACGGAGTTCTCGCGCTTGACCACGTCGGCGTTCTTGCGGTCCTTGCTCTGTCCGAGCACGTGCACCGACGAGCCGACGGCGCTGATGCGGCGCGGGTTGTCGGTGGCCAGGGAGTTGACGTGCAGCGAGATGAACAGGTCGGCACCGTTTTTGTTGGCCTTGTCGGCGCGCTGCTGCAGCGTCAGGTACTCGTCTTTATCGCGCGTGTAGATGACGCGTACGTCCTTGAGGTTCTTCTTGATGAACTCGCCGAGCTTGAGGGCCACGCCGAGGTTTATGTCTTTTTCATTGACGCCGTTGCCCTGCGCGCCGGGATCCTTGCCGCCGTGCCCGGCGTCGATGACGAGTGTGAACTTGGCCTTGGAAGTCTTGGCGCCATGCATGACAGGCGTTCCCGCGAGCAGGAACACCAATACAGTTATCAGGCTGAATATCAGTATGTTGTGTCGTATGCTTTTCATCACTGAAGGGGATATGGACTGCAAAGGTAATAATTTTTTCGGGCCGATGCAAACTTAAGCTGCGGGAAGGTTACCCGCAGAGGGCGTTTTTTACCATATTTATATAAGTGTATAGGGATAGGATTTTGATATTAGGGCAAAAAGCAGTAACTTTGCGGCATATTACGGTCGGGGCGCTCCGCAAGAGCGCCTTGAGGCCGCTTCATTGAACGCTTAATAAGTAAATACAATGAGAAATAAGATTGTAGCCGGCAACTGGAAGATGAACACCACGGTGCCCGAGGGTGTGGCCCTTGCCAAGGAAATCAACGCCGCCCTGACCGGCCGCCCCGTCAACTGCGGTGTGGTGGTCTGCGTGCCCGCCACGCACCTCTGCCCGGTGGCCGACGTCATAGACGATAAACTCTTGGGCCTGGGCGCCGAGAACTGCTCGGAGCACGACAAGGGCGCATACACCGGCGAGATCAGCGCCGCCATGGTAGCCTCCACCGGCGCCGGCTACGTCATAATCGGCCACAGCGAGCGCCGCCAGTACTTCGGCGAGGACAACGCCCAGCTCCTGTCAAAGGTGCGTCAGGCCCTGGCCAACGACCTGACGCCCATCTTCTGTGTCGGCGAGGTGCTCGAACAGCGCGAGGACGGCTCCTACAACGCCGTCGTCCGCGGCCAGGTCGAGGCTCTCTTCAGCCTCCCCGCCGAAGAGTTCGCCAAGATCGTCGTGGCCTACGAGCCCGTATGGGCCATCGGCACCGGCAAGACCGCCACCGCCGACCAGGCCCAGGACATGCACGCCAACATCCGAGCCGCCATCGCCGCACAGTACGGCAAGGAACTGGCCGACGGCCCCACCATCCTCTACGGCGGCTCCTGCAAGCCCGCCAACGCCCCCGAGCTCTTCGCCAAGCCAGACGTTGACGGAGGCCTCATCGGCGGAGCAGCCCTCAAGGCCGACTCCTTCATGGGCATTATCGCCGCCTTCGACTGACAGCCCCTGCTCCCCTGCTGATGAAATTCCGCATCGTACACATACACGCACTTTTCTGCACCGTGCTGGCCCTTGTCTTCTGGTCCGCACCGGTGCGGACGCTCGCGCAGGAACCGGCCGGCCAGCCGGAGAACCCTGTCGCCGAGGCAATAGAGCGTAGCAGCGACGGCTCCATCTCGGTCACAATTCCCGAAGACATGCTCCGGCTCATCCTCAACGGAGCGCCGCGACACGCCTCCTCCGGCCCGGCACGCCCCACCAGGCCCTCCCGCCATATAGGCAAGGCCGAAGGCTGGCGCGTACAGGTCTTCGCCGACGGACAGCATCCCTCCACGCTTTCCGCCCGTGCACGTGCACGCGGCAAGGCCATCGTGGCCCGCTTCCCCAAGTACCGCGGACAGGTCTACACCTTCTCCTCCTCCCCCAACTGGTACTGTCGCGTGGGCAATTTCCGCACAGCTGCCGAGGCCAACGCCGCACTGGCAGAGCTCAAGCGCGCCTTCCCGGCCTTCGCCTCCGAAATGCGCACAGTAAAAAGCACCGTCATACTCAGGTAAACTTAGGCAATGAGCCGTAAAGAACCACACGACCCCGAGCTGGTCAAAGAGCTGGCCGGCCATTACGAGGCCATCCTGCGCCTGATAGGCGAGGATTCCGGGCGCGAGGGCCTGCTCAAGACCCCCGTGCGTGCCGCCAAGGCCATGCTCGACCTCACCGCCGGCTATCGCCTCGACGCCCGCGAACTCATGCAGAAAGCCATCTTCTCGCATACAGGCTCCTCCATGGTCATAGTCCGCGACATCGAGTTCTACTCCCTGTGCGAGCACCACATACTCCCCTTCTTCGGCCGCGTCTCCGTGGGCTACATCCCCGACGGCAAGATTGTCGGCCTGAGCAAGCTCCCCCGTGTCGTCGACGCCTTCGCCCGCCGCCTCCAGGTCCAGGAGAACCTCACCGCCCAGATCTGCCGGGCCGTCGCCGACGCCATGCCCAACCGCGGAGTCATCGTGGCCTGCACCGCCGAGCACCTCTGCATGAAGATGCGCGGAGTCGAAAAACAGCAGTCCGAGACCACCACCTACGAATACCCCGGCGGGTTCGCCGCCGACCCCAGCCTCCGCGCCGAGTTCCGCAGCCTCGCCGGATTAGGATAAGAAATGTGCCCACATGAAATGCGAATGGAACTACCAGCCCCTCACACCACAGCAGCGCCAGGCCGCAGCTGACATCGACGCAGGCACCGGCGTCGGGGCACCCATCGCCGAGCTCCTCGTGCGCCGACATGTGGGTACCGCGCGCCAGGCCGAACAGTTCTTCGCCCCCGCCCTGGCCGACCTGCACGACCCCTTCCTTATGCCCGGCATGGACAAGGCCGTGCACCGCCTCAACAAGGCCATGGGCGCCAAGGAGCGCATCATGATCTACGGCGACTACGACGTCGACGGCACTACCGCCGTAGCGCTCGTCTACAAGTATCTCCAGAACTACTACTCCAACATCGAGTACTACATCCCCACCCGCTACGAGGAGGGGTACGGCATCTCCCGCAAGAGCATAGACTACGCCGCCGAGCGCGGCATCAGGCTCGTCATAGTGCTCGACTGCGGCATCAAGGCCATAGAAGAGATCGCCTACGCCAAGTCCCGCGGCATCGACTTCATCATCTGCGACCACCACGTGCCCGACCCCGAGCTGCCCCCCGCCGTCGCCATCCTCAACCCCAAGATGCAAGGGAGTACCTACCCTTGCAAGCACCTCAGCGGCTGCGGCGTCGGCTTCAAGTTCATGCAGGCCTTCGCCAAAAGCAACGGCCTGGAGAACCACAACGAACTCGAGTCGCTGCTCGACCTGGTTGCCGTCAGCATCGCCGCCGACATCGTCCCCATCGTGGGCGAGAACCGCGTCATGGCCTACCACGGCATGCGCCGCATCAACCTCAACCCCAACCTCGGCCTCCGCTCCATAATCCGCACCTGCAAGCTCACCAACAAGGAGATCACCATCAGCGACGTCATCTTCAAGATCGGTCCCCGCATCAACGCCTCCGGCCGCATGCAGAGCGGCATAGAGGCCGTCGACCTCATGGTCAGCCGCGACCTCCACGACGCCTACGAGAAGGGCCGAGCCATCGACCAGTACAACAAGGACCGCAAGGAGCTTGACAAGCGCATCACACTGGAAGCCAACGACATCATAGCCCGCAACGTCAGCATCGTCCGCGGCAAGCGCTCCATTGTCATCTACAACCCCGACTGGCACAAGGGCATCATAGGCATCGTTGCCTCGCGCCTGACGGAGCTCTACTACAAGCCCGCCGTCGTGCTCACCTACTCCAACGGCCTCGTCACCGGCTCCTCCCGCTCCGTCCAGGGCTTCGACATCTACTCCGCCGTCGACTCCGTCCGCGACCTGCTGGAGAACTTCGGCGGACACACCTACGCCGTCGGCCTCTCCCTGCGCGAAGAGAACATCCCCGAGTTCTCCCGCCGCTTCGAGGAATACGTGGCAAAGCACATCCGTCCCGACCAGCTCTCCCCCCAGACCGTCATCGACGCCTGCATATCCTTCTCCGACATCACCCCCGAGTTCCTGGCCCTGCTCAAGAAGTTCAACCCCTTCGGCCCCGGCAACCAGAAGCCAGTCTTCATGACCCGCCGCGTCTTCGACTTCGGCACCTCCAAGCTCGTGGGCAAGAACATGGAGCATATCAAGCTCGAGCTCGAAGACTACTCCACCTCCCGCGTGCTCAACGCCATCGCATTCAACATGGCCCCCTACTTCGAGCACATCCACGCCCACAAGCCCATGGACATCGTCTACACCATCGAGCTGGCCAAGCACAACAAGGGCGGACTCAACTCCATCCAGCTCATGATCAAGGACATGAATCCTTCCGAATCGTGACCCCGCAGGAAGTACTGCATCGCTACTGGCACTATCCCGCGTTCCGGCCCCTCCAGGCCGAGATCATCGACTCCGTGCTTGCCGGACACGACACCCTCGGCCTACTCCCCACCGGCGGCGGCAAGTCCATCACCTTCCAGGTTCCCGGCATGATGCTGCCCGGCCTGACACTGGTCGTCACCCCCCTCATCTCCCTGATGAAAGACCAGGTCGACGCCCTGCGCCGCCGACGCATACCCGCCGCAGCGCTCTACTCCGGCATGACCGCCGCCGAAGTCCGCAACGCCGAAGACCGTCTCCGGGCGCGCCGCTGCCGCTTCCTATACGTCTCTCCCGAGCGCCTGGCCGGCGAACGATTCCAGATGCGCCTGCGCCGCCTCAATGTCTCCTTGCTCGTAGTCGACGAGGCTCACTGCATCTCACAGTGGGGCTACGACTTCCGGCCACCGTACCTCCGCATCGGCGCCCTCCGCAAGCATATCGGCGAGGACGTTCCCTGCCTGGCCCTCACCGCCACCGCCACACCCGCCGTAGCCGAGGACATACGCCGGAAACTCCGCTTCCGCCCCGGAGCCCGCACCTTCCAGGCCAGCTTCTCACGCCACAACCTACAGTACATCGTCCGACCCGCCCCCGAAAAAATGGCGCAGATGACACACATCCTCTCCCACACCACCGGGAGCGCCATCGTCTACGTCCGATCACGCCGCAAGGCCCAGGAGATAGCCGACTACCTCGTCCACGCCGGCTTCCCCGCCACCTACTACCATGCAGGACTCGAGCCCGATGAGAAGAACACCCGCCAGCAGAACTGGATCGACGGCCACTGCCGCGTCATGGTTGCCACCAATGCCTTCGGCATGGGCATCGACAAGCCCGACGTCCGCCTCGTCATCCACGCCGACCCGCCCCCCAGCCTCGAAGAGTACTACCAGGAGGCGGGCCGCGCCGGACGCGACGGCCAGCGCTCCTACGCCGTCCTGCTCCGCACCGACCGCGACCGCGCAACCCTGCGCCGACGCCTCACCGAGGCATTCCCCGACAAGCAGATAGTGTTGAAAATCTACGAGCGCGTCTGCAACTTCCTCCACATCTCCCTGGGCGAAGGCGAGGGGAACCTGTACCCCTTCGACCTCGACAAATTCTGCCTCACATTCTCCATGCAGGAGCGGCAGGTCAAGGCCGCGCTGGCCATCCTCACCGCCTCCGAGGCCATGACCTTCATCGAAGAGACCCCCTCCCGACCCCGAGTAATGGTAGTGTGCGACCGCAACGCGCTCTTCGACATCCCAATCCCGCCCCGGCCCGACCGTGTGCTCCAGGCCCTGCTGCGCGAATACCCCGGTCTCTTTACCGACTTCGCCGACATCTCCGAGCAGGTGCTGGCCCTGCGCACCGGCCTGACCGTAGAAGAAGTGCTCCAGGCCCTCATCGACCTGGGGCGCCTGCACGTCATCCACTTCATTCCGCGTCGCCGCACACCCTACATCGCCATGCCGCGCCGCCGCGAGGAACCCAGATACGTCAATATTACCCGTGCCGCCTACGAAGAGCGACGCGTCGTCATGGAACGCAAGATTGAGTCCGTAATCGACTACGCCTTCTCCTCCTCCACCTGCCGAGTGCGCCGTATGCTCGCCTACTTTGGCGAACCCGACGGCCACGACTGCGGCACCTGCGACGTCTGCCTCTCCCGCCGCCCCCAAGCGGCTCCCCTCACCGACGCTCAGCTTGCCGATGTCCTCCTTGCCGCCCTCAAAGCCACACACACGCCCCTCACCCTCACGGCTCTCGAAGCCCTCTTCCCCTCCTTCCGCACCCGCCTGGCCTCCGTCCTCGATCTCCTCTGCTCCGAAGGCTTCCTCCGCCCCGCCCCCGGCGCCTCTCCCCTTGACCCCGCCTACCTACCCAGTTGATAACATTCCAGTACAATATTCTATTACTGTCTGTCCGCTAAACCATACATCAGTGAGGCCAACTTCTCCCTTTCAAGAAGCTGGACTCACTGATGTATGGTTTAGCGGACAGTAATAATAAATTTATGTCGTAAACACAGGTTTATTACTATGCGCCCATTTCGTGGGTCAGCGGATTTTCCGGGTGGGCGGGGAAGATATCAAGAGTATAGTGTTATCTTTGCAAAATGAAACCAGACCAACTGCTCAGAGCAATCCTACCCGAAGTCCTGATAGACAACTTCGACATTGAACGATTTGAAAAAAGCGATACCCGCTTCGACATATGGCTTGATGAGAAGAAAGAACAACTTCGCGAAGACAAGTACAATAAAAACATAATTTCTTACGGATTCGGCGATTACCGTACGATAAAGGATTATCCGATACGTGGACGGGCCACATACCTCCATGTGCGGAAGCGCAAGTGGCTTGACAAAGCTACCGGCGAGATATTCAGTTATGAATGGGACGTCTCGGAATTTGACGGCACACGGCTTAACTCCGAGTTCGTGGCTTTTTTAAAAGAGGGAGATTGAGACCACACCGGTGAGCATCTCCACGCTTGCGGCACGCAACGGCCTCAACGGTCAGACTTTGCGCAAACAGTACAAGGAAACAATCAGCGATTACCGGATATGGGATCAGCTTGACCATGCCGATGAATACATATTGTACCCTGAAAATTTCGGGGAGGACATGAGCCTTGACGAGACCTGTCTGAGCAATGGCGATGTCTACACCATACTGACCGACAAAGCGGCGCATGGCGGCAAGGGGGCTCTTGCGGCAATGGTTCGCGGCGTGGCAAGCGACACGGTGTCAGCAATACTGAGAAAAGTCCCGTTGAAACAGCGTCTTAAGGTAAAAACCGTCACGACAGATCTTTCTTCGGCCATGATGCTTACTGTCAGAAACGTGTTTCCCGGCGCATCGCTTGTCAATGACCGGTTCCATGTTCAGCAACTCATTTCCGAAGCCGTTGACCAACTGAGGATACGACACCGTTGGGAAGTCCTCGATGCCGAGAACAAGGCAATCAGAGAGCATCGTCGCAAGCGGAAGGAAGCAAAGTCAAAAGAAGAACGCGATCTGATCGGACAATGGGAACCACAGAGGATGGAAAACGGCGAGACTATGCCGCAGATTATGGCGCGCAGCCGGCATATCATACTCAAACACAAATCAAAATGGAATGACCAGCAGAGAATACGGGCCGGGATATTGTTCGGAAAGTTTCCCGATTTGGAAAAAGCATACGGACTGTTCCTGAAGCTTGTGGATATATTCAACGAGAAAACTTCAGCCGGAGTCGCCAGACTGAATCTCGCCAGATGGTACAATGAAGTGGAGGCTTTCGGGAATAATGAGTTTAACAAGGTACTGGAGACTTTCGAGAATCACAACACTACAATAATAAACTATTTCGAACGCAGACTCACCAATGCATCGGCGGAATCCTTCAATGCCAAAATCAAAGCTTTCAGAACTCAGTTCCGTGGAGTAGGTGACATCAAATTCTTCATGTTCAGACTGGCAACACTATACTCTTGATATCTTCCCCGCCCACCCGGAAAATCCGCTGACCCCCAATGGCAGCCATCTGTGTTCATGCCCCTGTGTTCAAATTCTGTGTTCAAACTACAGCTGAAGAAAGAAAAAAATCAGAGTGTCGCCTTTCTCTTTTGCGCAGCCATATATATTGGTTTAGGTTTAGTTGGGCATATATAAGCCCGAACCAAACCAAAACGATTTCAAGCCATATTTTCTTTCTTGCAATCTTTTTTGCAACGTCATGCAGTCTTTTTAGTATCTTTACATCTATAAAAAGTATGACTGAACCACAGGATATAGACACGCTTGTCAGAATGTGTCAATCGGGAGATAGAGATGCCTTAGGGATTCTCTATCAGACTTATCTTGACCCTATGCGTAAGGTCGTATCGTATTATGTTAAGAATAAAGAAATTGTATTTGACATTCTGCATGATGGTTTCCTTATAGCTTTTGCTTCAATAGCCTCTCTTAAAAACGCTGAAAAGGTTGAGGCTTGGCTTACCACCATAATGAAAAACTTGTCGCTCCAATATCTGAAAGATGAGTCAAGCCATATTTCTGTTCCTATGTCGGATGTCTCAGTTGATGATATCAGTACGACTAAAGATGAAGTACAGGAACTGACTTGGAATGAATTGGACAGAATAATAGACAAACTTCCTGATGGTTATGGTAAAGTATTCCGGCTTGCCGTTCTTGACGGACTTTCCCATAAGGAGATTGGCGAACTGCTTGGAATCGCTCCACATTCTTCTTCCTCGCAACTCTCTCACGCAAAAGCAATGTTGCGCCGTATTATTAAAGAATACCGCATGGAGATGGGATTGCTTTCCTTACTTGCTGTTATTGCGTTCATATGGCATTTTATTCCAAAACACGAGGTGGAACCGTCCGATTTCGTCATAAGCAGCAATGACGACAACAATCACAAAATTTTGCCGGACACAGCCACAGTCATTGGTGATTCTGACAGTATTAAAATCAGCAAAAAAACGATATATGAGGTTCTGCGAAATCAAAAAGCGCAGGATTCGGAACTTGTCACCGAAGTCATAGTTAAGAATGACACCGTACCTTCTGCCTCAAAGGACAGTATAGCTGAAGATGATAAACAGACTGTTATCAAGTTGAAAGACTGGGATTATCAGATAGCAGAGCAAAAGACTCCAGTTCAGCAACATAGCTCAAACCCCGATTGGAGTCTGTCATTGGCATATTCCGGCATTGCAGGGCAGAATAATGACAATAGATATCGAATTCCTGACCCCAACGCACCAGAGCTTCCTTCAGGAAAGCCTGACGCTGAAATAGAAGTCAGCGAGAAATCGCATCACAAAATGCCGGTAATTATAGGTCTGTCGCTCAACAAGGCTCTGACATCGCGTTGGAGTATTGAGACTGGAATACGCTATTCATTCATGGAATCTGACTTCCTCTCTGAGAGTAAATTATGGGAACAGCGTGTGAATCAGCAGATACACTATATCGGTGTGCCGTTGAAATTCAATTACCGCATTTATTCTGTGGGAGGATTCTCCATGTATGGGCATGGAGGCGGTGCATTGGATATTCCCGTAAGTGGGCGACAGTCTGTCTGGAAGTCCTCTGTTGATATGCCGACGCCACAAACCGATAAATTCCATATAAACGCTCCGTTGCAATGGTCGGTTGAGGGTGGTCTGGGAATACAATATCATTTTACACCGTCGTTCAGCATATTTGCAGAGCCGTCGATTCATTACTATTTCAATCCCGGCGGTGAAATCAAGACTATCAGGCAAGAAAAGCCTTTTGAAATTTCCATACCTGTTGGCTTGAGATTTAAGTGGTAGAGAATTTTAATTTCAGCTATATCATGCAGTCTTTAGCGTTTGTGTGCATCTATATGGTAAAACATATCCAAATAACAGCATGATGACTGAAAACAAAAACGCTCTGATTAGACAGCTGTCCATATTCTTTGTGGCACTGCTCCTTATGTCCTGCACTGAGGACAGTCTGGCTAATGAACCCGAACCACAGAGTCCGAACACGGTTTCCGGCACTATTCCGGCTTTATACATTGAAACCGAAAACCACGCTCCGATTGTATCAAAAACGGAATATCTTAATGCCACATACTGGCTTGACCCTATGGGAGCGGAAGACATTTCGGCTCTCGGTAGCAAAGCGCAGCCTCTGGCAATGCAGATTAGGGGTCGCGGACATTCGTCATGGAAAGGAGCCAAAAAACCATATAAGATTAAACTCGATAAGAAAACGGCAGTGATGGGTATGCCCAAGAACAAACATTGGGCACTTCTGAAACCGACCGAAAATACAGTGGCAGGTTTGCAGTTGGGCAAGCTCATGAATATGGCATGGACTCCGAGTTTCCGACCCGTTGAAGTTGTCTTGAACGGAGATTACATCGGATTGTATTTCCTTACGGAAACTATCCGGATTGATGAAAACCGTGTGAACATATATGAGCAGCAAGATCAGGAAACCAATCAGGAACTTATAAAAGGAGGATGGCTCGTCGAGGTTGACAATTACCATGATGAAGACCAAATCACCATTCCTGAATGCAGCAAGTGGAACTTGACTCTGCGGTACCATTCTCCCGAAAACTTGTCTGATGCTCAGTTGCAGTGGCTCACGGATGAGTTCAAATCCATCAACGCTGCCATCTATTCAACCGATAAGACTTCGACAAATTGGGAAAGCTACATTGATGTTGAAAGCATGGCTCGGTTCTTCATATTACAGGAAGTCATGGATAATCCCGACGGATTTCACGGCAGTTTCTATCTTCACAAGGACTTGGCAGACAAAGCCAGATGGGTCGCTGGTCCGATATGGGATTTAGTATGCTACAACCGCGAGAAAACCGATTATACATTCCGGATGAAAGTCCATTACGGTTTTACACCTCACTGGATTGGCGAGATTATACAATACGACAGTTTCTGTAAAGCTGTTGAACGAGTATGGAGTGAGGTTTATCCCAATAGGTTGTCGGAGATATACAATCAAATCGACGAAATTGTATTGCCGCTTGGCAGCGCATGGGCTAATGATTGCGCACGATGGAATGAAGACCCGACTCAAACAGCGCAGCTTCGCGCAGATCGTATTAAAAACGCTCTCCGGCGCAACATTGAATGGTTTGCCAATCATCTTCCTGTAAGCCAATATGCTTCCGTGCATATGTCCGTGAACGACAATCCCGATACCTCAGTTATGGTCTATAACCTTCAAGGCATCTTTTTAGGAAAATTCAAAAATGAAGCAGAGGCTGTTTCAAGTCTTAAAAAAGGAATATACATCATAAACCAAAGAAAAATTCGCATTGAATAATGAAACTCTTTATCAAATTGCAGGTCATAACAATCGTGCTTGTTCTGGCACTTACATCTTGTTCCAGCACAGAGGAGGTCTTTTCCAAAACTCCTTACCTCTCACAAATTAACAATACAGAATGTTTGGGCATTGCTGACACTGATGCCCTACAAAGCCGTGGAAATGATACCCACGGTTCTTTCGAGATGATAATGGACGGCACCACAGCTCAATGCAGATTCAATTCTCTTGAGTATCCATGTGATTTCGATAAAGTAAATATAAATATCAGTTTCAATGATGGTGTAATGACTATCGTTGAGTATCCATCTTGGGATGAGGCTACCTGCCTTTGCGAAACCGATGCAACATTTACTATCAACAACTTACCTGATACTGATTTCATATTGAAGATATATCACGGTGATACAAAGGGAAATTTCAATGTAGCGGCTCCCAGGTTCAGTGGTCGGATCAGAGTTAAGGATGGCTCATTTTCGACACCATATTAGGTTTGGTTAAACCGCAACTACCTTTACAAAAAAATAACTTAGAAACATAGCGAATACGCCCCGACAAGAGAGGAATTTCTTGCCAGGGCGTTGATTTGGGCGGTAGCGTTATTTCTCGGTTGGGTTGAAGTAGAGGAAGGTCTCGTCGATGTGGCGGGATGCTTCTATTTGCCGGATTATATTTTTCATGGAGTCCTGCTGATGGGTGGTGCCGATACGGAAGATTTTCTCACGGCGCAGAAGGTCTTCCTGATGTTTCCCCTCCCACCACAATCTTTCGTAGCGATAGAGCCATTCGGTCTGTCGTAAGCTCTCATTGTCCTCATATAGATGGTAGCAGCCTATGCCGAGACCGACGGCAGCGAGTAGGATAAACCCAAATACGGCATACACCCACTTGGGGATTGCCGCCCAGACAGCGCCGTCGATCACGCTGTGCATACGGCTGTTAAGTTGTCTTGCTGCATCACGGAGGTCGCTGGTTTGAGTGGAAAATCCAGAGCGGACTGACCCCGTGCGCCAAGTCTTGATTGACCCCTTGAA
>ENA-ORRE01000786-ORRE01000786.1-human-gut-metagenome-genome-assembly--contig:-NODE-786-length-23731-cov-3.005913_pt1 | contig 23731 bp, 12 predicted proteins | sample MGYA00242171_ERZ509126 | MGnify/ENA primary metagenome ERZ509126 (study PRJEB26280, sample SAMEA2338648) | human gut metagenome | biome: human gut; feature: human-associated habitat; material: faeces... | reverse complement strand
TGAAACCTATATATTGTGGCTCAACTTTGCAAAACTCGCGTTTTGCTCAACCCTATCAGATAGATTTCAGCACGGATTTCATTTTTTACAACAAAGCCGCTTGTTCGGACATTTCAAACATCGACGGATCAGCGCGCAAGCGACATGGAGTAACGGCGACTGATTCAGTTAAGGAAATGATTGTCCTGGTCATGTTATGCCGCTAAGAAAACTATCTGGATGTGTAATGACTGAAAAGCCTTCCTTAATCTGATGCTCTGGTCCGAGAACCTACCCGATGTCTGCAAGAAAGCACCCTGACAAAATGCCGGAAGCCACTCTCTGGTGGCTGTCGGCATTTTAGTTATTTATCGCTTACATCGCGCCTATCAGGGCAAATAAGGGCGTCAGCCTGTATCATGCAAAGCGAGGCCACCGGGTGATTTCCGGTGGCCTCATGCTCTGCTCATGAACGGTATTTGGTTGATGCCCCTGTGCAGGGAAGCCTTGGCGTCCCTGCCCCTTTTGTCTCTGCCGGGAGACCCCGGCAATCCCCCCGTCGCCGGGCGGCGGCACCCCCTCGGCCGTGGGATACGGCCTCTGCTGAGGGTAAAAAAGCTTTCCTGCGGATAAAAAAAGACTCCCACACATTCACCGGAATATGTGAGAGCCTTTGGTTTTGAAGGCTTACGCCTTCGTGGAGCGCGGTACAGCGAGGCTGACCGGCTTCCAGATGAGAATGGAAATCGAGTAGTCGAGCATGGAATGGATGAGCGTGCCAAGGCCGACGAGCAGGACAACACTCGTCACAAAGCCGTTCGCCAGCTGCTCGGGCGTAAACAGCGCGCCGGACAGGAAGAACGGCGCAACGACGATCATCTCCGCCGCCGCATGCAGCAGCGCGATCACAAAATTGAACACGGTGCTTGCGACAGGACGGTCGATGGTGTCCGGATGCTTTTTGAGGTAAAGTGCGCCGAGACCGGCAAAGACGATATGCGATGCGGCGCGCAGCGCGATGATCGCCGGTGTGGTCAGGAAAAAGCCGAGCGTCGTGCCGATGCAGACCGCGACAGCGACCGCCGGGGAAATGAACATGCCGAGGAATACGGCAACATGGCTTGCGAGCGTGAACGACATCGGGCCGAGCACGATGCGGGGCATGAACATCGGAACAACGATGCCTACTGCGCAGAGCACACCGGCGAGCACCATGTGGTACAGGCGACTGCTTTTCATCATTGGAAAAACTCCCTTTCAAATTCTGTAATCTTTCTACTGGGTATGAGTATACCGTAAAACCATGCACCTGTCAAGACACATGTTAATGTAATGTAAATATTTTTATGCGCGGCAGAAATTCACGGTTTTGTCATGACTTTCTATCCGGCCTGTGGTATATTGAAAACAGCAAATGCGAAAGGAAAGAATGCTGTGATTTCCATTGATCGTTTTGAAGAGATACTGGGCGAGCTGGCCGAGGAGCTGCCTGCCGAATTCTCCACCGGAATTCCTTTGCAGCTATTGTCTAACCGTCCCGACGTGAAAGCCGCCGAGATGTCATTAGCCGCAAGCTACTACGATACCAACAGCGCACGCGCCGCTTTCTATCCTCAGATTACATTAAGCGGTTCTGCCGGCTGGACCAACAGCGCCGGATCCGCCATCGTCAATCCCGGCAAATTGCTGGCCTCCGTTCACTGACGCAGCCTCTGTTCTATCGCGGCGCCAACATAGCCCGTCTGAAACAGGCAAAAGCACAAGAGGAGCAGGCCAAGATCCAGTTCCAGACCACATTGCTCAAAGCCGGAAATGAGGTGAGCAATGCCCTGTATCAATATCAAATGACCTCGGATAAAGCCGTTTCACGCGAAATTCAGGTGAATTCTGCCCGTAAAGCTGCAGAAGATACAAAAGAATTGTTTAACTTAGGCACGTCAACCTATCTGGAAGTCTTGTCGGCCGAGCAATCTTACCTCAGCGCACAACTTTCAGAAGTGGCTGATACCTTCGACCGCATGCAGTCTGTAATCAGTCTGTATCAAGCATTGGGCGGAGGGAGAGAGAAATAATTATAAATGATGAATTCTGAATCATGAATTATGGACAGCCCTATGCTGCCGGTTCATGATTCGAAATTCATAATTCAAAATTAGAAAACATGATTAGTCCATTAGCATCTGTAGATTCAACCGCTAAAATCGGTAAGAATGTGACCATTCAGCCTTTCGCTTACATCGAAGGAGATGTGGAAATCGGTGATGACTGCGTGATTATGTCAAATGCAAGTATCCTCAAGGGTACTCGCTTAGGTAAAGGAAACAAGGTACATCATGGTGCCGTACTGGGTAGTGAGCCACAGGATTTTCATTACACAGGCGAAGAAAGCCGATTGATTATCGGCGACAACAACGACATTCGTGAAAATGTGGTTATCAGTCGTGCGACACACGAAAGCGGCTGCACGCGCATCGGTGACAACAACTATCTAATGGACGGCGTACACCTCTGCCACGACGTACAAATTGGCAATCACTGCGTATTGGGCATCAAGAGCACAGTGGCAGGCGACTGCCGCATAGACGACTGCACGATCCTGAGCAGCAATGTCATCCTGCATCAGAACTGCCACATCGGTAGTTGGGTGCTGATTCAGGCAGGTTGCCGCATTGCAAAAGATGTGCCGCCTTATATCATTATGAATGGCAACCCGGCAGAATACCATGGCATCAATGCAATGGTGCTCCAACACAAGCATCAGGTCACCGACCGTATTCTGCGCCATATCGTAAATGCTTACCGCCTGGTGTATCAAGGAAACTTCAGTGTGCAGGATGCCCTGCAAAAGATTGAAGACCAGGTCCCGATGAGTGACGAGATACACAACATCATCAACTTTATCCGTAACTCCAAAGGTATAGCGAAGTAGTTCCCCGTACGTATAGCATGTCTCCGCATTCCAAACTCTCCGTAGCCGCTACGGAGAGTTAGAATGATAGCTTCATTCATAAAAACCAAAGTTTTATTCTTATAAATCAAACCTTCATTTATAAGAATAAAACTTTTATTTTAAGACTGAATGGCAACGGAAGCAACTATCCCCTACGAAGCCGGCAGGTTGCCATAGGATAGTGGTTCCCTCTTACTCGAAATGCAATTCTCCGAAGAATTCCGGACAATGAAAATTCGGTTTTTCCAAATCAATGGGACTCCACGACAAGAAATGGGGAGTCTGCAACTTATCACCGCATTTATAGAAGTTGGCACGAATCGTCTTACCACCCAGTGAGGTAATGTTATGCATGAAGAAAGCCGAATAAGGTATCACCAAAGCTACTTCCCAGCTACACTCTCCTACCCGCTCCTCAAAATCCTCACGCCCTAAAGAAGACCAGCGCTGCACCTTATCGAGCACCTCCTGCGGCGCATGCCTGCGACCGTTCCGCCCTGCTCCCGCACCGATAAGCAAGCGTCCCGCACAGTTACATTCCATATTATAATACACCCCGTCTTCCGCAGGAACGGAGAAGAACTCCACACACGAATCTTCCCAGACAGGCCCGTTGTCCCTGCCCGCTACGGCACGTATGCTGTTTTCTTTCACTTTATAATGAATCAGGATAGCATTATCCGCATAAGCCATGCGGAATTTGACATCCGGACAATACGGATATGCCGCCCAGTTCACTGTATTAACCGGCTGAAAAGCCACTTTTTCTTCATCCAAAAGAGCAGGAACCGATTCCACCGGTATGTTTGCCATGCTCACTTTCTTGACATCCAGTTCTTTCATCATCTTATTTTTTGGGGTTAACGCGAATAAGGGGAAAACACAGCACCCCATTACCGCTGCTATCATATATCTTATCGAATACATGAGGCAATGAACTCTTGCATTTCCGGAGTATGCTCTTCCACGCTTTGCAGCAATTTGAACTGCGCTTTGGTGCGCACCAGGTTGTGTTCCGGATATTGAATCTTATAGTATGTATCACCGTTAATGTAATCGGCAAGGAAACGCACACATTGCATATAGGGGAACAATGCGGCCGCATAAGGCAAATTCTCTATCTCCACCGGCAGCAGGAAAGATTTGGCCGACTCCAGATAGCCCTTTGTGAAAGCCTTGAATATCTCCATATTGAAATTCACGTTGGAGAGGTCTTTGTCATCTTCCAGCCCCGTATTGGCTCCCGAACGCAGAAAATCGCCAAAGTCGGAAAATACAAAACTGGGCATCACCGTATCGAGATCAATGACGCAGAGCACATTGCCGTTTTCATCGAACATCATGTTGTTGACTTTCGTATCGCAATGGCAAACACGCTTGGGCAACTTGTTTTCACGATGCAAGCGTTCCGCCTTGCACATTTCATCGGCGCGACGCTCAATTTCATCCAGAAAATACCGCACTTCCCCCACACGTCCGGCAGCATCGCCCGCCACAGCGTCACGAAGCTGTTTCAAACGGAATTCCATATTGTGGAAATTGGGGATTGTCTCACCCAGACGGTCGGGAATATCGGCAAGCATGGCCTGGAAGTTGCCGAAAGCCGCACCGGCATAGTATGAATATTCGGGATTGACCGTTTCGTATGTCCTCGCATTGGGAATAAACGTCATGACACGCCAGTAATTCCCGCCGTCGAACCAATAAGTCTTTCCATTGTCGGCAGGAAGGAAATGGAGCACCTTACGCTCGATATCGCCTTCACCTTTTTCTTCCAGTTTCCTGCGGATATGAGTGGTTACGGCATTGATATTTGCCTGCAACATCTCTACATCTTGGAAAATGGCATGATTGATGCGCTGCAATACGTAATCGGGCGCATCGGCTTCGAGTGTGGTTACTTTATACGTGTCATTGATAAGCCCGGCTCCTAAGGGCTTGATTTCTTGCACTGTACCTGTTAATTGAAAATGAGATACGATAGATAAAAGGTCTTTCATGATAATTAAGAGATTAATTTATGGTACAAATATACCTTCTTTATTAGGTATAATCAGTTTATAATTGTTCGATGAAGTTCCAAATTTATACATTTAAGCAGACATAACCTCAAAATCCAAATAATAAATGAGATTCTTTGCCTAAAATATTCATATATTTGTAACTGAAACCTTAAAAATGACTCAACGTGCAGAAGCTTATCATCAGACTACTCTTCATTTTAGCGGGCATGGCTTTCGCAAATGTATATGGCCAGAACATTACTTTCAACCACCTTACCACTGACAACGGGCTATCGCAATTCTCCGTAAACAGTCTGTACATCGACGAAAGCGGTATTCTATGGATTGGCACGCGCGAAGGGCTGAACCGCTACAACGGGGAAGACATAAAGACCTATAAATTACAAAAGAACGATCCTAACAGCCTTTTCTGCAATACAGTACTGCGTATTGTGGGCAACCGCAACGGAAGCATCTATCTGCTCTGCACCGACGGAGTAGCCGAGTTCAACCTTATCACCCAAAAATTCACAACCTTACTGCAAGGGAGCATCAACAGCATCTACTACAATAACGGCCTTTTCATCGGTAAAAAGAACGAAGTCTACCGGTACAATGAAGAGACCGCCAACTTCGATCTCTACTATCAGTTGCCCAACGGCAGTCTGGATATCTTTTGCATGCACATTGACAAAGGTTATTTATGGATAGGCACTACCACCAACGGTGTATACCGCCTGAATATAGACAAAAAAGAACTGGAACACCCCATTCGGAAAGGGAATATCATCAGTTTCTATCGGGACAGCGGAGGAGAATTATGGATTGGTAGCTGGGAAGAGGGACTGTTCCATGTAAAGACAGACGGAAAGATCGAAAACTTCAAGTACGATGCCAAGAACCCGCACAGCCTTTCTTCTAATTTCGTCAGGGCCTGTTGCGAGGACAATCTGGGAAATATATGGATAGGCACCTTCAACGGACTGAACCGTTACAACAAAAGCACCGGTTTGTTCCAAAACCATACCGCCAACGACATACAGAGCGACGGCCTTACACACTCTTCCATCTGGTGCATTGTAAAAGACAATCAAGGCACGCTCTGGCTGGGAACTTACTTTGGCGGTGTCAACTACTTCAATCCGGAATATGAAATCTATACCCGCTACTCTTATTCTTCCAACGAAAAGCAAGGACTGAGCAACCCCGTCGTAGGGCGTACCATCGAAGATAAAAACGGCAACCTATGGATAGGAACCGAAGGCGGCGGCCTGAACTATTTCAACCGCCGTACACGCGAATTCAAATGGTATCGCCCTCAAGAAGGACGCAACAGTATATCGCACAATAATGTGAAAGCACTTTATTACGATGCCGACAAAGAAATTATATGGATAGGCACTCACTTGGGCGGTATGAACAGACTGGACATACGCTCCGGGCACTTTACCCATTACCGCATGGAAGATAACAACCAGCAAACTCTCCCTTCGGATATTGTCCGCGACATCATTCCTTACAAGGACCTCTTGATTGTAGCGACTCAAAACGGAGTGTGTCTCTTTGAGCCAGACAGCGGAAAGTGCCGGCAACTGTTTAAAGACAGCAAAGAGGGGAAATCCATAAAAATGGTGGCGGATATACTACTCGATTCGGAAGGTACCCTGTGGATTGCCGCCACCGGAGAGGGCGTGTTCAGCTACCGCCATGACTCCGCCAATCCGAACAGCCTTAGTAACAACAACGTAAACAATATAATGCAGGACAGTCAAGGCCACCTGTGGTTCTCCACTTCGGGCAGCGGCCTGGATCTATATCATCCTGCAAACAATGACTTCGAAAACTTCGACAAAGAGAAAAACGGCCTTGCCAGCGACTGCGTCTACGAGACGCAAGAGTCTGCCGCCAGTGGCAAATTACTGCTTATCACCAACCAAGGCTTCTCCATTTTTGACTATCAGAACATGCATATTAAGAATTACAACGCCGAAAATGGGTTTCCGCTGACAGCCGTCAACGAGAATTCGCTCTGCATCACCCGCGATGGCGAAATTTTCCTGGGTGGCGTACAGGGCATGATTTCTTTTCATGAAATGGAGCTGAACTTTACACCAAAACCCTATAACATCATCCTTTCACGCCTCATCGTCAACGGACAGGAAATACACGCAGGGGACAAAACCGGTATCCTGCAACACTCCTTGTGCCACACCCGGGAGATAACGCTCAATGCAGACCAAAGCATGTTCAGCATAGAGTTTGCCACATCCAACTACATACCTGCCAACAAAGACGATATCATTTATAAACTGGAGGGCTTCTCCGACGAATGGACCAATACGCGCGGACTGCACTCCATAACTTATACCAATCTGAATGCGGGCACTTACACCCTGCTCATCAAACCGGAAGAAAAGGATGAAAGCCTTTGCCCACAAGCGAGGCTCATCATCCATATACTACCTCCGTATTACAGAACAACCTTTGCCTACTTCATCTACCTCATCCTAACGACGGCAGTGTTATGGTACCTGATACGTACCTACAAATCCAGAATCAAACTGCAAGAATCCCTGAAATATGAGCAAAAACACATTCAGGATGTAGAAGCATTAAACCAGTCCAAACTGCGTTTCTTCACCAACATCTCGCACGAGTTCCGCACTCCGCTGACGCTGATCGTGGGCCAGGTGGAAACCCTTCTGCAATTACAGAACTTCACCCCCGCCATTTATAACAAGATATTAGGCATTTATAAGAACAGCATCCAGCTACGCGAACTGATCACCGAATTGCTCGACTTCCGCAAGCAAGAGCAAGGACATATGAAGATAAAGGTCAGCCCGCACAATATCGTGAATTTTCTATATGAAAACTATCTGCTGTTCCTCGAATATGCCAGCGCAAAACGCATCAACTTCAACTTCGAGAAAGAAACCGACGAACTTGAAGTGTGGTACGACCAAAAGCAGATGCAGAAAGTCATCAACAACCTTTTATCCAATGCCATTAAGCATACGGAGGAGGAAGATACCATTACGCTCAGCGTGAAAAAAGAGGAAGACAACGTTGTGATCCGCGTAAAAGATACAGGAAGCGGCATCGATGCAAAAGAAATCGACAAGATATTCGACCGTTTCTATCAGATAGATCCGGTTAACTCCACCGATGCCGGGAAAAGCGGTACGGGCATCGGACTGGCGTTGACTAAGGGCATCATAGAGCTGCATCATGGCACTATCCGCGTAGAAAGCGAACTCGGCAAGGGAACCAGCTTTATTGTCACCCTGCGTTTGGGCAACGGAATTTTTGACGCAGAGCAAATCAACCCCAACCCGGATTGTGTGCAACAAATAGAAATACCTAAACCGGAAACAGATGCTTTCCTGAAAACGGAACTTGAGGAAAATGCACCTATCAAGCGTATCCCGGATGCTAAAATGCTAATCGTAGAAGACAACGATTCCATCCGGGAAATGCTCGCCAATATCTTCAAACCATTCTACCAGATACTAACAGCTACCAACGGAGAAGAAGGCTGGGAACTGGTGCGCAACGAGATGCCCTGCATTGTGGTAAGCGATGTGGTGATGCCCAAAATGTCGGGAACAGAGTTGTGCAAACTTATAAAAAACGATTTCAACACCTGCCATATTCCCGTAGTATTGTTGACCGCACGTACCGCTATCGAGCAGAATATCGAAGGCTTGCGCATCGGTGCGGACGACTACATTACCAAACCATTCAACACAAGCCTACTGATTTCCCGCTGCAACAACTTGGTGAACTCCCGTATCCTCTTACAGGAGAAATTCAGCAGACAGCCGCAGGCAGCCGCCCAAATGCTCGCTACGAACCCGATTGACAAAGATATTCTGGACCGCGCCATGGCTATCATCGAACAACACCTGGATGATACGGAATTCAACGTCAATGTTTTTGCCAGGGAAATGGCAATGGCACGCACCAACCTGTTCACCAAGTTAAAAGCAATCACCGGACAGACTCCCAATGACTTTATTCTGACTATCCGCCTAAAGAAAGGTGCCCTGATGCTACGCAATAACCCGGAACTAAACATCACAGAGATCTCCGACAGGATAGGATTCAGCTCTTCACGCTATTTCAGCAAGTGCTTCAAAGATGTCTATCATGTCAGTCCGCTGGCGTACCGCAAGGGAGAGGAAGACGACAAGGAAAAGGAAGAGGAAGGGAGCGAAGAATAGGTTTTACATGTTTTGGACTTTTCATGCCTCTGTGTGTACTATTCTATACACAGAGGTTGGAAAAGAGCACATACCTTTGGAGCGGAAATCAAACTTTAAAGCCCAAAGACTATGAAACATTTATCTAATCTCCTACCATATCTCCCAAGCGCAATCCTCTTGGCGGGATGTGGCAATCATTCCAAACAGACAGCTCCAAGCAGCCAATTGCAAAAGCCAAATGTCATCTATCTTATTTCGGATGACCTGGGCATTGGCGACCTTAGCTGCTATGGCGCCACAAAAGTAAGCACTCCGAATATCGACCGCCTTGCCGGTCAAGGTATGCAGTTTACCAACGCTTATGCCACTTCCTCCACAAGCACTCCCTCCCGTTTCGGCCTGTTGACAGGTATGTACCCCTGGAGACAAGAAAATACCGGCATCGCTCCGGGTAACTCCGAACTGATCATCGACACAGCCTGCGTTACAATGGCCGATATGTTCAAAGAAGAAGGCTATTGCACAGGAGCCGTTGGCAAATGGCACCTGGGATTGGGGCCTAAGGGCGGAACGGACTTCAACCATGAAATCAAGCCGAATACGCAAGACATCGGTTTCGACTACGAATTTATAATTCCTGCTACTGTGGACCGCGTACCCTGTGTTTTCGTAGAAAACGCCCATGTTGTAGGACTCGATCCCAAAGATCCTATCACCGTCAATTATAATCACAAAGTAGGCGACTGGCCCACCGGGCTTGAAAATCCAGAATCAGTAAAAATGAAGCCCAGTCAGGGACACAATAATACCATTATTAACGGTATTCCCCGCATTGGCTGGATGACCGGCGGCAAATCGGCCCTCTGGGTAGATGAAGACATTGCAGACATTATTACCGGCAAAGCTAAAGATTTCATCATTTCACATAAGAATGAACCTTTCTTCCTGTATATGGGCACACAAGACGTACATGTTCCCCGCGTTCCTCACCCACGCTTTGCAGGGAAAAGCGGTTTAGGACCGCGCGGTGACGTCATTCTGCAATTGGACTGGACCGTTGGCGAAATTATGCGTACCCTCGACAGCTTGAACATTGCCGACAATACAATCTTCGTATTTTGCAGCGACAACGGGCCTGTCATTGACGACGGTTATCAGGACCAAGCTCTCGAATTGCTGAACGGACACACGCCCATGAAACATTATCGTGGCGGCAAGTACAGCTCGTTCGATGCCGGCACCCGTATTCCATTCATTGTCCGCTGGCCCAATGGGATCAAACCGGGCAAACAACAGGCCCTATTCTCCATGATTGATGTATATGCTTCATTCGCAGCCCTGCTGGATCATCAGCTTCCCACAGGTGTCGCCCCCGACAGCCGCGACCAGCTTGATAGCTTCCTCGGTACGGATACCGCCGGGTGCAACTACATAGTGCAACAAAACCTGAACAATACCCTATCCATCATCCAGAATAACTGGAAGTATATCGAGCCAAGCAACAAACCGGCCTTGGAATACTGGACAAAAATAGAAATGGGAAACAATCCCGAACCCCAACTTTATAACCTGTCCATTGATCCTTCCGAGAAAAACAACGTGGCTAAGGACCATCCGGATAAAGTAAAAACACTCTCCACCCTATTGGAAGAAGTGAAAAGCGCAAAGAACCAACAATATCGACAGACACAAAACTTCTAACCTAATCTCTATGTCGATAATCAATTAAAAGACTTTAATTGATTACACTTGAATGAGAGAGAAGGATCGTGAGATTCTTCTCTCTTTTTAGAATATCGCTCTCTTCATAAAAGATACGGAATAAAAACGTATCTTTGCAGCCATGAACAATAATTTATTACCTATACATTTCGCTCCGCTCCAAGGCTATACAGACGCGGTATATAGGCTGGCACACGCCCGTATATTCGGTGGCATCGACACTTACTATTCCCCTTTTGTACGTGTGGAACATGGTGAGATCCGTCGTAAAGACGCACGCGATATAAGTTCGAAGAATAACCGGGAAGGAATACACCTGATTCCCCAGCTGATTGCATCACAGCCCGACAAGCTGGAACAGATAATCCCTCTTTTCATCGAGAACAATTATCAGGAAGCAGATATCAACTTGGGATGCCCTTTCCCAGTGTTGGCCAAACGTCACAATGGCGCCGGAATGTTGCCGTATCCGGACGAGGTAAAAGATCTGCTGACCGCCGCAATAGAAAAATACCCTCAAATCCATTTCTCCGTCAAACTCCGGCTGGGTTGGGAAAATGCAGAAGAATGCCTCGCACTGCTGCCATTGTTCAATGCCCTTCCTTTGACACATATCATCCTACATCCGCGTTTAGGGAAGCAACAATACAAGGGAGAGGTGGATTTAAGTGGATTTGAGGCTTTTTATAACGGGTGCGAAAAGCCTTTATTATACAATGGAGACCTGCATACAGTGGAAGATATACAAACGATTACAGAACACTTTCCAAAATTGGCAGGAGTAGTCATAGGACGTGGCCTGCTCGCCAATCCTGCCCTGGCATGGGAATACCGACAAGGGAAAAGGCTCTCTCCCGATGAGATAATTGAGAAAGTAGGACAGTTGCATGCAGAAGTTTACAGCACCTATGAAGAGTTACTGCAAGGCGGAGAAACACAGTTGCTAATGAAAATGAAAAGTTTTTGGGAGTACCTGATGCCCGACGGAAACCGTAAAGCAAAAAAAGCCATACACAAAACCAGTAAATTAGCCAATTACCGGATAGCAGTAAATAATTTACTTTCTTCATATAAATGAAACGGGAACTACAATCCTAAAAGCACCGGTTTTCTCACATGAAAATGAAAAACAATCTATGAATAACCTTCTATCCACAGATTGTTTTTTTATTATACTGTAATTATAGGCCAAACCTCCTCCCAGAGCCCCTATAACACTACTATCATGTACAAAATTAGACTATTTCCGAACGATTACCTTATATATCTGCCCTATCATATTAATATTTTTGCACTGTGATTTTGTACTCACAGAAATGGAATTATAACCTTATTAATCAATTAAACCAATATTTATGAAAAAGAAGCTGATCTTTTTGAGGGCATTAAGTACAGTATTGCTTTTTGTCTTTTTCGTAACACAAACCAATGCACAGGCATTGACCGTTACAGGTACTGTAAATGATAACTTCGGTCCTGTCATCGGCGCATCTGTCTTTGTAAAAGGAACCAACAACGGTTGTATAACCGACCTTGATGGCAACTTCACCCTATCCAATGTACCTTCCAAAGCGGTATTGGTAGTTTCATTTATCGGCTATCAGACACAGGAAATCCCCGTAAACAACCAAAAGAAATTCACTGTCAATTTAACAGAAGACGCCCAACAACTGCAAGAAGTCGTTGTCGTTGCTGTGGGATATGGCGATGTCCGCCGCAAGGACCTGACAGGTTCCATCGCCAAAGCAGACATCAAAGAATTGACTAAAACCCCTGTCAACAACGTCGCCGAATCCTTAGGCGGACGTATTGCCGGTGTACAGGTTTCATCGACAGACGGCGGTCTGGGGGATAACTTCAATATTGTTATCCGCGGTGCCGGTTCATTGACCCAAAGTACGGCTCCTTTATACGTCATTGACGGTTTTCCACAGGAAACATCCAACATGGGCTCTTTGAACCCCAACGACATTGAATCGATTGATGTTTTAAAGGACGCTTCAGCTACTGCCATTTACGGTTCGCGCGGTGCCAATGGTGTGGTCATCATCACAACGAAGAAGGGAAAAGCAGGCAAACCGACTATCTCCTACAATGGAAGTTTCACAGTAGGTTTGGTAAACAATACCCCCGAAATGATGAATGGATATGAATTCGTCAAGCTCCAACAAGAAATCATGGGTACAGAAGATTTCACCAACATGTATCTGAAAGACGGGCTTACATTGGAAGATTACCGTAATTTCAAATCCTACGATTGGCAGAAAGAAATCTATCGTACCGCTTTAAGCCACAACCACCACGTACTCCTGAATGGCAATGCTGGAGATTTGAAATATTCCACATCAGTCTCTTACAACAACCAGCAGGGTGTTATTATCAATTCAGACCTGAGCAGATACCAGGCACGTGTCAATTTGAGCCAACAATTCAATAAAAGACTGAAGGTAGACGCTAACGCAAACTTTGCCAGCACAGTGCAAAACGGTCCCAATCCCTCTACCAATACTTCATCCATGTCTACAGCCTTCATGTACAGTGTATGGGCATATCGTCCCGTATCACCCTCAGGAGCCGATTTAATGGAGGAGATCTATGACACAGACATTGATATGGCGGAGGATTATCGTTTTAATCCCGTATTGTCAGCAAAAAACGAATACCGGAAAAATACCACTAATACATTGCAGGCAAACCTCAGTGCAGAGTATGAAATCATTAAAAACTTAAAGTTCAAGGTTTCGGCAGGCTATTCAAGCCGCGACCTCAAGAAAGAAGAATTCAACGGTCCCAATACCCGTACGGGAAACTCCCATCCCTCCAATACGCAAAGTAAAGGCATCAATGCCAAATTGTATCAATATGAATTCAGAAGCTATCTAAACGAGAACACCTTGACCTATCAGTTCAATAAGAACCGTCACAGCATGAACGCATTGGCAGGTTTGAGTTTACAAAAGAACAGTGACTACGCCCATTCTGTGGCAACCGAACACATCAGTAATGAATCTTTTGGAATGGCAGGCCTGGACAAAGGAACTAACCAGACAATCGAAAGCAATCAGGGAGAAAACAAGATGATGTCCTATTTTGGCCGTATCAATTACAATTTTGACTCAAGATACTACATCACTGCTTCCATGCGTGCTGACGGTTCTTCCAAATTCCCGAAAAACAACCGTTGGGGATATTTCCCTTCCGGATCCGTAGCATGGGCGTTTGGTCGTGAAGCCTTTATTTCGGAAAACGCCTCTTGGCTATCCAACGGAAAATTACGTATCAGCTACGGCCAGACCGGTAATAATCGTGTAGGCGACTTTGACTATATGGCTAAACTGATAACCAGCGATGATGTCTACAAATATCCATGGAACAGTTCCTTTACCCCTGGTTTCCATATTTCTAATAAGGCCAACTCACAACTCAAATGGGAAACAACCGAACAGTTCGACTTCGGTTTGGATTTAGGCTTCCTCAACGGACGCATCAATCTGACTGCCGATTATTATATAAAGACAACCAAAGACTTGCTCCTTCAGGCCGACGTTCCGGGAAGCTCCGGGTTCACAAGCGCGACACTCAACGTAGGAAAACTCGAAAATAAAGGTCTTGAAGTTACTTTAGAAACCATTAATATGAAGAACAAGAAATTCTCTTGGACTTCCAACTTCAATATAGCATTCAACTCCAATAAGATCACCGCACTGACAGAAGGCAAAGGCGAAATTACCAGCTATGTGAGTTGGGATAACAAATATAAAACCATGCCCGCATATGTCAGCCGTATAGGAGAATCGGCAGGCAAAATGTATGGTTTCATCTATGAAGGTACGTATAAAGAATCCGACTTCAATGTTACCACAGGGGCAAACGGAAAGACAATATACACCCTTAAAGAAGGAATCCCGGCTTATGTGAAGGACTGCCAGCCCGGCGATCCTAAATACAAAGACATGCCGACCATAGATACCAATGGTGACGGCATTCCCGACACAGGCGACGGTGTTATTACAGATGACGACCGTACAACCATCGGTGACGGCCTTCCCAAATGTACAGGCGGTTTCACAAACAGTTTTACGTATAAGAATTGGGACCTCAGCATCTTTTTGCAATGGAGCTTAGGAAACGATATCTTGAATGCCAACCGTATGGTTTTCGAGAACCCTGCCAAAAAGAAGAACACCAACATGTTTGCATCTTATGCCGGACGTTGGACTCCTGAAAACTCCGGCAGCGACATGCCACGTGCAAACGCCCTCGGTTCCAATGAATACAGTTCCCTTTATGTGGAAGACGGTTCATTCCTAAAACTGAAAACAATCTCCTTAGGCTATAATTTCTCCGCAGCCATGTTGAAGAAAGCACATATCAGTTCTGCCAGAGTATTCGTTTCTGCAGAAAACATTGCGACTATTACAGGATATTCAGGTTCCGACCCGGAAGTTTCTACACGTAACTCCGTTTTGACCCCGGGCTTTGACTGGTCGGCATACCCTCGTTCATTCAACGCTTCTATCGGAGTAAACCTTACTTTCTAATTACAAACGTATAAAACAAAAGCAATTATGGAAAAATTCTATAATATCCTCAGAAAAGCCCTTGTCATCATTGGAGTATTCTCTATGACTTCATGCGACTTCCTCGAAACCGAACCTTTCGACTTTGTTTCTCCCACTACATTCTACAGAAACGAGTCTGAATGTACAATGGCACTTGCTGCCGTATACTATCCAATGGCCACCAATATCCTTTATGGAAATTTCTATTCAACAGAAATGACGAATATTGATGACCTAAGCTACTACACCCGTAACTCCAATTTTTCCGGAAAACTATGGGCAAATGACTATACCAGCAGCACCAAAGAGATCTGGGATATCTGGGCGCAATTATATACCGGAATTAAAAATGCCAACGGCCTGCTTGAAAATATCGATAAAGCAGAGATGGATGAACCTATAAAAAACAGGATTAAAGGTGAAGCAAAATTCCTCCGAGCCTATTATCATTTCCTGCTGGTACAAGCTTTCTATGAAGTTCCTATCCGCAAGCAGTCTTTAGACGACATTAATGCTGCCAGCATACCGGCCACCCCCCACGCTGAAGCCTTAGACTGGATTATTGAGGAAATGGAAGACTGCCTTTCTTTAGTTGACAATAAAGAATATGATAAAAGTCCTTCTCACGTAAAAGAGAACACCGTATATGGTATTCTGGCACGTGTGTGCTTATGGCGGGCAGGAGCACCGTCCAATGGCGGAGAGGCTTTCTACAAAAAAGCAGCCCAATATGCCAACGAAGTCTATAAATCCAAAAAACATGATTTGAATCCCGATGTATATGCCATGTGGAAATGTATGGCTACGGATAAGTATGACACCCAGTATAACGAATCCATCTGGGAAGTGGAATTTATAGGAACCCGTCTGGACAATAACTATACAGAAAGCCGTATTGGCAATACCATCGGTAACGCGCAAAGAAACGGTGAAGCGTCAGGTAAAGGTTATACCTATGCTTTCTACGCAGGCACACTGGTACTTTGGGACTTATTCGAGAAAAATAGCACAGATAAACGTCGTGACCTTTCCATGGCACCTTATTACCTGAATGCAAAAGATGCACAAGTGAAATGGAAAAAACATGAAATTACCATGCGCCGTTGCGGAAAGTTCCGCCGCGAATGGGAAACAGCCGAAGCCAAAAATAAAAACTGGACTCCCGAAAACTATCCGATTCTGCGCTATGCTGACGTCTTGCTGATGCTGGCAGAGGCTGAGAACGAAGTAAACAAACAACCCACAGACTTGGCTTATACAGCCCTCAATCTGGTGCGCAAACGTGCAGGCATCCCCGAAGTGAAAAACCTCTCTTATGATCAGTTCCAACAGGAGGTGCGCGATGAACGTGCACGCGAACTCTGTTTTGAGTCTATCCGCAAGTTCGATTTGGTACGCTGGGGCATATACACTGACAGAATGCAGAACGTATTAGGAGCAGCAGCGGCCGACAAACGCTGGAACTCACAGTCTCAAAGTGATGTCAAAGCAGATAAGACCGGTGGTAAATACAACTTTGCCGGTACTGTTGCGGCCAAAACAGAAGAAAAACATCAGTTCTATCCTATCCCCAATAAGGAACTGTCTGTAAACACCAAACTGGAACAAAACAAATGGTGGAAATAAAGCCGCAAGACTTCTAACCTTACCGTCTCTTATCAATAGTAAAATAGACCTTAATCAATTTTATTTCAAAGAGGAGAGTAACCCGCAAGGTTCCTCTCCTCTTTTTCTGTCCGAATGAATGATTTATCTACCTGTTTTGTACAATCTGCACACATAATAAGAGCAATATTCCGTAGTTTTGCAATATATAAATTAATCACCTTAAATTATTTTGATAGCTATGACGCAGAAAAACGTTCTACTATTTCTAATCTTACTCTACTTCAGTTCGCCTGCTGTTGCACAACTTACAGGCTTTGAAAAAGAAGTTCCCCAAAACTTCAAGAGTTCCAATGGACAAGAGTTAGCTTTATCTTCATTATACTATAAGGAGGGTAATAAAAGCCTGGAATGGAACTTCTCCCCAAACAGTATATTAAACATTCCGTCCGAATCTGTCTTTACCTTGAATGACGACAATGGAATTACTTTATGGATTTACAATGAAGAGCCTCAGCAAGACACCTTGCGTTTTGAGTTTTATTCTCCTACGGGACACGTTTCCTACCATTTTGGCTTCCGGCTGTATTCTGCCGGATGGCGTGCCTGCTGGATAAGCTTTAAATACATGCAGGGAGATAAAAAAGAAAAAGAAATAGCCGGATATCGCATCGTTGCTCCCAACCGCACAGGACGTATCTTTTTAGACCGTCTGACCTTCCCGGTACAGAAAATTAATGACCGCACTACTCCGGATTTACAAATGCCGACCAACAACTCGCTTACTTATCGCGATCTATGGCATTGGTGTCGTGTCTGGCAGTGGGAACAATACCGATACGACCTACCTTTGAGCAAAGCACTGACCACAACCGAAAAACAAGAGCTGGCTACCATAGAAGCGCGACTTACCGAAGCGCTTGACATTAAAAAAGCACCTCGAAAAGATGTGTCAAAAGCCTATAATACATTCAAAACAGCTGCTATCCGCCCATCCGGAAATGGTTTCACCGGCGCTCCTATTGTCGCCCCCGATGAGCTAAACCGCCAAAAAGGAGAAATCTCCTTAAATGATCTGGAAGATATGCTATCAGGATTTGCATACGACGCCTGCTACAATCACTCCGCCCAATCCATGAAGAATTACTTCCTTGTCTGGGATTATGCCATCAATCAAGGTTTTGCCTTTGGCAGCGGCATGGGGACCAACCATCACTATGGTTATCAGATCAGGAAAATATATACCACAGCATGGCTGATGCGTGATGCCATTTGGAAAGCTCCCAATAGGGACAACATTCTTTCTGCACTTATTTTCTGGTCTGCACTGCAAGAAACAAGAATACCTTATCAATATGGTCGGGACGAGCTTTTAGACAGCTGGCATACTTTGCTAATGCCCAAAACCATATCTGCTCTTATGTTTGTGGACGAAAGAGAAAGGGCACGCGCCCTAACAGGACTTTCAAGATGGTTGAGCGGCTCTTTGCAATACAGCCCGGGCACAATAGGAGGAATCAAAGTGGACGGAACAACTTTCCATCATGGAGGATTCTACCCAGCCTATACTACCGGAGTGCTTGCCATGGTGGGACAGTTCATCGCACTCACCAGCCACACCCAATACGTTCCTACTCAGGAAGCACGCCAAGTCTTAAAATCCGCTTTTATATCTATGCGCAACTACTCCAACAGTCGCGAATGGGGCATCGGCATCAGTGGAAGACACCCTTTCGGAGGTGGCATGAAAGATGATGACGTAAAAGCATTTGCCTACCTTGCCTTTTCCGGCGATTTATCGGGAGAAGGCAATACATTCGACCACCATTTGGCAGCCGACTATCTGAGACTTTGCGACAAGGATACTCCGGAAGCAGAATATTTTAAAAAGAAAGGTATTACCCCTGCAAAAGCTCCACAAGGCTTTTTTGTATACAATTACGGTTCGACAGGAATCTTCCGTCGTAACGACTGGATGGTGACCTTAAAAGGATATACTACCGACGTATGGGGAGCCGAGATCTATAAAAAAGACAACCGGTACGGACGTTACCAAAGTTATGGTTCCGTCCAAATCATGGGATATCCCTCGCGCATAGCCAGCGGCTATGATGAAAACGGGTGGGATTGGAATCGTCTGCCTGGAACAACCACCATACATTTACCATTCGAACTATTGGACAGCCCGCTACCCGGAACCACAATGGCCCACTCCAAAGAAAACTTCTCCGGCAGCAGTGCATTGGAAGGGAAAAACGGTATGTTCGCCATGAAGCTAATGGAACGCAACCTGAAAAACTTTACTCCGGATTTCGTTGCCCGCAAATCAGTCTTTTGCTTTGATAACCGTATGATATGCCTAGGCACAGGTATCAGTAACAGCAATGCATCTTTTCCAACCGAAACAACTCTTTTTCAAAGTACATTCCAAAAAGGGAAAACCGACATTCATGTGGACGGAAAGCTGAGAAGCGAGGCCTTTCACCAGACATTAGATGACAAAAAACGCCATTATATTCAGGACGGATATAATAATTATTATTTTATCAACGGCAACGACGTGCAGATACAAATTGCTCACCAAGTATCGCGACACGAAAAAAACCGCACTGAAACACAGGGAACCTTTGCCTCTGCCTATATCAATCATGGAGTATCACCGCAAAATGCCCAATACGAATACATGGTACTGGTACAGCCCACACCTGAAGAGTTGAAAGCAGTCCGTCGGAAAGCACCCTACCGGATCCTCCATAAAGATGATACTGCCCACGTGGTCGCCGACAATCAAACCGGTATTACCGCCTATGCAGCTTTTGAGGCTTACTCTCCTGCAAAAGATGAGATATTCCTCTCCATCCCGGCAGAAACAATGGTAATGCAAAAGCAGGCAGGCTCCAAACTTTTACTCAGTGTATGCGATCCGAACTTGAATATATCCGAGAAAACCTACACGACCAAAGAGCCCAGCCGTCCGATTGAAAAGAAATTAATTCTTAAAGGGAAATGGAGAAGTACAGCTCCCAATAACAAAATAACCGTACATTCCAATCAGACAGAAACTGTTCTCATTGTAACTTGCCAACATGGGCAACCCGTAGAATTCACATTATCACGTGAATAAATCTTTAATGGATGAAATTACATACCCGGAATCAGGTGCACCTCAGGACGTATCTGAACTACATGATGTAATTTCATCCATTCACTCAGATAAGCACGATGCTGTGCAAGTATCTCCTGATACTTCTTCTCTATGGCCAAATTCCGCATCTCGCCACGATCCTTTTCCATGTCATAAAGCTGTTCACGATAAAGCCCCTTATCATATAATACATACTTATAATGCGGGGTACGCAAAGCCCAGCCACGTGTAACACCTTTGTCAAATGTCGTTTCAGTAACGACATAAGGCTGGTGCATCTGTTCCGGATCCGCATTTTCCACCAAAGCCTTAAAAGAAACGCCATGCAAGCCTCCGGGAAGGGGAATACCTGCCCAGTCACATACGGAAGCGAAAAAATCAACACCTGCGTTAATGAGCTGAGGCATTTCCTTACCGGCATTCTTCTTTCCGGGAAGGGTTACTATCAGAGGAACATTCACTACTTCTTCGTATAGGGCCGATTTCTGATTCCAATGGTGCGCTCCTACTCCGTCACCATGGTCGCTCGTAAAGATAATAACTGTATTCCTCCACAAATTCCGCCTGTCAACGGCATCGACAATCTTACCGATTTCGGCATCCACCTTCTCTACTAACCGAAAATAAAGACTGCGGTAACGACGCCAGTCATCAGGTGAATAATGACGAGTGGGATAAGCCGAGTAATTCAAAGCCTGCTCATAGTCTATCACATCGGCATCATAAGGATTACGGGCAAAGTTGGAAGGCAGTCCGGGCCACTCATCTTGAGAGAGTTCGGGCAGATTGCCAAACGGCAGATTCTGGCTACGGGCATATTCGCATATATTGTGAGGATTGTCAAAGCCCACCACAAGAAAGAAAGGTTTGGAATGTTTCCGGTCAAGGAAAGCGACAGAAGCTTCCGCCAGTCCGTTGTCATTATGCGGATAAATGGCAGAAAATCCAAATTCCTTATCAGGCATGGACGGCGTATGCACATGCCACTTCCCGGCGTAGGCACATTCATAGCCAGCATTTTGCACCAACCAGCCCAAACTAGCAGTGCGCAACGAATCGGCCATAGGCACATTATTGCGTGCAAGGCCAACCTCGTGGGAGGTATATCCCGTAAACATGGACGCCCTGGAAGGTCCGCTCAAAGGAGCAGAACAATAGGCATTCCTAAACAAGACACCCGACTGTGCCAGACGGTCCATATTGGGTGTATGCAAATCCGCATTCCCCATGCAACTCATGGCAGAAGCAGTCTGCTGGTCGGTTACGATATAAATGATATTCGGCAACTCCTTTGCCCCCGTCAATGAAGGGGCAAAAGCTGTTGCAAACAACATGATATTCTTTAATTCTATCATAGTAAAAATCTCCTATAAAAGTTTATTTACGTAATTCCACATCAAAACTAGCCGCATCCCTGCATGTAAAACGCAGTACGGTCTGTTTCTTATCTGCTGAAACAAGCTTGCAATAGGGAGTCTCCGCCACTTGCCACAAGCCTTTCAAAGTAACGGTTACGGGTATTTCCCCGCTATCATTATCAATCCATGGCCGGGAATAGATACTCCGTTCAATCCGTTTGCCATCCTTGTCAAAAGCCTCATCGCTCGGACCGCGGTACAATGCCAGATCCGGTTGGGAAACTGTCAGCAACAGCTTGCCGTTATTTTCACGCACCATTACCAAACAGGAAGTGTCCGCCTTCTGCAACAAACCATCTGCCGGAAGCGACCGGGGAGTTTCAAACAATACGTAAGAAGTGATATTATCCGTCAGAGAATGGACAATATGGGCGTTACGATCCTGCTGGAGAACTCTATAAGCGGGATTCTTTGCAAATGTTTTCAAGGAAGCCGCATCGGTATGAGGCAATACGGCATATTCATAAGAAGCACCTGCCGGAGCCTTTCCATGTTGCAATGTCAAGGAGACCCAATCACCCGAGGTGGGCTTCGCACTCCGCTCGCCTACTGTGACTTGCGGGAAATTCCTTTCATATTTCGCATCCGCCATAGAGTGCTTGGAAAGGTAATACCCCACCCCGTTCAGATCAATATAAGTCTGTCCGCCGCCTTTGCAGGCATTCCAATATTGACGGGCTTCAGGAGTTACGGCTGCCAACTGAAAAACGGTTGTCTCCGTAGGAAATTCCGAATTCGTATTTTCAATGTCTGTGCCCAGACATACTATCATGTCGCCAAAGAAGTGAAAAGACTTGCGGGCCCGATGCGAACCGTTGTACTTGTCATGTTCATGCAGCTTCATGCCGAAGTTGCCATTCAGACGCGCCTGTGACAACCCGCCGGCAAAAGCCTCGTCGGAATAAAGCATTTCCTCCATGCCGGAGAAAGTATCCACGTTCAGCACTTTGGCACGCAACTGTTCAAAAGGCAGATGAATACTGGTCACGCCCGGAATACGGTTCCAGTCAAAACCATTCTCCTGCCAACCGCTTGTAGTAAAAGTCACCATTTCACCGGGTTTTCCTGTCAGAATCTGCATACTGCCATGTGCCAGATAACGACCATAGAAATTGGCGGGCAGATAATGTTCGGCGGCCCACAAATAGCGGGAATGTCCACGTACTACCGCCATCCAATTATCCCGGCGCTGCACAGAAACACAGCCGTAACCCAATGCAAGATTACCTTGCGGATCGGGCTCAGGGCGGAAACCCTGCGCTTCAAGCAGCTCCTTCATCTTCAACTCGCACTCCAGCTTGCCACACCACTTGGTCCGGGCAAAGCCGCCCTTGGTCTCCACCATCTCCTTGACCTCCTGCCAGGAGTTCAGGTCGAAAGTGTTGTCCTCCAGGTTCTTTTCCGCCTGAGCATACAGGTTGTCATGAACGGCGGTCAGCAGGCTCTGCACCTGGCTTTCCAGTTCATCCAAAGTGACAAAGCTCTTTTCGCCGGTATCACGGCGGGCCAGGCAGCACTGTCCCTTTTCCAGATCGCGGGGACCGATCTCCACACGGACAGGCACGCCCTTCATTTCATACTCGGCGAACTTCCAACCGGGAGAGTTGTCGGAATCGTCCAGCTTCACCCGCAGGCCGGCAGCCTCCAGACGGGTCTTGATCTCAGCGGCTGCTTCCAGCACGCCGGGCTTGTGGGCCGCCACGGGGATCACTACCACCTGAATGGGGGCGATGGCGGGAGGCAGCACCAGACCGTTGTTATCGCCGTGGGTCATGATGACCGCGCCGATGAGCCGGGTGGTGGTGCCCCAAGAGGTCTGGAAGGGATATTGCAGCTTGTTGTCCCGGCCGGTGAAGGTCACATCGTAGGCCCGGGAGAACTTGTCTCCGAAATAATGGCTGGTGCCGGACTGGAGGGCCTTACGGTCCTTCATCATGCTCTCGATGGTATAGGTGGCCTCGGCGCCGGCAAACTTCTCCTTGTCGGTCTTGCGGCCCTTGACTACCGGCATGGCCAGCGCATCGCGGCAGAAGTCAGCATAGCAGTTGAGCTGCTGCTCCGTTTCTGCCATAGCCTCCTCAGCGGTCTCGTGGATGGTGTGGCCCTCCTGCCACCAGAATTCCCGGCTACGCAGAAAGG
>ENA-ORRE01000775-ORRE01000775.1-human-gut-metagenome-genome-assembly--contig:-NODE-775-length-23926-cov-6.021113_pt1 | contig 23926 bp, 21 predicted proteins | sample MGYA00242171_ERZ509126 | MGnify/ENA primary metagenome ERZ509126 (study PRJEB26280, sample SAMEA2338648) | human gut metagenome | biome: human gut; feature: human-associated habitat; material: faeces... | reverse complement strand
CCTCGCCCCTACGAACGAAACGACAGCATTATCCACGTTTTGACACAACCCCTTTGCTCCATATACAGTGCAAAGATGCGTTTTTATTCTTGTCCGAAACGCTTTGCTTGTTCAGCAATCAGCTCCGCATCATCGAAATAATTTATCTTCATGGCCTTGCGTACATCATCCAATGTTTCTGCCGCTGTTGCACGAGCTGTCTCACATCCTTTACGCAACATCTCATAAATAGCCGGAATATCTTTTTCAAATTCCTTGCGGCGCTCACGAATGGGAGTCAGTTCCTCTTGCATGATAGCTGCCAGGAATTTCTTTACCTTCATATCTCCCAAACCGCCACGCGTATAATGTGCTTTCAATTCATCCAGGTTAGGATAATCAGACAAATAACGTTCAAAATGCTCAGGTTTACAGAAAGCATCCAAATAAGTAAAGACAGTATTGCCTTCAAGTTTACCCGGATCGGATACTTTGATATGGGTCGGGTCAGTATACATACCCTTCACTTTCTTTTCCACCTCATCGGCTGTATCGGAGAGATAGATACAGTTACCCAACGATTTGCTCATTTTTGCCTTTCCGTCCGTGCCCGGCAACCGCAGACAAGCAGCATTGTCGGGCAACAGGATTTCCGGTTCTACCAGCGTATCACCATAGATATGATTGAACCGGCGGACGATTTCACGCGTCTGCTCAATCATCGGTTCCTGATCTTCTCCCACCGGCACGGTTGTAGCCCTGAATGCCGTGATATCGGCTGCCTGACTAATAGGATAGGTAAAAAAGCCTACAGGGATACTTGTCTCGAAATTACGCATCTGTATTTCTGTCTTCACCGTAGGGTTACGCTGCAAACGAGATACGGTAACCAAATCCATGTAATAGAAAGTCAGCTCACAAAGTTCGGGAATCTGGGACTGAATGAATATAGTAGACTTGGCAGGGTCTAAGCCGACAGCCATATAGTCAAGTGCCACTTCAATAACATTCTGACGAACCTTTTCAGGATTGTCGATATTATCTGTCAGAGCCTGTGCATCCGCTATAAAAATAAAAGTCTTATCATACAATCCGGAGTTCTGGAGCTCTACCCGACGTTTCAATGAACCTACGTAATGACCGATATGCAACCTTCCGGTAGGACGGTCACCTGTCAATATGATTTTTTCTTTTCCCATATCTCTTAAATATTATCTTATATTAAAAATTACGCAAAGATAGGAATATTCTAGCACAATAACTTAACTTTGAATCTGTATTTCACATATAATAATTGTTATGAACGAACTAAGACCAACTATCAAACTAGCTCTATTTATTTCTGTTGCAGGCGCATTTTTCGCTGCATGTTCCGATGACGATGATAAAAAGTCTTCTGCCCCATCAAAAGTCATTACCGGAATAAAAGTGTATAAAATCACCGATGTCATCAGCTATGAAGGTGATATTGACTTTACTTATGATAAAGACAAACGCCTGACGGGTGTGCGCAGCAATGCTCCACTGGCTACCATAAACTATTCCTATGGAGACAATTCACAAATAAACTATAATTACTCTTCGGAAAACTCTCCGTTGGTGGAAATGACCACGACTCTAGAGAACGGACGCAGCTATGTGTGCAAGTTTTCCAATCAGGACAGTCCTATCACCTATTCGTATAATAATGAAGGATACCTGAAAAGCAGTAACAATAACGGAATAGTGCTTGAATACCAATGGAACAAGAAAAACCTGTCCTCCATTACTTCCACGCCAAGGGGAACTTACAACAGTGAATACAAAGTATCCACCATTGCCAATGACTACAGCCTTGATTTGAACACGCTGGTGCAATGCATTGACGAACGCCAGAATTATGTAAACGTAGTAAACACATTCGGACAACTGGCAGGCATCCTGGGCAAACGGAGTGAGAATATCATAGAAGACACTTACTATACATACGACTATAGTTTCTTGCAAGACGGCAGGCTGAAAAACATTACCTTAATAGATATAAATAACACCGGCTATTCCTTTCTCTTGCATTACGCCGATTCTGATAATATCGAATAAATATACAGAAAGTGAGCTTCCGGGCATAGATTTCTCATTTTTATCTCAATCGGCATTGACAAAGAGCCTGATTTATTTTGTTATCTTAGAAATAAGTAGTTACTTTGCACAAAATTTAAAGATGCTATGTATCCTACAGGAACAAAGATAATATAGACATAAAGCAAATGCGTTAGTCCTCTCACGAGGATGGACGCATTTTTTTTATATTTTAGCGACATTAAAACAACTATTATAAAAAGAAACTTTCAATGAAAAAGGATTTAAAGAAAGTCCTGGTATTGGGTTCGGGTGCCCTCAAGATAGGCCAGGCAGGAGAGTTTGACTACTCAGGTTCACAAGCGCTGAAAGCATTGCGCGAAGAAGGCATTCATTCGGTGTTGGTAAATCCTAACATCGCGACTATCCAGACTTCGGAAGGCATAGCCGACAAGGTTTATTTTCTTCCTGTCACTCCCTTCTTTGTTGAAGAAATTATCAAGAAAGAACAACCGGACGGTATTTTATTGGCTTTCGGTGGTCAGACTGCACTGAACTGCGGTACTGAACTTTATCTGAACGGTACGTTAAAGAAATATGGTGTAGAAGTACTGGGTACCTCTGTAGAAGCCATCATGTACACTGAAGACCGTGATTTATTCGTAAAGAAACTGGATGAAATTCCGATGAAGACCCCGAAGAGCCACGCCGTGGAAAGCATGGAAGAAGCTCTGAAGGCTGCCCGCGAAATCGGTTATCCGGTTATGGTACGCTCTGCCTACGCATTAGGTGGTTTGGGTAGCGGTATCTGTCCGGACGAAGAAGCTTTCATCAAATTGGCGGAAAGCTCATTCGCGTTCTCTAAACAGATCCTGGTTGAAGAATCATTGAAAGGTTGGAAAGAAATTGAATTCGAAGTAATCCGCGATGCCAACGACCATTGCTTCACCGTGGCAAGCATGGAAAACTTCGACCCGCTGGGTATCCACACCGGTGAGTCTATCGTGGTGGCCCCCACTTGCTCGCTGACAGAAAAACAAGTGGCCATGCTGCAAGAACTGTCTACAAAATGTATCCGTCACTTGGGTATTGTGGGTGAATGTAACATCCAGTACGCTTTCAATGCAGATACCAACGACTACCGTGTCATCGAAGTAAACGCGCGTCTGAGCCGTTCTTCCGCACTGGCTTCCAAGGCTACCGGTTTCCCCTTGGCATTCGTTGCCGCTAAAATCGCTTTGGGTTACACACTGGACCAGATTGGCGAGATGGGTACTCCCAACTCAGCATACGAAGCTCCTCAATTGGATTATTTGATTTGTAAGATTCCCCGTTGGGACTTGACCAAGTTTGCCGGTGTATCACGCCAAATCGGTTCCAGCATGAAGTCGGTAGGTGAAATCATGTCTATCGGACGTTCTTTCGAGGAAATCATTCAGAAAGGTCTTCGCATGATTGGTCAGGGTATGCACGGTTTCGTGGGTAACGACCATACCAAATTCGAAAACTTGGATGAGGAACTGGCTAACCCGACAGACCTCCGTATCTTCTCCATCGCTTCTGCATTGGAAGAAGGATACAGCATTGAACGTATCCATGAGCTGACCAAGATTGACCCGTGGTTCCTGGGCAAGCTGAAAAACATCGTTGACTATAAGGCTAAACTTTCTACTTATAACAAGATAGAGGATTTGCCTGAAGATGTACTTCGCCAAGCTAAAGTGTTAGGCTTCTCCGACTTCCAGATTGCACGCTTCGTGTTGAAAGCAAACGGCAATATGGAAAAAGAAAACCTGGCTGTACGTGCCCGTCGTAAGGCTTTGAATATTCTTCCGGCTGTGAAACGTATCAATACAGTGGCGTCAGAACATCCCGAACTGACTAATTACCTGTATATGACATACGCTACTACAGGTTATGATGTCAATTATTATAAGAACGAAAAATCAGTAGTCGTATTGGGTTCGGGTGCTTACCGCATCGGTTCTTCCGTAGAATTTGACTGGTGCTCTGTGAACGCCGTCCAGACTGCACGCAAGCTGGGTTACAAATCCATCATGATTAACTATAACCCCGAAACAGTTTCTACCGACTACGATATGTGTGACCGTCTGTACTTCGATGAACTTTCATTCGAACGTGTACTTGACGTAATCGACCTGGAACAACCGGGCGGCGTTATCGTATCGGTAGGCGGACAGATACCCAACAATCTGGCAATGAAACTGCATCGTCAGTCCGTACCTGTATTGGGAACTTCACCGCTGTCTATCGACCGTGCTGAAAACCGTCATAAATTCTCGGCCATGCTCGACCAACTGGGCATTGACCAACCGGCTTGGAAAGAATTGACCAGTCTGGAAGAGATGGAAGATTTTGTTAACAAAGTAGGCTATCCGGTATTGGTTCGTCCTTCATACGTCCTCTCGGGTGCTGCCATGAACGTATGCTACAACGAAGACGAATTGAAAGAGTTCTTGCAGATGGCGAAGGAAGTTTCTAAGGAATATCCGGTAGTGGTATCACAGTTTATGCAGGAAACCAAAGAAATAGAGTTTGATGCTGTAGCCCAGAACGGTGAAGTGGTGGAATATGCCATCTCCGAACACATTGAATATGCAGGCGTACACTCCGGTGACGCTACATTGGTATTCCCGGCACAGAAGATTTATTTCGAGACAGCCCGCCGCATCAAGAAAATCGGTCGCCGCATCGCTAAAGAACTGAATATTTCCGGTCCGTTCAATATGCAGTTCCTGGCCAAGAACAACGAAGTGAAAGTGATTGAGTGCAACCTGCGTGCCTCACGTTCATTCCCGTTTGTTTCTAAGGTATTGAAACGTAACTTTATTGAAACAGCCACCCGCATCATGTTGGGTGCTCCATACAGCAAACCGGACAAGTCGGCATTCGACATTGACTGGATTGGCGTAAAAGCTTCTCAGTTCTCATTCTCCCGCTTGCACAAGGCTGACCCTGTATTGGGTGTAGACATGTCTTCAACCGGTGAAGTAGGTTGTATCGGCGATGACTTCCACGAAGCCTTGCTGAACTCACTGATTGCTGTAGGATTTAAGATTCCTCAGAAATCTGTCATGTTCTCGTCAGGTGCTACCAAATCTAAGGTAGATTTGTTGGAAGCCAGCCGCATGTTGGCAGACAAAGGATACGAAATCTATGCAACCGCCGGAACTGCTACTTTCCTGAATGCACACGGAGTAAACACCACTCCTGTGTACTGGCCGGATGAACGCCCTGATGCAGAGAATAACGTGATGAAAATGATTGCCGAACACAAGTTCGACCTGATTGTCAACATTCCGAAGAACCATTCTAAACGTGAATTGACTAACGGTTACAAGATTCGTCGCGGAGCCATCGACCACAATATTCCTTTGATTACCAATGCTCGTCTGGCAAGTGCCTTCATCGAAGCATTCTGCGAAATGAGCGAAAAGGATATTCAAATCAAAAGCTGGCAGGATTATAAATAATCCTTCCCAATAAATAAAAAGAGGGTGTGTCTTCAATCTGACACACCCTCTTTTTTTGATAAGATACTACTATGGGACTAATATTGGAGTACGTTAAAAATGAAATTTGTTAACCAACAAAATCCGATTTCCATCATTCAGCGCATTTCTTATAGTGTCAGGTAGTGATTCATAATCTCTGCACATATTTTCCAGTTCTTGGCTGATAAGACTTACAATAGTTCCTTTATTATCAGAAAACCTAGGTTCTATCATATCGTATACAGAAGATGATTTTGTAAACTTTTTACATCCACATTTATTATTGAAAGGATTAAATATAATAGTATATTGACTATTCCCATCTTCAATAAGTCCTATCCAAGTACTATCAGAAACGCTGATAGGATTGTTAACCAAATGCAAGTAATCGCCCGATTGATTGTTTTGGCTAAAGGCTAAATAGTCCGTTTTTGCTATTTGAGGGACAGCTTTATCCCAAAAATCAAAAACGATAAGGCTTTGAACTTTCCCGTTTTCATCTAATATTGACAAAGAGTCTGAAGGCGAGCGATAAAAACATAAACCTAAATTGTTATAAGTAAAAATTCCATTGGTTGTATATCCTCCTACATAGCCTTCTTGATAAAGCATTGAGTACTCAATGGGATTCATTAACGAATCCGTATAAATTAAACTAGGGATTTGTTTACCGTTTGGTGTTATGTTAAATATGAAACTACCATTTTCCAGCCGCTTAAAAGCATCTGCAAAAAAAGGGATTTTTCGTTCACTTAACAGATTTCCAGATTCTGTGTAATGAATGACCTTTTTTGAATTTGTATCTAACACATACACTCCTGTTTCGTCTATATCCATATCCCAAGGAAAAACATATTCTCCTGGTCCTTGTCCGGTACATCCATATCTAGCAACAGGACTTCCATCTTTTTTAAAAGATACAACAGTTCGTAATGAACTTTTGTCCAAAATATAATATTTGTCGTTATGTTCCATTATTTTATCGGCACAAGAGAACATTACGTTACCTTTTTCCTTCAGAATCACGAACGATGTGTCCGAAATATGACTAGTAATTGAATCGTAAAAAGAATTATCAAGAGATATTTCTACTTTATATACATCACAATTTAAAGGTTCAACAGTACCTTTATTCCCAGAGCAAGCAGATAATAGCCCTAGGACAAATATCTGTATAAATTTATTCTTCATTTCTAATGGATTATAATTACTCATGCAATAAACAGGATGAAACTCAATGGTTCAATCACCAGCGAATATTTTATCGGTCAAAGAAACGTCTTCGCCATCGACCCTTCCTATATTTCCAAGGTTAGCTACAAGTATCTTGGTTTCATAGCCTCAAGCAATAACAAAAAAAACTGGGCCTTTCACGCGTTGATATAAAAAGCCTATTCCTCTGAAGAGCAAAGACTCTTACGCTCAATATTAGAGTTTTCAAATGTCCAAGTTATTTTTTGCACATTACCAACCAGAACTGTAATTAGTTTAAAAACAATCACCGTCAGTACATGATTCGGAATTAATGCAACGACACACCATTTTATGTCCACCACCATAGCATTTTTCTTTTTCTCTAGGTCTCGTATTGGAAGCTCCACTTTCGCCACTTGCTAAAGCTTCAATATTTGCTAGTTGAAGTTCTGACAAGTTTCCTGTTGAATCAATACAATCCCAATAAATATTTGCACCAAGAATTAGAAATAAAGCAAATAAAACTGCAATCTTTTTCATGCATCATTATATTTAAAGTTAATATGCGAACAAAGTTAAAAAAAAACTGTCACGTTGTTCTTCGTAATAAGAAATCAACCTCTTTTGCCTTCTCCCAACAGCTCCAACAACGTACACTTTGAAGCCGTGCCCCTCTCTTCAAAACAGGAATTTCCCCCTTCCCCCATCCGTTTTTGTCCTATTCATCGGCATTTCGAGATGAATGGTTTCCCCTTCGCATGCCTCGCCGCCCATTCACCCCGATTGTAGATGCCGGGAGTCTTGAAGTTGAAATGATAACCGTCTTGGCGAAGGCTCTCGAAATTCTGTATACCGATGGAATAAATACTCTGCTCTATACTGATTACCTTTAGGATTCTGCAAAAGTAAAGACAGCTATTTCTTCTTGACATAAATCCGATTCAACCTAATTATTTTCCCTTTTCACTCACAGCTATAAGAAAAAATCCATAACTTTGTCCCCGAGTTAGCCGAAACAATATAACGTTGACATTTTGATTCAACAAAACAACAAACATAAAAAGTTATGAATAATTTTTTCTTAGAAACGCATCAAGTGGTCAAACGCTTTGCCAACCACACTGCGCTGAATGGTGTCAGCATTCAGGTCCCCGAAGGACAAATCTTTGGATTGCTGGGGCCGAACGGTGCCGGCAAAACTACACTCATCCGCATCATCAACCGCATCACAGCCCCCGATTCGGGAGAAGTACGCTTCAATGGACATCTGTCACAAGCCGAAGACATCTATCATATCGGTTATCTGCCCGAAGAACGCGGTTTATACAAGAAAATGAAAGTGGGCGAGCAGGCTATCTACCTGGCGCAACTGAAAGGCCTCAGCAAAGCAGAAGCCAGCTCACGACTGAAAATATGGTTCGAAAAGTTTGAAATTACTCCGTGGTGGAATAAGAAGTTGGAAGAACTGTCCAAAGGGATGCAGCAAAAGGTGCAATTTATCATCACCGTATTGCATAAACCCCAATTACTGATATTTGACGAACCGTTCTCCGGCTTCGACCCTGTGAACGCCGAACTGCTGAAGCGTGAAATACTGGAACTGAAAAAAGAGGGACACACCATCATCTTTTCCACACACAACATGGCTTCGGTAGAAGAAATATGTGACAATATCGCTCTCATCAATCATTCGGAAGTAGTGTTGCAAGGTAATGTAAAGGAGGTGCGTTCGCGCTTCAAGGCCAATACCTATACCCTGAGCACTCCGAAAGGGCAACCCTTGAAAGAATCTCCCCTGTTCAAGATTGTAGACAGTCAGCCCACCGAAGAGGAAATTCGATATACCCTACAAAAACAACAGGATATGTCCAACTCGGCATTACTGACCCAAATAGCCCAACAAACCGAAATAATCTCCTTTACCGAATGCCTGCCATCCATGAACGAAATATTCATCCGCACGGTAGAAGGTCTGGATAAACACTAAACGCCAAAAGTCATGAACAAAATATTAATCATTATACAACGTGAATTTCTGAACCGCGTAAGCAAGAAATCATTTATTCTTCTTACCATCCTGATGCCGTTCATCTTTGCAGCTCTCATTTTTGTTCCCGCACTGCTATCGACAGTGAAAAGTGATGAAGTAAAACAAGTAGTAATCATTGACCACACACAGAAGTACATCGGACAATTCAAAGACGATGAGTCTTATCATTTCATCAGCGGACAAGAAATGTTGCCCGAATACCGGAGTGACACTACCCACATAGACGCTGTAGTGGAAATTACAGAAGACTTGATTCAGAATCCCACAGCCGCCGCCATCTATTCGCGCAAAGAAGTGACTAAAGGCTTGCTGTCATTGGTAAACAATACGCTGAATGAACAAATCAGACACGATAAGCTGACCAGTTATAACATTCCCGAGTTACAAAATATCATGCAGGACTTTGATAAGAGATACAGTGCACGCACCATCAAATGGAGTGAAGACGGTAGCGCCAACGAATCAAACGCCGGCATTGCAATAGCCGTCGGTATGGTACTTACCTTCCTTATCTATATGTTCGTTATGTCTTATGGAGGCATGGTGATGCAGAGTGTCATGGAAGAAAAGACAAGCCGCATTGTCGAGCTGATGGTATCATCGGTCAAGCCGCTTCAACTGATGCTTGGCAAGATTATCGGCATTGGTCTGGTTGGTATTACCCAACTGCTGATATGGGGTGTTCTGCTTGTTATCCTTTTGGGTATTGCCGACAATACTTTCGGTGGAGATGCAGCCATTCTAAAAGGTGCCGAAGGCATGATTAGCGCCTTACAAAACCTGAATCTGCTGAAGCTCGGAATCCTCTTTACCCTGAACTTCATCGGCGGATTCCTGATTTATGCCTCCATCTTTGCTGCCATCGGAGCCTCTATCAATGCCATGGAAGATTCGCAACAGTTTATGACTCCCATTATGATACTGATGATATTCTCCCTTTACGCCGGTATCTACAGTGGCGATAACCCGGACGGCCCGCTGGCTTTCTGGTGTTCTCTCATACCGTTTACCTCCCCTATCGTCATGATGGTACGTGTTCCGCTGGATGCACCGACTTGGCAAATCATTCTTTCACTTTGTCTGCTCTATGCCTCAGCACTTGCACTCATCTGGATTTCGGGAAAAATATATCGTGTAGGTATCCTGATGTATGGCAAGAAACCGACACTCAAAGAAATGATTAAATGGATTTCTTATAAATAGATATCATTCACTTCACTCTAGCCCTATCGGGCACTCTCACAAGAAACGAGGGTGTATCGAAACTCTCATAAATAAAAGTCACCCTCGCCACAGGTAGTTGTAGCGAGGGTGATTTCGATAAAAGGGGAGTTTTGACACACTTCTTTATTATTTCCACTCACCCAATTGAATACCCAGCTTTTCCCAATGCCCGATAAATGAATCCAACGAGTTACGGAAACGCTCATAATCCTTATTGGATGGACTTGTCCAGCCTACTTCGGCGTATGCGGCAAGACGCGGATAAATCTTTTTATTCATACTTTCAACTGTAGGAATAAATTCGCCCCACATCTGGCAACCGATACCCAAGACCTTACTTTTCTGCGCCTCCGTCAGTCCCTCGGGAATCGGATTGAACTCATACGCATTCTGCAAAGAAATAGACCCATAGTCATAGTCCAGATAAGTATAACGATTATAAGAATTTACGATATCATATCCTTTTTCTATTGTCTCTTTAATTAATTCAGGATTGCCTTTCCAGAAATGAACAATTGTTCCGGGGGCCAATTGCTGCTGTGAAGCAGCAGTACCATCCTGCTGATAATCATTAATCTGAGCACCCGTAATTTCATTCCACCCCATCATGTGCCGATTCTTTGAGGCCAGGAAGTTAGAAATATTATTCGTAAAGAAAACTTGTAGTCCGGCCGGTGAAGCAATCTTGTTCTGCTTCATATAATTGCGCACCATCGGCGATTCTTTCCAAGCATTATATCGCAATTCATCCCCACCGATATGGATTACCGGAGAAGGGAATAATGCAATCACTTCCTCCAATACATCTTCCTGAAATTGAATGACACGAGGGTCGGCCACATTATAAGCATTGTAATGCACACCAAAGTTACAAGGCACCTTAATCTGCTTTCCGGTAGTTCCCAGCCATGGATAAGAAGCAATAGCAGCACTGGCATGTCCCGGCATCTCTATTTCGGGGACAATCATAATATGGCGCTTGGCAGCATAGTCCACTACCTCCTTGATATCATCCTGAGTATAAAAACCACCATGAGGCTTACCATCAAACACATTGCTGTGGAAATGATTAATCTCTGAAGAATCACGGAAAGCACCGACTTCTGTCAACTTCGGATATTTCTTGATTTCAATACGCCATCCCTGATCGTCTGTCAAATGCCAATGAAATACATTCATCTTCAGCTCAGCCATTCTATCAAGCATGTTGAGGACCACTTCTTTACCTTTGAAATACCGACCTTCATCCAGCATGAATGCACGCCAAGAGAAAGCCGGATAATCCGTCACCAAAGCTTTTTGAACAGTCAGGCGTCCTTCTCTTTCTTTAATAATCTGACGCAAAGTCTGCACACCGTTAAACACTCCTTCGGGAGCAGGAGCCTTAATTGTAATCCGGCTTCCGGCAGCTTCCAATGCATATCCGCCTTTCTTGTCAGGCAAGACCGTCGAATCCAACGAAAGAACAATATCCCCTTTGTCTTTCCCTTCCTGCAAATTAGCCTCCACTGCAAAATCATTCTTTAAGTAAGAAGCCAACAACAGAGCCTCATTAGACAATTCATTAGAGTAAGCAACTGTCGGCTTATCCTTCAGTTTCACAAAACCTTGAACATAATTAATCTCTTGCGGTTGGGGAAGCACAACATACGCTTCTACCGGCGGCTGTTCACAGGAGCTACACACCACAATACACAACAAAACGGCAATCAGTGATTTGATTTTCATAAGTATTAGAATTAAAATTAGTTTCAATAATAGCTTTTGATTACTTCAAAGCTTCTTCAATAGCGTTCATCAAATGATTAAACTCCTCCTTTTCATACCCCATAGAAGTATAAATTGCTTCTCCTTCCTTATTGAACAGATACGCACGAGGGATAGATTTTTCAGCAAAGAGTGAGAAAACTTCACGCTTAGGGTCAGGATACAACGGGAAAGTAAATTTCTTCCGCTCATTATAAACCTTCAGTTGTTCGTCCGTATGCTCACGGCCAATCACCAACAATACAAAGTCCTTATTATCCTTATATTTAGGCCAAAGCGTTTTTTGCACTTCTGCAAGTTCCAACTGGCATGGACCACACCAAGTGGCAAATAAACTGACCAATACCACCTTACCCTTCAAATCAGCAGATGAAACATTTCCATAAACTGATGATTTCAACTGAAAATCAGGTAACTTATCTCCCTTCTTCAATTCCTGTGCATGCACTGCAAAGCTGACGCATATCAGCATCAATAACAATCCTAACTTTTTCATTTTCATAGTTCTGAATATTTAATTCGCGATATAATAAAGACAAATATATCTGTTTTTCCTATATTTGCCGACTGAAATATCATTTTTTAGCCTATGATGACTTTTATTTCGTGTGCCAAGACCATGACGGACCGTTCTAAAGTGAAAGTTCCCACCACCGATACGCCACAATTTCAGGCTGAAGCCATTCAGCATGCACTCAATATGTCCCAGTTCTCTGCCGAGGAACTGGAACGCCTGTTGCGGGTAAACAGTAAAATAGCCGCTGAAAATTACCTTCGCTTTCAGGATTTCTGTTCTGAAGAAAACAAAGCTCTTCCTGCCTTGTTAGCCTATACAGGCATAGTGTTTAAACGTATCTGTCCTCAAGACTTTACAGCTGAAGATTTTCAATACATACAAAATCATCTGCGTATCACTTCCTTTTTATATGGATTACTTCGTCCGCTTGACCTGATAAAGAATTATAGATTGGAAGGAGACGTCAGACTGCCAGAGCACGGAGGAATATCCATGTTTGATTATTGGAAACCAATATTGACTGATGAATTCATTAAGTCCATCAAAGCACAAGGAGGCACATTAATCAACCTTGCCAGCAATGAAATGAAAGACCTTTTCGACTGGAAACGTATTGAACAACAGGTACGCGTGATTACACCCGAATTTCAGGTTTGGAAAAAAGGGAAATTAACAACTGTCGTTATTTATACTAAAATGTGTAGAGGAGAAATGACACGCTATATCATCAAGAACCGCATTGAAAAGCCTGAAGAATTAAAAGGATTCAATTGGGAAGGATTCAGTTTTGATGCAGAACGCAGCACTGAGTCGAACTACCTTTTTAGCCTTCTTTCATAAAAAAATATTAAATATTCAAGCCGCACAAACTTTTTTTCAACGCTCATGTTATTTAGTTGAAATTGGGAAGATATACCTAAACAATAATTTAACTAATAGAAATGAGTATGAAAAAATTAATGTTTGCACTGGCAATCGCCAGTATCAGTTCTGCAACGTTCGCGCAGCAGAGCAACAAATCACAAAACGCTATCGTCAGCGAAAGCGTAGATGTTATGGAGGTTCCGGTAGATAAGTACAAAGTAGAGACCAATCGATTCTTTGATAATTGGTTCTTCTCTGTAGGAGGCGGTGCACAAGTATTATTCGGTGACCAATCCGACCTGGGCAAATTCGGCAAGCGTATCGCTCCCGCCCTGAATGTATCAATTGGTAAATGGTTTACTCCCGGATTAGGATTACGCTTGCAATATAGCGGTTTACAGTCAAAGAGTTTTTCAAGCGAACCTTCTGCATACTCCAAACCTCATATGATGAGTGAAGGATACTATCAGGATAAGTTCAACTATATGAACTTACACGGCGATATCTTATTCAACATCAGCAATATGCTAGCCGGTTATAATCCCGACCGTGTATATGATGCTGTTCCGTTTGTAGGTTTCGGTTTCGCTCATTCTTATGACAAACCTCACCTTAATTCATTAGCATTCAACTTCGGTTTGATTAATACCTTCCATGTGGCAGATGCTTGGGATTTGAACTTGGAACTTTATGGTATGGCTGCTGAAAACAAGTTTGACGGAAAGACCCTGAACAAAGGATTGGACGTTATGCTGGGCGCATCAGTCGGTGTGACCTATAAATTCCCGCAGAGAGGATTCAAACCTGCTCCTGATGTGGATGCTATGATGGCTCTTACAGCATCTCAGATGGATGCTATCAATGCAGCTTTGGCTCAACAAATCGAACAAAACCGCCAGTTGAAGGCACAACTTGCAAATACTCCTAATGAGGTGGTTACAGAACAAGTTACCGTTAATCAGCTGACTCCGGTTCCGCAATCTGTATTCTTCCAGATTGGTTCTGCCACTCTGCCTCAAAACAGCGTAGTCAACCTGCAACAGATTGCCAACTTAGTAAAAGACAATCCGGGCATCAAACTGAAAGTAACCGGTTATGCTGACAGCGACACAGGTAGTGCATCATGGAATAAACAATTGAGTGAAGACCGTGCAAATACAGTTGCAAACGAATTGGTTAAACTGGGTGTAAACAAGAGCAATATGATTATTAGCGGTATGGGTGGCGTTAATACATTAACTCCTCCGGCATTCAACCGTCGTGTAATTATCGAAGCCCAATAATACTCTGCCTTAAAAAAGGTAAGCCAAAGCCGCTTGGAATCGCTTCCAAGCGGCTTATCTTTTTATAGTCAGATTTTATTTAAACAGCTTTTCCAACTCATCCTCCTGAAGCACGGACAACACGGTTTTACCGTCAGGAGTATAATTAGGAGTAGTTACAGCAAACAACCCATCTACCAAACCATTCATTTCCTCGTTCGTCAAAACCTGCCCCGGCACAATAGCCGCAGCTTTAGCCAATGTCAAAGCCAGATTACTCTGCACCTCTTCTTTCACTTTACCTCCCTTCTCAATGGCAGTATGAACCATATTCTGAATCAGTTCCACCGGATTTAAACCTTCAATACCCGAAGGTATGCCGTTGATAGCATAACTGCCACCTCCCAAATCAGTCAGTTCAAAACCCAAGTATGACAAATCTTCCATGATTTCTTGCAATACAGGTACTTCCGAAACCGGGAATTGCACAATATCAGGAAATAACATTCCCTGCGATGCTCCCTGTCGACGTGTTATCTGCTCCAGATATTGATCATAAAGAATACGAATATGCGCCCGTTGCTGATCGATAATCATCAAGCCTGATTTGACGGAAGTAAGGATAAAGCGTCCTTTAAACTGATAATGTTGAGATGATTTCTCTCCCATTGCCGACTCTTCCGAATTGTCATACAAAGTGGGAGCAGCCGGTTCCTCCATCGGCGATGCCGTGAAATAATCCCCATCATCCGGATAAGACATCTGCGCATGTTGGGCCGACGCATGCTGTTCCACGCCCTCATACAGCCGTTCCCAATCACGAGTGGGCTTTGAGGAGTAGGAAGAGGGAGGCACAGCAGACGTATTGAAAGGATTGTAATCCGGGTTATAAGTTGTTTTCGGAGGCTGTATTCCGGCATAAGGAGAACTCTCGAATGCAGGGATATCCGGCATACCCTCCGTATCAAAATCAATGGAAGGTACAGCATTGAATTTACCTAATGTTTCCTTGACAGCCGCTGCCAATATCTGCCAAATGGCCTGTTCATTCTCAAATTTGATTTCCGTCTTGGTAGGGTGAATATTTACGTCAATATTACCAGGGTCCACCTCAAAGTAAATAAAATAAGATACTTGTTCACCTACCGGTATCAGATGCTCGTATGCATCCATAATGGCTTTATGGAAATAAGGATGACGCATATAACGTCCGTTTACAAAGAAGTATTGGCGAGCTCCTTTCTTGCGGGCACTTTCCGGCCGGCCGACAAAGCCTGAGACGCGCACCATCGTGGTATCTACATCCAACGATAGAAGATCCTGATTAATTTTCTTCCCAAACACTCCCATGATGCGTTGGCGCAACTGAATGGCGGGAAGATTAAACAACTCAGCATCATTATGATACAAAGTGAAAGACACATTGGGGTTGACCAATGCAATGCGTTCAAACTCAGTCAATACATTGCTTAGCTCTGTCTGATTGGATTTCAGGAACTTACGCCGCGCAGGTACATTAAAAAACAGATTCTTCACACAAAAATTGCTGCCCTTGGGACACGATATGGCTTCCTGGCTTTCCACCTTGGAACCGGCAATAACCAGTTTAGTACCCAGTTCCTCTCCTTCTGTACACGTGCGCAACTCTACTTGTGCCACCGCTGCAATAGAAGCCAACGCTTCCCCACGGAATCCCATCGTCCGCAAAGCGAACAAATCAGCCGCCTCCTTTATCTTAGAAGTTGCATGGCGTTCAAAAGACAGACGCGCATCGGTTTCAGACATCCCTTTACCATCATCTATCACCTGAATAGAAGTCTTTCCGGCATCCGTTACCAATACATCTATATGCTGCGCTCCGGCATCAATGGCATTCTCCACCAGCTCTTTTATAACAGATGCAGGACGCTGTATCACCTCTCCTGCCGCTATTTGATTAGCGACAGAATCCGGCAGTAAACGTATGATATCGCTCATAATACAACTACGAATGATTCATTAAAAATTTAATTCTCCGGTCACCAGATAATGCAAGATAAAAAGTAGAACGCCAATGGCAACAAACAAAGCCCCATAAGCCAACGGTCTGCGTCCACTCTCTTTTCTGCGTTTCAGATGCTTGGTTCCTTCAATAAACTTTCCACGAATGTCTTCGGGGGAAAACTCTTTCGGAGGAAGCATACCCAAGTCGCGCTTGGCGTTCTCTTCCATCTTCTGCAATTTCTCTTTTCGTTCGTCCACATATATATATTGGTGGTTGAAACGGCGAGGCTTTTCCATTTTAAACATTCCCATAGTTATTTCTTCTTTTTATTAAACAAGTCTTGATTTGGCAAAGGTGCAGTACCTCTATTACTCTTCTTTAATTCCTGCCCGGCTTTCTTTCCGCGCCAGTTAAAGATATCCTCTTTATTGAGCGGACGGATATAGTCGAACCAATTAAAGTTTTCCAGTTTCATTTTATTCGGCGGAAGTTGAAGCATCGGATAAAGAGTTCCATTTGATTTCGGACTCATAACCATCTTTTTCATCTTCCGGTTTTCCAGATACATATTCAAAAGGCTTGTCTCCGATACATTCATGCCAATTAGTGTGCTGTCGCTCTCCATCGGATAATAAATGACACGGACCGAACCGATTACGTCTACCTGGTGCATCTCTCCATTCTTAAAATATGCCTTGATATCTTTTCCGGTCACCTGATTATAATTGACAGAATCCAACTTTTCAACAGATAGTGCCTGATTGTGAATATGCGCCCAATCAATAGTACTGTCATTCATGTAAATCATTATTTCCTCACCTAACAATTGCTGGTTGTTATTCCAAAGAATAGGGTCATAATACATAGTCAGACAGCTGTCTTTGGACGAAAAAACCAGCGAATCACACACTCCCTGCACATCCGTGCGATACATACGCACTTTATGATACGCTCTTGTTTCACGGAAGATAGAGTCGGTATTCAGATTGAAAGTGTACATCTGCAACGTATCGGCATGCATGAACAAACTATCACCCTGTGAGTAATCCACCGCTACCGCCTTTTGGGTTGCAATGGCATATTTAGTCAGTTCATTGTAATAACAATAGTCACCGGTAAGCATATTTTTATTAATGGTATCATTAAACAACACATTATCAAAAGCTTCCCCATATCCTTTCACACGGTCATAAAACAAGCTGTCGCCCGTCAAACGCTTACCCTCATTCGTCAATACAGAACGATTCAGCAATTCTGCCTGACCAATCTGCGTATTATAGAAGCCCAATTCGGAGTAGATATGATTATTGTCACTGTCAATGTTCGATGGCCCTACAATATTGGCAATCTTGCTGGCCGTATTGTAACGCAGTGTGTCCGAAGTCAATGTAAACTTAGGATTTACCAGTTTCACATCATAGTTAAAGACCGACTGTTTAGTGGCAGGACTATACTCTCCCCATTCCGAAGTCAACACATTTTCTTCATCCATGAGCGTACCGCCATCAAAATAATAACCAAGGTTATAAATCCGGTCATAGTTCAGGCTATCGGTCAGCAACGTAGTATTCTTATTCTCCATGCGCACATTGTTGCGCACTTGGGCAATCTGTGTATTGCCATCATAAAAGAGATAATCCCCATACAAAAACAACGTATCTCCCTGCACCATTTTTACATTATCAAAAGCCTCCAATGAATTGGTCTTTTCATAAAAACAAGCACTGTCACAATACATATAAACACTATCATGGCGAAAAGCCACATTCCCGACCAATACCTGTGCATCGGGATCAGGATTTAAAGGACTTTTCTTCAACACATCGGAATGTAACAGATACACTTTGCTCTTGGCAGGCTTCGGTTCAGTCCTTTTTGTGGGATTGACCTGCGCCAACAAGCAAAAGACAAACAGGCACAGGACACTAAACAAAAGTATCCTATGCCTGCTCGAAGAGTTATTTTTTTTTCTTTTTTCAAGCATACGGTTCAATATACTACTTTATTCTTTTATCCAACCCGGATATTTAAAATCGCATTTCTGCCACTTCTCATTAATACGCACGTATGTATGTTTTTGCTTTTCTTTAATCCACTTTTCAAGCTTATCTTCACTACGTTTTTCCATGACGATAGCCTTCAAACGCTGATAGTCTTCCGTAATGGTAGCCTTATGTCCGTTTATACGGCTTTTTAGTTTTACGATAGCACACACTTCTTTTCCTTTATCATTAATCATAGTGAATGCTTTCGATATTTCGCCTACGTTCATGTTTTCCACCACCTTGGCCACTTCCTGAGAAACCTGTGCCAAATCCTGCATTTCAAAACGTGCCGTACCGGTATTCTTGTTAGCCATCAGACCATGATTATTCTTTGTATCCTTATCCTGCGAGATATAAGTAGCCGCATCATCGAAAGTGAATTTCTGGTTACGGATATCATCAGCAATGGAATCCAAACGAACCAGTGCAGCCTCCAAGTCCTTTTCCTCCACTTTCGGCTTCAACAGAATATGGCGGGTCTTAATACGGTCACCGCGTTTTTCAATCAACTGAATGATATGGAAGCCAAACTCTGTTTCCACAATCTTCGAAACCTTATTGGGATCCTGCAAGTTAAAAGCGACATTGGCATATTCGGGCACCAATTCCCCTTTACCCATAAAGTCGAGCTCACCGCCGCGACGAGCCGTTCCGGGATCTTCAGAATAAAAACGGGCATAGGTGGCAAATGACATCTTGCCAGAATTAATGCCATCCGTATAGTCACGCAAGGTCTTCTTTACACGCTCAATCTCTTCCAATGGTATTTTCGGTTCCAACGTAACAATCTGTACCTCCACCTGAGTAGGAACGAAAGGAATACTGTCTTGCGGCAAATCCTTAAAATAACGACGCACTTCGGCAGGAGTTATCTTAATCTCTCCCACAATATGCTGCTGCATCTTTCTCACTGTTTCTCCATCACGCACATTCTCACGCAACATCTCACGAATCTGGGTAGAAGTCTTGTTGTAATATTCCTCCAATTTCTCTTTAGAACCTCCTACTTGTTCGATGAGCCAATTCGTACGTCTTTCCACCAATCCGATTACTTCCTGTTCGGAAACCTCGATACTATCGATAGCTGCCTGATGAAGGAACAATTTCTGGACAGCAAGCTGCTCCGGAATTATACAATACGGGTCACCGTCAAACTTACGTCCTTCATACTGGGCATTCAACCGCTCACTCTCTACGTCAGATTTAAGAATAGCCTCATCGCCTACTACCCACACGACTTCGTCTATAACGTTGTCTTGTCCATATACAGAAACAGTAGCAAGCAGCATCAGTAACAGTGCATAAACTTTAGTACACATCAATTTATTCATCTGAATTCAAATAATAATAAATAATCTTGTTTCTATCCGAAGCCCGCTGATACAAGTCCTCTTTCACCTTGTTGATAAACTCCACACGCTTCAGATTTATTAAAATCTCTTTTATTTCATCTCTGGCAAAGTCCAACGGCTTTTGTTTATCCTTTCCCAAGAAATCTTCTATATGCAAGAAATAGCAAAAGGCCGTGTCCTTTACTTCTACATTCCTGTTTTTATCCAAATAGCTTGCGTCCGTATCCAGCACCTTCAAAGGTATCTTGACAGCCACATCGGGCACAGACGTCCAACGGTCATAAAAATAATCATAACTCACTGCATTACGCAAACTATACTTCTCCAATTTTTCAATAGCGTCCTGATTATTCTTCCGATACCACACACGCACATTCCCCAAATCAGGAGAAGTGAGAGGAACCTTTATAAAAAGTCCTTTGACCAATGGGTTATCCAGTCGGAACAAATCTTTGTTCTTTTCATAATAAGCATTGATTTCCTCCTCACTGATATCGTTTGCCAATTTCTGATTCACCAACTCCTCTTGATAAGTGTGCATAATCAATGCACGGCGATAGTTCTCCACCAGTTTGGAGATTTTATCATTGTCGGGAATATTCCCCTCCGCCTTATCAAACAGCAGCGCATCCTCTATCCAATTCTTGATATAGTGTTCGGCAAACAATACACTATCATCCTTCGATATATTGAGAGGAAGAGCCGCCTGCAAATCTTCCTTATACAGAAATTCACCGGACACTTCCACTAAAGGAGTTTTTCCTTTATGGTTATGCTCCTGACCGCATCCAGTCATGGCAGCGGCAATCACAAGTATTACTCCCCAGTTTTTCACGATACTCATAAAGCATTAAAATAGTGAACGAAGATACTGCAATAATTAATTACTTCCGTTATTATTAACTGTTTTTAAAACCTCTTGGTTTATTTCAACCTTATACTTCCGTTTCAAATCTTTCATCCAAGAGTCCTCATGTACAGCCTGATAATCACGGATTACCGCATCCTTTACATCCAAATAGTTCTCCGGTCCCTTTTTCAACTTCTTTCCCATCACAAAAGTATAAGAAAAACCGGGAACTTGTTCAAAACTTCCGCACTTAAAGACTAATTTATCCACATATTGGTTCTTTCCAATGATAAATACTCCCACTTCTATGCTTGCTTGCGGAACCGATGCGTTCATCATCAACTTTTCTAAAGCGGATTTCCACTCCTCCACCGGCTTTTTCTTTAAGTATTTCTTGATGGCAGAAGCCATTTTCTTATCCTTGCAATGAATAACAGCTCCTTTATACCGGGGCAACTCCCAAGCATAATCTGATTTATGCTGTTTGAAATAGCGTTCCAAATCGGCTTCGGAACAAGCATACTCCCCCTCCTGATACTTCCGGGTAAGATAAGAGGCCAGCAGACCATCATGCACTTCTTGCCAGCGCAACGTCCAATCGGGATATTTCCCGGCCAAAGCGCCTGACCGGTAAAGAGCCAAAACATCTTTTCTGACCGAAGGAGAAGAAACTCCTTCATGCTCCATATATTCCTGTATTTCTCCCTTTTTATCCTCGTAAGAGGCAAAAGGCTTACGCTCCACCCACTTGACAATATGAAGACCTAAAGGAGAATAAAAAGGAACCGAGACTTTGTTCTTTTCCAACACTGCCAGTTTGTCCACCCATTCTTGCATATTCTTATTGACGGGCATCCATGGCAACAGTCCTCCGACTTGCCGGCTGTCCGCATCATCTGAATAATGACGTGCCAACCATGAAAAATCAGCCCCATCCTGCAATGCAGAATAGATGGAGTCCATAACAGCCTGCGCCGCCTGTTCTGCGGCAGGGGTCGCATTTTGAGGCAAATATTTACTGATATGAGCTATTCTCACCCAATCATTTGTCTGGAGACGCCGTTTATTCCGTTCATAAATGGAACGGGACTCCCGTTCCTCCCCGGCCGCATCCACCACATACGACTTTACCAAACGACCTTCATAAAATGAAAGTTGCCTGCGAAAAGCAGCCACAGTATCCAAACCACTATCCATGGCATATCTCACCTTCAGTTTATAGTTGATAAAGGCAGGCAAATAAGCTTCGGGAGTCTGCTTGGGAGCTTTCCGATAATAATATTCGAATTCAGACCGATAAACAGGCTTGCTGTCAATATACAACATAACATCTCCTTGCGCCTGCGCTTCAGACACAGACACAAGGAGAAGCAAGAGAACACCGAGCAAATAACGCGGCATTATATTTTCATTTTATTGAGGACGGCTGTAATTAGGAGCCTCACTAGTGATAGCTACATCATGCGGATGGCTTTCCAATACACCGGCATTGGTAATGCGGGTAAATTTGGCATCATGCAGTTTCTCAATATTGGCAGCACCGCAATAGCCCATACCTGCACGCAGACCACCCACCAACTGATAGATTACTTCGTACAAAGTGCCTTTATAGGGAACACGTGCGGCAATACCTTCCGGCACCAATTTCTTCACATCGGCAGTTCCACTCTGGAAATAACGGTCTTTTGAACCATTCTCCATCGCTTCCAAAGAACCCATACCACGATATGACTTAAACTTACGGCCATTAAAGATAATCGTATCACCCGGAGATTCTTCTGTTCCGGCAACCAATGAACCAATCATTACACTATATCCACCGGCAGCCAAAGCCTTTACGACATCTCCCGAATAACGCAAACCACCATCGGCTATCAAAGGAACACCTGTACCCTTCAAAGCCTTAGCTACGTCATACACAGCAGACAACTGAGGAACCCCTACACCGGCCACCACGCGGGTTGTACAGATAGAGCCCGGACCGATACCTACTTTCACTGCATCCGCACCGGCTTCAACCAATGCTTTTGCAGCTTCTCCGGTAGCGATATTACCTACTACAATATCAATGTTCGGGAAGCGTTTCTTTGCCTCTTTCAGTTTTTCAATCACATATTTAGAATGTCCATGAGCTGTATCAATAACGATAGCATCAGCACCAGCATCCACCAAAGCCTGCATACGGTCGAGTGTATCCACTGTCACACCTACACCGGCAGCAACGCGCAACCTGCCTTTGGCATCTTTACAAGCCATCGGTTTGTCTTTCGCTTTTGTTATATCCTTATAAGTAATCAAGCCTACCAGTTTACCGTCTTTATCCACTACGGGCAACTTCTCAATTTTATGTTCCTGCAAAATTTGTGAAGCAGCTTCCATATCGGTAGTCTGATTGGTAGTAACGATATTCTCTTTCGTCATCACTTCATCAATACGCTTATCCATATCTTTCTCAAAACGGAGGTCGCGATTGGTAACAATACCTACCAGATATCTTTCATCGTCCACAACAGGAATACCACCGATTCTATACTCAGCCATCAGTGCCAAAGCATCTCTCACGGTAGAGCCTCTCTTGATAGTTACGGGATCATAAATCATACCATTCTCAGCACGTTTCACAATAGCTACCTGGCGTGCCTGTTCTTCTATAGACATGTTTTTATGAATAACACCGATACCGCCTTCACGAGCAATGGCAATAGCCATTTTAGCCTCAGTAACCGTATCCATAGCGGCGGTCACAAAAGGTACTTTTAACTCGATGTTGCGTGAGAACTTAGTCGAGAGTTCGACTGCTTTGGGTAAAACTTCAGAATAGGCTGGGATTAACAATACATCGTCGTAAGTCAATCCGTCCATTACAATTTTATCTGCAATAAATGACATAGGGCTTAATGCGTTTTGAATTTATTGCGTGCAAATATACGAGTTTTATTCAATACTGGAAAATGATAGAATATTTTTTTGTTAAGGTGAAAGAAAATTTAGCAGAAACAATAATCAACCCTACCCCGACAAAGCCTCCATTATCTGATTAGCCATTCATTTGCATCCTCCTCCGTTCACGTATATAAAGCGGATTAAGTCAAAAAGTGTGCGGGTATCATAGTTTGAGAAAATCCGGGTCACTTATTATTCTTGGGGAGGGAGTAAATATCTTATCACAAACAAAGGGAGGAACAAGCCGTTTCATAGGGTCAGCCAAGACCTTTTGAACAGAAGATTATTACAGACTCCGGCAGTGGACTGTACAGTCCACTGT
>ENA-ORRE01000764-ORRE01000764.1-human-gut-metagenome-genome-assembly--contig:-NODE-764-length-24188-cov-5.983922_pt1 | contig 24188 bp, 20 predicted proteins | sample MGYA00242171_ERZ509126 | MGnify/ENA primary metagenome ERZ509126 (study PRJEB26280, sample SAMEA2338648) | human gut metagenome | biome: human gut; feature: human-associated habitat; material: faeces... | reverse complement strand
GGCCAAGGGGTCAATCAAGACTGGCGCACGGGGTCAGTCCGCTCTGGATTTTCCAATTAGAGATACGATTAGGGAGATTCACATATATTATCGGTGCCAATACCAGGCTGCCATCAACGTATTGTGAAAATTCATCAAAAACATTTTGATTGTCTCGAATCCCTAATTTATGAGAAATAAATACTTCGGCAGCAACGACGAAAGCCTCGTTTCTGCCTTCTCCATGCTTTTGTGCTATATCCTCTTTACTTCTATAAAAAGGATCACTGTCAAGTTCGCTGAGTTTCTCCATAAGTTCCGGGGAAATGTGGAGATTATGTAAATTTTCGTGAATATAAATATTCATAAAATTTAATCTCAACTGTTTTTCTATTTCAGGATTTAGAATAAGTGGAGTGCAGCAAAATGATTCATCAGAAAGATTAAAAGCATTTTCAATATCCAAAATGTATATTTTGGATTGGGTTTCCGGCAGAGATTCAGGTAAGAAAAACTCGATAAGGCTTTGATTTATGTTGTTAAGTAAATCTTTATTCAGATTATAGTTGTCAATATGTGATTTCAATTTTGGATAAATTGTGTTATCCCAATAATCAGAATATCCATGTTCAACCAATTTATGACATATATACGACAGCTGAGGTTGAACCAAAAGTATGCCTTTCGCCCATTCGACACCGCGAGCTACGCTATCTAAATGCTGAATTGTAAATAGGCATTTTGTAATATCGTCTTTATCCCCATGTAGCTCAGAATAAAGATTGCAAAGTTTTGAGGCAGTGCAATTAGAATTGACATCGGAAATATTGGCGATAAAGACGGAATCAGAACACAGTTCTGCGAACCGTGTATCATCTTTAATATGGTCGATATATTGAGGCAAACATAATAAATCGAAAGATTTAGAAGTGTTAAAAACCTCGCCATAAGAAATACTCCACGGAAGCAAAGCAAATATTATAATCGTAAGAAGTCGAAATAGACAATTCATAGCTGCTTCATTTATTTGCAAAGTTACGCATTTTCAGCGGAATATCAAAGGAAAACTTCGAGGTCGTTGACACGGTAGATACAGCAGTCGCGTATCTTGCGGCACTCGCCGGAGGAAAGTATCTTTACGTTTCTCCACCCGCCGTAGAACGAGTAACGGAGAGAAATGACGTTACGCAGTTCCAGGATAGAGCCGTCGGATTTCCATACGGAAATATCGACAGGATCGCTGGAGTTGAGCATGGTGCGGGCGGTGGATATGTGTATCGAGCGAGCCATCAGGTGTAAGTGGGATTGAACTTGTCGTTGAATATGCCGGGTGTAAGCGGAGAGTCCATGATCGGACGGTTGACCGAGTATCGCCATGTGAACTTTACCTTGTTGAGTTTTTCGTCGGTGTTATATTTCTCCTTTCATGATGATTTCGAGGACTTCATTGAGCTTGTCGGCGTGGAGGCGTTTGATGTAATCGGCGCGGGCTTCAAGGTTGCCACGAATGTGGGCGAGAACAGCGAGGTGAGCATTGACAGAGGCGGTATCACCTTCGAAGATTTCAAGGTAAGTCTCGCGGGTAGGTAAGCCAAGCCGAATACGCTCGTCATCAGTGATTGCATGGTCGAAGATGGTCTCAACTCCTGATTGGGCGTTTTCGTTGAGGATACTCATCTTCTCTCTCTTGCTTTCATCGTCGAACTTCACATATTTCATCATCATGTCGGCGGTAGTATGACCGGTGACGGCACAAATATCCTCTGTCGACATGCCTTTGCGCAGACACATAGTCACGAATGTGCGCCGTGCCACATGCGAAGTCAGAAGTTCATACTTCGGACGCACTTCCCACGTCTTGGTACGTCTGCTCTGCTTTTCTGTAATCCAGTCTCCTGTCATACCGGCGAGTTTGCCAACCTCTTTCAGGTGAGCATTGTATTTCTGATTGTTTAAGCTTCCGCCCCCATAAGACGGGACAAGCCGAAGTGTCGGTGCATTTGGACGCGATTGAAAGAATAGACACTGTTGGCGATGACACGCGGGGTTGTGACAGACACCGTATCGGCTGTGCTGAAGACAGTCCCATGACAGTAAAGGCCGTGACATCAGACCTTGCGTCGGCAATGAACCCGACGGTCCGAAAGACTTTCCCCGGAGAGATTTCATGATCAACTGCCGTTCTGTCAACCATGTCCGCGTCTTCGGCGTTATAAAAGGAAAAAAGACTATGGAAAAGTACGTATGCGATGTGTGCGGGTGGATTTACGACCCGACAGTAGGTGACGAACAGGGCGGAATCGCCCCAGGCGTGGACTTCGGCAACTTGCCGGAGAGCTGGGTGTGTCCTCTCTGCGGAGCTGGCAAAGAGGCATTCTCTCTGTACGAGGGGTGAGGATGCCACCACTCACAATGTACCTCCTGCAAGGACGTATGCTGTGCGTCCTTGCAGGAGCATAAGGGGCATATGGAGTCAAGCCGAAAATCCCAAACGGAAGATGAAGAAATTTCTGTCCCTGACTCCTCTCATCTAGGCACGGAAAATCTTGACTTTAGAGTGAAGACCTTGGCAGAGGCGCAGATCGCACGTCGACGAAAGTAAAAGTAGTTAAGGATTGTGGGAGTATTTAAAGTCCTACCTGTCCGAAGTTGTGATATAGCCATATTGAAAATCCATGCTGTATGCCGAAAAAAATGATTATCTTTGCGGCCTAAAGCACAAATACAAATTTCATTATGGAGAAACTTCACAATTTTTGGAGGTGGTTTAACCGTCCTGCGCAAGTTTTTGAGGCGTTGGGCTACATAGCGGTAGCCGTTGGCGTTTTTATTGCTGTTGTCGGAACCATTACCGCCCTTATCGCATACGATAAGCCATCTTTTATGCGTCCTAATCCTCTCCAATTTCTCGTTATGGGCGCAGTTATAGCGATTGTGGTCCCGCAGCTTTTCTTCGCCATATCCAAAGTGGTTAAGGCTGCGGAAAAGTATCTTGGAGAAAAGTAAGTAGTCTGTCATCAGAGTTGCCTGAAATAATTAGAGCCGAGACCGCAAAGCGGCATCGGCTCTAAGGCTCTCGGCTGGGTTGGCTGTTAAAGAGAAAAAGCCACCGGCCCCGTATGGGGTAGTGGCTCTATGGCTCTCTTTCTCTACCGCAAATTTACTGCTACGGAATTACGCAATAGTCAAAGGTCAGATATTTTCCCAATACCTGTCCGCTTTCTCTCGCTCACGCTGTCTGCTCCTCTCTCTGGCCGCTTGTTCTTTTGCCTCCCTTATACTGTCGTTCCGCATTTTCTCCTTGCGTTTAAGATTATATAATGTCAAATCTTTATAACGGATAGTGGTATATCCCGGCTTCGGAATGTCATATCTTGCCCCAGTACCGCTTGTAGGGTCATAAACCGATTCGCTGTGAGGCGACCTTGATGACAATTCAATCTCAACGTTCTGCCATTCCCAACGGTTGAATTTGGTAATACCGTATTTCTGTTCAAATACGGGTTCGAGTTCATAATACGCATGGTAATTGTCAATTCTCACCTCAACCTCGTATAGCTTGCCTCCATAAAACTGATGCTCAATCCACGAAATGCGATACGACAATACATTGCCCTTTTCATCGGGAAACACAATCTCGTTGTCGTATTCTCGCTTGAACTTTTTAATCAGCCTTTCATATTCTCCCTTGCTTATACCGAAACGCAATCCCGCGAAAATGTTGCCCTCAAATATTGAGTCCTTGCGTTGGTTTGCGATTATCTGCGCGGTATCAATAGGCTCTGCTTTAATGCTGTCAACCGATACGATATTCTGCTCGACCACTGCATTGTTTGACTTTGTAGAGGACAATCCCCAACCAATAACAACTATAACAGCGGTGCTTATGATAGACAGCAATATTTTCTTATAATGCCGTTTAATTATCGGCATCCAATCATCAACGTGCGACAAAATCCAACCGCCAATCAAAATCAGCAAGACAATCCACCATATTGCTTTTATCAACTGCCAAAGCATTGCAAGCAGAAAGGCTATCGCCCACCAAAAACAGAGTATCATAATTTCTCGACAAGTTTTGCTATCTTCCTATCCTTTTCTTCAATTATTGAGCAGATGCGAAATTTGCTCATCTTTTTGCGCCAATAAGGTCGTGTAATGACGCATTTGCTCTTGCACTAATCCTGTTACGTATTTCAAAAGCCCCGGTCGCTGAGTGGCGGCGGGGCTTCCTATATGCCGAGGGTGGGATGTCAGGGGATGAGATTGTGGCGACGGAAGACTTTCTGTATGGCCTCCAGGGAGCGCTCTACCTGCTCGCGGGTGTGCGTGGCCATCAGCGAGTAGCGTATTAGGGTGTCGTGCGGGGCTACGGCCGGGGTCACGACGGGGTTGACGAACACGCCCTCGTCAAGCAGGTCGCGGGTGACGTGGAACGTCTTGTAGTCGTCGCGGATGAACAGGGGAATGATGGGTGTGGAGGTGTGTCCAATCTCGCAGCCCATGGCGCGGAAGTTCTCCAGCGCGAAATGTGTGATGTCCCAGAGGTGTTGCCGGCGCTCCGGCTCGGCGATGATTATGTCGAGGGCGGCGTTGGCGGCTGCGGTGGCTGCCGGGGTGATGGAGGCGGTGAAGATGTACGAGCGGGAGTGGTGGCGCAGGTAGTTGGTAATCTCCTTGTCGGTGGCAATGAAGCCTCCCAGGGAGGCGAAGGACTTGGAGAAGGTTCCCATGATGAGGTCCACGTCGTCGGCCACGCCCATGTGGTGGCACACGCCGCGTCCCTGGGGCCCGAAGACGCCTATGCCGTGGGCCTCGTCGACCATCACGGTGGCGTTGTACTTCTTTGCCAGCTCCACTATCTTGTCGACATGCGCCACGTCGCCTTCCATGGAGAAGACGGAGTCGGTGACGATGAGCTTGACGGCGTCGGGCTCGCAGCGCTGGAGCTGCTTCTCGAGGCTGTCCATGTCGTTGTGGCGGTACTTGAGGTAGTTGGAGAAGCTGAGGCGGCGGCCTTCGATGATGGAGGCGTGGTCCTGCTCGTCGAGGATGATGTAGTCCTCTCGGCCGGTGAGGGTGGAGACAACGCCGAGGTTGACGCCGAAGCCGGTGGAGTAGATCATGGCGTCTTCCTTGCCCATGTACTCGGCCAGGCGCGCCTCGAGCTGCTTGTGAATCTCGAGGGTGCCGTTGAGGAAGGGGGAGCCTGCCATGCCGGTTCCGAACTTGCGTGTGGCCTCGACGGCGGCCTCTATCACCTTGGGGTGGTTGGTCAGGCCCATATAGCTGTTGGAGCCGAACATGAGGACCTTGCGGCCGTGCATCATGACTTCGGTGTCCTGCTCGCTGGAGATGGCGCGGAAGTAGGGGTACACTCCTGCCGCCTTTGCCTTCTGTGGGGCATCGTAGCGCGACAGCTTTTCTTGCAGTATCTTCATTTGTGTGTCGTTTCGTAGGCGCAAGCCGGGGGTTCGGTCCGGCGTCCCGGGTGCCCTATGCGGGCCTATGCGGGCTGTTGCCGCCTTTATAGGCTGCAAAGTTAATACTTTTTTTGCAAATAATGACACTGTTCGGTCCGTAAATTGCACACTGAGGCGAAAATGCGCAATAACCCCCGGCAACCTTGCGGCGCCAGGGGCTATTATTCGATGTTCTGGACGGTGGGGGTAATTACCAAATTATCACCTGCTCCTCTGCGGGGCGCCACATCTTGTCGCCCTGCTTGATGCCGAAGGCTTTGAAGAAGGGCGCGATGTTGCGCAGCGACACGTTGACGCGGTTCTCGCCGAGGCTGTGGACGTCGCCCACGGTGAGACGTCGCATCTCCTCGGGACGGATGTTCTGTGCCCAGAGGTTGGCGAAGTTGAGGTAGAAGGCCTGGGCGGGTGTGAAGCCGTCGATGAGTGCCTCCTGGCTGTCTACGTCCACGCCCTTCTTGCGCTGGGAGTTGAGGAATGCGGTGTAGCCGATGCGGAGGCCGCCCTGGTCGGCGATGTTCTCGCCCAGGGTGTACTGGCCATTGCCCATGAGTGCGGGCTGGCTGCCGGAGGCGGGTATGATCTCAACGGCGGAGAACTGTTCAACCAGTCCGTTGGCGAGCTTGGCGAACTTCTCGGCGTCCTCGGGGGTCCACCAGTCGGTCATGTTGCCTTCGGCGTCGAAGAGGCGTCCCTGGTCGTCGAAGCCGTGGGTCAGCTCGTGGCCTATCACCACGCCGATGCCTCCGTAGTTCTCGGCGTCGCTGGCCTTGGGCGAGAAGAAGGGGGCCTGCAGGATGCCGGCCGGGAACACGATCTCGTTGGCTACGGGGTTATAGTAGGCGTTGATGGTCTGTGGTGTCATGCCCCACTCGGACTTGTCTACGGGCTTGCCCCACTTCTTGAGGTATTCGTCCTGGTGCCACATCTGGGCGTTGTGGCGGTTCTCGTAGTAGGTCTTGGAAGGGTCGATGACCAGGGTGGAGTAGTCCTTGAACTTGTCGGGATAGCCGATCTTGACTGTGATGTTGTAGAGCTTGCGCATGGCCTGCACCTTTGTCTCGGGCGACATCCACTCGAGGTTCATGATGTGCTGTGCCAGGGCGTCGCGGAGGTTCTCGACCAGGCCCTCCATGTACTCCTTGGAGGAGGCGGGGAAGTAGCGGTCGACGTAGAGCTGGCCCACGGCCTCGCCCATGAGGCCCTCGACGGCACCGAGAGCGCGTTTCCAGCGGGGATGCTGCTTGGTGGCGCCGCTCAGGACCTTGTTGAACTCGAAGGCGGTGTCGGAGAACTTGTCGCTCAGCGCTCCGGCGGCCTGCATCACGTACTGCTCCAGGTAGTAGTCCTTGATCTCACGTTCGGTCAGGGTCTTCATCAGCTCATTGGCCCGGTCCATGGCCTTGAGCTCGGTGACGATGATATTGTCGGGAGCTGCGAAGCCCATGGTGGCGGGGAAATAGGCGTCCCAGTCGACGGTGGGGTAGGCCTCCTTTATCTGGGCAAGTGTGCGGGGATTGTACTGCGAGGGGATGTCGCGGCTCTCCTCGCGGGTAAGGGCGGCCTGAGCCTGCGCGGTCTCTATCTTGAGCACGTTGGCGGCGATGCGCTTGGCGTCCTTTTTGGAGAAGCCGGCATTGACCATCTGTGCCTCAATCATTTTACGATAGGCGTTGCGGACCTTGACGTTCTCTTTGTCGTTGAGGAGGTAGTAGTCGCGGTCGCCGAGGGCGAGGCCGGGTCCGGAAAGGTACATGGCATATACCTTGCTGTTGGCGAGGTCTTCCTGGAAGCCGACGGAGAAGAAGGGGTTGCCGTAGTTCTTGTGCATCCACATGAGCAGGGCGGGGAGCTCGGCGGCGGGGGTGCTCTCGATTTTGCGCAGGTCGGCCTGGATGGGAGCGTTGCCCTCGGCGTTGCGGCGCGTGGAGTCCATGGCCAGCTGGTAGAGCGAGGATACCTGGTAGGCCACGGTGCCCGGCTGCGGGTTGGTGGCGGCCAGTCCCAGCACGATGGCCTTGATGCGGGCGTTGGAGGAGTCGTTGAGCACGTCGAACTGTCCGAAGCGGCTGCGCTCGGCAGGCAGGGGATGGCTCTTCATCCAGCCGTTGTTGACGTGGCGGTAGAAGTCGGTCTTGGGAGACACGGACTCGTCGAAGTTGCTGGTGTTGACGCTGCCGAGGTGGTTCTGGGCGACAGCCGTCATTCCCAGTCCGAGCAGCAGGCCCAGTAAGAGAGTTTTCTTTTTCATATATTAGATTAGTCGTTAGAGCAGGTTAAAGATTTTCATGATGCACCAAATTGCTGGCATGGCCATGAGCAGGGAGTCGATGCGGTCGAGGATGCCTCCGTGGCCTGGAATGAGCCTACCCGAGTCCTTGACGCCCAGCGAGCGCTTTGCCAGCGACTCCACCAGGTCGCCCCAGGTGGCGAAGAGCACGGTGGCACAGGCTATCGTAGCCCACTGCCAGTAGTGTGGCTGAGGCAGGAAGGCAAACCATCCGTTGAGGCAGTGGCAGAAGATGGCCGAGGCGCCCACACACAGCAGCAGGCCGCCCAGGAAGCCCTCCCATGTCTTGTTGGGGGAGATGCGGACGAAGAGCTTGTGCCGTCCGAACAGCGAGCCGACGCAGTAGGCCCCCGTGTCGTTAATCCAGATGAAGAAAAGCACGGCAAGCACCACCTTGCCGGCCTCGGCCATTGCGAGCATGGTACCCAGGCCGACTCCCATGGTGGTGATGATGACCAGGGAGGTTCCCAGGCGCCGCATGGGCTCCTGGCTGTGCGTGTACAGCTGTGCCGCGCACCTGATTATAATGGTGGCCACCGCGGTCCAGCAGGGGATTATGGCGGACAGGGAGAGTATGACGGCACACGTGGCCAGCAGGTCGAGCATGGGCAGCAGGCAGCGGCGCCATACCACCGGGCCGTCGCTCAGCACGCTCGCCTCCTCCACCGCAAGCGCGGCCAGGCAGAGCACCAGGGAGGTGAACCAGTCGATGCCGGCGAAGAAGCATCCCAGGACGAGGGCTATGTAGATGATGCCGGAGGCGGCGCGGACGAGGACTTTCTTCATGCTATTTGATGCGGAACCAATAGCCGACGGTGGCCATTACGGACATGGAGTTGGAGGCCGAGAATGGGTCTTGCCGCCCGGACTTGAGGATGTTGCCCAGACCGTAGTAGAAGCGGGCCTCCAGGCACAGGGAGTGCCTGGGATTGACGAAGAACTCGCCGCCCAGGCCGGCCGAGATGCCGAAGTCTACTTTCTGGCTGACGTCCATGGTCATCTCCTGCGTGTTCTTGTGGTTTGCGGGGAAGTCGGGCAGCGAGGCGATGTCGGCGGGGTTGAAGTTGGCGCTCTCCGACGAGCCCAGGCAGAAGCCCACCTCCGGCCCGGCGTTGAGGAAGAAGTGGCCGCGGCTCCCGAAGTAGATGTGCGCCAGCAGTGGTATCTGCAGGTAGTTGACGGTGCGCGAGTAGCGGTACGGGGCACCTTCGAAGTTCTCCTTCCAGCCGCGCTGCTCCCAGTTGAGCTCGGCTATGAGGCCGAAATGGTTCTCCTCTATGTAGCGCACCTGGAGGCCGAATACGCCCCCTGTTAGCATGCCCTGCTTCACTGACGGATTAAAGAACACGCGCGAAAAATCCACGCCACCCTTGGCACCTGCCGACACGCGCGAACGGTAGTGCGTCTGTGCCGATACAGCTGAGAGCTGAGGGCTGAGCGCCGATAGGCAGAAAAGGGCCAGCAGCAGGTAGAGACGCTTACTCATTGACGTTCTGGTAGGGGATGATGTCGAAGCGCTCCACGGGCATGTCGGGGTGGTATCGTAGCATGAAGGCCGAGGAGTTGTATTCTCCTCCGCCGGGGACGCGTGTCAGGCGGAAGGGCATCTGCAGGAACTGGTGCTCGGCGCCGGGCTGCAGGAAGTTCCAGGCGGCGTCGTAGCCCATCACCGAATAGGCGGGATAGGAGCGCACCGGCTCGGCGCCGAAGAAATCCTTATAGCGTTTGATGAAGCGCTGGGGTTCCGGCTCCCGGTCGGCGAAATGGAAGCGCGTGGGCAGGTTGACGTGCGTGGCACGCAGCAGCGAGGCGTTGGCGTCGGCGTTGACAATCCACGACGGGCGGCCGATGACGTTGACGTCCACCGCCGGGTTGGCCTCCATCCAGGCTCGGATGGCCTCCAGGTCGGCCACCATTCCCTTCTTGTTGTTGGCCAGGGAGTAGAAGACCATCGGGCGGGCCGGGTGCGGAGTGACGTCCGCAACGCTCTCAACCACGTCGAAGTTCTCGCTGTCCAGTCCGTTCATGACCTGGAAGGCTATTTGGTCCTGCGCCTGCAAAGGGTCGCCGACGAAGACTATGAAGCTGCCGCCGAAGTTCTCGCGTATGCACTCCGATACTTGCGCGTTGAAGTCGGCCGGAGAGGACATGAGGTTGATGATTGCCGGGTTGGTGCGGAACAGAGAGTCGCGCACGGCGAAGGCGTTGATTAGCGTCTTGCCCGAGGATTCGGCGTATGTGGCCAGGTAGGCGGGCACCTTGTTGTCGTAGGTAGTGAAGATGAGGTCGGCCGAGCGAACTGCCGGGTCGAGGATGACGTCCGAGCCTTCGGAGGCGCCATTGACGAAGCGTATGTCGGTGTGGCGGCGCACTTGGCCGAACTCCTTGACGGCCGTCAGGAAGCCGCGCGAGAAGTCGATGTCCTTGTTCGACGAGGGGCTGGAGAGTACCACGGCCACGCGGAGCACGTCGGCCTTGCGTCCTGCGGCGATGCTGTCGAAGATGGCCTGCTGTCCCTGTGCGGTTGATTCGCGCGTGTCCTTGACCGGGCGGTAGACGGTGTAATGCACGTCGCCCACGACCGGGACGGCCATACGGGCGCCACGCTTGACCTGCACTCCCGGGTTGGCCTGGGCCAGCAATTGGGCGCTGATGCCGGCCGAGCGGGCGATGCCCTCGGCGGACTCGTCGCGCCGCACTTCGCGATAGCGGAAGGCAACGATGCCCTGGCGGCTCTCGGTCACCCGTACGAGTCTCTTCTGGGCCGAGTTCTCCGGCACCTTGATGTCCGTGTCGGCCGTCAGGACGGACGAGCGCAGCTTCGGGTTCTGGGCTATGATGTCGGCCACGGTGGTGTTGTGGCGCTGTGCTATGCGGTAGAGGGTGTCTCCGTACTTTACCCGGTAGGTGATGACCCGCTCGGGCAGGCGTACGGGCATCTCCGGCTCCTCGGATATGGGTAGATAGAGCGGGTATCCCTTGGGAACCTCTCCCTGGATGCCCTGGTTCCACTGAGCCAGCAGGTCGTAGCCTACGCCGAGGCGGCGCGAAATCGCATACAGGCTCTCCTTCTTCGGCGCCTTGTAGACAGAGAACTTGCCGCCCATGAGCTCCACGGTGGAGGTCGCGGGTGTGGCCGCCGAAGCGACGTCGGCGCAACACAATGCAAGCAATAATATGGCCGACAGCCACTTTATGCCGCTATATTTCATGTCCATAAACCTTTAAGTTCGCCATGACGCCTCAATGACTGCACGATTACAGCCACTTTTGGCTCCAAGGCTGCCTTCCTAAGGCAATTACGACGCAAAGTTAATCATTTTCGCCGGAAAAACTAAAAAGGAATAGTCCTGTCCGTGAAACATTTTTGAGGCCACGATCGAACAGGAGAATCATGAAAGCAGGAGATGGACACCTGTAATTGGTGTTTGTCTCCTGCTCAATTGTTTTTCAGTTCACAAGTGCCACAGCCTCTTTTTTCGTCGTGTGGCTTACTTGGACAGTAGGAGGTAGGAGCGGTTGGGGGCGGCGATGCCGCGCAGGCGTCCATTGCTGACGGTGAAGAGCTGGCCGTGCACCTGGTCGTAGTAGCGGCCTGAGGGCAGGGTGGTGGGTACATCGACGTAGTCGGAGAAGCGGCCGATGTTGACGATGGCAGCGCCCTTCTTGCCTCGGTTTACGACGAGGATGTCGCCCTTGTCGCTGACCCGCAGGTCCTCGGGCTGGCCCTTCATCTGCTTGCGGAAGGCGTTGGCGGCTTTGATTTCGGGGTGCATGAAGGCGTCGTTGCCGCGAGCGCCCATGACGTTGTTGCCCCATACGTTGTCGGCAGTGGAGCCGGCGGGACGGGAGAAGAAGAGTGGCATGGCGTTCTGCCGGGCGGTGAGGAAGACGAAAGCGGTGCGGATCTGGTCGTCGCTGAGCTTGGCGCTCTCGTGTGCGTTGCAGTAGGTGTCGTGGCTCTCTACCCAGGAGACGAGGTGTTCGGGTGCCATCTCGGACCCCCATTCCACGAGGTCGATGTCCTTGGCGGAATGCCTCTCGAGGGCCTCGCGGAGCTTGTGGCCTTAGCCGCTGGCGGTCATGCCCATGTAGTCGGCATACTCGGCCTCGGGCACGTTGCGGTCCTGGAGGATCTCGCCGTAGACGAACAGTGAGTCGTAAGGCATGGCGAGACGCACGCCCTTGACGGCCTTGCGGCCGGTGGCCACGTCCCAGAAGTCGTTGACCTTGACGCCGGATTCCTTGTCGACGGGGTCGGAGTGGACGCCGATATGCTTGGCGGTGTCGTAGCGGAAGCCGCGCACGCCCATGCGAAGCAGGTCGTTGACGAACTCCATGTAATATTTCTGGAAGTCGGGGTTCTCGGTGTTGACGTCGGGGAGGCCGCCTGTGCCCTGGAGGGTGCACTGGTAGCGGTCGTTGTAGTCGGTGATGGGTGTCAGGCCCCTGGAGTGGTACATTTTGTCGCGTCCGCCCACGGCCTTGTAGAACTCTGGCAACACGGCGTCGACGTCGAAGGCGGTGTGGTTGGGTAGCACGTCGACTATGACCTTGACACCGTATTTATTGGCCGAGTCGAGCAGGGCCTGCATGTCGGCGCGGGAGCCTATGGAAGCGTTTCCGACGCGCCATGCGGTGGGCTGGTAGTAGTAGTACCAGTTGCCCTCCCTGCCGGTGGGGTCGAAGAGCTTGCGGTTGACCCCGGTGGGGTCGAAGTGGGGCTGTACGGGGGAGGTCTGGACGATGGTGAAGCCGGCGTCGGCGATGGCGGGAATGTTGTGGGCGATGGTGTCGAGGTTCCAGGACCAGGCGTGGAGGATGACGTCCTCGTTGGTGGTCCTGGGGTCGTGGCGGGTGCGGTCGACTTTAGCTGAGAGCTGAGGGCTGAGAGCCGAAAGGCAGCACAGGGTGAGCAGGGCAATCTTTTTCATAGCTTTATCTGTAGTGGGTTATTTGAATTTGAGAATGGTGTCGGCCGGTGTGGCCGATGGAGCGGTGGTAGTAGTCGGACGCACAGGTCTCGCCTCTCTTCTCCGGCGGCGGAGGAAGGAGAACCAGCGGTTGAAGTCGTGCTTGTAGACTATGCCGAGACCTTGGGTGGTGAGAGCCGACTTGAGATAGTAGTTCTGGTCGTTGAAGTGGTTATACGCCTTGAGGCGCAGGGAGCCGGTTCGGTTGAGCAGGTATTCCAGGTCGAAGTCGCCGATGAAGGTGGTGGAGGAGGTAGTGCGGTCGCGGTATCCGAAGTTGCCGTTGAGCAGCAGCCGGTTGTTGAACAGGCGCGAAGAGAGGGCAAGGTCGACTTCGAGGTCGGAGAAATCGCCCTGGTCGGTGCGGACGTTGGGAGCGAAGCTCCAGTTGGGGCTGAGCTGGCCGAGGATGTTCGTCAGGTGGCTGGAGAGTGTGGAGAAGCCTATGGAGGCGAACTCGTTGCCCTCGCTCTTGCCTCCCATGTACTCTGGGGTGTAGAAGCGGTTGAGGGCCAGCAGGTATATGATCTGTCGGCTCATCATGTCCTCGGTGCTGATGATGGACTTGACCTTGCGCTCCACGTCCTCGTTGACTGACGGCAGCTCGATGTCGAAGCTGATGTCGGGCTGTGTCATGTCGCCCTGCACGCGGAGCACGGCCTCGACGGGAACGTTGGTGCGGTTGAGGTCGCGGTCGGTGGCGAAGGAGGGGTCGAGGTCGGTGAGGTTGGTGTTGACGCGGTAGATGCCGTCGATGTTGAGCAGGGCGTGGTAGGGGTCGCCGTTGAAGCTGATCGAGGAGCCGGGGCGGATGGTGAAGGTCTTCAGAATGACGTCCTGTAGGGAGAAGTTGTATGAACCGCGGTCGAGGATGTAGCGGCCGTACATGGTCAGCTTCTCGTCGAAGGAGGTGTATCCCATCTGTAGGTTTCCAGTGCCGTAGGCGCGGATCTTGTCGCCTGCCACGGGGTCCATGACGAGGACCATCTCTGCGTCTGGTGTGACGGAGGCGCGGAAGTCCATGACGTAGTCGCTGGGACGGTCGGCGTTCTGCTGCGCGAGCTTCATGTACTTGCGGCGGATGGCTGGGATGGTGTCGGGCTGCTCGGCCTCGGCCGCCTCCTTGCGGCGATCGGTGAAGGTGAGGAAGTTGTATTCGCCGGCCTCCTGCGTGTCGCTGAGCACGAAGGTGAAGACGGATCGGGGTGCGGTGGACATGTCCACGAGTATGTTGACCATGCCTGGTCGCCCCTTTATGGTGGCTCCGCCGTTGCCGTAGACGCGCCCGTACCAGATGGGGTTGAGGGCGGAGTTGGTGTCGTAGCAGAGCAGCGAGCGGGCATCGGTGATGTTGAACTGGAAGCTCGGCTCGTGGAAGTAGTTGTGGCGTACCCAGCCGGTGACGCGGGCGGTGTGTCCCTCCTTGTCATAGAGGCGGAAGGATGGGATTTCGATGTAGCCGGGATGGATGTAGACCGTGTCGGAGCCGGAATAGACTGTGTTTGTGAATTCCAGGCCGAGGGAGATAGTGTCGGCGAAGATCTTGCCTTTGAGGTTGATGTCCTTGAATGTGCCGTAGAGGAGGGCGTCGCCGCTGGCGCGTCCGGCCACGGAGTTGGAGAAGGCGCTCATGAAGGGCTGCATGAAGCGTATGTTGACGGAGTCGGCGTCAATGCCGAAGCTGAGGGAGTCGCGCCTGACCCAGATGCCTCCGTCGACCTCGGCCACGCGCCTGCCCTGCTCGCGGATAAGGGCGTCGATGGTGACCTCTGAGGCGGTGGCGTCGTAGTGGCTGCGGATGATTGCGTCGCCGAGCAGGCCGCCGTTGTATGTGAGGCCTCGCACGGACAGGGAGTCGGTGTAGGCAATGGGGGTGCGGGAGAAGAGCTGCGTGCCGGTGAAGGATCCGGTGGCGCGTCCGCCGAAGGTGACGTAGTTGATGCCGAGGGTGGAGAAGACATAGTCGAGGTCTATGTCATTGAGGTGGATGGACAGTGAGTCGGCAGCGGAGACGGATGCGCGGCCGGCGATGGCGGCATACTGTTCGCCGCTGCTGACGCGTACTCCTCGGATGTCGAGAAGGTTGCGGGCATAGGTGATGGCGGCCGGGGCGACGTGCCAGGTGGTGTCGTTGATGTCGAAGGTGGAGGGGAGAATGGAGGCGTCGGCCTCGAATGAGCCGTCGAAGGCGTTGCGGCGAAGCAGGGTGCCGAGGCGGATGTCGCCGCCGAAGCTGCCGGGACGGTGCACCTTCCAACCGAGTACGGTGGTGGCGCTGTCGGCCAGGGCGTTGAGGGAAAGGTTGAACGTCACCTCGTTGCTCTTGCTGGGCATGGTGGTGGTGGCGTTGACGGTGTAGATGTCGGAGTCGCGGTCTGCGCGGAGGGTGAGCCGGGTATCGCGGATGAGCTTGTCTCGCCCCTGGAGGAGGTAGGGGACGTCGATGTCGGCCCGGAGGGTGCCCATGAGTTCGTTGTATGAGGCGGTGACCGTGATGTCCTCCAGGAGCTTGACGGGGAGGTGGAAGTATTCGTCGAGCTCTCGGTCGTGGCTGATGTCGAGGCGGAGGGAGGCGTATTCGCCGCGAGGCAGCTGGGGCGACGACTGGATGAAGGTGGGGAAGGCCGGGGCGAGGATGTTGCGCACCACTACAGGCAGGTGGGCGAGAGAGAAGCGGCCCGTCATCTCGCCGTTGGCGTACGGGGAGGAGATGGAGACGGTGCGTATGCCGGCGGCGTCGCAGACGCTTCGGAGCTGGAGGTAATCGAGCGAGAATGGCTTGCTCCCAGGCATGTATAGCATGAAGCCGTCGACGGTGGCTTCGCCATCGAGGTTCCAGACGTTGTCTCCGTGCACATCCACGTTCACGCTGCCCTTTAGCTGCGAGGCTCCGAGCGGGGTATGCACCGGTATGGCGCCGAGGTTGATGTGTCCGACGTTGGCGGTGAGACAGAGCGAACCTACCCCGCCGCCGCGGCTTCCGACGCCCTCGATGTCGAGCTGGGCGTCAGGGTCATCGACATTCAGTGCCAGCTGTGTGCCCTGGCGGGAGCGGACGATGTCGATGGCAATGTTCTGCCAGCGCTTGCCCTGGTATTCGGCAAAGGGGATATCGGCTCGGAGGCTTCCGCCCACGTAGCCGTCGGCGATGCTCAGGTCGCAGTCGGCGTCGAGCGCCACGCTGCCCACGTCCGTGCGGGCAAGCAGCGCGCCCACGTTGAAGTCCGCCGTGTTGGCAGCAGCTTTCAGCGACAGGTTGCGGCGGTCCTTATATAATAAGGAGCCTGTGGCGTCAATCGAGCCAAGGCCCGACACGAGCTTGAGGGCGACCGTAAGCTCCGACACAGACATCTTTGCTGAGGTGTTCAGCCGTACATGGCCGAGCCGGGATAGGAGACTCGACAACGAGGGTTGCGCCTGCGCCAGCATATCCACTATCCGGGCCGTCTCGGATCCGTCGATGACAAGACTCAGCGAGGGAACGTCCGCGTGGAATCGTGCGAGGTCGCGAAGACTGTAGAGACTGCCGCGCAGACTGAGCATCAAGGTGCGCGGGTCATTGCTGATGCTCAGCCTGGAAATTTCCACGTCGCTGAGGTTGCCGGTCACGTCCAGGTCGAAGGTGAAGACTTCCGAGAAACGGCCCATGTCGGGCATCAGGGATGCGACGTCGGCGAGGCAGACACGCGCCGCCTCGAGCGTCAGGCGGTGCCGGCCCTGCTCCAGGGCCGGAAGGAACCGCCACTTGCCACCCACGGCCTCCAGGGAGATGTCGTTGGGACGGATGACGGTGCGGGGCAGCTCTATCTCCAGGCCCCTCATCTCCATCAGCATCGGCGTGAGATGCAGTTGGCAACGGAGCTTCTGTAGGTTCAGCCCGCTCTGCTCGCGCACCTTCAGACGCCGCAGGTCTATGGTGAAATCGTCGTTCTTCATCCTCGGCAGCGCCACGTCGGCGGCCAAGTCGCTGAATGACAGGTGGCTGAAGTCCATGCGGTCTGTAGGGCCGCGTGGCGCCCAGAGGCGGTCGAACGTCGCAGCCGATGATCGTATCACCACGTGACGGATGCAGAAATCGAACTTGGCAGGGGGCTGGCCCGGCTTCTTAGGTTTGAACGCGTCGATGATGAACTGTATGTTCAGCGGCTCATGCTGGCGGTCCTGGATGACGGTCGCCCTCATACCCACCAGCTCGGCGTGGGTGAATATCAGCTCGCCGTGCCAGAGTAGTCGCCACATCGCCGCTCCGGCTCCCACACGGCTGACCTGCAGGCATTTTCGGTCAGAATGGTCGTAGACCGTCAGGTCCTTGACAACCGCCTGGTTGAAGGGCAGTATCTGCACCTCGCCGATTTCCACGCGGCTGCCCAGGAAGGCCGAGAGTTCTTTCTGCGCCCGCTGTCGGATCTTGTCCTGCACCCAGGGGAGCGAGAGGCCCACGTACAGCAAAAGGACGATGCCCAAGGCCAGGAAGACCACGGTCATGACAATGCTGCGGAATACGCGGTAGAGGTTTCTCATTACGACCTGCAAAGTTACGAAAAATTTTTCATACCCTATTTACCGATGATGCGGGCAATTCTGCCAAAACCTTATGCACGCAGGGGCGTTATACAGATGAAGCCGGGCAACCGGCAACACTTTTCCCGTTCCGTCTGCTTATACAGGCAAGAAAGAGATGAAACCTAATCTTAAAGAAGAGAGCCGCAGAGTGGGCGATATACCGGCCCGCAAGTTGTACGAAGTGATTATAGGCATGGCCGGTCGCGAGCCGAATGCCGTAGCCGTGAGGCAGGCCAGACCGTCCGAGGAGGTCACCTATGCCGAGCTGGTGGAGGAGGCCTCGGAACTGGCCAGGAGCATCCCGTTCGAGGAGCATCCATTAGTGATAGATATGGAGCCGGGCATAGCGCCCGTGGTGGCAGTAGTAGCCGCCTTGCAGAAAGGGTGCCGCCCCGTCAGCAACGATCGGACTTCCACAATCAAGCTTGTCGTTAACGATGAAATCGTGCGCATATGGGGGAAAGCCCCGCGCCGCCCAATGCTACACGCCATGATGAAGGGGATGGCCAACGCCATATCCATGCGGCTCGAAATCGAGTTCGAACATCGCCGGCAGCTGCGCAACCAGGACTTCATCGACAGTGTGATTGCCGTGCTCGTCAACGGGGGCCAGGTCATAGTCCGCAACAAAGACAGCAAAAGTTGAGAGTGTATAGACTAAGAATTGAGGAACATAAGGACGCACAGACCCTGCGTCCGCAAAATGAAAGAAGTTGCGTATGTGGCGGAAAAGTTGTAACTTTGCAGCCAGAAATGGCAGGGGTGCCGACCCTGGCGGCTGGCTGAGAACAGACCCTTACCACCTGATGCGGACAATGCCGACGCAGGGAGCCAGACACATAGCCTTTCCCACGAAAGTATTTCCCGCATCGCTGACTTTGCCGAAGTCAGCTGATTTTGGCAACATAAGCTAAGGAGCCGCAAAAGAAAGGTTATGGAAAGCAGCCATACAGACCATACATCACCGAGCACGGCGCTTATAGTCTCTGCCACCGACAGCGGGGGCTGTTCAGGCATGCAGGCCGACCTGCGCGTGTGCGGGTCGCTGCGTGTCTTCGCCGTATGTGCCGTGACCGCCGTGACGGCCCAGAACTCGCAGGGCGTGAAGGGAGGCATGGAAGTGCCTCCCGAGCTGCTGCGCGACCAGATACGCTGCGCCTTCGCCCAGCACCGGCCAGCGGCCGTCAAGGTCGGACTGTTACCGTCAGAAGCGAGCGTGGAGGCCGTCTTCAGCACCCTGGGCGAACTCGACGCCGCGAACATCATCCTCGACCCCGTGATGTGCGCCACCTCCGGCCCGCTCATGCGCGGAGGTTCCGAGGCCTGGTGTGACGCCATACGCCGACACCTGCGCCAGACCACCCTCGTCACCCCAAACATTCCCGAGTTCTCGCGCCTGAGCGGCTGCACGGCCTCTTCGCCAGGGGAGATACGCAAGGCTGCCAGGGAACTGGCCACCAGCACGGAGGCTTGCGCCATCCTCGTCAAGGGGGGGCACACCGACTCCGATACCTGCACCGACATCCTCTTCCAGGCCGACTCCGGCAAAGTGAAGTCCTTCACCAGCCGGAAGGTGCAGACCTGCAACCTGCGCGGCACCGGTTGCACACTCTCTACCGCCATCGCCTGCTACATAGCCCGCGGCTATGAGCTGCAGGAGGCCGTGCTCAAGGCCCACACCTACCTCCAGGAGGCCATCCGTTCCGCCTGCGACGTCCGATACCTGGGCGGCGCAGGACCCGTAGACCATTTTGCTCACATTCACTGAACATATATGCCATGATACTCTTCATCAACGATAAACCCCGCACGTTCGACGCCGAAACGCTCACCGTGGCCGAGCTCGTCGAACTGCTCAACATAGGTGCCAACGGCACTGCCGTGGCCGTCAACGGACGCCTGGCAACTCACTGCGCCTGGCCCGAAACGGAAGTCAAGGATGGCGACCGCCTCACCATCATAAGCGCCGCCTACGGTGGGTGACTTCCGGCTCATAGCCTTCACCCGTGCAGGGGCTGAACCGCATGAGTGGCGCCGCATCGAGAGCTGGCTTGCCGGCGGCTTCGACCGTGTGCACCTGCGCAAGCCGGGCTGGAGCGCCGAGGCCGTGGAGGAGATTCTCCGCCACGTCGCCCCTTATCTCTTGCCGCGCATCACCCTGCATGACCAACCCGCACTGGCAGTGAAATACGGCATCGGTTTCCAGACCAACGCCCGCTATCCCCGGGTACCCGAAGGCGTGGCCTGTCGCTCCCATTCCTGTCACACCATAGCCGAGGCCCGCGCCCATGCCGAATGCGACTATGTGACCCTCTCTCCCATCTTTCCCTCCATATCCAAGCCCGGCTACCAGGCTGCCGAAGATATGATCGAGGAGTATAGAAAAGCAAAAAACCTTCCGCCCGTCGTAGCTCTCGGCGGCGTGGATTTCGATAAACTGCCCCTGTTGCGCGAGGCCGGATTCGCCGGAGCCGCAATGCTCGGAGCACTATACAGATAAGACCATGTTGCAATACATCACCAATACCGACGTCAGCCTGCCCGTGGTGGAGCAGGTGAAGGCCGTGCTCGAAGGGGGCTGCCGTTGGGTCCAGGTGCGTATGAAAGATGCCACTGACGAGGAAATCGCCGCCGTGGTGGAGGAGATAAAGCCCTTCTGCCTCGAAAAGGATGCTTTCCTCATCCTCAACGACCGCGTGGAGCTGGCCAAGAAGCTCGACGTGGGCGGTGTGCACCTGGGCAAGGAGGATATGCCCGCCTCGCAGGCCCGCATGAAGCTCGGTCCGGCAGCCGTGATAGGCTGCACTGCCAACACCTTTGACGATATCACGGCAGTGTCGTCGCTCGACATCGACTACTTCGGCGTCGGCCCTTACCATGACACCACCACGAAGAAGCGCCTGGCGCCCGTGCTGGACGTGGACGGCATCCGCGACATTGTGACGCAGATGCGCCAGGCTGAGATAAACATACCCGTGGTGGCCGTGGGCGGCATCCGCCTGGAGGACGTTCGGCCACTCATGCAGGCCGGCGTCAACGGGCTGGCCGTGTCAGGGGCGATAGCGTGTGCCGAGGACCCGGTGGGCGCCACCCGTGCCTTCCTGAGCGCACTTGCAGAAGGAACGCCAAGCTGAAATTCGGAGGCAATTGCAGAGTAAATGCTCCGCATGACCGGTCGCAACTCTCAACTCTCATCAACTAAGAAACCAACCTAAACATCATGCTGAAAATAGGAAACCGGGAGTTCCGCTCGCGCCTCTTTGTGGGTACGGGCAAGTTCTCCTCGTCCGAGCTCATGCAGGAGGCCGTCATCGCCTCCGGCTCGGAAATGATCACCGTGGCCATGAAGCGCGTCAACCTGCTCAACGAGGCCACCGACGACATGCTCACGCACATCAACCGCGAGCACGTGCAGCTGCTGCCCAACACCAGCGGCGTGCGCACCGCCGACGAGGCAGTGCTTGCTGCCCAGATGAGCCGCGAAATCTTCCGTACCCCCTTCATCAAGCTCGAGATCCATCCTGACCCGAAGTACCTCATGCCCGACCCGATCGAGACCCTCGCAGCCACCGAGCGGCTGGCCCGGGATGGCTTTGTGGTGCTGCCGTATGTGCAGGCGGACCCGGTGCTGTGCAAGCGCCTGGAGGAGGTGGGCGCCGCCGCCGTCATGCCCCTGGCCGCCCCCATTGGCACCAACCTCGGCCTGGTGACGCGCCGCCTGCTGGAGATAATCATCGAGCAGAGCCAGGTGCCCGTGGTGGTTGACGCCGGCCTGGGCGCCCCCTCCCATGCCGCCGAGGCCATGGAGCTGGGCGCCGATGCCGTGCTCGTCAACACCGCCATCGCCAGTGCCGGAGACCCAGTAGCGATGGCCAAGGCCTTCCGACTCGCCGTCGAAGCCGGACGCATGGCATACATGGCCGGACTCGGAGCACAGTCCTCAAGCGCCCAGGCAACCTCACCACTGACTTCTTTCCTGAGCTGAAAAGTGCACCGCGCTAAAGCGGGTGCCAATAACAGAGTAAATGTGCAGCCTGTGCGGGCTGTGCCACTAATCATAGACATATGAAAATTTCCGAAATAGACCTTACATCATACCCCAATTCCGAGAAGATATACGTCCCCGGCAAGCTCCATCCCATCAAGGTGGCCATGCGCAAGGTCCGCCAGTACCCGACCGTGAAGATCGAGGATGGCAAGCGCGTGGAATACCCCAACGAGGACGTGGTGCTATACGACACCTCCGGTCCGTACACCGACCCGGCGCACAAGACTGACATCAACACCGGCCTGCCGCGCTTACGCACCGAGTGGGTGGAGCAGCGCGGCGACACCGAGGAACTGCCCGAGATCACCAGCCGCTACGGGCTGGAGCGCCTCAACGACGCCTCGCTCGACGCCATCCGTTTCCCTATCCGCCACAAGCCTCGCCGCGCACAGGAGGGCAAATGTGTCACCCAGCTCCATTACGCCCGCAAGGGCATCGTCACTCCCGAGATGGAGTACGTGGCCATCCGCGAGAACCTCGACAACGAGGCACGCGGCATAGAGAGTCACATCACCCCCGAGTTCGTGCGCGACGAGATAGCCGCCGGCCGTGCCATCATCGCCGCCAACATCAACCACCCGGAGGCTGAACCTATGATTATCGGCAGCGCCTTCTCAGTCAAGATCAACACCAACATCGGCAACTCGGCCCTTAGCTCCGGCATCGAGGAGGAAGTGCAGAAGGCTGTGTGGAGCTGCTACTGGGGCGGCGACACGCTCATGGACCTCAGCACTGGCGACAATATCCACGAGACGCGCGAGTGGATTATTCGCAACTGCCCTGTACCTATGGGTACGGTACCCATTTACCAGGCACTGGAGAAGGTCAACGGCTCCGTAAAGGACCTTACTTGGGAAATCTACCGCGACACCCTCATCGAGCAGTGCGAGCAGGGAGTGGACTACTTCACCATCCATGCCGGGGTGCTGCGCGAGCATGCTCCCCTGGTTGCCCGGCGCCTCACCGGCTGCGTCAGCCGCGGCGGCTCCATCATGATGCAGTGGACTGCCATCCACGACCGCGAGAGTTTCCTGTACGAGCACTTCGACGAGATATGCGAAATCCTCAACAAATATGACGTTGCCATCTCGTTGGGCGACGGTATGCGTCCCGGCTCCATCCACGACGCCAACGACGCCGCGCAGTTCCTGGAACTCGATACCCTCGGCGAGCTCTGCGTCCGCGCCTGGGAGCACGATGTGCAGGTAATAATCGAGGGTCCCGGGCACGTGCCCATGAACAAGATTCGCGAGAACATGGACCGCCAGAAGCGCGCCTGCCACGAGGCATCCTTCTACACGCTCGGCCCGCTCACCACCGACGTAGCCCCCGGATACGACCACATCACCTCGGCTATAGGCGCCGCCAACATCGGCTCCATGGGCACGGCCATGCTCTGCTACGTAACGCCCAAGGAACACTTGGCGCTACCCACACTAACCGATGTCCGCGAGGGCGTCATCGCCTACAAGATAGCCGCTCACGCCGCCGATCTCTGCAAGCAGTATCCCGGCGCACAGACCCGCGACAACGCACTGAGCAAGGCCCGCTACGAGTTCCGCTGGAAGGACCAGTTCAACCTCAGTTTCGACCCTGCCCGCGCCAAGGAGTACTACCTGGCGGGTCGCGTCGGATCCAACGACACCGACGACAAGTTCTGCACCATGTGCGGTCCCAACTTCTGCGCCATGCGCATCAGCCAAAACATAGAGGAGGAATGTCGGAAGTAAAAGAGAGTCCTTTCGGACACGGATTTGCGGACGTAATAGAGCGGTACAGCTGGGAAGGCACCACCGATGCCATCGCCTCCGCCACCCTCGCCGACGCCCGTCGTGTGCTGGCTCGCGCCAAGGTCGGCATCACACTCTCTCCGGACGAGTTCGCCATCCTCATCTCTCCGGCGGCCGCGCCGCTGCTCGAGGAGATGGCGCAGCTAAGTCAGCAGATTACACGCCGCCGCTTCGGACTGACTATGAGCATGTACATCCCCATGTACGTCTCCAATGCCTGCACCAATAAGTGCGTGTACTGCGGCTTCAACCACGACAACAAGTTCGAGCGGACCACACTGTCGCTCGACGATGTGCGCCAGGAGTGCGAGGCCATCAAGGAGCTCGGCCCGTTCGAGAATCTGCTGGTGGTCAGTGGCGAGTACCCGGCGTTGTGTGGCGTCGACTACCTGGAGCAGGTGCTGCGCGTGGCCCGCCCCATGTTCGCCAACCTCACACTGGAGGTACAGCCCCTTAAGACAGAGCAGTATAAGCAGCTGGTGGGCGCCGGTCTCAACGGTGTGGTCTGCTTCCAGGAGACGTACCACCGGGAGGCGTACAAGAAGTACCACCCGCGCGGCATGAAGAGCCACTATGCCTGGCGCCTAAACGGCTTCGACCGCATGGGTCAGGCAGGCGTGCACAAGATTGGCCTGGGCGTGCTCATCGGTCTGGAAGACTGGCGCACCGACTCGTTCTTCACGGCCCTGCACTTGAAATACCTAGAAAGGACCTACTGGCGCTCCAAGTACTCGATTTCTCTTCCCCGCCTGCGGCCACACGCCGGGGCCTTCATGCCGAAAGACCCGATCAACGACAAGCAGATGGTGCAACTGATATGCGCCTACCGTTTGCTCGACCAGCAGGCCGAAATCTCCGTGTCCACGCGGGAAAGCCGGGAATTCCGGGATCACGTGATGCACCTAGGAGCCACGTCCATGAGTGCCGGGTCAAGCACGGAGCCGGGCGGGTACGTCGTTCCCCACAAGGAACTGGAACAATTTGCCATCAACGATAACCGTACCCCGCAAGAAATGGTCGAGGCCATTAAAGCACAAGGGTATGAACCCGTGTGGAAAGATTGGG
>ENA-ORRE01000760-ORRE01000760.1-human-gut-metagenome-genome-assembly--contig:-NODE-760-length-24327-cov-5.546309_pt1 | contig 24327 bp, 18 predicted proteins | sample MGYA00242171_ERZ509126 | MGnify/ENA primary metagenome ERZ509126 (study PRJEB26280, sample SAMEA2338648) | human gut metagenome | biome: human gut; feature: human-associated habitat; material: faeces... | reverse complement strand
CCCGCCGTGTCTCCGAGCTCCTCAACGCCAGGAACTACATCGATGACCTGCCGGTGCAGCCTGTGGTCCGCACCGCCGACGGCATCATCTTCTACGGCGTCAACACCATGATGTGGCAGGTCTATTCCAGTCGCTACACTCCCTACCAGCCTTTCTCCAACCCCTATTCGGCACACAGCTACTACTTCGTGTCGGACGTGGCCCTCGACTCCGTGCCCGACATGGCAGTGCTCGACTGGAAGCCGAACCTCGGCATAGAGGAGCGCAGCAGCACTTTCACCGAGCGCCTGCTCCACAAGAAGGAAATCTTCTCGCCCGCCAACACCGGTTCTTGGATGCTTGGCGAGGACTTCTCCCAGCAAGCCAGCCAGGACTTCACCTTCAGGCTCCCCGGCCTGGCCACCAACACCGCCGCCCTGATGGTTGGCTTCGGAACCTTGACATTCCCGCGTGTCACCCGCTACTCTGTGAGCGTCGACGGACAGAAGCTCGCCGACGAGTCCGGGATGTCCATAATTGAGAAGAAAGGCGACGAGAACTTCCTCAACTATACCGTCTGCCCAATGGTGGTGCCTCTGGCCAAGGAGGATATGACCGTCAACATTACCTACCATCCGGAGGGTGGCGTCTACCTGGCCCGCCTCGGCTTCATCGAGGTCTGCTACGAGCGCAGGCTCGACATCTCCGACGGCCCGCTGAACTTCTACGCCAGCTCGCTGTACAATACGCCGTGCGTGTACGAAATCTCCGGCATCACCGACGATACCCAGGTGTGGGACGTCACTGACCCCGCCGCCCCGGCCCGCATACAGTACCAGGTGGTCGACGGCAAGGCCCTCTTCACCCCCGGTGTCACCACCTACCGCGAGTACGTGGCCTTTAATCCCGCCACTGTCAAGACCGCGCCGAAGGCCGACAACACCTACGTCCAGAACCAGGACCTGCACTCCGTGCCCACACCGGATATGGTCATCATATCGCCACGCGAGTACACCGAGCAGGCACGCCGCATCGCCGAGATGCACGACCGCCTGAGCGGCATGGACACATATATCGTCACCCCCGAGGCCCTCTACAACGAGTTCTCGTCCGGCACTCCCGACGTCAGCGCTTACCGCAAGGCCCTCAAGATGTGGTACGACCGCGACCCGGAGAAGTTGCGCTACGCGCTCATCCTCGGACGCCCCACCTACGACCAGCGGCTGCTCACCGACAACGTGCGCAACTGCGGCTACCCGCGTCCGTTGATATGGACCACCTGCGGCGAGGAGACAGCCTCAACCAACTCCTGCAATTACAATTCTCACGGAAGCTCGTTCGCCACCGACGACTACATCGGTATGCTCGACGACAACAATACCTCGTCGCTGGGCATCCGAAGCGCCAACATTACAATCGCCGTCGGGCGCTTGCCCTTCCGTGGCGTCAGCCACGCCCGCACCTACGTCGACAAGTACCTCGACTACATGGAGAAACCGAAGATGGGGTCCTGGCGCAACCAGATTGTCATGGTCAGCGACAACGGCAACTTCTTCAGCCACTTCAACCAGACCAACTCCACCTACAGCTGTTTCCGCGCCAACGGCGCGGAGAGCTTCAACATCGACAGAATCCACATGAGCGGCGAGGAGCCGACCGTGACATCCAAAGGCCGCGAGTACCCGCGGTCCAAGGCCCGCTTCCTGCGCAGTCTCGACCAGGGCACCTCGCTGGTGTGGTACATCGGCCACGCCAACCCCCGCGAGTGGACGCACGAGAACTTCTTCAACTACACAGACATCTCCACGCTCAACAACCGATATCTGCCCATCTTCTTCACGGCCACTTGCGAGTTCACGCGCTGGGATGCCGACGAGATTTCAGGCGGCGAGATCCTGCTCGATTATCCCGAATCCGGCGCCGTAGCCCTGCTCTCCACCTCCCGCTCCGCCCTCATCAGCGACAACTCCATACTGTCGCCGGCAATCGCCTCGCACATGTACGAGCGCGACAGCAAGGGGCGCCAGGTCGGCATTGGCGAGGTCCTGCGCCTGGGCAAGAACGACTTCACACGCCAATGCGGTGGATCCGACAATAAGCTTCGCTTCCATTGCATCGGCGACCCGGCCATGCCGGCCCTGCTCCCGTCACTGTCCGTGGATGTGGAGACCGTGGACGCATTCGACCCCGACACCCTCCACGACCCCGACTTCCCCGTCTTCAAGGGGGGCGGCTCGATTCGCTTCACCGGTATTGTCAAGCGCGGCAGCAACCTGGCCCGCGACTTCAACGGCACCATGTACCTGACCCTCTACGACGCCGAGCGCACAGAGATGACACACGACCCGGAGATGACCGACAGCCTGCAGGTGGCCTATAACGACCGCACCAACCGCCTCTTCGACGGTCGCGTGCGCGTGACCAACGGCCGCTGGGAGGCCACTGTGCCCCTCAGCACCGACATCGAGAACAACTTCTCGCCCGCGCTGCTAACCTGTTATGCCTATTCCGACAATGGCACCGAGGCCCACGGCAAGTGCGACAAGTTCTACCTCTACGGCATGGAGGAGAACATCAACGACCACGACGGGCCGGAAATCACCGGCCTGGGTCTGAACGGCTACAATTTCAAGCCCGGCGCCTACACCGGCGCCAACCCCGTGTTCTACGCCTCCTTCACCGACCCGAGCGGCATCAACCTCTCGTCGGCCGGTATCGGACACAGCATGGAGCTGCGCATCGACGGCAAGAAATCGTACACCGACCTGACCGACTACTACCTGCCGGGCGCCGACGACCACACCTCCGGCTCCGTAGCGTATCCTCTCAGCGATCTCGAGGCCGGACGCCACACCCTCACCTTCTACGTCTGCGACAACCTCGGCAACTCCACAGAGCAGACCCTCGACTTCGCCGTGGTTGACAACGACAAGCCCAACTTCTATGAAGTGTCGCCCGACTGCAACCCGGCCCGCACCTCCGTCACCTTCACCCTGATGCACGACCGCCTGCGCGAGGCTACCGACTGCAGCGTGTCCGTCTATACCCTCTCCGGCCGCAAAGTGTGGACCGGCGAGATTTCCGGTCGCATCCAGGACCTGGAATCCGGAGCCGCCGTCAGCTGGGACCTCTGCGACGAAGGCGGCACCCGCGTGCCCAGGGGCATATACCTCTACCGCGCCACCGTCACCACCGAGAAGGGCGTGTCGCAGTCCAAGACCGGCAAGCTCGCCGTCACTGAGCGATAAAGCATGAAGGCACTGGCGATAGCGGAACTCACCGACAGCGCAGGAGGGCGGCACCGAGGCGAAATCCTCGCCCTCACCGACGCCTCCGTGCTTACCGGCGGCAAGCCCCTCTTCCTGCCCGAGGAAAGCCACCGCTATGTGCTGTGCCCCTCGTTGGGCATCCTCACCTGCAACACCGGGCGCAAGATTGCGCCCCGGTTCGTGCACCGCTACTGCCAGAGCCTGACTGTCGCCGCCCTGCTTTGGGACCTTGACGAGCTTGACCGCTGCCGTACCCTCGGCTTGCCCTACACCCGCGCCTGCAGCTTCGATTTCAGCCTGCCGCGCGGCAAGACAATTCCCTTCAGCGTCGAGGCCATGGAGCGCTTCAGCTTCACCTTCCGCGCCGGAGACCGTGAGCAGACATGGTCCGTAGCCGCTCAGGCCCCCGACTGGCGAGAGCGCCTTGGCGCAATGAGCCGCCTCTTCACATTCCGCACAGGCGACCTGCTTCTGCCTGCCCTCGGACCCGGTCTGCCAGTGGCCGTCGACACCCATGTCAGCGCCCGGTGCGCCGATACTGACAACTTGGAACCATACCATATTCTCGACTTCAACATCAAATGAAAACGATACGATTCTTATTATTCACGCTGCTTGCCGGGGTGGCCTGCATGGCCGGCGCCGCCACCGTCACCTTCGCCGGCAACTCTCAGATGACAGCCGGCAAGTGGGTCAAGATCGGCACCCCTCGCAACGGCGTCTACGAGATTTCCTACTCGCGCCTGCGCCAGATGGGCTTCTCCGACCCCGCCAAGGTAAAAGTATGGGGCGAGGGTGGCGTCATGTACGACCGCAACTTCATCAACCCCAACACCCAGAGCCGCCTCATCCCCGACTCCATGCCGCAGGTCGCCTGCTGGCACCACGGCGACAAGCTCTACTTCTACGGTCGTGGACCGGAGAACATCACCTGGGAAAAAGACGACAGCTTCGATGCCGGTGGACTCTTCTGCAACTCCGGGCTCAACATCTACACCTCGCAGGGCATATACTTCCTGACTGACCAGGGCGTCGACATGCCTGTCACGGCTCTCGGCGGCCAGGGCACCGTCAGCGGCACGCCCCTGGACCGCGGCTACGGATACTACTATCACGAGAATGACGTCACGCAGGGCGACAGTCACAGCGGACAGACCTTCTGGGGCGAGGCCTTCGCCTCCGACGACAAGCTGCGCCAGAGTTTCCCCTATTCCGCCCCGGGCGTAATCGACACCCTGCCGGGCGCCGTAAACATCCGATTCAACGGTCTCAGCTGGGGCGCCTCCCGGCTGTACATGACACTCGACGGGAACCAGTACGCCAGCGCCTACATAGAGCTCCGTCCTGACCAGTACACCTACGTCATGGAGAACTCCGTCAAGCGCTTCTCCACCCCGGGTCTCAAGGCCACCGGCAGCTTCGAACTCTTCTGGAGCCAGATCTCGCTGTGGCAGGCCCAGGCATACCTCGACTACTTTCTCTTCACCTATCCCCGCCGCCTGGAATTCCAGGACGGCGAGAAGCAGTTCGCCGTCCTGGCCCCGGTCAACGAGGCTTCCTCCATTTCCCTGCCCAGGGATCCCGGCCTGGCTGTATGGGACGTCTCCGACTACCAGTTCCCGCGCTACCTGGAACCCGACGCCGCCACCGGCGTCGCCATGCTTCCACAGGGTTCGCGCCAGCTCGTATTCTTCCGCACCTCAGAGACCCAGCTCGAGCCCAGAGTAATCGGTGACGTCTCCACCGAGGATTTCCGCGCCCGCCTGCTGAACGAGAACCCCGAGTATATCATCCTTACCACCGGAGAGTTCAGGCCCCATGCCGAAAAACTCGCCGATTTCCACCGCTCCGCCGACGGCCTGTCCATCTCCGTGGTCACCAACGAGGAGTGCTACAACAGCTTCTCGGCGGGCCGGCCCGACCCGATGGCTTACCGCGCAATGCTCCGTATGGCTTACGACAAGGGGGGCAACCGCCTGCGCGGCGTCCTGCTCTACGGCCCGCAGCGGAGCGACATCCGCGGCCTCAACAGCCCCGAAGCCCCCGATGCCCTCATCGTATACCAGAATCCCTCGGCCGACCGCGTAGCCACATCCATAGCCCTGACCGACATTTACGGTATCTTCAGCGACTGCCTCAAGAATTACGTAGAGACAGAGCAGATGAGCATCGCCGTCGCCACCATGCCCGTCGTCAGCGCCAGCGAGGCCGACCGCTACTATGATAAGGTGGTGCGCTACAGCTACGACGACTCCCGCGCCTACTGGCTCGAGCGTGCCCTCTTCACCGCCGACGACAAGGACTCCAACTCCCACCTGGAGCAGTCGAACATACTCGCTGGCGAGCTGCAGACGCATTCCGGCAACAACCTCACCCTGGACAAGGTGCACTTGGGCGAGTACGGCTATCCGGGTGTCAAGCAGCCCCTGTTCGACGCTTTCAACGAGGGTGTGTCGCTGGCTGAGTACATAGGCCACGGCTCGCTTGTGCAGCTCGGCCACGACGCGGCTATCCTCAACCCCTCCGATATCGGCAGCTTCCGCAACAGGCGTCTGCCGGTCATGACAATCGCCTCGTGCGAGACGGCCCTCTACGAAATCGGCCAGCGCGGCCTGGCCGACCACCTCGTGCTCTCCACCGACAACGGCCTGGTTGGCAGCCTCGGCACCGTCCGTACCGCCTTCGCCGGCGACAACCTCGCCTTCATGCGCAACTTCAACCGCATGGCCGCCAAGCTCTGCGACGCCTCCACCGGCACCCCCGAACAGCTCGGCGAGATAGTGCGCCGCACAAAGAACGAGACTACCGGCTACATGGGCAAGTATAAGTTCCACCTTATCAGCGACCCCATGCTGCGTCTGGCCAGGCCCACCATGAAAGTGGTCATGACCGCGGCCCCGGATGTTGCCGTCCCGGGCGCGGACTATACCCTGCAGGGACGCGTGGCCACCCCTTCCGGCTCCAGTTCCGCCGACTTCAGCGGCGACCTGGTGGTTAAGTGGTACGCCCCCGCCTACTCCAAGAAGGCCGACAGCAAGGTTGCCAAGGACCCAGGCAACGTCATGATGACCTACGACCATACCCTGGAGGCTGTGCAGGCCTTCAGCGTCACAGGCGGTCGCTTCAGCGTCACCGCCAAGGTGCCGACCGTCATGCGGCAGTTCATAGGCGACACTGTGCGCGTCACCGCCGTCACCTACGACGCCGACAAGTGCGTAGGCGGCAGCTGGGCAGGCCTGGTAGTCATCAGCGAAAATGGTTCCGGCTCCGTACCCCCCGACACTCAGGCCCCCGTGGTCGACGTCATGCAGGCCGAGGGAATGGCAGGCGGAGAGATGCTTCCCTCCGAGTTCATCCTCGTAGCCGAGGCCACCGACGACACCGGCATTCGAATCGACGAGAAGGCCATGGACGGTCCGCTTGCCCTCAGCCTCGACGGCCGACAGATGCCAACCGGCGTCGCCTCACATATCCGCCTTGAGGACGGGGCCCGCAAGCTCCTGCTCCGTTACCCGCTGAACGGACTGAGCGCCGGGCGCCATTCCCTGATGCTCACCCTCACTGACTATGTCGGCAACGTCACCCGCCGCGAGTTCTCCTTCGAGGTCGGTTCGTCGGAGGCCATCGCGGCCCCGCTGCTGTCCGAGGGCGCCTGCCGCGACCAGGCCACATTCACCCTCCCCGCCGAGGTGCAGTCGGCAGTGTCATCCGACCCCGAGCTCGTCATAACCGACGCCCGTGGCCGCATCGTCGTCACACAGGCCTGGAAGCCCGGCGCCGACGGCCATGTGTGGGGTCTTGAAGACGACAAAGGCAACGCCGTGGCCCCCGGCCTCTACAAAGCATACGTCCGCTTCGTCAACGCCAAGGGCCGCAGTGCCGTCACCCGTGGCGCTTACGTGCCGGTGCTCACCCGCCGCTAACACATCTTTTTTCTTTAACGCATACCATGACTCGCAGGGCAATAATTCAGTGCCCTGCGAGTTATTTTTATAGAAAGGCCAATACCTTTCCCGTACTTTAAGATGAAGAAACTAATCACGTGCCTGCTGCTCGTGCTTGTCGCGGCGCCTCTGGCGCTGGCGCAGGGCGGCAGCAACGACATCAAGGAAAACGACTTCAACCCGGTCAACACCGGCGTGACCACGCTCGGCATCGCCCCCGACGCGCGCTCCACCGGCATGGGATACCTCGGCGCCGCCACCGACCCCGACGTCAACTCCCAGTACTGGAACCCGTCGAAATACGCATTCGGATACTCCCAGGGCGGCATGGCGCTCAGCTACACCCCCTGGCTGCGCAAGATCGTCAACGACATCTTTCTGGCCGAACTCGCAGGCTACTGGAAGCCCGGCAGCGGCGACAACCAGGCAATATCCGCCTCCTTCCGCTACTTCTCGCTCGGCGAGGTGACCTTTGGCGGCAACCAGACAGGCGGCGGAGCCGTGCAGACCATCAACCCATACGAGATGGCATTCGACCTCGGCTACTCACGCAAGCTCTCCGAGCACTTCTCCATGGGCGTCGTGCTCCGCTACATCCTCTCCGACCTCTCGTGGACCGACACCTATACCTCCGAGTCCAACTCGGCCGCCTCGGCCTTCTCGGCCGACATCTCCGGCTACTACGTATCCTATCCCATGATAGGACGCAACGAATGCCAGTTCGCCTGGGGCTTCAACCTCTCCAACATAGGCACTAAGGTGAGCTATGACCATGGCGCCAACAACGCTTTCCTGCCCACCAACCTGCGTCTGGGCGCCAACTTCATGTTCCCCCTGGCCGACTACCACACCCTCGCCTTCGGCGTGGACGCCAACAAGCTCCTGGTGCCCACCAAGCCCCGCTCCAAGGACTACGATACCTCCACCCCGGAGGGCCAGCTGGAGTATGAGGAGGCAGTGCAGAAATGGAACGACCAGAGCCCCATCGCCGGCATCTTCAAGAGCTTCTCCGACGCCCCCGGCGGCTTCAAGGAGGAGCTGCAGGAGATTACCTGGAGCCTGGGTGCCGAGTACGCCTACAACCAGCAGTTCTTCGCCCGCATGGGCTACTACTACGAGAACGCCAACAAGGGCGGCCGCTCCTATTTCGGCTTCGGCGCGGGCTTTTCGCTCAACGTAGTCCGCCTCGACGCCTCCTACCTGCTGGCCACCTCGCAGAATTCGCCGCTCGACCAGACCCTGCGCTTCACCCTCAGCTTCGACCTCGACGGCCTCCGCGACCTGCTCGGCAAGCGTCGCAGGTAGCCGAGAGCCGCCCATTCCGGGCTGTATGTTTTCCTTTGCAACTGGCGCCTGCTTCATCGCGGCGCATCCAAATCAAACTCAATGCTACCAATACGCACAGGATTAGGCATCGACGTACACCGTTTCAAGCCGGGGCGCAAGCTCCGGCTTTGTGGCGTTGACATACCGTCGCCCGTCGGCCTGCTCGGCCACAGTGACGCCGACGTGGCCCTCCATGCCCTCTGCGACGCCCTGCTCGGCGCCGCCGGTCTCCGCGACATAGGATACTACTTCCCCGATACAGACCCCGAACTCGAAGGCATCGACTCCCGGCGCATCCTGGAACGCGTCGTCGCCCTGCTCGCCGATGCCGGCTGGCAGGCCACCAACGTCGATATCACAATCTGCGCCCAGGCACCGAAGCTGATGCCGCACATCGACGCCATGCGCCAGAGCGTCGCCGAGATTGTCGGCACCGACGTCGACGCCGTCGCCGTCAAGGCCACCACCACCGAGCATCTCGGATTCACCGGCCGCAAGGAGGGAATCGCCGCCTTCGCCAACGTCCTCATCCAGCCTCGGTGAGCCACGCGGCTCACCCGTCCCCCTGGCTGTAGGAACGCATGGCCAGCGCGTCCGCAAGACTCGACAATTTCCTTAATTCCGACATTTTCTTTAGCATTTGGCGCCAGCCTCAGCGCGCCGCATACGTCAAAAAAATGAGAAGCAAAGAAGAACTCCAGGGCGTGACCCTGCTCGGAAACCAGAACGTCAAATACCCCACCGACTACGATCCCCGACTGCTCGAGACTTTCGTCAACAAGCACCCGGACCGCGACTACCTCGTGTGCCTCGACTGCCCCGAGTTCACAACCCTCTGCCCCAAGACCGGGCAGCCCGACTTCGGCCACCTATACATCAGCTACATCCCCGGTGAGCGCATGGTCGAGAGCAAGAGCCTCAAGCTATACCTCTTCTCCTTCCGCAACCACGGCGACTTCCACGAGGACTGCGTCAACATCATTCTGCGTGACCTGTGGGAACTCATGCAGCCCCGCTATCTCGAGGTGCGAGGCCGCTTCATGCCACGCGGCGGCATTAGCATCAACCCTTTCGCCAGCCGCGCCGACCAGGCCCACCAGGATCTCTGCCGGCAGCGAATGCTCGCCAACTTCCCCGAATAATCCATTCCCAATCCATGGCCCAGAAAAAAGACATCCTCATAGTGCTCAGTGGCGGCATCGATTCCGTGACGCTGCTTCATGACTACGCCCGGCGCGCCGCCCTGGCCGTCAGCTTCGACTACGGCTCCAATCACAATGCCCGCGAGATTGCCTGTGCCGCCGAGCAGTGCCGCCGCCTCGGCATCGAGCACATCGTCATACCCCTCGACTTCATGCACCGCTACTTCCGCTCCAGCCTGCTCAGCGGCGCCGACGCCATCCCCACCGGCGACTACGACTCCGACAACATGGCCAGCACAGTCGTCCCATTCCGCAACGGCATAATGATTTCCGTGGCCGTAGGGCTGGCCGAGAGCCGGGGCCTGGAGCACGTCATGATCGCCAACCACGGCGGAGACCACCACATATACCCCGACTGCCGTCCCTCCTTCATCGCCGCCATGGACCGCGCTGCCCAGGTCGGCACATACCCCGGCATACGCGTCGAGGGCCCGTACACCTACCTCACCAAGGCGCAGATCATAGAACGCGGAGCACGCCTCGGCGTCGACTACTCAGCCACCTATTCCTGCTACAAGGGCGGCGCGGAGCACTGCGGCGTGTGCGGCACCTGCCGCGAGCGTCGCGAGGCATTTCGCCTGGCCTGCGTGCCTGATCCCACAAAATACCTGGAGGACTGACCCATGTACTATGTGAAGAAAAGAATCGAAGTGTCGGCGGCCCACCGCCTACGGCTCGACTATCCCAGCAAGTGCACCGTGCTACACGGCCACAACTGGGTCATCACCGTGGAGTGCCGAGCCGAGCAGCTCAACGCCTGCGGCATGGTCGTAGACTTTACCCAGGTCAAGAAACTCATCCTCGATACCATGGACCACCGCGTCCTCAACGACGTCTTCCCCTTCAATCCCACGGCCGAGAACATAGCCCGCTGGGTCGTGGAGCACGTCCCCCACTGCTACCGCTGCGAAGTCCGGGAGAGCGAAGGCAACACCGCCGCCTACGAGCTCGACTGACCCGCAAATCGTAGGGCCGCACCCTGGCGCGGCCGTGAAACCAGCCCTTGGTCTACAGTACATTTACTCTGCATTTGGCGCCCGCTTCAGCGCGGCGCCCGGTCTTCGAAAGTGAAAGTAAACGAAATCTTCCATTCTCTCCAGGGCGAAGGGCGCCATGCCGGGCAGCCCTCCGTCTTCGTGCGCCTGAGCGGCTGCAACCTCCGCTGCCCCTTCTGCGACACCGACCATTCCGCCCATACCGACATGACCCCGGCCGAAATCGCCGCCGAGGTCAACCGCTACCCGGCGCGCTGGATTATCCTCACCGGCGGCGAACCGAGCCTCCAGGCCGACGCCGCATTCGTCGACCACCTCCACGCCGCCACCGGCAAGCTCGTGGCCATCGAGACCAACGGCACCCGTCTGCTGCCCCCTAACCTCGACTGGGTGACCCTCTCGCCCAAGACCGGTATCTGCAGCAAGCCCGATCTGCCTGTCGTAATCCATCACGCCGACGAGATTAAGGTCGTGGACCTCGGTCAGCCACTCGACCCCTATTTCACCCTCCCTTGCCGCTCCGAGCATACATTGATGTACCTCCAGCCCTGCTTCGACCCGGACCCGGCTGTCACCTCCTCCAACCTCTGCCGCACCGTCTCGCGTGTCCTCGCCGACCCGCGCTGGACCCTCTCCGCCCAACTCCACCGCTTCCTCCACATCCCGTGAACAGGCTGCTTCCACTCCTCCTGGCCTGTATGGTCCTGATGGCCGGCTGCGGCAGCAAGTCACATCGGACTGACACTCAGTCTCCTCATGCCGCCGATTCTCTGTCGGACGCCCTTCGGCTGACCGACCACTACATACGCATCGGCATGTATGACAAGGCCGTCGAGTGCCTGCGTCCTGCCTAACAGCTCGCTCGGCAACAGGGCAACAGGGCTGCACTCGTAAAAATCTGCAACAAGTATTTCGTGCTGTTCAACGACGACCACCAGTATCCACAGGCACTGCGCTACATCACCGAGGCAGCCGATCTGGCCCGCTCCATGCGCGACAGCAGCGAATATTACAAGCAGATCAACAACAAAGCCCTGCTTTACATGGCCGCCGGCCGATACGACTCTGCCATGCTCTGCTTCAACGAAGCCAAGGCATATGCACGCGCCAATCCCGGAGCCTTGAGCGACATCAACACCAATATCGCCGACGTCTATTTCAGCCAGGGCGACATCGGCAAGGCGCACGCGCTGCTGGAGAAGATAGTGGCCACCAGGCCCGCAAATTACCATCCATATCTCAATTTGGCCCTAATCACCTCCGGGCAGGGAGCGGCAGGACGAACCCACGCGCTCATAGCCCTCGCCGCCGGCGCCCCCGACACGCTTTCCCCGACCGCACGGCCCGACTATTACGGACAGATGACGTCCATATACCTCAATCTCGGCGATTCGGTGGCGGCCTTCAGGTCGTTGCTGGCCTACCTGGACGAGGCGCAGCATATCGATTCCGCCTACAATGCCGACCGCTTTCACGAGCTCTCGGTGGAATACCACACCGAGGAACTGTCCTCCCGCAACCGCATCCTCAGTCTGGAGCTGACACGTCGCACCATCTCTCTTGCAGCCCTGGCGGCCGTGATTCTGCTGCTGGCCATCCTGGTGGTAATGGTGCCAGGGCCGAAAGACTCCACAACGCAGCCATGGCTGAGAAGAACAGGCAGATTCTGCGCATGGAGCGCGAGCTGCACGAGGCACTGCGCGAACAGGTCGACAAGCGCGACCGCGAACTGGCCGCCTACGCCATCGAGCGAGCCTCCGATTCCCAGACACGTCTTACTTTGGCGCGCGAGGCCGAGAAAGCAGCCGACACCTCCGCCACTTCCGATGCAGACCTGCGCCTGAAGCTCACCGAACTCAGCCGACGCCTGCGCCAGTCCGATGCCGACGCCATAAGCCACGACTTCCGGGTGTACTTCGACCGAGTGCATCCGCGCTTTGTCAGCACCCTGCAGGAGCTGCATCCCAACCTCACCAACAACGACTTGCGCCTGTGCGTGTTCCTCTATCTCGGGATGTCGACAAAGGAGATCGCGGCACTGCTCACCCGCGAGGTGCGCAGCGTGGAGACGGCCCGCCTGCGCCTGCGCCGCAAGCTCGCACTCGATTCCGGCGCATCTTTGGCCAACTACCTCCATGCCCTCGCAAAAAAGTAGAAGGGTGTACCGTCGGAACGATGCACCCTTTTCATGAATTGACCGATTGTATTATCGCACCATCACTTTCGCATTGCCTGCTGCGGAGGAGACTATGTACAGTCCCTGCTGCAGAGGCATGAAGCCGGTCCGGGTGCTTCTCGCTGTCAGGCGCCCGTCGACGGTGTGCACATTTACCGGCAGGTCGGAAATGATCTCCAGGCCGCCTGGCACAATGCGGAAGAATGCGTCCGGGGCCTTAGTGCTGCTGACCGATACTGTTTCCAGCGAGACTGTCACAGGTTCGCTCCAGGCAGATTCTCTTTGGGCATATATGGTCGACACGCGATAAGTGTAGTTATGGCCCTTCTCCAATGTCGTATCGATATAGTTAGCCTCCGTCAGCGGCTCTGAGTTTAGACGCAGCCCGTCGCGGTACACATTGTAGCCGATTACGTCGAGCTGGTCAGGCTGGCCGTCGTGCCGCTGGTACACGGCATCGTCAATCTTGAGGAACATGCTGTTGGCCACAACGTTGACGGCGAAGTAGCGGGCGCCTTCGGGGAGCAGGGCGCTATACTGCCGCCAGCCGTCAGTGACGCTGAAGACTTTCCCCTCATCGAGCATCACGAAGCTGTCGGGGTCGTTGTCGCCCATGGAGTAGCCTATCTTGATTCCACCGTGGGTTCCGAAGTCCTGCGGCAGTCCTGCCCAGAAGCTGACCGTCTGCGCACGGCCGTCCAGGCGAGGCGAGATCAGCCAGTCGTCCTGGGGCAGCGTCAGGTCCTCGTTGGCCACGCACAGCAGGTACTGCCTGCCAGTGTGGGCAAAGAAGATGTTGTCCTGGTGTACGCTGTCTTGCACGCCGCCCAGCTCCGTGTTGAAAACTTGGAAGGCCATCGCCTCGCCCTTGTGGCCGAAGTCGGGATAGGCGGCGTTCCACGACGCCATGCCGTCGCCGTCGACAATGGTCCAGTCACCGGCAGTGTCCTTGAGAAACGGCGGGTACTCCTCGAAGCCGTCGGTTATTGTAATCGGCTCGCCCTAGGTGGGAGCGGCTGCATTTTGTGCGGCAGTCCACTTTAGCAGCAGTTTCTTCTTCTCTATGTCAGTGGAGGCTCTAAGGCCTTCTGGGATGGGCACGCTATTGCTCCGTGCCGACCAGCGCATCTTGGCCGAGGAGTTGTTGGCAGGGCGCTCGTCGGCCGTAAAGTCGGCAAGCTCGATTTGCCACAGGCTCTTGTCGCGGTACTGGTCTGCATAGGTGGCCGTGTACTCGAACTGTATGTTGCCTGTCTGGGCCGGATCGAGGGCGGGACCGTCGGCTACGGCGACTTCCTGTCCGTCGCGTAGCAGGCGTAGCTTATAGGCGCTCTCGGTGCGGTTGCCGAGATTGCGCAACGAGGCTGTGAAGACAGACTTCTCGCCGGGTGTCACGCGGGCCGGACGGACCTTGCCGCCTCGCACCAGGATGTCGCGGGTGAAGCCGGCCTCCTCCACTCGGAAGTTGTCGATGTGTATGCGGCGCGTTCCACCCCTGGCAAGCAGTGCCAGCTGAATCTTCTGCCCCCGGGTGCCTGTAAGCGGCACCATGCACTCGTACCAGCGCTGGGAGGCGACCGTGTCGGCCCATTCGGCGGCGGGTAGATCATCCCATTCGCCGCCGTCGCGACTGATTTGCAGGCGCACCGGCATCGCCGAGCCCTTCAGCACGAAGAAATGCGCTACCGGCGATGCAAGGTCGTCAAGGCTCATAATCGGGAGTCCGAGTCGCGACATGGCGCTGTCGGCGGCATAGTAGTTCTCGGCAATCAGGTCGCCGCCGTCGCCGTCCACCGGATAGATGGTGTAATTTTTGATGTCCGGGTCGCTGTACTGCTCGTCAGTAGGGTCGGCAGCGAGCCAGCGGAAGCCGGAGCAATCGCTGTCGGCATGCCACAGCGCCGGCATGCGGCCCTTGGCGAAAGATTCGGCGTAGGGCGCCGTCAGGGCCTTGCCGGCCGCTATACGGTTGAACGGCACCAAATCCCCTTTACCTTCCGGGCTCTCGGCCACCACCGAGAACTCGTAGATGCGCTGTGGTTCGTCGATGCCTATCTTATATATGTATTCGCGGTTTGTGCCGGCGGAGATGACGGTATCCGCTCCGGCCAGGGTAAGGGTGTAGGTGAGGACATCGGTATCCATCCAACCGCCGTTCTGTGACTCCTCGGGTGCGTCCCAAATCAGCCGGATGCCGTCGAGAGTGCGGAAGGCTCGGGCCGTAACTACTCCTTTCGGACGGTCCGGGCCGACAAACACAGCGCACGTCTCAGCCTCTCCTTCTCCGTCGGCATTGACCGCAGTCACGGAGTATGTGTTGACACCCTTGGCGGCGGCTGTGTCGGTTACTGCGACAGCCTGTCCGGGCCTCGGCGCCGGGATGGTGTCCATAGGTTCTCCGTTGCGCGTGATGGCGATGTACGAGATAACGGCGAGGCTGTCGCCGGAGGCCGTTACGGCAGGTGTGATGAAGCTGAGGGTCGCCGTCAGTGCGCCCTTAGCTCCCGGTGTGGCCGATAGCTCGGTGACCTTGCCGGGCGCTGATTTTCCGGCCTTCTCCACGACGGTGATGTCGTCGAGGTCGATGCGCCCCATTTCGGGCTGCGAGCAGGCCAGGAAGCCGATGTTCCAGGCGCCGGACTCGCCGGGCTGGAAGGTGGCCGTGTAGGTGGGCACTTCGTCACCGCGCACCACGCCGCTGACTTCCTTGAGAAGCACCGTCATGGCCTCGACCGTTTTGCCGCGGCCAATGTACGCTTTCAGAGACTCGGCCTTGTTGAAGGTGCCGGGCGTCATTCGGAATGACACCTCGTAGACCTTCGAGGCGTCCAGCTGGATGTCGGGCGAGATTAGCCAGTCTTCGGCAGCGTTGGGGGAGTGCTTGAGAATCTGGGCGCACTTCGACAGCATAGGCTTGCCGGTGGAGGTGCGGTAGGTCCAGGTCGTCGAGCCTTCCTCGACGTTGATGATGTCCCATTTTTCAAAATCCGCCTGAGTGTCGAAGCCTTCGTGGAAGAGCGGTTCGGCACCCTCGGCGCGGACCTGCATGGCGCCTGCCGGACTGAGCGCGGCGCCAAGACAGAGAAGAAGCGGTAACTTTTTCATGCGTTGGTTTGTTGGGTTGCGATTTTGGCGCAAAATTACCGACATACCTGAAAAATCGGGCTAAAAGCCACTACGTCATCACTACGTCATATAAGTTAAAATGGGGACTTGGGGTTATTGTGGTCGGTAGAAGAGGGTGAGGGGACGGAATGTGACGGTGAAGGGGGCGGCGCCGGAGCGTCCGGCAGAGCTATGGACGTAGTGGTAGGCTCCCTGGGTGTCGAAGCTGCGGACGTCGAGCTTTCGGGTCTCGAAGGGGGGGATGGAGCAGGGAATGGTGAGGATGCGGGCGTGTATCTGGCGTCCGTCGGGATTCAGGTAGGTGATCTCGACGCTCAGGCCGGCAAGTGTCAGGCGGTTGCGGTTGGTGAGAAGGAATGTCTCCTTGGTGCCGGACGAGGGTTTGTCGAAGCCGGAGAAGCGCACGGAGTCGAGATGCAGGCACAGGGTGTCGTTGTTGGCGGCGGTTAGGTGTACGGAACCGCGCTGCCATGCAGGGGCAGGTCTGTAGGAAGCGACTTTCTGAGTCTTGCGCGGACGGTCGGACACGGGACGCCGGGCGGCTCCCGTCGTGGCGGTCAGCAGCAGTGCGAGGGCGAGCAGTGAAGGTGGCAGAGTGCGCATGGGTCAGAAGTAGCGTGGGGTGAGGCGGTCGGAGCCGTTGAGGTCGTAGCCGGGATAGATGCGCACCATGCCGTGCACGGTCGGACGCGTGGCCGGGCTGATGGTCAGGCGGACCATTTTCCAGAAGCCTGGCAGCAGGCTGAGGGGCGAAAAGCTGAATCTGACGGTCTTGTCGCCGGGAGCGGCCACGAGCGCGTTCCCCTGCTGTGTCAGTTCCATGCGGACATCACGCAGTCGTAGGCGGTTGTGGCTGTCGCGGCTGCGCGGCAGGCTCACTACGTAGGTCCTGCGGTCGGGCATGGGCTGCAGTGTGCCGATGCGCTGCCCTGCGGATAGCTGTCCGTCGGTGGCGGCTACCACGGTGAGGGTGTAGCGGGTCATGTCGGCATGAGAGTCGCGCCGTACTGACAGATAGACGTTGTCGGCCGGGAGGAGCCATATGCCCTCGATGTTGTCGAGAGCGGCGGTGTCGCACCACTGCCGGGCCATGCTCATGGCATCGGTCCGTGTGTCGCCAGGGGAGTCGGGCCCGTTTTCGGACCTGGCGCCTGCGGAGCAGAGCATCAGAAGCAGCGACAGGAGCAGTGTCTTGAGTGTCGCCGTCGTCGTCATGGTCAGATCACGTAGCCGGGTTTGTCTGCCTTGCCGAGCAGCCAGTCGTAGAGGCGGATCATGCGGCCGGCGATGACGTCGGCCGCATACTCGCGCATGATGAGGCGGCGTCCGTTGGCACCCTTCTTGTCGATGAGCGCCGGGTCCATCATCATGGCGGCGGAGATGAACGACTCCATGGACTGCTGGTCGTTGGGGCACCACCAGCCGCAGTCCATGGCGGGCACGTCTTCCCATTCGGGAGAGTGTATGCAGATGGCCGGGGTCTCGCACAGCAGGGTGTGCGACAGGGCCGTGCCCATGTAGAGGTGATGGGTGGGTATGACGGTGGCGCAGCATGAGGCAAGCAGCGAGAAGTTGTCGAAGTCGTCGGTATGGTCCACTACCTTGACGTTGCGGAGTCCCCGCTCGCGGATGAGCTCCCTGGCGAACTCGGTGGAACGGACATATCCGAAGTCGAGTAGCAACAGTTCGCTGTCGTCTTCGGCCACGGCGGTGAAGGCGTCGATGACTTTCCTGACGGGGTTGCCCTCTATGTCGACTATGATGAGGGCTATGCGCTTGCGACTCGGATTCTCGGCAGTCCAGCGGCGTCCTCGTGCTATGGCCTGGTCGAGGAATGAGGGGACACGGCTGGGCCATGGTATGACGGCGATGGGTGCCTTGATGCCCATGCAGCGCAGGCCGTCTGCCTCTTCCTGGTTGATGGCACGCAGGCACGAGGCCTGCTCGAAGTCTTTGCGCATGAACACTCCACGGTATATGCGGCGTGCTATGCCGCTGCGGGGGGCGGGTTTGTAGTCTCTGAGCAGGCAGTAGGGTGTGATGAGGTAGGGGCGGTGGAGGCGGCGGGCGGTGGCGCAGGTCATGTGGTTGAGGTGCGTGCCCAGGCCGTGGGTGTGGTATATGTCGAACTCGTGCTCGTTGAGGTATGCGCACATGTTGCGCGAGAAGCAGAAGGACGTGCGGTAGTCGTGGCGTACGGTGCGAACCCAATCCCGGGCGTCGCCTCGCCGGGCCGGCTCGGGAAGCTCGGTCTGGTCTGTGACCAGCAGGTTGACGTCCTGGCCAAGCCGGTACATGCTGTGCGCAAGCTCGAAGGTGGGCAGGTAGTTGAGGGAATCGCCGGTTCCGGACCAGCCCAAAGTAAGGAGAATTTTACTCATAACACCAAATTGGTATAAACCAATGCAAAGATAAGTAAAATTTCCCAAACCTGCAAATTCCGCAGGAATGACCACCTTCTGCTTCTTTGGGGTAATGGTGCTGCCATGAGGTATAAGGAGATGCCGGAGTTTCAAATCGGCTGCGTTTGCTACTATCGTGTCATATGCTTTATGGGCGAATCGTAGGGATGCACCCTGGTGCATCCGCTGATAATCAATAAAGCAGAGCGGATGCACCAGGGTGCATCCCTACAACCTGACCAATATTTTAGAAAGAAAGGAGGCGCTCCTCGTAGGAAGCGCCTCCTTGCTAAGAGGTTTGCCTATGTGATCAGTGTGTCGGGGTGTGTTACCACCTGAGCTCGCTGAGGTCGATGGCTGCGTTGTAGTCGGATTCCACGCGCGGGAGCATGAATACCCAGTGGTTGGCCTGTTCGGGGGCTACGTCGATGGCGTAGGGAGCGGGGCAGTTGCCGGAGTTCGTGTCGCCGGAAACCCATGCACGACGGGTGTTGCGCCAGTTCCAGCGCTTGAAGTCGAAGAAAGTGGTGCCTTCGCCCCAGAGCTCGATGCGGCGCTGCAGACGGATTTCGTTGAGCAGTTCGTCGCCGGTCTTGGTGATGGGAGCGGAGTCGGGTATGCGCATCTGGGTGAGCTTGCTGATGAGCTGCTGTGCATCGCCGATATGGCCCAGGTGGTAGGCTGCTTCAGCCTGCGTCAGCAGCATCTCGGTGGAACGCATGAAGGGGTACTGGCAGAGCTGGTCGCTGCCGCCCATTGCGTAGAACTTGACCTGGCCGCCGTAGACGTATGTCGGCTGGGTGCCACGTCCGCCTATGTCGGTATAGGCCACGGAGACTTCCATGCCGTTGGTGGTGGTGGGTGTGGCGGCCTCGCAGAAGACGGCTATCTTCAGGTAGTTCGTGAGAGCGGTGCCTTCGCGCTTGAAGAACAGGGTGGTGGGGTCGATGTACTTTTCGTTGTACCAGTCCTTCAGTCTTGCACCCACCTGGTCGGGCATGATGAAGCGTGTGCGACGGATGTCCTTGGCGTCGAGCTGGTTGTAGAGGTCTACGTTGATGTTGCCCGAACCCATCTGCCAGTAGTTGGGGTAGTTGCCGTTGCAGGCGTTGTATGCGGCCCATGCACCGTTGATATGGCGGTCATCCGGGTTGATGGAGGATGTCCAGAGGTAGTCGTCGGTGGCCTCCATGAAGCCGTTGCACCACTCGTCGTTGGTCATGATGTTATGGCCTTTCTGTGCCTCGGCGGCATACTGCTCGGCGGTGGCCCAGTCTTCCTTGAGGAGAGCTGCACGTGCGAGAACGCCGCAGGCAACCTCGTAGGTGGGAGCGGACCAGTCGGGACGCTCCTTGTAGGTATCCTCTGCCTGGAAGAGGGCGGCAGCGTCTTTGCAGTCGGTATAGATCTGGTCGAGTACCTGGTTCATGCTTACCAGAGGCAGGTCATCGGTGCCCTGCTGCAGACGCAGCACGATGCACTTGCGCTCGCCGTTGTTGCTGTCCGACCAGCGGGGGGCGAAGAGCTGGAGCAGACGGGTATAGGCGTGGGCACGGAATGCGAGGGCCTCGGCCTTGATCTGGTTGCGTTGGCCGGCGATGGTCTCTTCGGCATCGTCGATCTTATCGAGTACGGCGTTGGCCTGGCGGATGAGGGTGTAGTAGAACCCCCATGCCTTGGAGTTGCTGTACCAGTTGTTGTTGGCCACGAGTTCCATGCGCACTACCTGTCCGCTCTGGAACATGGCGAAGTGGTTCTGGTAGGTGTCCGAGCTGTAGCAGTCACCGAAGTAGGACATGAAGTATCCTTCGCCGCAGGAGCCGCAGGGATAGCCGCCCTGGTAGACACCGCCGGTTGACTGGTCCACTTGGAACATGTTGAGGAAGAAGCCCATGCCGTTGATGGCCTTGGCGAGGTTCTCGGTTGTTGCGCCTACCTGTGCGTCGGTCACGTTGCTCAGGGGCTCGGTGTCGAGATAATCGGAGGCACATGACGCCATCGAGCCGGCCAGGAGCAAACCCAGGGCGCCATTGATTATGATGTTTCTTTTCATCTTTTTTTAGTTGAGGGATTTAGAACTTGGCGTTGATCTGGAAGGAGAAGACGCGGGCGGTCATGAAGGTGAGGTCCTGGCTGCCGGACCAGCTTGCCTGGGGGTTCATGCCCTTGCGGGCAGTGACGGTGAAGAGGTTGTCAACGGACATGCCCAGGGAGAGGTTGGTCATCTGCAGGGCCTTTACCCACTTCTGCGGCAGGGAGTAGCTGACGTTGAGGTTCTTGAACACCAGGTAGTCGGAGGAGGTCAGCCAACGGTCGCAGCCGCCGTTGTTGTCGCTCTGCTGTGCGAAGTTGAAGACGGGGGTGCCGTTGGGGTCGATGCGGTTGGGGCTGTCTGCGGTCATGCCTTCGGGAGCGTGTGTCCAGGCCTTGAGCACGTCCTTGTGGAAGGAGGTGGTGAGCTGGTTGGGCATGGAGCTGCTCATGAGTTCGGCGTAGTTGCTGTCGTAGGTCTTGCCGCCGAGGCTGTAGGTGAAGAGCATGCCGAGGTTGATGCCTTTCCAGGAGAAGGTGGTGCCGAAGCTGCCGTATACGGTGGGGATTGCGGTGCCGCGCCAGTCACGCGAGGCGTTGCTGGTGTTGGTCACGTAGTACTTGCCGTTGATCTCGCGGAGCTGGCCGTTCTCGCGGGCCTGCTGCAGCTTGGTCTCGAAGTTGGCTTGTCCGTTGGAGACGCTGGTGAACTCGTAAGCGTTGGGGTCGAGCTCGTAGAGAGCGTGGCCGTCCAGCTGGTCAACGCCTGCGTAGTGGTAGGTGTACCACTCGTAGAGGGAGTGGCCTTCTGCGATGCGCTGGCTGCCGTTCTCGATGTCGCGGCCGAAGGGCAGCTTCTTGATGCAGTTGTCGATGAAGGATGCGTCAACGGAGAAGTTCCATGTGAAGTCCTGGTTGCGGAGAATATCAACGTTGAACTGGAGCTCCCAGCCGTTGTTGGCCATGGTGCCGATGTTGGTGGCTACGGAGGGGTTGAGCCATGAGGTGTTGGAACCGGCGCTGCGGGGCTTGGCCACGGAGAATATCAGGTCGGTGGAGCGCTTGTCGAAGTAGCCGATGGTGAAGCCGAAGCGGTCGTCGAACAGGCTGCCTTCGAGGGCGATGTCGAAGCTCTTTGTGGTCTCCCAGCTGAGTTCCTGGCTTGCATAGTTGTAGGGCATCACAAGTGGTGCGTTGAAGTAGCTGCCCAGGGTGTAGGGGGTATATTAGCCGTACAGGCCGGCGGACTTGTCGTTGCCCACGGTGCCGTATGCTGCGCGGAGCTTGAGGAAGTTTACCCAGGGAAGCTCGTTCATGAACTTCTCTTTGGTGATGATCCAGCTGCCGCCTACGGACCAGAAGTTGCCCCAGCGGTTGTCCTTGGCGAAGCGGGAGCTGCCGTCGCGACGGAAGCTGACCTCGCCGAAGTATTTCTGTGCGTAGTCGTAGCGTGCGCGTCCGTAGTAGGACTCGCTCTTGTACTGCGTGGCGGCGCCGCTCATGGAGGACATGTCTACGAAGTTGGACCAGAAGTAGATGCCGTCGAAGCTCTGGTCTTGCTTGGAGCCGTAGAAGTACTCGTTGTAGGTCTCGAAGTTCTCGTGGCCAAGGATGGCGTCTACGTGGTGCAGGCCATAGTTCTTGGACCAGTTGAGGTTCTGCATGAAGGTGGAGAAGCGACTGTCGCTTGACTGCTGGTACAGGATACCGTTCATGTTCACACCGTTGCCGGTGATGTTGTTGGTGTAGTTGTGGAACTGGGTCTGGCTACGGTTGATGTTGCCGCGCACGGTTGCCTCGAAGCCGTAGGGAAGCACGGCGGTGGCGTATGCGGTGGCGTTGACTGCGTAGTAGCGGAACTCCTGGTAGTTGAGGCGCAGGTACTGGGCGATGTTGTTGCCGCCGAGGTAATTGGCGTTGTTCCACATGGGGGAGCCGTCGACGTTGGTCAGGAGCTCGCCGGTCTCCTCGTTGTGCGCGTAGTACGGGAAGATGGGGCTGTAACGGTCGGTGAAGAACGGGTTGGAGGTGTTGTTGGTGCCTGCCTGGTCGTTCTGGTTGCCTTTCTGGATCACTCCGGCGAGGTTGACGCCAACCTTGAGGTACTTGGTGGCTGTGAGGTTGGAGTTGATACGGCCGCTGTAGCGCTCGAAGTCGGTCTGGAGCAGGAAGCCCTTCTCCTTGAGGTAGCCGACGGAGGCGAAGGTGTTGAAGCTGTCGGTGGCGCCGGTGGCGTTGAGGGTGTACTCCTGGCGGTGGCCGCTGCGGGAGACGGCGTCCCACCAGTCAAGGTCGTTGTACTGGGGCAGGACGGAGCGGGTGAGCTTACCGTTGAGGTCGAAGACGGTGGACTTGTCTCCGCCGTACACGTTCATGGGGATGTACTGGCTGGAGATGATGCTTTCCTGGAGATACTGGGAGATGTAGTCGGGTGTCCATCCGGAGGTGGAGAGGAGCTGGTTGAAGATACCTGTGTAGGTCTGTTCCATCCACTGGTCGGTGCCGAGGGTCTCGTAGCGGGGCAGGCCGCGCTGGTACATGCCCTGGCTGATGCTGAGGTTGACGTCGACCTTGCCGACTTTCTTGGCGCGCTTGGTGGTGATGAGCACTACGCCATTGGAACCCTTGTTGCCGTAAAGGGCGCAGGATGCGGCGTCCTTGAGCACGGACATGGACTCGATGTCCTGGGGGTTGAGGTCGTTGATGCCGGTGTCGTAAGGCACGCCGTCAACTACGTAGAGAGGGTCGTTGTTGCCCGTCACGGAGCTGAAGCCGCGGATACGGATCTGGGGCTCGGAACCGGGCTGGCCGACTGTGTTGTTGACCTGTACGCCGGGGGCGTTGCCCTCGAGGGCGGCGGTGACGTTGCTGACGGGTCGGTCCTCGATTTCCTTGGCGCCGACAACGGCAACGGAACCTGTCAGGGACTCCTTGTTGGCCGTACCGTAGGCAACGACTACCACGTCTTCGAGGTCAGTGGCCGAAGAGGCGAGGTAGACGGTCATGCCGGGGGTGATGTTGACGGTCTGCGGGGTGTAGCCCACATACGAAACTTTCACCTTGGTGACGGATGCGGGGACGGTGAGCTTGAACTTGCCGTCGATGTCGCACGATGTACCCTGGCCGCCGCCAATGGGCATCACGGTGGCTCCCATCAGCGGCTCGTTGTTGGCCGCGTCGAGGACTGTGCCTGTGACAGTCTTTGTCTGTGCAGACAAGGACCAGCTGCAGGCCAGAACCGCCATCAGAATTAGAAACAGTTTTCTCATACTTGTTTTTTTAGATAATGAATGTTTTTTCGTTTTCAGGGTTTTCAAGGTGTTTCCCGGGAACCTGGGTCCCCGGCTGCGGCCTGTGCTGGAACAGTCCCGGACGCATCGTGCCGCACGCCACCGATGGCGCACGCCGGATGCTCGACGAGGGGACTGGCCGGATGCTGCAAGGCCGCTGTAATGTCATGTTAGTTTCGCCGTTGTAGTTTTAGTCAAAAAAGTTGCACTTGCAAATTTACTACAATTTTTTTTATCTTTCACACTACGGTGCAATTTTTAACATTTCAGGCGTATGCGGAAGATGTGTGGCGAGGTCGTCGGCAGAGACTTCGTCGATATGGTCGTGTGCAGGATGTCTGTAGTTCAGGTCGCGCGTGATGGCTATGAGTCAGCAAGTTAGTGCCGGACCCATGCTTGTCGAGCCTGTGCCGCTTGTGGCCGGCGTTTTTCTTCCTGATGCTGAAAGATGGGCAAAAACTGCGGAGAAATTGCCACGGGGATTTTATAATTATTTAGAGTGGAACATTATTTAGATTAATAAAAAATAAAAATTAACATTTAGTATGGGTCGGAGTGGGGCGGAGGTGCAGGAGTGGCAGGGACTT
>ENA-ORRE01000756-ORRE01000756.1-human-gut-metagenome-genome-assembly--contig:-NODE-756-length-24393-cov-34.253842_pt1 | contig 24393 bp, 20 predicted proteins | sample MGYA00242171_ERZ509126 | MGnify/ENA primary metagenome ERZ509126 (study PRJEB26280, sample SAMEA2338648) | human gut metagenome | biome: human gut; feature: human-associated habitat; material: faeces... | reverse complement strand
TATTTGCCTGTCCATATTATCTTTTATGCCTTTATTTATCATAATTGCCATTATTGTAAAATCATTTATATTTGCACCATGATTCATTCAGAGCAACATATAAACCTACCTATAGACCTCCTTTATCATCGAGGTCGTTTTTATGGCTTTCGCCTAAATTTAGGCTCTGACAAGTCAAAAGAGTTTTGGTTTTGGAAGTCTTGCGACTATTCCGAGTTCTCTGACCTTGTTGGTAAAGTTGTTTGCGAATATGTAGATAACGTTGTTCATCATAATAATATTGTTAAAATGGAAAAGAAAATGAAAAAAGAAAATTTTGGACTTTTGCAGACGGTCTTAGTTATTGAATCTACTTATGGAGCTGAAACCGATTGCTCTATTGTTAAAGACCATCAAGGCCGTGCCTTGTTTGCTGGTAAGTATGAGGACGCTCTGGACTTCATGCGTACACATCAAGCATCTTTGCGTGCTGAGTATGAGGAAAAGTTCCTTTCAAGTGAGAAATAAGTTATTGTTTAATTTTTAATTGTTTTATATTATGGGTCCAAAGACTAAAGAAATTATTAGAATCATTGTTACCATTATTACGTCTATTGCTACTGCTCTTGGCGTTGGTACGATTGGTTAAAGGTAACCTCTAAGGTGCAGGCGATTTATATCGCCTGTGCCTTTTTCTTGTCTATTATTGCAGAAATGACACACTTGAATTTCATTTCCACCTATGTGTACAAAACAGAGATTTATACGTAATCATACTACTGGTCAGGAACTATTAGTTAAATGTGGACATTGCCCAGCTTGTCTTCAGGAGAAAGCGATTGCCCGTTCTAATCGCATACGTAATCATTATTGTTCTGATTTACAAGCCGCATTTGTTACCCTTACATATAATAACTATTGCGTTCCTTATCTTAAACTTGATGATTTGTTTAATAGTTTTTCTCCAGTAGTAGGTATTTACCGAGATTATCTTTGTGACTATGTCCGTACAGGTACTAATGATGATGGTTCGTATATATATGAACGCAAGTTGCGAGAATATCCCGTTTTTGCTCCTATTACTGAAGTTTGTTTGCCTTATAATTTATCTGATAAACAAACTTATCTTAGAAATGTCAAGCAATTGAAAGGTAAACCCCGTTGTGTTGGAGTATGCTATTATAAAGACGTTCAAGATTATATAAAACGTGTTCGTATAACATTACAAAGAAAAGGTTATGAAATCCCTATCTCGTACTATTTTTGTTCCGAGTACGGACCTACAACTTGCCGTCCGCATTATCACGGCTTGGTCTTCTTCCCCTCGGGATATTACGATGTTGTCAAGGAGATACTTTCTACGTGTTGGTCGTTTGATAGTGACGACCGATGCAGAAATAACATTTCTCTCGCCGTTTCAGCGGCTTCGTATGTTAGTTCGTATGTTAACTGTAGTTCAAACGTTCCCCTCTTTCTGCGCGAATGTCGGGAAATCTCGCCTACGCATTCTTATAGTAAAGGCTTTGGCATTAATAAGGCTGAATATAAACTTAGTTCGATATATGAGAAGTGGTTACAGCGAGATTTGCGATGTAATGTGTCGCGAATTAAAGAGGGCGTCTCCGTTGTGGATACTATTATTGTACCCAAATACGTGTTATCTCGGTACTTCCCAAAAATTAAAGGATATAGTTTGTTATCTCATGATGAGCTTATCGAAGTCGCTTCAAGACCTGAAAGACTTGCAGAATATTCGCTGAGATTGTCTTATGACAGTGATGATTATCATCGTAATTATATCATGCTTATAAATAAGCGTGATTCTATGGTTAATGCCGGTTATTCAATTAATGATTTTGCTTTGGTTTATTCAGATATATGGAGCTTGCGCTCTTCTAATAGTCTTATAGACTTCTATAAAGAGCAATCTCCTTATAATGTTTTACAAAAGTACGATAATATTGTGGATTTTTATATTGACCCCTCTATGTCTGATACACTTTGTGATTGTATGCCTTTTAACACTGTGTTTGAGGTTGATTTTAACAAGTTTACAGATGTTGTTCATCGTACATATGATTTAGAAAATATGTATTACACGTATGAGAAAAAGCGTAAATTGAATAATATTGTTTATTCAAAAATATCTAATGTTTAATTAAATTTTTAATTTATGAGTTCTTTATTATCAAATCCCAGCCATCGTGCCAAGATTGGTTATAATGGCTTTGACATGAGTAATTTTTTGAAGTTTTCTTCAAGTGTTGGACAACTTTTGCCCGTTTACTTTGACATTCTTAGTCCAGATGACAAGGTCTCATTACAGGCACAAATTAAAACTCGTACAATGGAGTTAGAGAGTGCTGCTATGTGTCAGCTAACTGAGCATTTGGAATGGTTTTTCGTTCCTATGTCTCAGTTGTCTCATGCTTTTGGCTCTATTCTCTACAACATTAGTGACCTCGATAGTTCTTTTTGGACTACTAACGATATTAGTTTGCCTGTTATGCATTTTAACGATGTTTTTGTAGATGGTATGCCTGCTTTTGGTGTTACTACATTTACACCGTTCCTAACAACCTCTAACACTAAATCCTATCGTGCAGACCAAATTCGTCTTTTGGATATGCTTGGTTTTGGTGTTAGTTCTGCTGCTGCTAAGAATCCTAATGATTTTAATGGTAAGTCTCATTCATGGCTTTTGAATTCTGCTCCGTGGCTTTTGGCAGCTTATCAGAAGATTTACAGTGACCATTATCGTTTATCTGACCGTCAAAGTAATACCCCTGGTGCTTATAATATGGATGCTTATCATTCTTCTCCCTCTGTTATTAGCGGTTCTCCTGCAAATATGCTTTGTACTTTGCAATATCGTCCTTATCGTAAGGATTTCTTTTTGAATACTTACATATCACCTTTGTATAATGGCGAAGTTGGTGGCCTTGATGTAGGTTATATTGGTTCAGATAAACTTAATCAGTGGTTATCAGGTGTTGTTGGTTTTACTACTTCTAATGCTTCGGGTGATGTTGATGATGAACATCCTGTCAATGTCGGTTTAGTTTCTTATAACGGTTCTTCTGTTAGCGTTATGAATCCTAACAATATACGTTCTATGTTTGCTGTCGAAAAGATGCTCGAATTAACTCGTAGAGCTGGTAAACATTATGATGCTCAGGTAGCAGCACATTTTGGTGCGACCGTCCCTAATGGAATAGCTGGTGAATGTTCATTCATTGGTTCATCTCATTCAACTATTGACATAGGTGATGTAATCGCTACTGCTGGTACAGACCAAGACCCCCTTGGCCGTGTTGGTGGTAAAGGTTATGGTTTTGGAGATTACGATAAACCTATCAAGTTTCAAGCCCCTTGTCATGGTGTTCTTATGTGTATTTACTCTTGCGAGCCTGTCGTAGACTATAATGGTTCAGGCTTTGACCGTCTCAATTCTTATGTTAATCCTGCTGACTTCTTTACACCTGAATTGGATAATTTAGGTATGCAACCGCTATTTGTTTATCAGTCACAAGCCCCATGGCAACAAAATTCTGCTTCAGGTTCTGTTTTTCCTGATGTTGGTTCATTCAATGAATGGCAGTACCGTTTTTCTGAATTAAAAATAAAGTATAATCGTTGTCTTGGTTCTCTCAGTTCTGACGGTTCTTTATCTTATTGGACACCTCAGGTAAGTAACTTTGTTTCAGGTAATCTTGCTTCATATTTTGTTCGTCCTGATTTCTTAGACGATATAATGTTAGTTAATTATAAATCTGAGTTGGACTATACTAAAATACCTAACGTAAGTATGAATCACCAGATATATAATACTGACCCTCTTATACATCAGATTGCTTTCAATGTTAAGAAAAGTTCTAAAATGTCCACTTATGGACTTGCTAACCTTTAATATTATTTATTATGAGTAAATTTTCATCTAAACGTGAGAAAACAATACGTTTGTTTCCGCATTACCGAGATATTGACATTGTCAAATCTCGTAGTTTTATATCTATAAAGCCCGTTAATCCATTTGATGATGAGCAAAAAGCATTGTTTAATGTTATTTTTGCCTGTGATGAGCGTACAGGATTTCCTGTTCCCTCTCCTACCCTTGTTCTTAAAGATGGTCTTTCTCCTGAAGTTCGTTCATTTATTCGTGAGAAGCTTTGTGTTGAACGTCCTGTTGGTTCTTCATCTCATGACCCTGATGTCGCTATGGAGTTTGTCCGTAATCAAGGAGAATCTTTGCTATCTTATAGCAATCGTTTGCGTGAATGTGTTCGTAATTCATTGAACCTTAAATCTAAAGATAAATCTAAAGATGAGTGATATGTTAGAATTGAATCTATTATTAAAGAATGAGTGTCATTTTGGCGCTCGTTCTTCTTCCTGTAATATACTTGGTGCTATACTTGGTGGTATTGGTTCTATTGCTGGTGGTCTACTTAATAGCCATGCACAGAGTGCTGCTAATTCTACTAATTATCAGATTAACCGTGAGAATAATCAGTTTAACGCTCGTCAAAATGAGCTTGACAGAATATGGAATCGCGAAGAAAATCGTTATGCCCAAGAGAATCAAATGAATTTGTTGCAGCGTCAGTTAGGACATGAGCAAGCTATGTGGGAACGCAATAATGCTTATAATGACCCATCCGCCCAGCGTGCCCGTTTTGAAGCTGCTGGAATAAATCCCTATATTGCTATGCAAGGTCAGTCAGGTGGTGTTGCTGCAACCTCTGCTGAAGTTCCGTCCGTTCCGTCTGTTCCTCAAGCTTCGGGTATGACTTCTCGTGGTGCTGCTTCTCCTATTCCTATGCAGCCTGTCACTCCTGTTAACGGTATTCTTCAAGGTATTTCTACCTTTACTTCTGCTCTGGACACTTTGGCATCTGCTAAGAAGAAAGGTGTTGAAACAACTCGTATGCATGCTATGTTAGAAAATGAGATGCGTAAACTTAGTGCTGATGCGGATACTTCACAATATATGGCTATTATTTCTAAAGCTAATAGTGAGGTTGCTAATGAAAAAGCCCGTAAGGAATTGGAAGATCTTACAGAAAAGATAAATCTTCTTAAAGAACAAGTATTTAATGCTGGTGAAGAAGGTAAACTCATTACTGAAAAGTCTTTGCGTGAAACAGAGGAACGTTATCTTGCTATTGCTAAGAGGAATCTTGCTAAAGGTGAATATGACCTTGTAAAGAAAAATATAGATGCATTTGACGAACGTTTGAAAGTTGAACTTGCTGAAGGTCGTTCACGTATTGCAAATAACTATGCTTCAGCTAATGATCATAATGCTGGTGCAGCTCTTAAATTTGCTCAAAAAAAGACAGAAGATTTATTGCGTAATGATAAAGCAGCTCTTTTGAGATTTGAAAAGAATCTTAAAGCTATACCTTTTAATACAGAATTACCTCTTAATGATAAAGGTGAGTTTGATTCTAAAGGTAATCATAAGGTTACATTAGCGGTTTATTCTGCTGTAAATCAAGCTGTTTCTTTAGGATATATAACAGAACAACAAGCTGCTGATGCAATGGTAGCTGGTCCTGCTGCTGTTATGAAAATTTTGTCTCCTATTGCTAATGCTGTTACTGCTGGTGTTGCTGCTGCCAAATAGAATCTTGTATTTTTTCTTTTTTTGTAGCTTCTTCCATAGCTTTCATTATTGCTTTTTTTTCGTCTTCACGTTCTATTTGTATTTTGTTATAGGTCTTGTATGCAAATATAAGGCCTATAATTAATATTATTATTTTTATTGCTATTACTCCTACAATAGCATATATAAGGATTTTTATTGCTTTTCTCATGTTTATACAATATTATTTTTTAATTATCTATCTTTATAACTATATTAAACTATTAATATTGTATATATAATATATAATTTATTTTCCACTTACATTTTGATAGGCTGCTTGGTATAAAATTGGTAATAATTCAAGCGCAGTACTTACATTTTGTTATCTATGTGCCATCCACCACGTATGCGCTTGCGCTACGTGATGACGGTTGATAAGGCAGAGCCTTATATGCGAATAGCACCTTGTAGCGTAAGCGGTTACCAGCTTTACACGCTGTGCGTGGCTGAACAGCAGGAGAGCTTTGCTCGGGTGCAGCCCCCCTATAAACTATAAATAAATTTATATAAGTCTTAATTTGTCTTTAGTTTTTTTGTTGCTTCGGTCTGATCACAGCTATGCGTTTGCTTTTTTACTTAATTTATCTTAAATCTTCGTTGAACTTAATTGCCATTATTATAAAAACACATTTATTTACCCATATAGCTGCTACAGATTCGAGAATTGACAATTACGTTTACACTTCTCATAGCTTGATGCCTAAGATATGCAAATATAAGGATTTTTTCATTAACAGAGGAGCTTATAAGTGTATTTTTTGTAACTTTGCAAATTATAGTTGAGTTCTAATATGAATAATAAGGAAGAAAATTATATAGAGATAAAAGGTGCGAGAGTTAATAACCTTAAAAATATAGACATAAAAATCCCGCGCGATAAATTCATTGCCATTACCGGAGTGTCTGGTTCAGGCAAGTCTTCGTTGGCTTTTGATACCCTATATGCTGAAGGCCAGCGGCGTTATGTAGAAAGCCTATCCTCGTATGCCCGCCAGTTTCTTGGAAGGATGTCTAAACCGGAATGTGATTTTATAAAAGGTCTGGCGCCAGCTATCGCTATCGAGCAAAAAGTAACATCTCGAAATCCTCGTTCTACCGTAGGTACGTCCACAGAAATCTATGAGTATCTGCGCTTGCTTTTTTCCCGTATTGGCCATACATATTCACCAATTAGTGGCGCTGAAGTAAAAAAACACTCAACAGAAGATATCTTAAATTGCTTATTATCTTTCTCTAAAGGTACAAAATTTTGCATTCTTGCGCCATTATATATCAGCGAAGGACGCTCCCTGAAAAAACAATTAGAGATGGAAATGCAACAAGGATACTCCCGTATTTATCATAAGAATGAATTCCGACGCATAGAAGATTTTGTAGAAACATTACCTGATATAGATAATGCCAAAGAGCATGACGATATATATATCATCATAGACCGTATGGCTGTAGATGACAGCAGAGAGATAATCTCCCGGATTATCGACTCTTGTGAAACCGCATTTTATGAGGGACATGGCACTTGCAGGATTTTATTAATACCATCTAACATCACATATGATTTCTCAACCCGGTTTGAAGCCGATGGCATGACTTTCGAAGAACCCAACGATAATATGTTTTCATTCAATTCTCCGCTCGGAGCTTGCCCTGCCTGTGAAGGGTTTGGCAATGTTATGGGCATTGACGAAAGACTTGTTATTCCCAACAGTTCTCTTTCTGTATATGACGGATGTGTGCAGTGTTGGCATGGAGAGAAGATGAAGATGTGGCAGGAAGAGTTTTGCAGACGTGCTGCAAAAAACAATTTCCCAATATTTAAGCCATACTTTGAACTTTCCCGGAAGGAAAAAGATATGTTGTGGCACGGTTTGCCAAGTGACAAAAACAAGGATATTCATGACCAGATTTCGATAGACGCCTTCTTTGAGATGGTAAGAGAGAATCAATATAAGATACAATATAGAGTCATGATGAGTCGATACCGCGGCAGAACCGTGTGTCCGCAATGTCATGGAACACGACTGAAGAAAGAAGCCGGATATGTAAAAATAAATGGAATGAGCATATCCGACCTTGTTGAAATGCCCTTGGTGAATCTGCAAGAATGGTTCAAAAACATAAAACTTGACGAGCATGAGAGTTTGGTTGCAAAGAGACTACTTACAGAAATTAATACAAGATTGCAATTCCTTGTAAATGTGGGACTTGACTATCTTACACTAAATAGACTTTCGAGTACTCTCTCTGGCGGAGAAAGTCAACGAGTCAACCTCACGACATCGCTTGGAAGTTCGCTTGTTGGCTCTCTCTACATACTTGACGAGCCATCTATCGGCTTGCATAGTAGAGACACCGATAAGTTAATTGGCGTACTAAAAGAGCTGAAAGATTTAGGCAATACAGTGATAGTTGTGGAACATGACGAGGATATTATGCGTGCAGCCGACTATCTGATAGATGTCGGCCCAGATGCAGGAAGATTAGGAGGTGAAATCGTTTTCGCAGGAAATGTAGCAGAAGATATGGATTCTAAAAAGTTTCCAAATTCCCATACCATAAAATATCTTACCAGACAAGAAGCAATCGAAGTTCCCAAAAGCCGACGACCGTGGAATCTCGCAATAGAAATAAAAGGTGCGAGAATGAACAATCTGCGTGGCGTTGATGTGAAATTCCCGCTTAATGTCTTCACAGTTGTTACTGGAGTAAGTGGCAGCGGCAAGTCTTCGTTGGTGAAAGGCATCCTCTACCCTGCCCTTAAGAGACATCTTGATGAAGTCGCAGAACTCCCCGGAGAATACATATCACTCGAAGGCGACTGGCAACAAATCTCTCATGTAGAGTTTGTAGACCAAAATCCAATAGGAAAAAGTTCTCGTTCAAATCCAGTAACGTATGTAAAAGCCTATGATGCCATCCGCCAACTTTATGCGGAACAGCCATTGTCCAAGCAAATGGGATTCACATCACAGTTTTTCTCATTCAACGCTGATGGCGGTCGGTGCGAAGAATGTAAGGGGGCTGGCACAATTACTATAGAAATGCAGTTTATGGCCGATCTCGAACTGACGTGTGAATCATGCCACGGTCAACGGTTTAAGAAAGACATTCTTGATGTCAGATTTGCTGGAAAAAACATTAATGAAGTCCTGAATATGACTGTCAGCGAAGCTGTTACATTCTTTATGGATAACGGCCAAATGCAAATATCAGACAAGCTGAAACCTCTTGAAGACGTCGGATTAGGCTATATCAAACTCGGTCAAAGTTCTTCAACTCTATCAGGAGGAGAAAGCCAGCGCGTGAAATTGGCTTATTTCATTGGCCAGGAGCGCCAGTCCCCTACTCTCTTCATATTCGACGAACCTACTACGGGACTTCATTTCCACGATATTAAACGTCTTCTTGAAGCCTTTGATGCACTTATTGGCCGTGGGCATACCGTTATAGTCATAGAACATAATCTTGAAATGATTAAGTGCGCTGACCACATTATTGATTTAGGGCCTGACGGAGGAAACAGAGGTGGCAATGTTGTATGTACGGGAACACCGGAGGAAGTGATAATGTGCAAAAAAAGTCTTACAGGAAAGTATCTTAAAGATAAGTTGCTTTAGATTTCCAATAAAGTTTTTCTCAGGACATCGCGGCGCATATATGTCATGACTATCAGTAAACAAAACATCAAGACATAAAGCATAAATGCCTTTATAGCAGATATTTGAATTTCGTCAATACTCGCGTAAGGAAAACTTGCTATCTGCTGTAATGCTGCATTCATAGTTCCGGACAACCATGCGATTACTTTGGCTATATATATCTGGGCAAAAGGAAAACTCATTAGCAAGAAGAAAGCGATTACCAAATATAGAATTGCGGTAGCCAATGGTATTGCCACAATATTGGTGATAAGGAAATACGTTGGCAGTTGACCGAAATAATGTGCTACGAGTGGTGCCGTACCTAATTGTGCAGCCAACGATACGACCATCATTCCCACTATCCAATCCACAAGTCTATATCTGCCAAGAAATCTCTTCGGGATGAAAGAATAAATCATTGGTACGGTTGTCAGTATTGATAACACAGCCATAAATGATAGTTGGAAGCCAATATCATAAAGTGTAAACGGATCATATAACAGCATTACCAATGCCGCGAGAGCCAAAGTATTGAGCGAAACACGCTCCCGTCCAATCAGTTTGATAGTGGAATAAATGGTAAGCATAATGGCAGAACGCAGTACAGACGGAGTAAGACCAACAAGAAATACATAAGACCAAATTGCTGTAAGTATAAGTAGCTGGGCAATGATGTACTTACGAAATCTCATAAACAAGAATGACAACAATACGTAGACAATACTGAGATGTAGACCGGAAAGAGCCAAAATATGGGATGCACCAGAAATAGAATAATCTTGCTTTACCCCTTTGCTTATCAGCGACTTATCACCTAATGCCATAGCGATTGCTATGGCATACTCCTGTCCATAAAGTCCGTATCGGAGGAAACGAGTTGCAAGGTTCTGACGCATCATCCTTGCCGATACTTTGAGATATTCGATGAGAGGAAGACACTTCAAACTGACATCAGACTTCATCCAATTGCAGTAGTATATGAACGTCTGAGCTTCATATCCATGTATCGTAAGATAGCGGGCATAGTCGAATGTCGCATTGCCAAAATTTGTTGGTGGCTCTAATTGTGAATACGCCAGAATACCATCTCCTATATGCAAGTCCTTATATCTGTTCTCAACTGTATCACGAAGAATGGATGCTTTTGCCTTAATATAGGTCTTTCCGTTAAGGACTAAAATGTCAGTATGTATAACCTTGCCTTTTACGACCGGTTCAGATGCAACAATAGCGTAGTATTCAAATTCATTTTTCGGAAAGTCTTTCCTTACAGAATGTTCTGCATGGCATATCATGAAACCGCCATAGGCCAATATCATTAACAGAATCATAACTCCCTGCAAAAGAATATGGCGGCGCAATAATACTGTAATGATTAATCCGATTATAACTGCCGCAAGCCAAGTATCTTGCGGAACCACATCTTTCAGGCTCTCTCCTATTACAATTCCCACAACAAATACAACGATAATACGTACCAAAGGATAAAGTTGTATTTTGCTATTTGCTTGTATCATTTCTCTATGTCGCGATTAATCAGGTACAAAAGTAAAAATATTTCACAAGAAATGCAAATACATTCCAAAGAGTTTTTAAGTCGTATGCACGAAATTCTACCATACGATTAATTTAATTTTGATGCTCTGTAATAGGCTCTGACTTCTCAAAATATTTTCTGAAAAATCTTTACAAGTATCTCGTCTAAAACTCGCGAATTTCCAAACGAAATCTTTCTTGCTTGCAAATATCGCAAAATAAGGCTTTTTAAGCTATTTGGGGATAAATAGCTGATAATCAAATCGTTATCTCGTTTTCTGCTATTTTGGCTCCTTTTATAAGCCGTTTTATGCCTCGTTATAATGCAAAACTGGCTCCGTTAGGCTTCAAAAGTGGCACTTTTGGGCTCCAATAGTGGCTCCGTTGCACTCCAAAACTGCCTAAAACGGACTCTAAAAGTGCCACTTTTGAAGGCTAACAAACGTTAAATAGCAGGAAAATGACATTTATATGTGTTTTCGGGAAGGTCATTTTTTTACGAAAAAGTACTCTTATTTTTTCTAATGGAGGCCGTTTGGAAATTTTGAGTTACGAATTTTGAGTTTGGAATTTGGATTTTTGGGGCCGGGAAATTACCAAAAATGAGTAACGGGACCTATATTTAACACTCGTTCACACGAAAGACTCAAGTTCTCTGGAGGGTGATTTTTGATAAAAAATATTTACATTTTTGTTTGAATTGACAAGCTGAGAAGTTAACAAGTTGACGGGTTGATAGAGTTGGCAAGTAAATAAGTTTAAGTTAAAATGCAAGCGAGATAAGTGTTTACTGTGGCAGACTGTTAATCAATGAATAGATATAAAAAAGCGAAAGAGTACAAAAATAATAGTACCCTTTCGCTTTTTAGTTTTTATCCATGCCTATTAGAAATGATATCCGAGCGTTAAAAGGAATTGGTTGCGATTATTCTTCACTTCAACCTTGTCGGCATAGTTGTCGATATTCTCGACACTACCATCTATATGGGTATAGTCTGCATAGCTATCCATGAATGGGTGGAAATCTCCCTTTTGTGCGCTATACTGATAAGCGAAGTCAATGGTAAACTTGTCAATTGTATAACCTAATCCTAATGTGAACCGGTTGGTTGACTTCCAGTTTGTATAATCTGTTGTAGTACTATAATTTGTACCATACGAATCAAGCGAGACATCCTTATAGCCATCAGACTTATACATTGGAGAAACATAGTTGTAACCCATTCTGACTGCGAAGTTATCGATTGGTTTATACTCTAAACCTAATTTCAAAGTAGAAACTCCTTTAAGAGTCTTTTCTGTATGATCATTCATAACGTCATCACTCGAACTTGTGCTATAATATTCGTCATACCACCAATCATAATAACCACCATCATTTACACGTGTGTCGATGTTGCTATAATCAGCATATTCGTATGTAGCGCCAAGTGCAAGATTTCTTCCGACAGTGTGTCCTAAACTAAGGCCGAACTTCCACGGAGTATAAAGTTTGAAGTCGTATGCCTCTCTTGTACCCCATCCGTTTTTATATCCGGCTATATTTGTTCCATTTGCCAATGTCGTATAGTTCTCTGTCGTAAGGTCGTACCATGTCGGTGTGTGTACGTACAATCCGATGCGGAACGGAGAATTATCTATCGGTCGGAATATAATACCAGCTTTAACATCAAATCCTGTTCCTTCAATATTACGGCTGTCTCTTACGGTTGTTGAGCCAATAGACATACCATCTGCATTTATCAAATCTTCTGTATATTCGCCAAATGCCTTATAATTAACGTCTTTTACTCCGAAAGTGATACCGAGGAACACTTTGTTCTTAATATTTCCACTGATATTAAAATCGTATGAGCCGATATATCCAGATTGCTCACGATTCATGATATAGCCGTCTGCAAAATTATATCCGTGATTTCCATCAGCATCAAAGATAAAGTTGTTGTAATAGAGGTTGTCCAACTGTGATGTATAATAATCGCGTCCCATAAGTACGTTATTTACTTTCTCAACGTTCAAGTCGGAATACACACCTCCGGTTGCCTCATCCTTTACATCTATAATACCCTTTATATAAGACAAAGCGTTCTGTGAAGCCTTTCCGCCGAGGTTGCCGGCTGCCGCAAGTATATAATCAAAGTTCTTGCTTTTGTGATAATTGAATCCGAAATTGAGATATGAGTTTCTATTCGTCTTCATAGAATAAACAAATCCAATCTGGTCAAGACTTGCATTTGTCTTGTCTCCTTTGGCAAACGATGGCGCACCGCTTTGGGTTATAAGTCCACCGGATATGTTAGCTGTGGAATGACGGAAAAGTCCGATACCGGCAGGGTTGCTGCTGATAGTGGATATATCAGCACCCAAAGCCTCCATTGCGCCACCCATACCAACGTAGCGTGCCGTTCCGTTCAAATCCTCTGTTATAAGATTAGCATTCTCATAAGTTTCCTGTGCCACAACTGATGTTGCCGATAGCAACGCAGCAGCAATAAAAATATATTTTGTTCTCATCATAATATTACTTGTTTATGTTTATAAATAATTGTATCTCATTATAGTAACGTTAACGGCGTCCTCCGATCCGGCCACCGCTGCTGCCACCACGCATTCCACCGCCTCCGAAGCTACCGCCGCGTGAGCCTCCAAAAGAGCCGCTTCCGAAACTACTGTGGCGGTTGGTATTGTTGAATGAGGAGTTGTTATAGTTCGGTGTTGTGTTTCTTCTTGTTCCGAAACCGGCATTATTCCGGTTGCCTCTGCGGCCTATATTACCTCTGTCGTAGTTAGTACCAGTATTTCCAGACGGTCGTCTATTATAATTGCGGTCGTAATACCCTAATGTGCCAGTATGTCCGCCACGGTAAGCAAGACCTGGTCTACCCCACCAATGATGATGGTATGGGTATCCCCATCCGAAAGTCCAATCATACCAGCCATATCCATATCCCCAATAACCATCATACCACGGGTCATACCACCCCCACCGATAGCGCCACGGCGACCAATATCCATAGCTGTAAGGATACCAACCGTACCAACAATCAAAATGACTCAGCCTGCGGCTGTATTCAAAATCGTTGTCTTCTGCATAATAAGTTCCTGAGCCGGGATATATAGTATCTGTATCCTGATAGCTGCCATCTCCGACATGAAACTCGATTATATCATTTCCAAGAGAGTCCACACCGACTTTCTGATAATAACTTGCCAACTTTCCGCAACGATTATATTCATCCACATCACGATTGCTACCGCAATAATATGTTGGCTCTTCAGAGCTGGCATCTTCGACTTTACTTTCCAGTTCGGTCTTATCGACGCTAAAATACATATCATCCTGAGCCAGTGCCGGCACAGGAGCGACAATCACTAAAGCTGTAAGAAGAAATGAATGTTTCATAATTTATAAATATTTTATATTGTTTTCTACGTATTCATGTTACAAAATTACCACCTCTTATAGTGCAAATATACGGAAATTCCCTAATGAATGATAGGTTTTTCCCTATTTTTTATAATTTTGCAGGTAAAATTTAACATAGTCATGAGATACTACGAAATTAAGTTCCGTTTGAGTCCGGATTCTCAAGATGCAAGAGATATATTGGCAGCAATATTGGTAGATGCCGGATTTGAATCGTTCGAGGACTCTAAAGAGTTTTTAACAGGATATGCACAGATGGATAATTTTGATAAAGTTATGCTGGATGAACATATCGAACAGTTCCCTATTCCTGAAATAGATATCACCTATGACGTGAAAGAAGCAGAAGACAAGAATTGGAATGAAGAATGGGAACAATCCGGTTTCGAACCGATAATAATTGGAAAACAATGTGTCATATATGATGCGAAGAGTGGTTTCTCCGATAATTCTTTTCCTATTTCTTTAGCGATTGATGCCCGGCAGGCTTTCGGTACCGGCACTCACGAAACAACTCAGATGATATTATCAGTACTTGTCAATATGGATTTGAAAGACAAACAAGTACTTGACTGTGGCTGCGGCACTGGAATATTAAGCATTGTGGCTGCAAAAAAAGGTGCTCAGAAGGTCGTCGGCTATGATATAGATGATTGGAGCGTGAGAAATTCCATTCATAACGCGGAGATTAATAACGTAAATATCGAGGTGCTTGAAGGGGACAAAAGCGTTCTGTCGCATATCAATGGATTATTTAATGTAATTGTTGCTAATATAAACAGGAATATTCTGCTTGAGGATATGCCGACATTATCTGAGCTGATGAACGACTCTTGTACTTTGATAATTAGTGGTTTTTATGAGTCAGATGCAGATTCTTTGATAGAAAAAGCCTCGTCATTGGGCTTAAAAGAAGCAAGACGGTTGGTATTAAACAATTGGTGTTGCCTTATATTAAATAAGGTATAGGAGACTACTTTAGAAGTCTTCAATGTCGCTAATTGTCAGTTGGCGCAAGTCATAGTAACTCCCGTTGTAGACGTCTAAGTCAACATAGCCGTTTATACCGGGAAGTTTACCCGCATCTGTATGCTGCCAGAATTTCCATTCTCCTGCATATTCCATCTTATTTACATAGTAATGGGCTATCCAATATGGATAACTGTCAAACCGGGAGTCTGACAGATATTGTTCCTTGAACTTGTAATAAGTATATATAATGGGTTTTACGTGATATTTATCTTCTACGATATGAAGCCAAGTAAGTATCTCTGTTTGAAAATCTTCAAGAGACATATCGTTTGGCTTGTGCTCAATATCAAGTACTGGAGGAAGATCTCCTTCTTCTAATTTTACCTTATCCAAGAAATAATAAGCCTGTTCTCTTGCTTTTGACCTATTACTCCAAAAGTGATAGGCGCCTCTGATAAAGCCGTGTTCGCGTGCTTGGAAGAAATTGTCTTCAAAGTTCTTGTCAAGATGTCCGGCTCCTTCCGTAGACTTTATAATTACAAAACGTACCGGACAACGTTCTATCATTGCATTACGCAAGGCATCCCAGTTTATTTTTCCTTGATAATGACTTATATCAATTCCATGAATTTCATATCCTTCGGGATAGTTCGGATCTCCATAAAGAGCTCTCCAACGAAACCCTGTCGGCCCTACGAAGAAAGAGTAGAAAATCCAAATATATAAAATAACAACAGTTCCACCACCAATCCACCAAGACCATGAGGGAACCCAATGTAGTAATTTAGGAAACAAAGTTTGCTTTTTTGATGCAGAAGCCTTCTTGTTGCGTTTCTTGTGCGCAACATTCTTGCCTTGCGTTATTTTTTTTTTCTTTGCTTCCATAAATAGCTTTGTACTTTTAAGAAATCATATAAAAGAAGTTGAAAGGTTGAATAACTACTTTCTTCATTAAGAAAAGCAATATATAAAACCTTCCAACTTATCATATTCTATTCAAGAATTTTATTCTTGCTCCAGTTTAAGAGTCTGTGTAGGCTGGTCGCAAACTTCTGTCGGTCCCCAATACTGAATTGGTCCCGGATATATATACATAGTGTTGCGTGCCCATTCGTCGCGAACTGATGCGAAAGTCTTGAATGGTTTGCCTTCCAATTCAACAAGAGCCTTGCGGATAACCGGTTTCATTTCACCGTTACGACGCTCAAGGTTCATCATCATTGTGATAGGCACACCACCGGCAATCCATTCGTCAGCAGGAGCGGTTGTATTCTTTACGATAGCCATATAGCCTGTTTTGCCATTAGCAATGAGCTGTGCAGCACTTGTTCCCAACGCATAACAATAGTCGGCATCAAAGTTTGATGGAGCAGCGCAACGTCCTTCATAACCAAAGAAGTGGTGTTGTGCGGCAAACTTACCAACAAATTTTCCTTTATTCTTCCATCTGTCAAGTTTTGCGGCAACCATATTGCTAAGCAACTTCTCCGTTTCGATGAGTGAAACCTGTACGTTTCCGTGTGGGTCGCGGTCAAGAGCCAACTGGCGCGCAACGCTTGTCGGAAGACTGTTAAACACAGCGAGATTGTCATCTGATATGTGCTGCTTAACAAAGTCTATCTGCTCGCTACGTCCGAGGTTCTGAGCTTCCGGCAAAGCGAGTACGTCGTTAAGGTCAGCTATCAACTTTTTGATTGCAGGAATAAATTCAATGAGTCCCTCAGGAATAATGACGGTACCAAAGTTGTCTCCGTTTGCAGCGCGGTCAGCTACAACCTGAGCGATGTATGTAACAACATCATCAAGAGAAAGGGCTTTAGCTTCAACTTCCTCGCTTATAAGACAGACGTTTGGTTGGCACTGCAATGCACACTCCAAAGCTATATGAGAAGCAGAGCGTCCCATAACCTTTATGAAGTGCCAATATTTGCGGGCAGAATTACAGTCGCGCTCAATGTTTCCGATAAGCTCTGAGTATGTCTTACAAGCAGTATCGAAACCGAAAGAAGTCTCAATCTGGTCGTTCTTCAAGTCTCCATCAATGGTCTTTGGACATCCGATGACCTGTACGCCATAGTTCTTTGCTGCGTAGTATTCGGCCAAAACGCAAGCGTTAGTGTTAGAGTCATCGCCACCAATGATTACGATTGCCTTGATGTCGAGTTCACGGATAATCTCCAATCCCTTTTCAAACTGCTCGACCTTCTCCAATTTTGTACGTCCGGAACCAATCATGTCAAAACCACCGGTATTGCGATACTCATCTACTACCTCGGCTGTAAGCTCCATATAATCATGGTCTACGAGACCACCAGGCCCCAAAATAAAACCAAAAAGTCTGTTTTCAGGATTGAGTTTCTTTACAGCATCAAAAAGGCCTGTTATTACATTGTGTCCGCCAGGAGCCTGTCCGCCACTAAGAATAACACCGACATTCATCTTTGTGTTATTAACTGCTTCTCCTGGAACGAACTCTACGAGCGGCATACCATAAGTATTGGGGAACAATTCTTTGATTTCTGCCTGATTGTCAACACTCTGTGTAGGTTCTCCTTCTTTCACGTTAACTGCACCCTGAAGAGCCTTTGGCAGCTTTGGCTGATAAGCAGCTCTCGCAATTTGCAATGCACTTTTTCTCATAATTAAAATAATATATTTACTTGTTATGAATAATGAATTCGCTTTTATATTAATGTTTGCAAATTTACATCATTTATCCGACAACGAAAAATAAAAACTATAAAATTCTAATTTTCAGCCTTTTTTTTGATTAAGATTCTTGTATTTGAAGTTTTTTTTCTATCTTTGAACGAATTTACATAAAAAGGAGTATTCATTATGACAAACAAACGTAACCTTAAAAGAACTATAAATTACATTTGCAGCGAGCTATTTGCTGAGTGTGTAGCGGCTTCTTTGTACAACGGAAAAGCTGATGAGGAAAACGTTAATGCTATGCTGACAGCCATACTGGCAATACAAAGCAACTACGTAAGACGTATTTCACATCCGGAACCGGGTATGCAGGCAAAGGCATATTACAGAGACCTAATAGATAAGTTCAATAAAGAAACCGGTGAAATAATAGACCAAATTTGTATATTGGCTCAATAATGCCGATACCCAAAAGTCATTTTCTAACTCAATAATATTCCATATAAATGTTAAGACGCATTTGTAGCTGGATATTGTATAAGCGTATGGGGTGGACTAAAGAGGTTACAGTAGCCCATCCCGACAAATATATTATATGTCTGGCACCGCATACAAGTAATTGGGATTTTCTTATCGGACAGCTTTATTCCCGTGCAGAAAACATCAAGAGTAACTTCCTTATGAAAAAAGAATGGTTCTTCTTTCCTTTAGGACCTATATTCCGCAGGATGGGAGGCATTCCCGTATGGAGAAGCAAGCACACAAGTATGACTGACAATCTGGCACAAACAGCAATGCAATACAAGAGTTTCAAACTTTGCATCACGCCGGAAGGAACGCGCTCGCTTAACCCGGAATGGAAAAAAGGGTTCTATTACATCGCTTTAAAAGCGCAGATACCTATATTATTATATGGTGTAGATTATGAGAAGAAACTCATATCATGCACAAAAAGTATAATCCCGACTGGAGACATAGATACAGAGATGAATGAGATAAAGTTATATTTCAAGAACTTTAAAGGCAAAAATCCGGAATTGTTCACTATTGGTGAACTCGCAAAATAATGAAGAAAATACTTACAATAATATTATGTGGGTTGCTGTTTGTGCCTGTTCTTGAGGCACAAACAGCAAATAAAAGCAAATCCAAAGGACTTATATGGGGCAAAATCGAGTACGATGGAAGGCCGTGGACCGAGAATATTTCCCGTCCGAACAAAATAACAGAAGGATTACAGAACAGGCATATATCCCTTTGGGCAAGTCATGGGCGGTATTATGACAAAAGCAAGAACCTCTGGAAATGGCAACGCCCCAACTTGTTTTGCACCACAGAGGACTTGTTTACCCAGACAATTGTAGTGCCATATCTTATACCGATGTTGGAGAATGCAGGCGCTGTAGTCTTTACCCCACGAGAAAGAGATTGGCAAAAGAATGAAATTATTGTAGACAATGACGCCACTTCAAATCGTAATTCCATTAATTACATTGAAGTTAGTATGTCCAAGAAATGGAAAAACGCACCATCAAAAGGATTCGCTTCACATGGTGGAACTTATACAAATACGGAGAATCCGTTTACTAAAGGTACGGCCCGAATGGCCAAGAAGACTTCCTCAACAAAAAAAGCAAGCCTTATTTCATATCAGCCCGACATCCCCGAAGAGGGACGTTATGCCGTATATGTAAGCTATCAATCACTCCCCAAGAGTGTCGAGGAGGCACATTACACCGTTTATCACAAAGGCCAACAGACAGAATTCTATGTAAATCAGAAGATGGGAGGAGGTACTTGGGTTTACTTGGGTTCATTTGATTTTGACAAGGGATGCAACCAATTCAACCGTGTGGTACTCACAAACAACTCAAAAAAGAAAGGCATAGTAACGTCTGATGCCGTTCGTTTCGGTGGCGGAATGGGCAATATAGAGTGCGGAGGCACTACCAGCGGACTGCCAAGATGTCTTGAGGGGGCACGCTATTATGCACAATGGGCAGGCGCACCTTATAATATAGTAAGCGCAAGTAGCGGAAATAATGATTATACGGATGACATTAATGTCCGTTCACTTATGACCAACTGGCTTGCGGGTGGCTCATGCTATGCTCCCAAGACAGAAGGACAGAAAGTTCCGATAGAGCTGTCTCTTGCCGTACATAGCGATGCCGGTATAGACCAGCACGATGGAATAGTTGGCTCTCTTACCATCTGCACAACAGATAACAAAGGAAATAAATCATACACATCGGGCCTTTCCCGAACAGCATCCAATGATTTTGCCCGTATGCTCCTTGATAATGTGCAGGAAGATATGGCTTATAAATTCGGGAAATGGAACAAGAGGGCATTATGGGATAGGAATTACAGCGAAACCAGACTGCCCGAAATGCCATCTGCGATTATTGAAACAATGTCGCATCAGAACTTCACAGATATGCGTTATGGACTCGACCCGAACTTCCGTTTCGCATTTGCACGATCTTTATATAAGACTATTCTGAAATTTACGGCAGCCAAGCACGGTTCTTCTTATGTGGTACAACCGTTACAACCGGATAACTTTAATGTAACATTCAAGGCGAAAAACAAGGTCAGACTCAGTTGGACTCCACAAAAAGACCCGAAAGAACCGACGTCTACCCCATCCTCTTATAATGTTTATGTGGCAGCAGGAACCAGCGGATTTGATAACGGAACAAATGTCGGAACATCTAATTATGATATAGAACTAGAACCGAATGTTCTCTATCGCTTTAGGGTTACAGCTTGCAATAAAGGTGGTGAAAGTTTCCCGACCGAGGAATTGACGGCTGTTTATCAACCGGGTGCCAAGAAAACCGTGCTCATCGTGAACGGCTTTCATCGTCTTTCCGCCCCTGGAGTGATAGATACAGACGAGCAGCAGGGCTTTGATCTCGAACGCGAGCCCGGCATCAGCTATGGTCCGATGGCTGGTTGGAGCGGAAAACAAATCAATTTTGACAAATCGAAACGCGGTAAGGAAGGACCCGGAGCATTAGGTTACTGTGGTAACGAACTTGCCGGAACGTTTATTGCAGGTAATGATTTTAATTATGTTACTACCCATGCGGAGGCAATACAGACCGCACGCAAGTATAATATTGTGAGCTGTTCAAGCGAAGCCTTAGAGACAGGCAAAATAAACGCAGCAAATTACGATTGTATAGATCTCGTTCTCGGACTTGAGAAAAACGGTTCGCAGGATTTAGTCTATTACAAAACATTCTCACCGACAATGCGCAACATACTATCCGACTATACAAGAAACAGGAAAGGTAAACTTCTCGTGAGCGGTTCTTATGTATGTTCAGACATGACGTCAACAGAAGAAAGGGCTTTTCTTACAGATATCCTTAAAGTTAGTAGTGCCGGTAGCTGTGGAAACAATGGCAATTCACACATTTCGGGCTTGGGAATGACATTCTCTATTTACAATTCTATCAACGAAAAGCATTATGCCGTGACTTCTACAGATGCACTCGTGCCTATGGAACAGGCCTATTGCTCAATGCTTTATAGCGACGGCAGCAATGCCGGTGTGGCGTATGACGGCAAAGATTATCGCACGTTTACGATGGGATTTCCGTTTGAATGTATAAAAGAAGCAGGCACCCGCGCGACATTAATGCGCGGAATAATGGCCTTTTTACTGAAATAAACGAAGAAAAAAGTTATAAGAAATTATTAATATTAAATATATCAAGTTATGTATAAGATACAAGCAAACATTTCGGGAACGCGCACAATTGAGGTTAGCGATTCTCATCTTGCAACAATCGAGAAGTATTCCTTGTTCGAGAACCTTATTGACAGCAACGGAATCATCGATGAGGATGTACTCGATAAGTTGAAATTCAACGTAAGGGCATTGTTAGAATCGGAGACCGGGAGTAGCAAGGAACTTCTTGATTTGTGCCTTGATGTCATATACAATCAGAATATGAAGGCTTTCGGACTGAACAATCTTGTTCTTCAATTCGCTGAATGGAAGAAGAATAACAAGGAAACAGAAAAGGAGGATACTAACACCTGCAACGAGTAAATGTTCAAACTGACAGATTTCTTACCCACTACTAAGAAAGAAGTGGAGTTACGAGGCTGGGAACAACTTGATGTTATATTATTCTCAGCAGATGCATACGTAGACCACCCGTCCTTTGGTGCCGCTGTCATTGGACGCACCCTTGAGGCGGCGGGATACAAAGTGGCTATTGTTCCGCAACCAGATTGGCATGGAGATTTCCGCGACTTCAAGAAGTTAGGGCGACCGCGACTGTATTTCGGAATCGCCCCCGGATGTATGGATTCTATGGTCAACAAATATACTGCCAACAAGCGACTGCGTTCCGAAGACGCTTACAGCCCCGATGGACGCCATGATTGCCGGCCGGAATACCCGACCATTGTATATACCCGTATCCTTAAGCAACTCTTTCCCGATGTACCAGTTGTTCTCGGCGGCATAGAGGCTTCCATGCGTCGTCTCACCCATTACGACTATTGGAAAGACTCTTTACAGAAGTGTATCCTTTGCGATTCCGGTGCCGACATTATTATATATGGTATGGGCGAGAAACAATCGGTGAGAATATGTCAGGAACTTGAAGAGGGGCGGACTATTTCCGAGATTCGCGATGTCCCGCAAACCGTTTATCTTTCAAAGCGCAGTGACATACCGGGAGGAATATCAGACTCCGATATACTGCTGCACTCACATGAAGAATGTTTGGCTGATAAGAAAGCCCAGGCCGAGAATTTCAGGCACATCGAAGAGGAATCAAATAAGATTCACGCACGGCGGATACTGCAAGAGGTTGATAATGTCTTCGCTGTGGTAAATCCCCCCTACCCTCCGATGACGACTGAAGAACTCGATGCATCGTTCGACCTTCCTTATACCCGTTTGCCTCACCCGAAGTATAAGGGTAAGCGCATCCCGGCATACGAGATGATAAAGCATTCCATAAACATACATCGCGGATGCTTTGGCGGGTGCGCATTCTGTACCATTTCGGCACATCAGGGCAAGTTCATAACTTGTCGCTCAAAGGAAAGTATTTTGAAAGAAGCGCGCAAGGTGATAGATATGCCCGACTTCAAAGGCTATCTTTCCGACCTCGGAGGCCCTTCTGCCAATATGTATGGTATGTCGGGACGTGACAAGACTATATGCGAGAAATGCAAAAGACCTTCGTGCATCAACCCGAAAATATGCCCCAACCTCAACACCGACCATTCCAAACTTCTCGAAATATATCATGCCGTTGACGCCCTTCCTGGCATCAAGAAGAGCTTTATAGGCAGTGGTGTGCGCTACGACCTGTTGTTGCATAAGAGTAAGGATGCGAAAACAAATAAGGCGGCAATGGCTTACACGCGAGAACTCATAACCAAGCACGTGAGTGGCCGCCTGAAAGTTGCGCCGGAACACACCTCCGATAACGTGCTTCGGCTGATGCGGAAGCCTTCATTTAAGCAGTTTAAGGAGTTCAAGTGTATCTTTGACCGCATCAACCGCGAAGAAAACCTCCGTCAACAAATAATTCCATACTTCATAAGCAGCCACCCGGGATGTAAAGAAGAAGATATGGCGGAGCTTGCTGTCATAACCAAAGGGCTTGATTTCCATTTAGAACAAGTGCAGGACTTCACACCTACGCCGATGACAGTAAGCACAGAAACATGGTACACGGGCTATGACCCATACACATTAGAGCCTGTATTCAGTGCAAAGACGCCACGTGAGAAGTTGGCTCAGCGAATGTTCTTCTTCTGGTATAAACCGGAAGAACGTAGGAATATCGAGCTGGAGTTGCGCCGAATAAACCGTCCGGATTTGGCAAAGGTGTTGTTCCCAAACAACAAACCGCAAGGCGGATATCCTCGCAACTATGAGGACAAAAACCAATATCCCGCAAGAAGGAAGCGCACAGATGCACAATGGGGAAGACAAGAAGGCAAGAAAACAAGACAAAGAGATGAAGATAATAGAACACCAGCTAACAGGCAAACAAAGTCAGGAAACGTGCGAAGACGGAATAGTCGTCACTAACGACTTCGTAGCAGTCATAGATGGAAGCACGAGCAAAACCCCTAAACGCATATCGGAGGATATGAAAAATGGCAGATATGCGATGCTTCTAATCGGCAAATATATCGCACAAATGCCGGCTCAGACATCCTTGACAGAATTCTGCACGGGTATAACCGGCACGATTTCTGATATATACTGTAGCAAGGGGTTCGATTTGCAACAGCTTTCCCGTAATCCGCAAGAACGGATTACGGCAAGTGCGGTTATCTATTCCAAATATTATAATGAGATTTGGATGGTTGGCGACTGTCTTTGCATGGTGGACGGCAAACTATATGAGAACTCCAAGCCATACGAGGACATACTTGCAGAGTGCCGAGCCACAATCATCAGGGAGTCGGACAATAAGGAAAAGTTTGGTTCATCCGACATTTCGAGTGATAGTATGAATTAAAAAGAAGAAAACCGCTGA
>ENA-ORRE01000753-ORRE01000753.1-human-gut-metagenome-genome-assembly--contig:-NODE-753-length-24426-cov-6.619466_pt1 | contig 24426 bp, 22 predicted proteins | sample MGYA00242171_ERZ509126 | MGnify/ENA primary metagenome ERZ509126 (study PRJEB26280, sample SAMEA2338648) | human gut metagenome | biome: human gut; feature: human-associated habitat; material: faeces... | reverse complement strand
AAAAATAAACGGTAATTTAATTTAGGGCTTATTTTTCATACCCGATAGGTCAAGAGTTCGAATCTCTTTCTCGCTACCAAATAAATAAATTAAAATAGATAAAAAAATCTATTTTTTTTTGTTTATTTTTTAACTTAAATTATAATTTATGCTATAATAAAATTGTAAGAAAACTTACAAAAGGAGATAATATATGAAAAAAAAGATTATAATTATTTTAATGTTTGTTGTTATACTATTTAGTATGACTGGTTGTGGAGGAGTAAAAATTAAAAAACTAGATAATAAGGCAATTGTATATGAAGAATTCAACAATGGATTAGTAAAATTAAAAGTGCCTAAAGGATGGAAGGTAGATGTTTTAGGAGATTATATTCATTATACAGTTAAAGCATATAATCCTAACAATCCCACATATCAATTTTTCTTTAACTTAAAAACAGAAGGTTATAACAAAAGTGAAGCTGCAAAAGCATGGCAAAAGAAATTTTATCCAAATGAAATATTTGCTAAAAACCCTGTAATTTCTACAAAAAATACGGAAGGTTTTTATAAAATATTTAATGAACTTGGAACTTTAAATAATACAAGTACTTTTACATTTCCAACTTTAACAGATTTTACAGTTGTTGATAATTTAGGTAAAGGTCTTGTAGGAGGAGATGTTTTAAGAGCAACATTTAAAGATAAAGATGGAAATGATGCTGAAGGCTTATTTAGCGCTTATGTATATGATGTTGGACCACATTATGTATCTGAAGATTTCTTTTCAGCTAAGCAAGTTGATATTCAATATTTAAGTGTATATGATACAATGTTTATAACAGCTCCTAAAGATGAATTTATAAATTATCAAGATGTATTAAATATTGTCGCATCTTCACTAGAATTTTCAGAAACATTTTTAAACGGATTTAATAAAGAACAAGATGCTGTTATGAAAAATTTTCAAAATGTAAGAAATATATGTAATCAAATAACTGATGGAATAATGGATTCTTGGGAAAAAAGAAATGCTAGTTTTGATATAATGAGTCAAAAACAAAGTGATGCAACCCTTGGTTATGAAAGAGTTTATGATACAAAAACTGGGGAAGTATATAAGGCTTATAATGGTTTTACTGATGATTATGATGGAAAAAGATATAAAACAATAACAGATGATATGTATACTAAAGGTATAAGTGGTTATATAGAAAAATAATAATAATGAAGTAGACTAAAGGTTCTGCTTTAATGTAAAAAGGTTTCCTAAGAAACCTTTTTATTATAATATAAACGGATAACGCAACTAATAAATAGTTGCGGCTTTAGGACTCATATAACACTTGGTCATTGAGCAACTAAATTATAACATGAATTTTAATTTAAACCTATATTTTTATAAAAAAGATTTTTTTAGTTTTAATAAAAAATATGTGTTATAATAAATATATAAGTAGTGTAAAGAGATTTATGATGAGTAAATATGAAGTTTAGAAAAAATAATAATGTTTAATAAAATAAATAAGGAGGAATAATTATGAATGAAACATTAAAAGTATTAAAAGAAAGAAGAAGTTGTAGAAAGTTTAAAGAAGATATGATAACTAATGAAGAACTAGAAAATGTATTAGAAGCTGGGACTTATGCCCCAACAGGAAATGGAAAGCAATCTCCAATTATAATAGCAATAACAAACAAAAAAATACGTGATGAATTATCTTTAGAAAATAGAAAAGTAGGAAATATGCCTGAAGGATTTGATCCATTTTATAATGCACCAGTTATTTTAGCAGTTTTAGCAGATAAATCAGTTAAAACTTACTTATATGATGGAAGTTTGGTAATGGGAAATATGCTAAATGCTTGTGAAAGTTTAGGTTTGGGAAGTATTTGGATTCATCGTGCTAAGGAAGTGTTTGAAAAAGAATTTGGAAAAAATCTTTTAAAAGGTTTAAATATTACTGGTGATTATGAAGGAATAGGATTTTGTGCTATAGGTTATATGGACTGTGAAAAATCCTCTCCTGCTCCAAGAAAGGAAAATTATATTTATTATATTAAATAAATATTTTAAATATTTAATATATGTGATACAATAAAAAAAGATAGGAGAATAAATATGGAAGAAAAAGAAGTTAAAAAACCAAGTACTAAAAAAAGTACAACAAAAAAACCAAGTGCTACTAAAAATGCTACAACTAAATCTGAAAAAGTAAAAAATGTTGGGAAAGAAAATCCTGTAAAAATGGAAGTTATAAGTGATAATATTAAAAAAGAAACAAAGAAAAAAATGCCAACATGGGCTATTTTAATAATTGTTCTTGGGGCTATTTTATTTGTTTTAGAGTTGATTTTTGTAGCAAATAATATAAATGATGAAATGAAAGCATTAAAACTTTATGAACAAGATGGTATTGTTTATATTGATAAAGGAAATTTAACAATAACTAAAGATGTTGTAGGATATTATAATAGTGAAAGTAATGTTTATTATGTTGAAGGATATTTACATAACAATTCAAATAGATCATATAAATCTATAACTATTTCTTATACAATTTATGATGCAAAAGGAAATGTTCTTGGAGAAAGTAATGCATTTTTATCAAATCTTGAAAAAGGAAAGACATGGAATTTTAAATCAGTTTATGATGATATTGATAGCAAAGATGCTTTAAGGTTTGAGATAAGAGAAGTTACATATTTAGCAGGAATGTAATTTGCATTTATTAATAATTTATGCTATTCTTATAATAGAAGGAAGGTAAAGATATGGATATTAAAGATAATGAACGTGTTTTAGATAGTAATCATTATAGACGTGTTGTTGAAGAATATGAAAAAAATTATATGAATGATTTTTCAGAAACACAAAAACAAGAAGCTATAAATATGGGGAAAAACTCTAAGGTTAGAAATATTTCTAAACAAAAGGAAAGAAGAAGTAAAAAAACATTACCTGAAAAGGTAAAATCTGCGCTTGCTATAATTGCAACATCTGCAATTGTTTTTGGAGTAGGATACGGAGTTTCTTCTGTAATGGAAAAAGCAGATTATTTACAAAAAAACGGAACTCCTTTGGGAGTTGACATTGAAAGTGTTGAAGATATGAGTGATATACAAAGATTTTATCATTGGGTTGATGAACAAAATAGACTAGGTGGTAATTTAGATTATAACGAAGAAACATACGATTTATATAGTCAAATTGTTTTGGGAAAAACAAGTAATCCAGGAACAGGAGCGAGAAAATAATATGGATGATATATTAATGTTAGATGATACAGAATTTTTAATTATTAAGGAACAACTTTATAATAATACAAATTATATTTATGCTATTGCTACTGATGGTACAAACGATGTTGTGTTTTTAAAAGAAACTGTAAGTGATAATGAAAAATATGTAGAAAGCGTTACTGATAAAGAAGAATTATCTAAAGTAATTGAGTTATTTAAATAATTCAAACATAAGTTCAAGTTTTTAATTGACTTATGTTTTTTCTTTTTGTATAATTTAATTGGTGATGTTATGACATTTATAAAAGGTAATTTTAAACAATATATTTTTAGAAGTGATAAAGGTTATGTAGTAGGTCTTTTTAAAATAAAAGATGCTAGTGATGATTTAAAAAAATACCTTAGTAAAACAATAACTTTTACAGGTTATTTTAATACGTTAAATGAAACTGATCTATATATATTTTATGGAAAAACAAATATTCATGAAAAATATGGGGAGCAATTTATGGTTGATACTTATGAAATAACATTACCTAATGATAAAGATAATGTTGTTGAATTTTTATCAAGTAAATTATTTCCTAAAATTGGTGAGAAAACTGCTACTAAAATAGTTGAAGTTTTAGGGGAAAATTGTTTAGATTCAATTTTAAATAATCCTGATATTTTATATGATGTTCCAACAGTTACGAAAAATCAAAAAGAAATAATAGAAACTAATTTGTTAAAACATCAGCAAAGTTATAAAGTTATCGTAGATTTAAATAAACTTGGTTTTTCTACTAAAGATTCTTTGAAAATATATAATACATATAAAGAAAAAACAATGGAAGTTATAAAATATAATCCATATATATTAGTTGAAGATATTTATGAAATTTCTTTTAAAAAGATTGATAGTTTAAAAGCAAATTTTGATATTAAAGAGGATGATTCTAGGAGAATAAAATCTTGTATAAAATATATTTTAAATGAATTATCTTTTGCAAGTGGTAATACATACTTTTCTATAAATGATATATTAATATATTTAAAAAGAATATTATTTTTTGATAATTATGAACTTTTTGTATCTTGTTTAAATCAATTAGTGGAAAATAAAGAAATTATTTTAGAAGATAATAAGTATTATTTAAAAAAAATGTATGAAGCAGAAAAATATATAGCAGAAAGGATATTTTCTTTGTCTAATGATTATAATAAAGATAGTGTTATAAGTTCTAATATTTTGGAAAATTTTGAAAAAGAAAATAATATAAAGTTTAATAACGAACAATTACATGCAATACAAGAAGCACTTATAAATAAGTTTTTAGTTATAACTGGAGGGCCTGGAACAGGTAAAACAACAATTATTAAATCAATTACAAAAATATATCAACAAATAAATAATTATTCACCATATGAACTTGAAAGACATCTAGCGCTTTTAGCACCAACGGGAAGAGCTAGTAAAAGAATAACAGAACAATCGTTATTTCCTAGTTATACAATTCATAGGTTTTTAAAGTGGAATAAGGAAGATGATACTTTTAATATAAATGAAAATAATTTAAGTGAAGTAGATTTTGTTATAATAGATGAATCTAGTATGATTGATACCTATTTGTTTTATAATTTATTATTAGGACTAAAAAAGACTACTAAAATAGTTTTAATCGGGGATTATAATCAACTTCCAAGTGTTGGACCAGGACAAGTTTTAAAAGATATTATTGATAGTGAATGTGTAAATGTAATTAAATTAAATAAATTATATAGACAAGAAGAAAATTCTAATATTAGTTTATTTGCTTATAATATAAATAATAATATAATAGATTTTGATATATTTAATAAGGGTGATGATTTAATATTTAAAAACTGTTCTAGTGAAGAGTTAAAATCTTGTTTAAAAGAATATGTTTTAAAATATAAAGATATGGATATAAATAATTTTCAAGTTTTAGCACCTCTTTATAAAGGAGATAATGGAATTGATGATTTAAATTATTATATTCAAGAATTAATAAATAAAAGAAGTGTTACTAAAACTGAAATTACTTATAATGGTGTTTTATTTAGACAAAATGATAAGGTTTTACAACTTGTAAATAATATTGAAGAAAATATATTTAATGGGGATATCGGACAAGTTTTAAGAATTGAAAATAAAAAATCAAAAGCAATGACAATAGATTTTGATTCTAATATTGTAAGAATAACGGCCTCTAATTTTAGTGATTTAAAGTTAGGTTATTGTATAAGTATACATAAAGCTCAAGGTAGTGAGTTTGATGTTGTTATTATTCCAATTTTAAATAAATATAGTATTATGTTATATAAAAAGCTTATTTATACTGCTACTACAAGGGCAAAGAAAAAACTTATTTTAATTGGGGAGTTATCTGCTTTAGAAAAAGCTATTTTAAATGATAAGGAAAATATTAGAAAAACATCTTTGAAAGATTTTATTATTTCATGTATTAAATAATAAAATATGTAAATAATACTTTTGAGGTGAAGATTTTTGAAAGGATTTAAAAAAGCAGCTGCTTATGTTGTTGGTAGTATGGTAATCGCAGGGGCAGGAGTTTATTTTGCTTTACCTAAAGAAGCTAAACAAAGTGTTAAGGATTTTATAGGTAACTTAAGAAGTGGTAAGAAAAATTCTTGTAATTGTTGTGACGAATGTACTTGTTGTTTAAAAAACTCTAATTTTTAATTAAATTAGGGTTTTTTTTAAGACTTTTTCATGTTATACTATTGTTAGTTTGAAAGGAATGATTATTATGAATAATAATAAAAAAGAAGAATTAAATTATCATAATTTAAATGAAGTAATAGGTTTATCTAAAAAAATGTTAAAAATACTTTATACATGTGTTATTTTAGCTATTATTGTATTTATTATAATTTTATTTAAAAATCTAGAAATATTTAAAGTATTAGGATCTATTTTAGGAGTCATTAGTCCATTTTTTATAGGATTAGTAATTGCATGGTTATTAGATCCCGCAGTTACTTATTTACAAAAGAAAAATGTAAAAAGATCAATTGGAACAATTGTAGTATTTTTTGTATTTATTCTGATTTTATATTTATTATTTAGAATAATGCTTCCACTTCTTTATACACAACTTAATGAATTTATTACTAATTCACTTCCAACTCTTATAAAATCAACAGGTACATTTATTGAAAATTTATTTACTAAATTAGAAGCAACAGGATTTGATTTTACATCAGTTGAAACTAGTGTATATAAAGCATTAGAAAATATTGGGGTAGATTTAACAACAGGACTTCCTAAAGCAGCTTTAAATGTTGTTAGTACTCTTGTGTCATCTATTGGTACTTTTGGATTAGGATTAATCGTAGGGTTTTATTTACTTATTGATTTTGAGGGTGTTAAAAAAATATTTAATTATATTCCAATAAAAAATAAAGAAGGATTTAATTATATAATTGGAAAATTAAATATAGCTTTTAGAAGTTTCGTTCAAGGAACATTATTTATATCATTAATTATAATGATTTTATCATCAATATTCTATGGAATAATTGGTCTTCCAAGTGCTTTACTTTTTGGACTTATTTGTGGAATTACAAATATTATTCCTTATATTGGACCATGGATAGGTGGAGCAATATGTGTTATTGTAGGTTTAACAGTAAGCCCTGTAACTGGTATTTTAGCAGGAGTTGTAGCATTTGCTATACAACAAGTTGATGGAATGATTTTACAACCTTTAATTATGAGTAAAACAATGAAATTACATCCTGTAACAATTATGATAGGATTATTAGTGTTTGGATACTTATTTGGTATTCTTGGAATGATTTTTGCAACACCAATAATGGCTAGTGTTAAAATAATAGCAAGTTATTATAATGAAAAATATAATTTAATTGGAAGATTAAAAGAAAAGACAAATATATAAAACTTATTTAATAATAAGTTTTATTTTGAAAGGAATAAATTATGAAAGAAAATATAATAATTGCAATTGATGGACCATGTGGGGTTGGAAAAGGAACAATTGCTAAAGAATTAGAAAAAAGACTTAACTTATTAAATATAGATACAGGGGCTATGTATAGATGTGTTGCTTTATATGCTTTAGAAAATAATATAAAAAAAGAAGAACAAGAAAAATTAGAAGAAGTAGCAAAAAATATTGATATTAAACTTATAAAAGATAAAGTTTATTTAAATAATGAAGATGTTACAGAAAAAATAAGAAGTAACGAAGTATCAGATATTGTTTCTCCTATTTCAAATTACATTGGAGTAAGAGAAAGTATGTTACATCTTCAAAGAAGTTATGCTAAAAATAATGATATAGTTATGGAAGGAAGAGATATAACAACAGTTGTTTTTCCTAATGCTACTTTTAAATTTTATTTAGATGCTACTTTAGAAGAAAGAGCAAATAGAAGATATAAACAAAATAAATTAAATAATATTTCATGTACTTATGAAGAAGTACTTGAAAATATTGAAAAAAGAGATTACAATGATTTACATAAAAAAGTTGGAGCTTTAAAAAGAAGTGATGACCAAGTATATATTGATACAACTAATAAAACTATTGAAGAAGTTGTTGATATTATATTAAATGTAGTAAGAGGTGAGAAGTAATGAATTTAAAGGATTTATATATTGATTTTTTTGTAAGTAAAGGACATGTGTTTATACCAAGTGCTCCAGTTGTACCTGAAAATGATCCATCTGTATTATTTAATACAGCAGGTATGCAACCACTTGTACCTTATTTAAAAGGAGAAAAACATCCTTTAGGAACTAGACTTTGTGATTATCAAAAATGTATTAGAACTAATGATTTAGATAATATTGGAGATACTTATCATCATACATTTTTTGAAATGTTAGGTAACTGGAGTCTTGGAGATTATTTTAAAAAAGAAGCAATTACCTGGAGTTTTGAATTTTTAACAAAAGTTTTAAATATTCCTGTTGAAAGGCTTGGAGTTACTGTTTTTGCAGGAAATGATGATATTGAAGAAGACAAAACATCTTATGAGATATGGAAAAGTTTAGGAATAAATGAAAAAAGAATTGCTAAAACAAAAGATGATAATTTTTGGATAGCAGGAGAAACGGGACCATGTGGACCTGATAGTGAAATGTTTTATTTTAGAAGTGATGATGAAATACCTGAAGTATTTGATCCAGAAGATGATAGATGGGTTGAAATATGGAATGATGTTTTTATGGAATTTTATAAAGATGAAAATGGGGTAATTAGTGAACTTCCTAAGAAAAATGTTGATACAGGTATGGGCGTTGAAAGAACAACTGCTATTCTTGAAGGCGTAAATGATAATTATACATCATCAATTTGGAAAGATGTTATAGAAAAAATAGAAGAAATATCATCTTTACCATATGAAGGTAATGAAAAACCAATGAGAATAATCGCAGATCATATAAGAACTTCCGTATTTATTCTTGCAGATTATGCTTTTATTAAACCTTCTAATACAGATCAAGGTTATATTTTAAGAAGATTAATAAGAAGAACAATAAGATATGCTAAGATGTTAAATATTGATATTGATAGTAATTTTGAAGAAATACTTGCTAATTTAATAATAGATAAATATAAAAAATATTATAAAGAATTGGAAGAAAATCGAAATATTGTTCTTGAAGAACTAAAAAAAGAAAAAATTAAATTTAATAAAACATTATCTAAAGGTTTAAAAGAATTTGATAAAATGGTTAGTTCTTTACAAGACAATAAATTAAATAAAGATTTAGCATTTAAATTATATGATACATATGGATTTCCAATTGAATTAACTTTAGAACTTGCAAAAGAACAAAATATTGAAGTTGATGTTGATGGATTTTATGAAAAGTTTAAAGCACATCAAGAATTATCAAGAAAATCAGCAAATGGTAAGTTTAAAGGTGGATTATCTAATAATAGTGAAATAGAAACTAAATATCATACCGCTACACATTTACTTAATGCTGCATTAAAGTTAGTAGTAAATAAAGATGTTCATCAAAAAGGAAGCAATATAACTGAAGAAAGAATGCGTTTTGATTTTTCTTGTGATCATAAATTAAGTGAAGAGGAAATAAAAAAAGCAGAAGATATTGTAAATGCTTGGATAAATGAAGGATTAGATGTTATTTGTACTCAAATGAATAAAGAAGATGCGATTAAAAGTGGAGCAGAATGTATGTTTATTGAAAGATATCCTGATGTTGTAACAGTATATACAATTGGTGATGTTTCAAAAGAATTATGTGGTGGACCACATGTAAAAAATACTAAAGAATTAGGACATTTTAAAATAATAAAAGAAGAAGCAAGTTCTTCAGGAGTAAGAAGAATAAAGGCTATACTTAAATAAAAGTATAGTTTTTTAATTAAAAAAACGAAAAATTATATATTGACATAATAAAGGTATATTTTATATAATGTGCTTGTAAGATAGGGTGATGATATGAAAAAAATTATAAGTTTTTTAAAAACTGATATAAAGGTTTTAAATAGTTATTTTTTATTTACTATTATTTTAGTTCTTTTAATATTAGTGGGATATACAAGTTATGCACTTTTTACTTATAGTAAAACAAGTACTAATGTAATTGAAGGGGAAGTAGGAAATTTAAGTAAAAGTGGTGTAGAAAAACTTATAAAATTAACAGATAATAAAGATAACAGTGGACTATACACAATAACACATCCAAAAGATACAACCCTTCAAATAGGAAATGATAAAGATATAACAGAGTATAGATATCGTGGAGCAAGTCCAAAAAATTATGTAAAATTTAACAATGAAACATGGAGAATAATAGGAATATTCCCAACAGATGATGGAACAGGCAAGATAGAAAATAGAATAAAAATAGTAAGAAACGAAAGCATAGGAAGTTACGCATGGAATAGTAATGACGAAAAACCATCTAACGCGTGGGTGAGAAGGTATAATACTGGGAATGATGCAACACTTAATGTTTATTTAAATAATACATATATTAATACATTAACTAATAATTCAAAAAATATGATTAGTGATGTAAAGTATTATTTAGGAGGCCATGGAGGGGGAAATTATAAAAACGCTCAAGATATGTATAGTTATGAAAGAAAGATATCGGGAGATAATTTTTATACTTCAGGATTTAAAACCAATTGGCTAGGTAAAGTAGCATTAATGTATGCAAGTGATTATGGCTATGCAAGTAGTAATTGTGAAACAAATATTTTTGTTGAAACGGCAAGCGATGGGTTTCCCCCTTCAACATCAACAAAAGATATAAGAGTATGTAACGATACAAATTGGTTATATAATATTAAAGTAAACGAATGGCTATTGGATCATAGTCCAAGAAGTGACGATTCAACTTATTCAATATACTTATTTTATATTGTTAGTTATGGTTATATAGATTGTAGATATAGCACTTATGCATGGTCTAAACTTAATGTTAGACCAACTTTATATTTAAAAACAGATGTTAAAATAACTGGTGGAGATGGAACAAGTAGTAATCCATATATACTTGGAATTTAAAAAACTTAAGTAAACATCTTGTATTTTTCTTAATTTAATAGTATACTCAATACATAAGAAAAAGCGATAATAAGAAAATAGTAATAAGAAGTATTACTTTAAGAGAAGAAGTGGTTGGTGTAAACTTCTAAGTAATATCTTATGAATTCACTCTTTAGCTTTATCGTTACCTGCGTTAAAGGTTTAAGATAAGTTATACTTATGAAATAAGGTGGTACCACGAAATAATTCGTCCTTTGGTATTACCTTTTTTATTTTATGAAGGAGGATTTTTATGAATATTGATGAAATAAAAAATGAAATAAGTAATAAAATTAGTAATGTTAATGATTTAAAATCTTTAAATGAAATTAAGGTTTTATATTTAGGTAAAACAGGTATTATTACTATTTTACAAAATGGGATAAAAGAAGCAGTTGATAAAAAAAGTTATGGAATGATGGTTAATGATATTAGAAATCATTTTAATACTTTATTTATGGAAAAACAAAAAGTTTTAGAGGAAGAAAAATTAAATGAAGAGTTAAATAAAGAACAAATAGATATAACACTTCCTGGAACTAAAATAACAAGTGGTTCACCTAATATTTTAGAAAAATTAGTTGAAGATATTGAAACTGTATTTATTTCAATGGGTTATGATGTTTTGGATGGCCCTGAAATTGAAGAGGATAAATTTAATTTTGAATTATTAAATATTCCAAAAGGACATCCTGCAAGGGATGCACAAGATACATTCTATATAAAAGATGATGAAATCTTACTTAGAAGTCAAACATCTCCAGTTCAAGCAAGAACAATGTTAAAGTATGAAGGAAAAAAACCTATTAGAATGATTTGTCCTGGAAAAACTTACAGAAGAGATGATGATGATGCAACACATTCACATCAATTTATGCAAATTGAAGGTTTAGTAGTAGATAAAGAAATAAGTTTATCAGACCTTAAAGGAACAATGGATGTTATATTTAAACATTTATTTGGAGAGAGTTGTGAAACTAGATTTAGACCAAGTTATTATCAGTTTACTGAACCAAGTGTAGAAACTGATATTAGTTGTTTTGCATGTCATGGAAAAGGTTGTTCTTTATGTAAAAATACAGGTTGGATAACTGTAGCAGGAGCAGGAATTGTACATCCAAATGTCTTAAAAAACTGTGGTTATGATCCAAATAGGTGGACAGGATTTGCATTTGGGTTTGGAGCAGAACGTCTTGCAATGCTTAAATATGGTATAAATGATATAAGAACATTTTATCAAACAGATTTAAGAGAAGTATCACCATTTGATAAAAGGGAGGATTAATATGATTAGTTTAAATTGGGTTAAAGATTATGTTGATATAGAAAATAGAGATTTAAAAAAGTTAGCAACAGAAATAACACAAGCAGGAATAAATGTTGAAAAAGTAGTTACTAAACATATAGATAATTTAGTAATTGGAGAAGTTTTAACGTGTGAAAATCATCCAGATAGTGATCATTTACATATATGTCTTGTTGATATTGGTAATGAAACATTACAAATAGTGTGTGGTGCTAAAAACGTAAAAGAAGGTATTAAAGTTATTGTAGCTAAAGATGGGTGTGTTTTGCCAGGTAACAATGTTATTAAAAAAGGAAAAATAAGAGGGGTAGAATCAAATGGAATGATTTGTGCTTTATTTGAACTTGGAATAGATGAAAAAACTGAAGAAAACTATAATAAAGGAATTTGTGAATTAAATAGTGATGCTGTAGTAGGAGAAGATCCACTTAAGTATTTAGGATTAGATGATACATTATATGAACTTGATGTTCATAAACATAGAAATAATGATTGCTATTATCATATAGGATTTGCTTATGAAATAGGTACAATTTTAAATAAAAAAGTTACTCTTCCTGATACAAGTTATAAAGTTTTAGATAAATCTTGTGATAATTTAATAAATTTAACAGTAAATACTTCAAAATGTCCTTATTTTTTAACTAAATTAGTTAAAGATGTTGAAATAAAAGAAAGCCCAGATTTTATTAAAAAACGTCTTGAAAGTGTTGGAATGAGAAGTATAAATAATGTTGTAGATATTTCTAATTATGTTATGTTAGAATTCGGACAACCTCTCCATTTTTATGATTATGATAATTTAGGTAAATTTATTGAAGTAAGAAATGCTAAAGAAAATGAAAAAATTATAACTTTAGATAATAAAGAAAGAACACTAACAAGTAATGATATTGTAATAACAGATGGTGTAAAACCTATTTCTATCGCGGGAGTAATGGGAGGTATGGCTACTGAAGTAGAAAATACTACCAAAAATATCTTAATTGAAAGTGCAATATTTGATAATGTAAGTATAAGAAATACTGCTAATAGATTAAATTTAAGAAGTGAAGCTTCAGTAAGATTTGGTAAAGGACTTAACTATGAATATACACTTCTTGCCCTTAATAGAGCTTGTCACTTATTAGAAAAATATGCTAATGCTAAAATATATGATGGTATAGTAATGTATGATAATATTGATAAAACACCAAAAGTAGTTACATTTAAAAAAGATGATATTAATAAAATGTTAGGTATTGATATAAGTACTTCAGATATGGAAAAAGAACTTGATAGATTAGATTTTAAATATACTTTAGAAGATGGTATATTTACTTGTACTATTCCTAACAGGAGACTAGATATTGATCCATTTGTTAATGATTTAGCAGAAGAAATAGGTAGACTTTATGGTTATCATAATTTAAAATCAACTCTTCCTAAATTAGAAATAAAACAAGGTGGTTATGAAAAAGATGTTAAATTTAGAAAAGATATAAGTAAAAGATGTAGAACTTTAGGACTTAATGAAGTAAAAACATATACTTTAACTTCGATAGAAATGGCAGATAGCTTTAAATATAAAGATATTAAAAATATATATTTACCTAATCCAATGAGTATAGATAAAAGTGTTGTAAGAACAAGTTTAATTCCTTCGTTATTAAATATATATGATTATAATAAAGCAAGAAAGCAAGATAATATTTGTATTTATGAAATAAGTAAAGTATATGATGAAAACTATAATGAAGACACGTTATTAACTATTTTAATGAAAGGTAATTTAGTTGCTACTTCATGGAATAGTAATAGTTTAAAAGTAGATTTTTATTTAATAAAAGGAATAATAGAAAATATTTTAGATTATGTAGGTCTTAAAAATAGATATGGTTTTGAAAAAGATAGTATTAATGATATACATCCTAAAATTGGAGCAAGAATACTTGTAGATAAAAAAGAAGTAGGAATTATAGGTAAGATTCATCCAAGTATTAAAAAAGATGATATTTATGTATGTGAAATATTGCTTAAAGATATTATGATGAATGTAAAGCCTATTAAGTTTAAAGAAGCAAGTATTTATCCTGAAATAGTAAAAGATGTTGCTTTTATAATAAAAAAAGATGTAGAACAAAAAGCATTATATGATGTAATAAAGCATGCAGGATCTAGACTTCTTACTAATATTGAAGTATTTGATGTATATACAGGTACTAATTTAAAAGAAGATGAAAAATCAATTGCATATAAATTAACATTTAGTGATAATACAAGAACACTTGAAGAAGATGAAGTCATGGAAGTATTTAAAAGAATTATTGATGAAGTTACAACTAAATGTAATGCTGTATTAAGAGATAAATAAGGTCATAAAATTATGATCTTTTTTATTGGTAAAAATTACCAACAATATTTTTCGTATTATTATGATAAAATAAATCTTGTAGGATAGAAAAATATACCAAATTTGACCCTTGTTAAAAAATGTTAGCAAAAACATTGACTTGGGGGGGGTATATTATATAATAACCTTATAAAGTTAATAGTTAATAAAATAAGGGAGTTGATAAAATGATAAATAAATTAAAACAAAATAAATTGATATTAATAATATTTATGATATCTATAATTCTCATAATAATAGGAGTAACATATTCATTATATGAAATATTATTTACAGGAAGGAAAGAACAAGTAATAGATGCTGGTGGAATAGTATTTAAATATAATGAAACATCAGATGGATTAATTTTAGATAATAATTCAATATTAGATGATACTGCAGGAAAAACTCAAGAAAAATATTTTGATTTTGAAATAAGTTTAACATCAAATAAAAATACTTCAATAAACTATATAATAGCAATAGATGAAAATGATATTTCAACACTTACTAATGATAAAGTTAAAGTATATTTAACTAATCAAGATAATATAGAAATAGTAAGTCCTATTAGTATAAGTCAACTAGAAGTAGATGTTAATAAAAACAATTATAAAAAATTATATAATAAACAAATAAATCAAGGAGAAAAACATTTATATAGATTAAGAACATGGATAGATGATACAAAAGATTTATACACAGAAACATCAAATGATGGAAATCATACTTTAGAAATGAAAGATGTTATATATAAATTTAAAGTAAATGTATATACTGTATTGGATAACGAAGAAACTATTATAACAGGAGCAGATACTTTAATAAAATTAACAGATAATAAAGATAACAGTGGATTATATACCATAACACATCCAAAAGATACAACACTTCAAATAGGAGCAACAGAAGATATAACAGAATATAGATATCGTGGAGCAAGTCCAAAAAATTATGTTAGTTTTAATGGAGAAACATGGAGAATAATCGGAGTGTTCCCAACAGATGATGGGACAGGAAACATTGAAAATAGAATAAAAATAATAAGAAATGAAAGTATAGGAGGTAAATATTGGGATGAAAAAGCTACAAATGATTGGGTTAAACCAGCAACATTAAATACAGAACTTAATACAACATATTTAAATAATTTGTCACCTACAGCACAAAGTATGATAGGAAATACAAAATATTATTTAGGTGGGTATAGTAAATCAACCATTCAAAAAGATGTAATGTACCAATATGAAAGAAAAATAAATGGAAGTACATATTATTATGGATCAAATCCAAATAATTGGGTAGGAAAACTAGGACTAATGTATGCTAGTGATTATGGATATGCAGCAAGTGATGAGTGTACGCAAACATTATCTAATTATAAAGATACAACATGTAAAAACAATAATTGGTTATTAAAAAGAAAGGAGGAATGGCTATTGCCTCAGAATGCCGGCACTAGTAACTATGCGTTTATTGTCCGTTCAGACGGGGAAGTCAACAGTATATATGTTAAGAACACGGATGTCGTTCGGCCAGTTTTATATCTAACATCTTCCGTAGAAATCATCGGGGGAAATGGAACTTCAACTGAGCCATATGTACTGGATATGAACTCAAAAGATACAAGTGGAGCAAGTGCTCCAGTACTTGCAAGTAATATGATTCCTGTATATTATGATGATTCAAAAAATGTGTGGAAATGTGCTGATAAAGATAATAAAGATAGTCTAACTAGATGGTATAATTATGATTACAAAATGTGGGCTAATGCAGTTACCATAAATTATAGTGATAGTTCTATAAAAAATAGATATTTTAATTCTGATGGTACATTAAAAATAAAACCAGGTGAGGAAGTATTAATGGATGATATAACAACAATGTGGGTATGGATACCAAGGTTTAATACAACTACACCAAGTAATTATAATGGTGGAACACAAACACAACCAAATGCAATAGATGTAACATTTGTAAAGCAAAATGAAGTAGCGCTTGATGCCTTTACTTTTGGAAATAAAGAACTAAGTGGATTTTGGTATGGAAAGTTTGAAGTGGGTCATATAACGCTTGCATCAAGTTCAACTAATGATAGTTTAGGATGCACAAATGAAATATGTAGTAATGCAAATGGAATAATAATAAAACCAAATGTAACAAGTTTAGAAAGAAGTAAAGTAAGTAATTTCTTTTATGCTTCAAGAAGCATGGAACAACCTAATAATAGTTTTGGTTTTGTAAGTAGTGAAGTAGATACGCATATGAGTAAAAATAATGAATGGGGAGCAGTAGCATACCTAACTCAAAGTATCTATGGAAGATGTACTAGTAGTACAACCTGTACTGAAGTAGGAATAAACAATAATGGTTCATATAAAACAGGATATGGAGCACCAGCAGGAAGTTCTGATTCTGCAACAAACGAAGCATATAATACAACACGTGGAAAAGATGCTTCAACAACTAATAATATATATGGTATATATGATATGTCTGGTGGTCGCTACGAATATGTTATGGGAGTATATAATAATTCAAAAAGTAGTTCAGGATTTAATAGTTTACCAGATAGCAAATATTATAATAATTATACAACAACTGAATATCAAGGACATGCATTGTATGGAACAAAAGGATGGTATTATGATGGCAATGATGTTCTTGACACAAGTAAGTCGTGGTATGCTCGTGGTGGAGGATATAATAGTGGAGCAACTGCGGGAGTATTTAATTATTACACATATTATGGAGGAGCAGCATATTATTCAACTCGTTTTGTAATAACAAATGAATAATAATTAAAGATGAATTTTAACATTCATCTTTTAATTTTACAAAAATTTGACATGTTCTCTTTGAAAAAAAATAAATTTAGTTTATAATAAATATAGATACTTAAGAAGGATGGTAATGATATGAAGAAAAATAATACAACAGAACAGATTTTAGAAAAGATATATAATTATTCTTTAGAAGAGATAATGGGAGAAAGATTTGGAAGATATAGTAAGTATATTATTCAAGATCGTGCTATACCTGATGTTAGAGATGGCTTAAAGCCTGTTCAAAGAAGAATACTTTATGCAATGTATATAGGTCATAATACTTATGATAAACCTTATCGTAAAAGTGCTAAAACAGTTGGAGATGTTATAGGTAGTTTCCATCCACATGGTGATACAAGTATATATGATGCAATGGTAAGACTATCTCAAGATTGGAAAATTAAAAATCCAATGATTGATATGCATGGTAACAATGGTTCAATTGATGGTGATAGTCCTGCAGCATACCGTTATACTGAAGCAAGATTATCTAAAATATCAAGTGAACTTTTAAAAGATATTGAAAAAAATACAGTTAAATTTGCTCCAAACTTTGATGATACAGTTATGGAACCAACTGTTCTTCCTGCTAAATTTCCTAATTTACTTGTAAATGGAACAACAGGAATAAGTGCAGGTTATGCTACAAATATTCCTCCACATAATTTAGGAGAAATAATTGATGCCTGCATAAAAAGAATTGATAGTCCTAATTGTAGAGTAGAAACAATTTTAGATATAGTAAAAGGACCTGATTTTCCAACTGGGGGAATATGTCTTGATAAACAAGGAATAATTAATGCCTTTACAACAGGTCGTGGAAAAGTTGTTGTACGTTCTAAAATACATGAAGAAGAAAGTAAAGGTAAATTATCTTTAGTAGTAACAGAAATACCTTATGAAGTATTAAAAGTAAATATTGTTAAAAAAATTGATGAAATTAGAATAGATAAAAAATTAGATGGACTTCTTGAAGTAAGGGATGAATCAGATAAAGAAGGTCTAAGAATAGTAATAGATATTAAAAAAGAAGCTAATAAAGATCTTATTTTAAATTATTTATATAAAAATACTGAACTTCAAACATCATACAACTATAATATGATAGCTATAGTTAATAGATGTCCTAAACTTTTATCATTAATTGATATAATTGATGCTTATATACTTCATTTAAAAGAAGTACTTACTAATCGTACTAAGTTTGATTTAGATCATGCTAAACTTCGTTTTCATATTGTGGAAGGCTTAATTAAAGCAATAAGTATACTTGATGAAGTTATTCGTGTAATTAGAGCAAGTAAAAATAAGAGCGATGCTAAAGAAAACTTAGTTAAAGAGTTTGATTTTACTATTGAACAGGCTGAGGCTATTGTAACTTTACAATTATATCGTTTAACTAATACTGATATTACTTTACTTGAAGATGAATTAAAAGATTTAAATTTAAAAATAGAAACATATAATAAAATATTAACGGAAGAAGAAGCTTTAAAATATATAATGAAAAAAGAATTAAAGGCTATTAAAGATGAATATGATGTTCCTAGAAAAACAGTAATCGAAGATCATCTTGAAGAAATAAAAATAAATGAAGAAGATATGATTACAAAAGAAGATGTTGTTGTTTTAATTACTAAAGATGGTTATGTAAAAAGAACATCAAAAAGAAGTTATAATTCAAGTAATGATGAACCTTTATTAAAAGAAAATGATTATGTTTTAGGATTATATGAACTTAATACAATTGATACAGTACTTATTTTTACTAATTTAGGTAATTATTTATATTTACCAGTACATGAAATACCTGATATTAAATGGAAAGTATTAGGTAAACATATTAGTAATATTATAAAATTAGAAGAAAATGAAAAAATAGTAAGTATTATTCCAGTAATTGATTTTAATATAAATAAAGAAGTAGTAATAGCAAGTAAACTTGGAATGATTAAAAAAACACCATTAAAGGAATTTAAAGTTAGTAGATATTCAAAAGCAATTTCATGTATGAAATTAAAAGATAATGATGAAGTAATTGATGCTAAACTTAATAACTTTAATGATATAATGATATCAACATCATCATGTTATAGTTTATGGTTTGATGAAAGTGAAATACCATCATCTGGTATAAAATCAAGTGGTGTAAAATCAATGACACTTAAAAATGATGAAGTTGTTTCAATGAATATATTTGATAAAACTTTAGAATATGTAACAATTTTTACTGATAATAAAACTGCTAAAAGAGTAAAATTAGAAGATTTTGAAAAGTCAACTCGTGCAAGAAGAGGTCTTTTAATTCTTCGTGAAGTTAAAACTAATCCATATAATATTAAAAATGTCTTTATAACAAATACTAAAGCATTATTTGGACTTAGATTTAATGATTATATAGAAACAATTAAAAATACAGATTTACCTATTCTTGATAGATATAAAACAGGAACTACTATTTCAAAAGAAAAATATATTGATGTATTTGAAATACAAAAATTAATTTCAAAAGAAAAAACAGAAGAAAATAAAGAAGAAGTAGAAAGAACTGTTATAAAAGAACCAACACAAATATCATTATTAGAAATTGATGATGAACTTAGAAAAGTTGATGATATATTAAATTTATAAAACAAGTAACATTTACCTACTAAAAGCATATATTTTAGTAGGTGATTTTTATGTCTTTGGATAATTTTAAAAATTTTGTAAAAGAAAATCCTAAACTTGCTAATTTTGTAAGAAATGGTGATATGACTTGGCAAAAGTTTTATGAACTTTATGATTTATATGGGCCTTTTCATGATATATGGAATAAGTATTTAGGTATAACAACAAATGGTGTATTTTCTTTTAAAGATATGTTTAATGTTTTTAAATCATTAGATATGAATGAAGTACAAAAAGGAATTTCTTCTTTACAAAAAGGAATAGGATACGTTCAAGATTTTATTAATAATCGTGAAACAAAAGAAAGTGATACTAAAAAATCTTCTTATGAACCTAGACCTATTTTTAAGAATTTTGATGATTAATGAATGTAGATATTCAATATAGATTAAAATCTAATCCAAATGATATAAAATATTTAAGAGAAAAGTCATATTGGTATAAGTTTTTAAATAGAAATAAAAATTATTTTAAACAATTTGAAGAAGAAATGAAAAAAGAATATAAATTAACTCCAGAAGATAAAATAAATAAAATGGCTAATAGTATTAATATGTTGTCAAAATTTATAGATATATTACAATAATATCTATTTTTTTTTATATTTTTATTGTATAATAAATTTATAAGATAAAGGTGTGTGTAATATGAATAATAAAGGAATGGCAATAACAACAGTTATTTATTCAATAATTCTTCTTTTATCACTTTGTATGTTTTTAGCACTTGGAATATTAAGAAGTGAATATACAAATGATAAACAATATATATTAGATTTAAGAGAAGAATTAAATGATTTATTAAAAGGTGATGAAGAAAGCTATGGTGTTGATAAAATTATTAAACAAACTGGTAATAAAGATAATAGTGGGTTGTATACAATAACACATCCTGCTGATAGCACACTTCAAATAGGAGCAACAGAAAGTATAACAGAATATAGATATCGTGGAAAAGTTCCAAAAAATTATGTAACATTTAATAACGAAGTATGGAGAATAATAGGGGTATTCCCAGTTGATGATGGAAATGGAAATATCGAAAACAGAATAAAATTAATAAGGAATGAAAGTATAGGAGATAAATTTTGGGATGGAAGTGTTTCAAATAATTGGGCTAGACCAGCAAAAATAAATACAGAACTTAATACAACATATTTAAATAGTTTAGATAGTACATCAAAGAGTATGATAGGAAATACAAAATATTATTTAGGTGGGTATAATAATTCATTACGAATTAAAAAAGATGTAATGTACCAATATGAAAGAAAAATAAGTGGTAGTGACTATTATAATGGATCAAATTCAAATAACTTTATAGGGAAGGTCGCTCTTATGTATGCCAGTGACTATGGCTATGCAGCAAGTGATGAGTGTACGCAAACACTTGTTAATTATGATAATGCTACATGTAAAAACAATAACTGGTTATACAATATAAAGGTTAGTGAGTGGATATTGCCTCAGGATGCCAGCAATAGTAGCAGTGCGTTCTATGTCAGTTCAGGTGGGGGCGTGTACCGCAGCGACTTCTATGTCACCGCCGACCAGTTTGCTGTTCGACCAGTCCTATATCTAATATCTTCTGCTAAAATTACTGGTGGATCTGGAACAAGTAGTAATCCATATAAACTTAGTATTTAAATTATATTTGGAGGGAAATTATGAATAAAAAAATAATAAATAAAAAAGGTTTTACTTTAATTGAATTACTTGCTGTAATATCAATATTAGCTATAATTGCTGTTATAGCAACTCCTAATATTGTTACACTTGTAGATAATAGTAAAAAACAAGAGTTTGTAACTGATGCTATTTCATTTACATCTAAAGCAGTTTATAAATATAAATTTGAAAAGTATGAAGATTTATTTACGGTAAAAGGTAATTGTAAAATTATTACATTAAGGAATACAGGAATAGAAGCAAAAACAGATCCGGATGGTAATAATTATGATTTAGATAACAGTATAATAAAAATATGTGAAGAAGAAAATAATGGTTTAAAAGAAAAAGTAAGTTATATTTTAATTAAATCTACTACAACAGAAACAGATAAAAGAGTTCGTGGTATATTTGATAATAATTCTAGTGATAAAACTGTTAAAGTTGATAGTCTTGGCACAAAGGATGTTTTAGATTTAAAAGATTTAAAATAAACAGACATTTTTTGACAAAATATCTAATTTTTTATTGCAAAGAATAAATTTTAATGATAAGATTAAATTGTATAAAATAAGGAGGAAAAGAATAATGAAAAAGTTAAACAAGAAAGGTTTTACTTTAATCGAATTATTAGCAGTTGTAGTTATATTAGCTATACTTGTTACTGTATCAGTTCCTGCAGTAGTAAAATATTTAGGAACAGCAAGAAGGGAAACATATGCAACTAATGCTTTAAGAGCAATTGATGCAGCAAAAAATGATTATGTAAATAAAGGTTATACAGGAGTTAAATACTATACTTTAGATGAAACAGATCATGATGCTACTGAAAGAAATTCTGATGGAAGAATTTATTTAAATGATTTATTAGATAAAAAATTAAACAACAGTCCATATGGTGAAAAACTAGTTACTGGTTCAACTGGTTCTTATGTAAAAGCTGAAAGTACATATGATGCTGCTACAAGACAAACTACAACAACTTTCTCAATTTGTTTAGTAGATACTGCTGGTAATGCTGTTGCAACTGCAACTACAAGTAATGACAAGATTACAGCATTAAATCTTATTGATGAATCAACATTATCTGCTGATAATACATACGCTAATGTTCATGTATCTTCTGGTGTACTTGTTTGTCCAACTATTCCAGAATAGGATTAATTTAAAAATTAAATATGGCAAAGCCATATTTTTTTTGTTATAATTAAAATTATGAGGTGATGATATGTTAATAATAGGAAGTCATGTTGGGTTTAAAAAAGATACTCAGCTTTTAGGAGCACTAGATGAAACGCTTAGTTATAATGGTAATGCTTTTATGTTTTATACAGGAGCACCACAAAATACAGTTCGTATGCCTTTAAATGATGATTTAACTTTTAAAGCGTTAGAAAAAATGAAAGAAAATAATATTTCTTTAGATAATGTTGTTGTTCATGCTCCATATATTATAAATTTAGCTAATAATAAAGATTTAGATAAATATAATTTTTCAATTAATTTTTTAAAACAAGAATGTAATAGATGTGCTGATCTTTTTGTAAAAAAATTAGTTCTTCATCCAGGAAGTCATGTTGGATGTGGCAATGATGTTGGTATTAATAATATAATTAATGCATTAAATGAAGTATTAAAAGAAAGTGATACAATAATTCTTTTAGAAACAATGGCAGGAAAAGGAACAGAAGTTGGTAAAACACTTGAAGAAATTAAACAAATAATTGAGGGTGTTATTTATAAAGATAAAATAGGAATATGTCTTGATACTTGTCATTTATCTGATGCAGGATATGATGTTAGTAAATTTGATGAAATACTTGATATTTTAGAAAGCTATAATCTTTTAGATAAAGTATTGTGTATTCATATAAATGATAGTAAAAATATTCGTGGAAGTCACAAAGATAGACATGAAAATATTGGATATGGCACTATTGGTTTTGATAATCTTATAAATATCATTTACAATAAAAGATTAGAACAAATCCCTAAAATACTTGAAACACCATATATAAATGATCTTCCTCCATATAAAGAAGAAATAGAAATGATTAAAAATAAAAAATTTAATCCTAATTTAAAAAAAGATGAATAAAAAAATATTTTTTGTAAACATTAATAAAAGGAAATGAAGATTAGTTCATTTCCTTTTTATATAAATTATAAAGTTCAATTACTTTTTCATATGTTTTTATATCTATTTTTTCTTTTAATAGTTTAAATACTTCATTTGGATTACCTTTATATACAATTTTCCAATATTTCTTAGCCATATCTAAAATAACTATCGCATCTTTTTCGTTTAAATAAATATTATTATTCTTTGCATAGTTTTTTAAATCATCAATTTTTAAAGAATTTATATAATTTTCTATTAATATTTCTTTAATATATATCACCAATATAATTATATGTAAGTTTTTTAAAAATTTGTTTAAAATAATAATATGAAAACAAAGAAAAATAAAAGAAGAAACAATTATTTTAAATATAATCCTAATAAAAGAATGAATTTTTTAATAATAATATTATTCTTTCTTTTTGTTATTATTATAAGTAGACTTTGTTCTTTAACAATAAATATGAATCATTACTATAAAATGATTTTAAATAAGGAAACAAATAATATAGTATATAAAGATACATCCCCAAGAGGAAGAATTTATGATCGAAATAATAAACTTTTAGTGGATAATATTAGTGTTAAAAAAATATATTATTTAAAAAATAAAAATATAAATGAAAGTGATGAAATAAAACTTGCTTATGAAGTTAGTAAACATCTTGATT
>ENA-ORRE01000752-ORRE01000752.1-human-gut-metagenome-genome-assembly--contig:-NODE-752-length-24444-cov-8.464349_pt1 | contig 24444 bp, 20 predicted proteins | sample MGYA00242171_ERZ509126 | MGnify/ENA primary metagenome ERZ509126 (study PRJEB26280, sample SAMEA2338648) | human gut metagenome | biome: human gut; feature: human-associated habitat; material: faeces... | reverse complement strand
GTTACTTTTGGTGCCATGGCCAAAGCGTTCGGTTTTGGAGAAAAGGCAGCCTATGACATGTCCACGACCCTGACCGGTCTGGCAGGCCTCATCTTCGGTGGGGACTTGTTCGTGGACAGCGCGACAGCCCTGGCGCGGCAGATCGGGGTGAGCGACAAATTTATAGCGGTCACGATTCTCGCCGGCGGTACCTCTCTGCCGGAACTTGCTACGAGCCTGACAGCGGCAATCAGGGGGAAGGAGCAGTTGGCGCTTGGTAACATATTGGGTTCCAATGTGTTCAATGCAATGCTGATTCTCGGGTTGTCTTCGATAATCACTCCATTGTCTTTCGCGTCCATGACTGTTGTCGACATTGCAGCCCTCGTCCTTAGCTCTGTTTTGCTTCTGATTTGGGCATATACCGGCCGCAGAAACCGGATAGACCGCTGGGAAGGCGCCGCCATGCTTCTATGCTATGTCGCGTATAATGTATTCTTGTTCAGCAGATTGTAAATTTTCGCTATCATTGACGGTGACTGAAACACTTACGTTTCGGTCACCTGTTTTTGTTTAATGCAACTTAATCCCAAGGTCTTCCAAGACACGTCTGGTAAAGAGTTGCCGGCCTTTCCGGTTCAGAAAGAAACTATTGAAATACAATCTGTCATCCTGCCTAAATATCTTATCCTTGCTGTAATCCAGCAGCACAACATCCCGACCGACATCTTTCAAATAACCATATATATACCGTTCTTCAAACTGAGGAGTATAATATTTGGCAAGATGCTCTGTAACAGGAGGTATTACATAGACAGGCTTATATCCGCGTTCCTCACAGAAATCAATCAGATTCCTCATGAGCCCTACGCGATATTCTCGTCCAATTCTATTCTCGTCTGTCAACGCCGCATCGAAATCCGCAATACCGAACTGATTTTTCCATCCGCTTATCCAACGCTTTGCATCACGCTCCAATTCATTGACATCCATAGGATTATAATCAAGCTGCGGTTCCCTCCTAGAATCACACGGCTTGTCTCTGCCCATTAAATACCTTATCAATGCCTTTAAAGCCTGCTTCTTGAACAGGATCGGATACATTGCATAGCGCCGAGCTTTCTCAAACATAAAAGGCTGTATAGGATCCCCTTGTATATCGAGCCAGACGTACTTCATTGCATCCATCATCCCCGTTTTCTTATTGAGACCGGTAAATGGCATAATAGTGATCAGCACGTAACCTCCCGGCTTCAATATCCCATGGAAATGACGCAGGAGATTATAATCCTCAAGCAATGTCTGAGGCTGCTGCGCCCAATTCATCGCCTTTATGTCAATGCCAGTGTAGTCGAAAGCCCACTTTCCTCCGCTACTTCCCAGATTCACCAAGTCAAAGTCCCGCTCATCATGAGCACTAAGCCAAACCTTGTCAGGATATGTTTCATGGTTCAAATCCACAAACATTGACTTGTACCAAATTGTGCGATAAAGCAGGTAACTGCCTGAAAAGAACCGCAATATTCCTTGTGCCAAATTATCTTTACTCATCTGCACTTGTTAAAAATTCTATCCGGTAACGACAAAATAACTTTCATGACCTAATTGTAACTTCCTCCGTCCATTACGATAATCTGTCCGACAATATTGTTGGCGGCACCGCTTGCCAGAAACATTGCAGTCTCGGCCACTTCTTCAGGCATAGTGAATCGCTTAGTGGAATGATTTGGCGTATAAACATTGTCAGAATCAATGTAATGCTGCAATTCCTCCGTGATATTTGTCGGGACACGACCGGGAGCAATACCATTGACATTTATATGATATGGAGCCAGTCTTCTGGCATTTCCTCTGGTAATCGAGTTTGCGCCCCATTTCGAAAGCGTATATGGGTCAAAACCTATTCTCTCTCCAGCTTTAGATGTCAGATTTATAATCTTGCCTTCAATCTTATTGTCAATGAAATAATCCCCTTCAATCTGGTTCATAAAGAAAAGACCTTTCTGATTTATATCACAAATGTAATCATACATCTGTTCAGACATAATATCTCCCGAATAGGCTGAAACCCCTGCCGCATTTATAAAAATATCAATGTCGCCCAACAAATCCGCGGCCTCGCTAATTTTTCCTTTCAATCCACTGATTTCTGAGATGTCCAGCCGCATCGCTTTCAAATTCGGGCTCTTCAATGTTGCCAGAGTCCTATCCAAGCCCTCCTGCTTGCGAGCACATATAAGAACGGTTGCCCCCTCAGCCAGAAAGGCTTTTGCGATAGCCAATCCTATACCGCTTGTACCTCCGGTAACCATCACTTTCTTTCCCTCAAATCTGGCATTGGGAGCACTGTACGTAACATTCAAATTGACAATCTCCTTGCGCTTGAATATTATGCGTATCGCTTGTTTGATTCTGTCTAACATATTGATTAATACTTTAATAGCGATTTATTGAAAAATAATTTCTTGGAATTGCAATAATCTATATATAACGTCCAAATAACTTTGAGGCAATCATATCATTGATTTTCAATCTCATTGACCGACTTATTCCGATTGTGTAAACACACAACAACGTCGACAGCACACTTACAACTACGGTAATTGTCAATCTCAAAAAACTTGAAGGCATCATTGAAAAAACAAGAGTAGGAACAACTGCCGCTATAGCGGAAACAGCAATCGAGTGCAGATAAACTTTCTTGAAGTAGTCAAGCACATCGAACTTTACCTGCTTGCACAATGCCCTGACCTCAAGCATTGAACAAATAATACGATTAAAAGACTGTATGACAAAGCAACTCCATACAGGCAATCCCAGTTTATAGGCCACATATACCATTGGAATAAATGTTCCGGCTGAATAGACGCCACTGGTAAGATTAAGAGTCTTCACATCACCTGTTGCATGCACACCATTAATTACACTTCGTGAAAAGATTGTATAAAGCGATATGCATATCACGAACCGAAGGAAAAGTACAGCATATTCCGGGACTTCGACCAGCCATAAATTCAGGATATACTCAGCTTCCAGAAATATCGGCAACGCCAGAAGGAACATTAGATAATACGAATATTTCCCCGACTCATAAATCAGCTCGAAGAACCTGTCCATATCACCCCTCGCATAACTCTTCACGATCTGAGGGTTGACTGATGTCGTGAAGTTACTGGCCAGTTGGTTGACAGCACCCTCGACTTGATATGCGACAGCCCTGGCGGCATTGACAGCGACTCCGAAGAACATATTGATCAAAATATTGATACCCTGGCTGTTACCAGTCGCACAGAACTGCCCGACCATATCCCATAGCGAATAGGACAGCATTCCTTTGTATATGTCCTTGTCCTTACATAGCTTGAGATGAGTTTCCTCAAACCTCTTGTAACAATATACTCTGTAGAAAATCTGCAAGGCTATACTCCAGAGCGCTATAATAATTGCGTAGGCTATCAGCTTATCACTAAATGGAGCATACAGCAAAAGCACTATCAATGCCAGTTTGACAATCGCCTCGCTAAGTCCCACATATGCGTATATATCCATCTTCTCATGGGCAATGATTGTCGCCCCATAAGGCACCTGAGTTAGAGAGAACATACAGGAAAGGATGGACAATTGATAGACCACATTGGCCGCAAACTCCCTTCCGTGAGGGATGCTCATTTTATTGTTGACGAACCATAATCCAATGGTCTCCATCATGATAAAAAGTGCAATGGCCACGAGGACATGCATCGTGAAAGAGGCATTGAAAGTCTTGTTCAGCCTCTCCTTATCTCCCTTGCCCAGTTCAAAAGTCAGAAAACGACTCGTTCCAACAGCCAATGTTCCATTGATGATAGTGAACATGGCAACAATACTTCCTATCGCACCATAAAGGCCGTAATCATCCACGCCCAATGCCTGCAATATGACTCTTGATGAAAAGAGCCCTATTATCATCATCAGGAAAGAACGGAGATAGAGAAATATCGTGTTCTTCGCAATTCGTTTATTGTCAGATTCAATTCCCATCATTCAAGGCCTCCAATATACATTTTCGGCTATCACTTGGGCCGGATTTCCAGAGGCTATGCAATGCGCAGGTATATTGGTCGTCACAACACTATTGGAAGAGATAATCGCACCCTCGCCTATGGTTACACCCTTGGTAATGCTCACGTTCGAGCAAATCCAGACATTGTCACCTATAATTACCGGTGCCTTATCCTTATAGCCCTTGATAATGACATAATGTCCGCCATTATTATCTCTAATCCAGACATCCCGACCGATATGGACATCATTTCCGATGACTATCTTCTCCGCACATACTATTTTCAAACCGATATTTGTAGAGCAGCGTCCAATCAACAGTTGCGCGCCCTTAAACACCTGAATGTCACTATCATACTTAAAATAGGAGTGTCCCTTACCGAAGGTCAATGTTGCTCCGTCCTCCACCAGAAGACGGAACTCCCCTTTGCTGCCGCGAGTCCGCTTCTGATTGAGACTTACCAATCCGCCAATCTCGACATCCGCAGTTTTGGCAATATCCATAGCGCAATGAGAAAGGACATTGACATACCTTCCTTCAGGCAGATTTGAATGGATAGCCTTATGACAATAATTCCAGTAGAAGATACGGAAAAGCTGCATCGGATTCTTCATGTTTCTCCTGACGATTCCCAGTATTGTCCGAATCTTGCGTTTGAGTGTTATAGTTTCTTCTCCCGCATATGGGAAAAACTTGGCTGCACACTTGTCAAAAGGCATTTCATCCAAAGCCTTGAAGAATTCATTTCTGTCAATGCCGGCAGGATAAGGCAGTTTCCCGCCCATAATGGCAGTCCTGTTGCCGGGCACTATATCGTCAAGACTGAACTCCTTTATCACGAGCTTATCTCTAATAATATCGAAGTATTTCTCCCCTTTTTCCGAATTAATCATGACAAGCGAAGTTCCAAGATTCTGTTCAAGAGACGGATCAACACTGCCGATTCCCCAAAAATCACCGAGAGTAATGTCACTTATGCGCGGGATTCCCTTGAACTTGCATTCATAACATGACGGACGTTCAAATACATTCGCATGATATCCTCTCCTGTAATCATCTTCATGGCCCTCACCATAATAAACCTGACCGTTCTCAAAAGTAATCTTCCGCGCCAGGCTATGCCATCCGTGATCCTTGTTCTTATCCTTGATAGCCACTATCTTGGAACCGTAACGCGCCTCCAGGGATTCCTTATATTTTTCGAATACTTTAGGTGAATTTGTGGCCCTGCAAAGAAAATCCACAATTATAAGATTATCGTAGTCTTTACGGAGGAAACCGCGCAAGGCTGCCATCTGGCAAGGAGATCCGCACGCCAATACTTTCTCTCCGGACTCCAGCAAAGACTTTATGCGTTTGTATAATCCCTCCGCATTGCTTTGTACATATTTGGAACTACGGAGCCGCTTAAGGTCCTTCTTGTCATCAGATATGAAATTTAGAACCTTGAACTCATCTGTGTATATAGCGCCGCTCACATATCCTTTCTGCTTATACATGGCTTGAGCCAGAAGTGAGAATACTCCTCCGGACGTACTGTCAAACCTTATCACAATATCCTTGTTGTATCCGCCGAAAACCTTAGGTGCTGACTTATTGTTATGTTTCAGCGCATCAATGTTCAGGACTGGGCATATCTTTTCGCATAAATGACAATCCGTACATTTGTCCTTATCGACTTCCGGATACCAGAATCCTTCATTGTCAGAGTGAAATGATATCGCTCCCGCATGACATACATCACCGCATGCCTGACATCCACAGCAATCAATTTTGTTCTTAACCTCTATCATTTCAGCAATCCTCTTTGAATTTTTCCGTTCTGTGTCTTAGGTATAATATCAATCCATTCATAAAATACCGGAAGTTTGTAGGCCTCGAGTTTTCCTGACAGTTGATCGTTTATGTCAGCGAAAGTCGTATTACTGTCTTTCTCCTTGACTATAAAAGCTTTAACCACCTCTCCAAGCAAGCCTTCGGCATCAGGGACACCGATGCACGCACAATCTTCTACTCCAGGAATCTTTAATAACTGCTCCTCCACTTCGATAGGACTGACTTTCTTTCCTCCGACATTGATCAATTCCTTCTTTCTGCTTATCAGATATACATATCCGTCTTCTGTCTTATATCCCCAGTCACCCGTCCTGAAATAATCTCCAAAGAAAGAATCCCCGATAGGAAGGTCAATGTATCCATGGGTAACATGTTCTCCCTTTATGCAGATCTCGCCCTCCTGATTCGCTTCGCACTCAGCGCCGTTTTCATCCAGAATCTTGATTTCCGTATGCGGTGATGCCTTACCTACCGAATCCATATGAATAGCGTCCTGATGGAACTCCATGAAAGTGGAGCGTGAGGCTTCTGTCAATCCATAATGCATGCACACCCTGGTATGAGGAAGGATACCGGCAAGTTCATCCTTCTCTTCCTTTGAGAAAAAAGCACTGCCCATCTCTATGTATCTGAGTTGATTCCTAAAATCACCCAATTTATTGCCTGTCAGTTTTTTTAGATATCGCCAACTTGCAGGAACCATCGTAAAGCCAGTAACATGCTCCTCTTCGATTGTCCGGTATAATTTCTTGACATTGGCAAAACTGCCGAGAAGGATCAATGTCGCACCCTGAGAAAGACAGCATCTCATACGGCCAAGCCCGAAAGAATGACTCACCGGCAAGGCAAGAAGTTCAATGTCATTTCTGGTATTACCAATGAAATCATTAATGTTTCTTGCAGCGGCAGCTTCATTGTCATAGGTCAACGGCACTCCTTTCGGCTTACCTGTTGTTCCTGTAGTAAAAAGAATATCAGCGATTTGACTTCCTTCTGGAAAAGATGGTACAACGAATTCAGATGTACGTTCTTCGAATTCTTTCAGACCTGTTTGACGGATGCTGCTTTCAATGTTATCAAACCCCACCAAAAGGAGGGCCGAAGTCTGGTTTACAATAAAATCCAATCGGTCAGGATTAGTAGCGGGGTCAACAGGTACAACCTTAAGACCGGCAAGATGCGCACCGAAGTAAGTATAGACGAACTCTATCTGTTTTCCAGCAGCAAGAACAATCGTGTCACCGGCTTTCAGCATAGACTGGTTCACGAAATAATCTCGCGCTCCCAGAATACGTTGACACAATTGGAGATATGTTGCAGATTTCTTACCGCTCTTTACAGCAGGCTTATCCGGCAGTATTGAGGCCCAATGCCATATTTTTTGTTCTATACTTTCCAGCATCATAGAGTTATGACTTCAAATCTTTTATAAGACTGATGATGTCTGAAACATCTTCCAGATCCATAATCATATCCGGAGTTATCTTTACTTCAAATTCCTTTTCCAATTGGGCTATAATCTGCACATTACGAAGAGAATCCCACTCGTCCAGTTCTCCGATTTCTGTCTCCAGCGTCACATCACCTACCGGAACATTCAGCACTCGGGCAATCAATTCAATAATCTTATTTTCCATGACATCTCTATTTATATCGTAGTTTTTCAAATAACAATTATGGCTAATTTACAACTAAAATCCGACAATTTCACTCGCGCAAGATCACTTTGTCACATTTTCAATGATTTGACGCATAATGAAGGCGGAATCCGGGTAAGATTCCTGACGGAAATTGTGGTTTAATCTGCCATAATAGTGCTGAACATTTTACCCAGCCCGCAATCAGTGAACAGAGTATAATCATGTTTCGAAAAGCAGGTTAATATAATCTCGCTATTTGATGAGCCATGTTTTGTCCCGGAAAAACGTTTTAAGCAGAACAAACCGTACCCGTCGGTCCAGTTTGTTCCACTAAATCGGTTTATATGGAACGAATAAATCTCCCTACTAAAGAACTTAGTTCCACGGTCCAAGAAACCTTAATTCCAGAAATCACCATCAAAACGCACCCAGTATCAACGTCAGAAATAATCATTTCTTCGCAGTCATAGGGAATATTGTATTCACTTCGGCAGATGTCAAGTTCAGCACACGCCTTATCTGCTCATTCGACGAACGAAACTCAAAACGAAGCCGTCTGGCTAGGTCATACTTCTGAGACTTGCCCAAATCCCGTAACGAATTCACGTTATAGTCAATCTTCAGTAACTTTACTAACTGAGAAACAAGCTCCGTATCAGTAAGATACTCCCCGTCATTGAGTTCCAGTGCAAGTTCACCATACGTCTCGACATTTTTGCTCACCATAAAAAAGTAATGATGAGCATCACGGAACAGAGACATGCCCAGTTCCAGATTGCAATACGAGGATGGGAGTATATATCCGTCATTGACTTGATATGTGTCAGGAAGAATCGTTGCTCGGCCTCTGAACATACGACGCATTTCATTGACATTCAGATTAGTATTGACTCCACCAAAATCAGCACCATTAAAATAATACTTTCCTGTGCCCCACGGGTAGGTGAAGGGCGTGTAATTTCTATCCGTCACAAAACCATTGCGATTGACATAAACGATTGTATTGCGCAGCGACTGAAGTGAGTCAATTTCTTTGTATCGAGCCTCGAAAGACGAAGGTATCTCTTTACATGTCAATGATTTTGCACATCTTTTAAGTCGCTTGTTCAAAAACGCAAAGAACCTTCTGGCAAACGATTCTTCGCCTGATACTACGATATGCAAGTGATTGCTCATAATCTCAAAAGCAAGAATTTCTATCCCGTATGTAGCCCCTGCCGACTGACAAATCAGGTTCATCATAAAGACATAGTCTTCTTTGACTCCAAACAAAACGGGCGTCTCAACTCCAGGGGTATAGATATGCCAATAAGGACCGCCCTGAAGGAACCGCGATTCGCAATATGCTTCCAAATCTCTATAATTTCTCATATGTTAAAATTTATGTTATCCATCATTCTCATAAGTTTAAAGCCGGACTATACTTTTGTCCCGAGTAAATCGTTTTATCAGGACAAAACGTCGTCGTATGATGCGTTTGTCCAGAGAAAACGTTTTAAGCGGTACGTTTTCACACCCTGAAAACCACTCACTCAGGCTAACATAGAGCAATAACCCGATCTTACCGACATACACAGGAATTCGTCTGTTTCTTGACACAGTCCCCCAACCAAGAACCACATCAAAAAACAAAAAAACGAGTCGGGACAAAACATTCCTGACTCGTTACTCAAATTCCTTGCTGAAAGCAAATATAGCAAATATCAATGATATTTCACACTACCCCTCTAACATCTTCTCTATCTTAGGTATCAATGTTACATCGGCAGGCAGCCAGTCCACTGAACCCAACAGCATAGATGTCAGCCATTTGGCAGCCTCATGCTCGAGCAAATGAGGACTTCCGCCGGCAATCGTGCAGGCAAAACACTTCATGGAAAGATGGAAAGCAGGATAATCATACTCGATAGTTTCGATAAGATCACCAACATTGACATCCACCTCAAGTTCCTCACGAATCTCACGGCGAAGCGCTTCCTCGGGACTCTCCCCCGATTCCACCTTACCGCCCGGAAATTCCCAGCCATCCTTGAACTCCCCGTAGCCACGCTGAGTTGCAAACACCTTGTCATCCTTGAAAATCACAGCGGCTACCACATTTATCGTTTTCATTGTCAATAAATTATAAATCTATTACACATTCTCCGACGTCAGATAATCATAAAGATTCTTCTCCACCGGAGTATATAACTTATACTCAATCTCGACAGCAGAAACATCAGTATTCGGCATTACAAACTGCTGCAGAAGGCCATCAGGCTCATGTCGGATCCTGCCAAGATAATAAAATTCCTTTGATTCCTTGTCATCCTTGTTCTTACGGACAAACAAATACATCTTCACACCATTATGCGCACTACCGGCAGCCGTCCGGACATCAGGAGACCTCAAATTTTTCTTGCTCTTGGAAATCGCCACAAGAGTAGAAGGATCCAGAAAACGGTCCTCATAACGTATGGTATCATTGATTTCCTGAGACTTGTCATAATTCACAAACACCGGATACGTCATAGTCTCAGCATCGAACTTGTATCCTCCGACATTGAGAGCCACCTCATTCTTCTTCCAGTTCAGAAGCCGGAATACATCCTCATATGTATATTTCTTCCCCACAACAAATCCTCCACAAGACTTATAATAAGCCTCGTAACGTCCTCTCGCAAAGGATAATACGTCATCCATAGCCGAACGGAAATCCGGATTGGCCAGAGCAGACACCATCATTGACGAAACCCTATATGCACCACAACGTTCCTCGATCAGGACACAATCCCGGAAACGCCTCCTGGCGGAACCACAGTCATAATACTCCCCTGTCATCAGAGAAATCATATTCCGGACAGCATAGTTTCCACAAGGCAACCCGTACGCCAGCATTGACCTTTTCCATAAATCGACGACATCAGCAGACTCGGAAGCAGACGACAAAACCTCCAGCATCAGCACCTCATTGAGCCTCTTCCCAGATGCAAACTTCTGCGAAACGAACTCCAGAAGATGATTCTCCTCCTCCGACAGAGTCTCCTCAAGGTCATCGAAAGCGACCAGAAAGCCGTGATAAGAGGCAAGTTTCCGGGACCCGAGTGCACCATCCACATACGAAAGAATCCTCAACGGATCCATCTCACCATATCTATCGAAATCGGTCAATGCCGGCCTGCGCCCCAGCTTCGCTTTAAACTGACGATAACTATCAATGATAGTCTTCTTGGTATTTATGCGTGCCGAATCGATAGACTCGAAAATCCGCTTCCTGGTCACCTCATCGAAATATATAGTAGAAGCACCTTTGATAACGTTATTCCCCTCGATAAGATAACGGCGGATATTGTCTTTGTTGCCCGTCCTATCGCCAGATAATGCAATGGGAATCAGATAGTTATTGTCGTAATTGGCAATAAAGTCCAGCACCACGACGAACTCTTTGCCCTTTGACTTTCGCAGACCACGGCCAAGCTGCTGCACGAAAATAATCGCCGATTCCGTAGGCCTGAGCATGATAACCTGATTGATTTCCGGAATATCCACACCTTCATTGAAAATATCTACGGTAAAAATATAATCCAGAATCTCACCGTCATTGACCGAATCCGCCGCGAGCATCTCCACCGCCTTCCGGCGAGCGGTTTCGCTATCTTTTCCTGTCAATGCCACTGTCCTGTACTTCCGCCCGGTTTCTTTCTTGTCAATGCCGTTGAACAGTTCCGAGAGCGTCTCCGCCTCCTCAGTCCTGCTGCAGAAAACAAGCCCCCTCACCCTATCACCGCTATAGCCGTAATATTCAGCCACATCAATGATATTCTTCACTCGCTCAGAACTCGTAAGATCCTTGAAATCATTCACATCCACCTGACTGCCATTGACCTTCAAATCCTGTATTCCGAAATAGTGGAACGGACATAACAGGTCGTTTTCGAGCGCAGTCCGAAGCCGGATTTCGCACGCTATATTATGGTCGAAAAGGCTATACACATCGAAGCCGTCAGTCCTGTCCGGAGAAGCCGACATGCCAAGCAGGAATTGAGGAGTGAAATAGTCAATGATTTTCTGATAACTCTCTGAGCCTGAGCGATGACACTCATCCAGAATGATGACTGAGAACTCGTCAGTCGCAAAATTGGACGACCTGAATTCATCTTTGGCCATCATGTTCATCGTGGCGAAAACCATATCCGCAGACTTTATCATTGACAAATCCTGACAATTACCGGACAACTGGGCCGTCGTGAAAGCGTTTCCCATTACTTTTCTGTAACTCTTCTCAGCCTGAACATTGATCATCTCTCGATGCGACAGGAAAAGTACCTTCTTCTTTTGCAACACATTGCAGGACAACATTTCACGGACAGCGAATGCAGAAGCGTACGTCTTTCCTGTTCCGGTCGCGGAAACAAGAAGCGCCCTGCGTTGGCCTGATCGAATCAGACGCATAACCTCAGACATAAACTCCCGCTGCATCTGGTTCGGCTCGATTACACGGGAATATGAAAGGTCCAATGTCGAGACAATCTTGTCCAATTCGGCTTTCCTGGCTTTTGCCTCCTTGAATTGTCTAGAATACTCCTCCTTGTATTCGTTATAGTCAACGGAACTCTGCCATACGTTATTGAATTCATTTTCAATATCTTTCGCATACTGTCCGTCGGAAGTTGCAATGACTTTGGTATTCCATTCGAAATTCCTCGTTATGGCATTCTGCGTAAGGTTCGAACTGCCGACGATTATTCTGATGTCATTTCCGGTATGGAACAGATATCCCTTCGTATGAAAACCGACATTGTTAGTGCGGAACATCCTCACTTCCAGATTCTTAAGGCCGGCCAACGTATCGAGTGCAGCCGGGTCGCTGAACATCAGATAATCCGTTGTCAGAATCTTTCCGGGAACATTTCTAGCTTCCATTTCCTTAAGCACGCCCTGCAAAGGAGTTATTCCGCCTTTGGTTATGAAAGCCACGGACATCAGCATTGACGAGCATACTCTCAATTCGTTTTCTATTTCGGTCAATACCTTATTCCCGTTGGCGTTGGAGACAAATTGCGGCGTATAGGACTGTTCCGCCTTCACCGTCGAGTCGATGAACGCTCTTTTGTATCCGTCAACTAGTTTAGAGGTCGATATTTCTTTCATGTGGCTTGTCAATGTTATGAGGAATAGCTAATTTTGGCATTGCTGTACTTGTCGATGCATCCGGCATTGTGCGGGAGAAACTGGCCGAATATTCCGGTCAGTTCCGTTGATTGTGGAGTAGGTACTATGAATTATGGATACATCAGAGTGAGCAGCGACAAGCAGACTGTCGAGAATCAGCGTTTCGAGATTCTCAAGTTCTGCGGTCTGCATGATATCACCATAGACGGCTGGATAGAGGAGACGATAAGCGGAACCAAGGACTGGTCCGTCAGGCGTCTTGGAAAGCTTCTCCGCAAAGTACGGAGCGGCGATCTCATTATTTGTTCCGAACTTTCCAGACTCGGCCGTAACTTGTTCATGATCATGGAGATTCTCAATATCTGCATGACTCGCGGCTGTCGTGTCTGGACGATTAAGGACAACTACCGGCTTGGTGATGATATCCCCAGCAAGGTTCTTGCCTTCGCATTCGGTCTTTCCGCCGAAATCGAGCGCAATCTTATCAGTCAACGCACGAAGGAAGCTCTCGCCCGCAAAAAGGCCGAGGGTGTCGTCCTCGGTCGTCCGACGGGTTCTGTCAATGCCCTTGAAAAGTTGAAGCTCTATCATAAGAAGGATTATATTTTGTCAATGCTGGAGTCCGGCACATCATATCGCAGGATAGCAGCGGATTGCCATGTAGATCGCAAGACGCTCATGCGCTTTCTGGCCCGGTTCGGCGGGACGGAAAAGGGTCAATAAAAAGGGACCAAGTTTATACGACGTTTGGAGAAGAGGAGGTCGGAGCAGTCGTCGGTTGACGAGCTGTCCTCGTTGGACTTAGGTAGGGTCTGATTTGGTACGAGATAAAACGCTTTCGAGGAACTGAGTACTACAGCTGCCACATTTTGTCCCATCTAAAACGTTTTTGCGGGACAAAAATGGCATTTGCAGAGTGCTTTGTTCTGTTTAAAACGATTTGTCGGGACAAAACCGAATTTCCTTCAGAGAACCATCCCGGTCATAAGGTTGCGAAATTCTGAAAAAGGCAGTAAATTTACATGGATTTAAAGAAAGCAAGAGAATATGCCAAATAAACGGTTGACATTTATTGACCTATTTGCCGGGATAGGAGGATTTCATTACGCATTTAACAGTATCGGTGCCAAATGCGTCTTCGCAAGCGAATGGGATAAGAACGCCAGGATAACATACGAAGAAAACTTCAAAACAATCGATCCGAAACTATTTAAGAAAAATGAATCGGGTGAATATCTATATTTCAATGGTGATATAAATGATGCAAAACTTGAAGAAATCCCAGATTTCGATATCTTATGTGCCGGATTTCCCTGCCAACCTTTCTCTATAGCAGGATTGAGAAAGGGGTTCGAAGATACTAGAGGAACTTTATTCTTCAATATTGCCAATATAGTAAAATACAAGACATTACAAAATAAAAAGCCGAAAGTCCTTTTGCTTGAAAATGTAAAAGGACTAAGGAATCATATGCATGGTGAGACATTTGAGATTCTCATCAATGTACTTCAAAAGGACCTTGGTTACGAAACTAGAACATTAGTCTTGAACGCAAAATATTTTGGAGTTCCTCAAAATCGGGAACGTCTATTCTTCGTATGCTGGGATAAAAGTCAGATCAACGTCGAAGATTTCAAGTTTCCACTAGGTTTAAACAAGGACTTAAATCCTATTTTCAAAAAAGAAGAACTCGACAACTGTATATCAACTAAAGTCAGCGACATTTTCGAGCCTAAAGACACTTTACCAGAAAAGATGACAATCAGCGATAAAATGTGGGCCGGACATAAAGCAAGAAAAGAACGGAACAGATTGAACGGAAAAGGTTTCGGATATTCACTATTCAATGACAACAGTGCTTACTGCAGCACTATTTCTGCCAGATATTGGAAAGACGGCAGTGAAATTCTTATAGACCAATCAGAAATTGGAAAGAACCCAAGACGCCTCACACCTGTCGAGGCAGGACGACTCCAAGGATATAAAATTATCGGTAACGGATGGGAAGATAAGAATGCAGCAAATAATCAGAACAACCAAGATGGTCTGCCGGAAATGCGCATCGTCGTATCTTCCAAAGAGGCCTATCATCAATTTGGAAATAGTGTAGCCGTTCCAGTTGTAAGGACTTTAGCCACTGAAATTTATAATCAACTACTTACTCATGTTACAGAACCTGAATGAACTAGTGTCTCCGATAAAAGACAGATTGGATAAATTCAATTCTCTTGATTGTGAATTATCCAACAAGTTCAAGGAGACGGTCAGTCACATCGGCAGTAATGCCATGACTTATGGTAAATATAATTCATGCGCCACAAATACAACGGGACAAAGGATATTCATCAGCAACACATGGTTCTATATTGCAGCCATTCTTGCCCCGCTATATGTTCCATTTCACGAATATAGAAACACTTTAAGAGATATCGTAGATGACAAATTCTTAAAAGACAAGGACTTTGATAGAATACGATTGATTATCAATTCAACGAAAGAAATAAACGAAACAGATAAATTAGCTCTGATAAGATTCGCCACTGACCAGCAGTGGTGGAATGGAGGCATGTCATCAACAGGCAAAACACTTGACAGAAATGACTGCTTGGCATCATCAGTTCTAGCCATAGCAAATGTAGTCAATGCCTCCCAAGGATTCATAGTAGATATATGGAAATATTTTGGAGAACATCCTGAAATAGCAGCATTACTCTCCGCACCTGCCACTTCCACCCCATCCCTCCAGAAGATCTACTTCGGGAACCCGGGAAGCGGAAAATCATATAAGGTCGAGACCGATACCAGGGGCAAGAAGGTGTTCCGTACCACCTTTCATCCGGACTCGGACTACTCTACATTTGTCGGCACTTACAAGCCTTTAAGTGACGGAACTTCTATCAGATATACATTTGTCCCTCAGACATTTACAAACGCATATGTCGAGGCATACAAAGACATTGACACGCCGGTTTACCTTATAATCGAGGAGATCAACCGCGGCAACTGCGCACAGATTTTCGGCGACTTGTTCCAACTTCTTGACAGAAGAAACGATGGCTACTCGGAGTATCCCATCAATGCTGACAAAGACCTCCGCGACTACATCAGAACTGAATTGGCCAGACATAAAGGCATTGACCCAGAAATTGAATCCGAAGGGATAGAAGACGGAAAACTCAGGCTCCCTCCGAACCTTCATATACTGGCCACGATGAACACTTCCGACCAGTCACTCTTCCCGATGGACAGCGCGTTCAAGCGGCGTTGGGACTGGGAATATATGCCGATACAATACAAAGGCGCCACCTCTGACAACTTTACTATCAAGCTAAGTGACAAGCGGTTCCGCTGGATTGATTTCCTGAAAGCTGTCAATGACAGAATCCGCCGTGTCACCGAGTCCGAAGACAAACAACTCGGGAATTACTTCATAAAATCTGACATTGACGAAAAAGAGTTCAAGAGCAAAGTCATGTTCTACCTCTGGAGCGAAGTCTGCAAAGACGAATACATGACAGAACAGAATTTCATGAGGTCAATGACAAAAGACAGCATGGAAAAACTTGCTTCTGAAAAACCGACTGACGATTTTTTCCGCGCTCACGTAAGCGAATACGAAGTCGAAGAATTTTCATTCAACGATCTTTTCTCAGACAGAGGAACAGACCTCCTGCTGGGATTCATGTACAGCATGAACGTTTTGCCGATACCTGATAAGAAAGAACCTCTTGAACCTTAAGATTCGCTAACAATCGGTACCACAGATGATTATCCTGTTCGAACATGCAAACTATGATGCCACATTCATAAAGGCATTGAACCTGCCTGACGGTTGCCATTCGTTACCGGCAGACGGCCAGGTACGCATGAACTGTACAGGATATTATTTTTCACCATCTGCGAAAGATGCCATATTCATACTCCCGAAAGTCTTTCTGAAAGCTTCCGACTCAGGATTGAAAGCCTTCGGAAAATACGACATTGACGACTTCACCCGTTATCCGTTCTCAGGGGAAATAAATGCAGACAAGGCTTTGTCTGAAAATCTCTTCAACATATCTGTCTGGATATACTTGGCTATCAGAAAATTCCAGACAGATTACCCCAACTCGGGGATAATTCTGGATGGACACAAGACATTGAAAATAACATCGAGAAAAGGTAAGGATTCATGCACTCTCATTGACATAATCCTTTCCCTCATCGAATTTCACAAGGACCATCAGACCCTATTGACATATTGCAGCCTCATCTCGCACAGAGGCAGGAACCGGATTCACTGGCCGAAGACCGTAAATCACACACAAGCGTATATCATTGACAATCAGCCGTTCTATCTCGATGAACTGAAACACGACAAGCAGATAGACTACAACGAGCAATTGATTTCCCTCTTCTACTCTGTCCTGAACTACCTGAAACCGAGTTTCATGTTCGACACCACACCCGCATTGACATACAACATAATTCCTCCTCGAAGGATCAGGTCAATGATAGTGTCAGGAAAGGGAACGCGACTACTCAAGTCGATCAGAAAACGTTATTTCAAAGATGAATTCGTGCTGCTCTGGAATCTGCTATACACCTTCTTCGCAAAATGTGAGAAGGTCAATGCCAAGAATTCACACTCTGAAGCATTGATAGCCAAGGACTTCAATATAGTTTTCGAGGCCATGACGGACAGGCTCATCAGCGATGATATAGATTGTTTACCGAAAGGACTACGCGAACAACGAGACGGCAAAATCATTGACCACATATATAAGGATACGGCTCCGTTCGGAACAGGACACGTTTATTACATCGGAGACAGCAAATACTATCTGGACGACAACAAAATATCCGGGGAGTCCGTATATAAACAATATACGTATGCACGGAATGTCATACAGGAATGTATCAACCTTTCCTACAGACATCCAGAAGAATACAGACGCCTGGACCTGAGATACCGAGATTCATTGACAGAAGGATATTGCCCTACCCCTAACTTCTTTATCCGCGGCAAGTTTTTCACTGAACCGGATAATCCATTCAGCACTACCGAACTGTATATCAATAAGTTGCCTTTCAATAGGCATAATGACATCCAGTATCAGTTCCCCGACAGGCTATTCGACAGAGACACATTGATACTCATGACTTTCGAAGTCAATTTTCTGTATATCCTCCGGGCATACGCAGCAGGAAATGATGTTTCCAATGCCAGAGCGGCTCTGCGTTCACGCTTCAGAAAAGGCTTCATGGAGACACTTGAGTCACTATATGACATAAGACCACTGGAAAATGCAACCAAAGAATACCTTGAACGCAACTTCCGTGAACTTAACGGCAAGGTGTTCTATGACGATGCTTCCGGACAATTTCTGAAAGCAAATCCAAAACCAATGTCAGAAGCACTTTAAATTCATCAGTATTTACTTATAATTCACCTGACATAAGCAAGATTATTATTACTTTTGCCGTCTAAACAGCAACAACACATGTTCACACTATATACATTGACATCCAGCCTGCATAGCGAGACGGCATGTAATCCGGCAGAGGAAAAATTCATAAGAGAGATCGAAGAGGTGCTTGGAGAAGATTTCGACTTCAGGGGCGAGGATTTCTCGGGATATGGGGAAACATTGAACAACCTCATATATGTCAGGACAGGAGGAACAGAGGGGATATTCAAGAGCGGATTCTTTAGAGATGGACAGCTGCAAGTACCTGACCATAAGCCGGTAAGACTGCTTACCAGCGGAAAAAGCAATTCATTGGCAGCTTCAATGGAAATATTGTCCTTCCTGAACAGATACGGATATCCGGGAGAAATCATACATGGAAACACTGATGATATCGTCAGAAAGTTAAAGGCCGGATATTCTAAGAGTGACAAGAGTCATGTACGGAAATATGACATGGGACGGATACTGGAGGGAATGAAGGTCGGCGTTGTCGGAAAACCTTCGGACTGGCTGATATCCAGCGATGTAAACTACGATGCAGCAAAAGAAAAACTGGGTGTCGAAATCATTGACATTGACATAAACGAGCTTGTCCTGTCTGCGGAAAATCCCGACAGGAAATATCTCGAAGGCCTGAATCTCAATGCATTGAACAAGCCTAAATTCGGACACGATATTACGGAGACGGATTTCGGAAAGGCCCTGGACATTTACTGCGCGCTAAAGTCAATGACAGAGAAATATGACCTAGATGGCGTGTCGCTCAGATGCTTTGACCTACTCACCGCTCTTGGCAGCACAGGCTGTATGGCATTGGCAATACTTAATAGTCAGGGAATTGTGGCGACATGCGAAGGCGATGTTCCTGCACTATTGTCCATGTGCGTTGCGATGAAAAAATACGGCACACCTGGATTTCAGGCAAATCTCTCACGCATAGACGGAGACAAATTGCTGTTCGCCCATTGCACGGTACCACTCAACATCGTAAGCAGTTACTGCTATGACACTCATTTCGAATCCGGGATAGGAGTCGCTGTGCATGGCATCATACCTGCAGGCCCGGCAAGGATACTGAAAATCTCGCCAGACTGCACCGAAATGTTTTTGGAAGAGGTCAATATCATTGAAAATCAATACAATGACAATCTTTGCCGCACACAAATAATCGTGGCGGCTCCGGGACTTGGAGACTACTTCCTGCGCTCGTCCATCGGGAACCACCACATTATCATTCCTGAAAGATAAAATACTCCAGTCCCTAAAATTTAAGAACGGCCGTAACCGGATAATGGTCAGATATATATGGTATGCCGTCGAAACTCTCCGTGACAGTCCGGAAACTTGGGCACTTGGAGAAGCCGGAGTAATAGATGTAGTCAATGGTCAGGCCTGCGGTCGTCGCGAGATCCACGAACTGGTCCCCTATCGCGGCGTGCTTCAGAGGCTTGCCGAAAGCGTTGAAAGAAGGGATGCTGTCGGTCACATCCGCTGTAGCGCGGGCGCTCGACATGATCCGGTCAAGGTCATCCAGAACGGCATCTGCCGGAAGAACATTGAAATCACCTGTCAATACCATCGGGTATTTCTTTGGATTGATACTGTCAATTCGCTCAACTATAAGCTTCAGGCCATTCTTCTCAGCGACACGGCCCTGATGGTCAAGATGAGTATTGACATAATAGAATTCCCTGCCGGACTTGCGCATTTCAAGCAGCGCCCATGTTGCGGTACGGCGACATGCTGCATCCCATCCGAAAGAAGGCACTTCGGGAGTTTCAGAAAGCCAAAACGTACCCCAATCCTTGAGCTCGACCGTCTTGGTATTATAGAAAATCATCATCATTTCACCCTCGGACTTGCCATCGTCACGACCCACGCCGACACCTTCATAATCAGGACAGTTATCCCTGATAAACTCGGCCTGGAAATCAAACGCCTCCTGCAGGCCCATGATATCGGGACGGATTTCATTGACCATCGCGGCGGAAGCTTCCCTGCGGAACACCCAGGAATTCTCCCCGTCATCAGCCACGCCCATCCTAATATTGAACGAGACGACTTTGAGTTCATTCGATGCCGGCCTGCATTGTGTCAATGTCAGTAGAACCGACAGCACAATGAATAGTTTCAATGTTATTTTTTTCATCTGTACAATTTTTTCAATTCACAAATATACAAATCTTAACTTATTATCCCACAGCCGGCACCGGTGTTTTTGTACTTGGAAAATTTATCTTATCTTTGTTTTTGTCGGGCGGTTCGACAAAACTTCACAGCCATTGATCCAAGAAATGCCTCAGCAGTTGACATCCGCTTCGATGCAAACAGAACATATAATTTCAATCTTATAATTGGAGAGAGCATGAACAACAATGGTCTGTCGACTGAAAGTTTCAACAAGTCGACATCTCCATGGTAGCAAACAAAACAAACAAGTGTTATGAGAAAATTTTTATTACCGGTCTTGCTGAGTCTCTTGCTGGCCTTCTGCTTCGAAGCATGTAAGCCTGAGAAAATACCGGAAAAACCAGGGCAAGAAACCCCAACCCCGGAACCTGAACCCGAACCGGAGCCTAAACCCGAACCAGAACCGGAGCCTGAGCCAGAACCGCAGACGAGGGATTACATCGAACGTCCGACAACGGTTATCGCCAATGCCGACTACAAATATGTGGACCACAGGGGAACGACTTACAAGTCCAGAAAGAATGTCCGCAACTATGAGGCATGTTATGACATCCGCAGACATAATCCAATGTGGGTAGCATATCCTTGCCATCAGATTTACTGGGAAGGCGGTTACACACGCCCGGTAAAAGATCCTTGGAGACCCGATCCGTCATTCAGTGAAAGCGAACAGTCCATAATATATGCGTCTGACTGGAACAACTGGCCATGGACATCGACGGGAGGGACACCTACAGACAAGTACATGTACTGGTCACCTATGCCATCCGGAAAGACTGTCACCAAAGGACATCTGATGCGCTCGGCAGAAAGGGGATGCGGAAACAAGAACAACCCTATAGACCTCAATATCCAGACGTTCTATCCGACCAACATCGCACCTGAAAGATATCTGAACGAGACATCATCCGATTCACACTGGGAAATGATCGAGCAGATTCTTCCAAACAGCTGGAGATGCAGCGACACTCTCTATGTAGTCGTCGGATGCTACTACGGGGACAATTCATGGATTCTCCAAGATGCGTGCGACTGGGGCAGAACTTCGTCAGTGTCAAAGGATTGCCTCATGCCGACAGCCAGATACAAACTCGTGCTCAGAACCAAGAATGGCAATACCGGAAAGCCGATCTGGGAATGTTCAGCAGACGAAATAATGGCGATCGGATTCTGGTTCCCTCAGAGTTTCACTGGAGAGAAGCTGTCCTCACTTCCGCCGCTTGCCGATTACATATACTCCGTATCAGAAATTGAGAAAAAGATTGGCGGCGAGTTCAGTTTCTTCCCTCTCGCACCTGCAGAAGCGAAGAAAAAGTATAATATCAATGATTGGCCAGGTCTCTCCTCCATCGCCGGAACGCCTTCCGGCAAGGGAATGACCACAGAGGAATTCACCTCGAACAGCAATGTCTCATGGTAAGTCCAAAGGTCCGGAAACAGCGATGTGTTCCGGACCTTTTTGTATCCCGTCAGAACAAAGGACTGAAATTTCAGTTTGCCAAGACAAAATATAATATTAAATTTGTGTGATAAGATACATCATAAAGACGGACAATCACTAATTTATAATATGAACAATCTGAACAAAATGATTAAGGCAGTCTGCCTCGGCGCAGGACTGCTGGTCGCTACTGTCAATGGCTATTCATGGGGCCAGAAAGGTCATGATGTAACATGTGCCCTCGCAGAAAGACACCTTACGAAGAAAGCCGACAAGAAGATCACAGAACTTCTGGACGGAAAATCCATCGTATATTGGGCAAACTGGATGGACAATGCAAGCCATACACCTGAGTACAAATACACCAGCACATGGCACTACAAGAACATTGACGCAGGCCTTACTTTCGAAGAGGCTCCCCTCAACGAGAAAGGAGACGTAGTACGTGCCATCAATGAGCAGATTACGGCTCTCAAGAGCGGAAAACTCAGCAGAGACGAGCAGGTACTCTCCCTCAAGTTCCTTGTCCACCTTATGGGCGACCTCCACTGCCCTATGCACATGGGACACAAGTCTGACCGCGGCGGCAACAGCTGGCAGGTACAGTATTTCAGAAACGGAACAAACCTCCATTCCGTCTGGGATTCAGCCCTTATAGAGAATGCCCACAAGTGGACTTACTCAGAATGGGTGGATCAGATCGACATCTACAATAAGGAAGGAAACAAGAAGATTGCAGAAGGCAACCCTGAATCATGGGCCAAAGAGACCTTCGAGATTTGCAAGAAAATCTATGACGCTACCCCTGTCGGATCCAAACTCAGCTACGACTACGCAAGCGACTGGGCTGAAACAGTCGAGACCCAGCTTCTCCGCGCAGGTATCCGCCTCGCCGCAGTGCTTAACGACATCTTCAAATAGACCTTGCCAGACAGACGATAAAAACGCCATCGGAAATCCCGGTGGCGTTTATCATATATAAGCTAATCTTCAAACAGTCAGTTCGTTATCTTGCTCATTCTCTCCCAGATACATTGCGGAATCAGGCTCCACAGGAAAGTCAGGACCCTGAACTTCCAGTCAATGACCACGACACGGCGCCTGCGCAGAATAGCATTGACAGCAGCCTCACCTACCGGCACCTTGTCCATAATCATCGGATATTTCTTGTTACTGTCGAGGATGTCAGTGCGGACAAATCCCGGGCGGATATCGGTAAAGTCAATGTTTACCTGGCGCATCCGCGCAAGCTGGGCCAAAGCGTCTATATAAGTCGTCTGCATCCTTTTGGTCGCAGAATATGCAGGAGCGGTACCCATTCCCCTGGTTCCGGCGATGGAGGTAACCGCCGCTATCTGACCACGTTCCCCCGGACGAAGATTATTTGCAAACCAGTTGAAGGCATAGTCCATCATTCTGATAAAACCGGTTACATTCAGTTCGGCCGTGCGGATTTCAATCACCGGGTCCAAAGACTTGTTCTGATTTCCACGACCGGAGACATTGACAAAAAGGTCCATTCCCCCAAGCTTGGAAATCAATGAGTCAAGCAATTCCACAGACTTCTCTTCAGTGATATCAATGGCCTGGATTTCGACTCCGCAACCTGAAAATTCGGCGGCCAGAGACCGGAGGAGTTCCTCCCGTCTGGCGACAATACCTACTTTCCAACCATTACGGATAAGCCCTGAAGCTATTTCCCGGCCAATGCCAGAAGAGGCACCTATGACAACAGCTTTTTTCATTGACCTACTTGTTTTCGATTTTATGTACAAGATTGATTACAAGACTTCCGAAAACACCTGCACTGAGGGATCCGAGCAAAACCGCAACCTTACCCATATCTCTGAGTCTTGCAGTAACTTCAGGCAACTGGTCGCCGAATGACAATGTATCGACGAAAATTGACATTGTGAAGCCTATACCACCGAGGCAGGCAACAGCGATAAGCATCTTCCATGAAGCCTTGGCCGGCATCTCGCCCGCATGGAACTTGATTGCAAGGAAACTTGCAAGTGAGATTCCTAGAGGCTTTCCGATAAGCAGACCGAAGAAAATACCCATACCTACGCTGCCAAGTGCAGGATCGAAATGGAATACATTGAAATAAGAAATATCAGGAATCTCCACACCGGCATTGGCAAGAGCGAAGATCGGCATAATCAAGAAGTTTACCCATGGCTCAAGAATGTGCTCCAGGTGATAGCTCATACCCATTGTACCCTTCGAAATGACAGAAAGTCTTCTCAGGCAATGCCTCTGCGGACCATTACACGTCTGATTCAGAGGAAAGCGCATCATACTCATCGATACGACGGATGTACTGACGCTCCTTTCTGTTGAAGTAAGCACGCGGATAACGTGGCGCCATAGGAACAAGAAAAGCCATTACCACACCTGACATGGTAGAGTGGATGCCTGCATAGTAGAACAAGCTCCAGACGATAACCGCACAAAACATATAGAAGGCTCCGCGTTTCTCTCCCAACTTATTCATTCTCACCGCGAAAATGATGACCAGTACGGCAATTCCCAAAAGGACGAAGTTGATTTTTCCTCCATAGAACAGGGCAACGACGAGAATCGCAATCAAATCATCCGCAATCGCGAGGGCCGTAAGGAACACTTTCAATGATACCGGAACCCTATCACCCAGAATCGACAAGATGCCGACTGCAAAAGCGATATCAGTGGCGGTCGGAATACCCCATC
>ENA-ORRE01000733-ORRE01000733.1-human-gut-metagenome-genome-assembly--contig:-NODE-733-length-24787-cov-9.916950_pt1 | contig 24787 bp, 23 predicted proteins | sample MGYA00242171_ERZ509126 | MGnify/ENA primary metagenome ERZ509126 (study PRJEB26280, sample SAMEA2338648) | human gut metagenome | biome: human gut; feature: human-associated habitat; material: faeces... | reverse complement strand
ACGGGATGCCCACCTACAACTTTGCCAACGTTGTGGACGACCACCTGATGGGCATTACCCACGTCATCCGCGGCAGCGAGTACCTGTCCTCCACCCCCAAGTATAACCTGCTGTATCAGGCCTTTGGCTGGGACATCCCCACCTATATCCACTGCCCGCCGGTGATGAAGGACGCCCAGAACAAGCTGTCCAAGCGCAACGGCGATGCCAGCTATCAGGATCTGGTGGCAAAGGGCTACCTGACCGAGGCGGTGCTGAACTATATCTGCCTGCTGGGCTGGAGCCCCCGCGGCGAGTACGCCGAGCAGGAGATCTTCTCCCTGCCGGAGCTGGTCAAGATCTGGTCCCCGGAGGGCATCTCCAAGTCTCCCGCCATCTTCGACCCCCTCAAGCTGCGCGCCATCAATGCGGAGTATATCCGCCGCCTGAGCCCCGAGGAATTCCAGAAAAAGGCCGAGCCGTGGATCGACAGCGCCGTGCACAGCGCCATCGACAAAAAGCTGCTGTGCGCAAACCTGCAGCCCCGGTGCGAGGTGCTGGGCGAGATCCCCGAGCAGCTGGATTTCTTTGACGCCATGCCGGAGTACGACGTGAGCCTGTACGCCAACAAAAAGCAAAAGACCACCCCGGAGACTGCAAAAGAAGCACTGGAAGCCCTGCTGCCGGTGCTGAGCGACGAGGCTCTGGATTTTGCAAACCGCGATGCCGTGTTCGATGCCTGCAAGGCCAAGGCAGAGGAGCTGGGCAAAAAGAACGGCTGGCTGCTCTACCCGCTGGGCATTGCCCTTTCCGGCAAGCAGCGCACCCCCGGCGGCGGCACCGACCTTGCCTGCATGATGGGCCGCGAAAAGACCCTGCAGCGCGTGCAGGATGCCATTGCAAAGCTGAACGGTTAAGTGATATAAGTACAGTGATCTGGGAGGTGGAACCTATGATGTACCCGTTTATGACATTGGACGACGATACCGAAATCGTGCATTCCGAGATGAAGCCCGATGGCCGGGTGAAGGTGTACCTTGAAAAACCGGATGCAGAAGATTGTTTCCACTCAGCAGTGTGCTGGCTGCCGGGCTATGACTGGCAGGAGGTGCACGGTTTCACGCCGGAGGAGATCGCGCGGTATCAGAAAATCGTGGAGTCCACCGCGCATCTGATCTTGCAGTTCTCCCAAGAAGGAGGCGTGGAAAATGCCGCAGGTTTTTAAGGTTGGCTCCTACTGGGTCTACTTCTGGGCCAATGAGAACGAACCGCTGGAGCCAATCCATGTGCACGTTGCACAGGGGGCACCCAACAGCAACGCCACCAAGATCTGGATCACCAAGGCGGGTGGCTGCTACCTGTGCAATAATAACTCTCAGATCCCGCCCCGGGTGCTGCGCAACATTATGGCAGTTATTGAAGCGCGCAGCGGGGAAGTGATCGAAAAATGGACAGCCTTTTTTGGCGAGATCCGCTATTTCTGCTGAACAGTTGAAAATACCCCCAAAGCCCTGCGGCAAAATGACGGCCGCAGGGCTTTTTTGCGTCTTTGGGCGGGTTTGGGGCGGTTCTATGCACCGCGCCAAAAAGCGCCGCTGCCCCGCGTTACAGTATATGCAGACAGTGCGGGGAACAGAACAAAAATCCCCGCCGGAAAGCGGGGGATTTTTATGACAGAGCGGATGGGTGTTTTATCTTCGGACGGGCGGTGCTTGCAGCCTTCGCCCTTAGCGGCACGGGCGATGCTGCGCCCGGCGGCGCGGCGGCTGGCAGCGGTGGGCATCGGCTTTGCAGGCGGCTGGGCAGTGCTGTACGGGGCGCTGATGCCCTTTGGGCTGGGGCTGACCCTTGGGCTGGCAGAGGATTGTTTTGCGCCCTGCGCGGCAGGGGCGGCGCTGGGGCTGCTGCGGATGACGGAGAGAAGCCGGATGGGCGCGGACGCGGCCATCGCGGTGGTCAGCGCGTCGGCGCTGGCCGTGGGCGTGGTGGTCACCAGCCTGACCACCGGCATGACCACGGATGTGGACAGCTTTATGTTCGGCTCCATCCTGGCCATGGACCGGGCGGATGTGGCGCTGAGCGTGGGGCTGTGCGCGGCGGTGCTGGTGCTGTATGTGCTGTTTTACCATCGGCTGTTCGCCATCACCTTCGACGAGAGCTTCGCCCGGGCCACCGGGGTGAAGGTGGGGCTGTACAACACCATCCTGTCGGTGCTGACGGCCCTGACCATCGTGCTGGGCATGCGGATGATGGGCGCGATGCTGATCTCCAGTCTGGTCATCTTCCCGGCGCTGACGGCCATGACGCTGCTGCGGAGCTTCCGGGGCGTGGTCATCTGCGCCGCGGGGCTGAGCGTGGTGTGCTTCTGCGTGGGGCTGACCGGGTCGTACCTGTGGGGCACGCCGGTGGGCGCCACGGTGGTGCTGGTAAATTTGGCGGCGTTTTTGCTGTCGAGAGGCGTTATGAAGCTGAAAAGAGCGTCCTAAGGGCGTTCTTTTCAGCTTTTCGACCTATTTTGCGGGTGCTTTTTGCGGAAAAACCCTTGCGTTTCGTGTGCTTATATGGTATGCTATGTGTGTACGTAAGGTTAAGGTATTGACTGGAGTGGACGAGATCGTCCGCTTTTTTTAATGGTCATCGTTCCATGATGACCGGGACGTTCTGTTGGAGGGCTTGCTGTGAAAAAGATCACCGAGGTCGTATGGGCGCTGGCGGAGCCGGCGGTGCAGGCGCAGCTGCCGCATCTGGGATGTAGAGTACGTCCGGGAGGCGGGACAGTGGTACCTGCGGCTGTATCTGGACAAGGACGGCGGCGTGGACATTCTGGACTGCGAGGCCATCAGCCGCACGGTCAGCGATCTGCTGGACGAGGCGGACCCCATCGAGAGCAGCTACGTGTTCGAGGTGGGCTCGGCGGGGCTGGAACGCCAGCTGAAGCGGCCGGGGGATTTTGAGCAGTTCATGGGCAGCCCCGTGCTGGTGAAAACGTACCAGCCCAAGGACGGGCGCAAGGAGTTCGCCGGGACCCTGGCGGGCTATGACAACGGCGCGGTGCTGCTGGACATGGGCGGCGAGACGGTGCGCTTTGAGAAGAACGAGACGGCGCTGGTGCGCCTGCGGGTGGAATTCTGAGACAACACGACTTGAGATAGAAGGAGAAACGACCATGAAATGTGACGAGATCTTTGCGGCACTGGCTATGCTGGAAAAGGAACGGGGCATTCCCCAGAGCTTTATGATGGGCAAGATCATCCAGGCGCTGACCACCGCCTATAAGCGCGACCACGAGGGCGTGGAGTATGTGGTGGTGGACGTGGATGAGGAGAAGAAGGACCTGAAAATGTACGTCCAGAAGGAGATCGTGGAGGAGGTGGAGAACCCCGCCAGCCAGATCTCGCTGGAGGAGGCCAAGCGCATCTCCGCCAAGAACGAGCTGGGCGGCATGGTGAACTTCCCGGTGGAGTCCGTGGAATTCGGCCGCATCGCCGCCGGCAACGGCAAGCAGGTCATCATCCAGGGCCTGCGGGAGGCCGAGCACGGCATGATCTATGACGAGTGGGGCAGCAAGCAGCATGAGATCCTCACCGGCACCGTCAGCCGCATCGACCCCCGGAACGGCAACGTGATCCTGCGGATCGGCAGCGGCAGCGAGGCTACGGAGGCTGTGCTGACCATGAACGAGCAGGTGCCCGGCGAGGAGCTGCACGAGGGGCAGATGGTGAAGGTGTATCTGGTGGAGGTGCGCCGCAGCACGCGCGGGCCGCAGGTGATGATCTCCCGCACCCACCCCGGTCTGGTGAAGCGGCTGTTTGAGCTGGAGGTGCCGGAGATCTACGACGGCACCGTGGAGGTGCGGTCCATCGCCCGGGAGGCGGGCAACCGCACGAAGATCGCCGTGTGGTCCGAGGACCCCAACGTGGACGCCATCGGCGCGTGCGTGGGCCCCAGGGGGCAGCGCGTGAACGCCATCGTGGACGAGCTGCGGGGCGAGAAGATCGACATCGTGAAGTACAGCGAGGACCCGGCGGAGTTTATCGCCGCGGCGCTGGCGCCGGCGGACGTGGTCAGCGTGCAGCTGGCCGACGAGGGCAAGGCCTGCCGCGTGACGGTGCCCGCCGACCAGCTGAGTCTGGCCATCGGCAAGGAGGGGCAGAACGCCCGTCTGGCCGCGCGGCTGACCGGCTATAAGATCGACATCAAGGCGGCCAACGCGGAGTAAGCGGCGGCTGCGGAAAGGAACGGCAGCGATGCAGAAGACCCGTAAGATACCCCAGCGGCAATGTGTGGGCTGCCGGGAAATGAAAGACAAAAAGGCGCTGCTGCGTATCGTGAAGACCCCGGAGGGGGAGATACTGCTGGACAGCACCGGGAAGAAGTCCGGCCGGGGCGCGTACGTGTGCCCGGACCCGGAGTGCCTGAAAAAAGCACGGAAAAGCCGTGCGCTGGAGCGCGCCTTCGACACCGCCATACCGGCGGAGGTGTACGACGCGCTGGAAGGGCAGATGGTGGCACTGTGACAGAGCATTTGTTATCCACTTTGGGTCTGGCGCTGCGCGCCGGTGCGGTGGCCGTGGGCGAGGAGCCCGTGGGCGCGGCGGCACGGGCCAAGAAGGCCAGGGTCATCTTTACGGCGCGGGACGCGGCGGCATCCTCGGTGCGGCGGGCGTACAGCTTCGGCCGGGCAGGCAGCTGCCTGTGCCTGCCCTTCCCGGCGGACAAGGAGACCTTCGGCCGGGCGCTGGGCCGGACCAGCGTGGCCATGTGCGCGGTGACGGACATCGGGTTCGCCCAGTCGCTGGTGAAAAAGCTGGCGGCGGCGGAGCCGGAGATCTACGGCGCGGCGGCGGAGGCGCTGGACCTGAAGGCCAAGCGGGCAAGGGAACGGAAGGAAGAGCAATTACAGCACGAGAAGAACCTGCGGCAGGGCAGGCACCGCGTTCACGGCGGCAAGCCGCCGGAACCGCCCCACGCTTCTCCGGAGCCTCCGGCACCGGAGCACAGGCCCCCCGCGCCGGAACACCGGCGTCCGCCGCGGCGGGAGTATCCGGAGGGACGCCCCGACCGGGTCTATAAGGAACGGAGCGGCCGCCCGCCCAGGGATAAACGGCCGGCGAAGAAGGAGGCCCCCGGCGCACGGTATGAAAACGCGCGGCCGGTAAAGAAGGGCAAGGGAAGCCGGAAAACGACCGGCAGATAACAGGAACACAGCGCGCCGTGAGCGCGGCGCGAGCAACTGAGATGGAGGTGGCTTTATTTGGGTAGTATCGCTAACAAATACAGAGTGCATGAGGTGGCCAAGGACTTCGGCGTGTCCACGAAGGAGATCACGGAGATCCTGACCAAGTACGCCGAAACGCCCAAAAATCATATGCAGGTGCTGGAGGACCGGGAGCTGAGCCTGATCTTTGAGTATCTGACCCAGCACAACCCGGTGAGCAGCATCGCGGTGATCTTCGCCGAGGGCGCCAAGCCGGAGGAGAAGAAGGCGGAGAAGCCCGCCGCCAAGCCGGCGCAGAACGCATCCGCGCCGGTACAGGGTCAGGGCCAGGGCGGCAGGCCCCAGCAGGGCGGCGCGCCCAAGGCGGAGCAGCCCAAACAGCCCATGTCCCGCGTGCCCCAGCGGCAGGTGGTGGACACCCGCAAGGCCACCAACGTCAATCTGGACAAGTACGACGAGAAATTGCAGGATATGGCCGACGCCCGCAGCAGCGGCAAGCGGGACCAGCAGGCCCCACAGGGCAAGGAGAAGTTCCGCAGCAATAAGCAGCGGCGGGACAATAACTTCGCCAGCAACAAGCGCAAGCAGGAGGAGGCCGACCGGCTGCGGAAGCTGCGGCTGGAGGTCATCAAGAAGACCCCTGTGACCGTGCAGATCCCCGACGAGATCAGCGTGGGCGAGCTGGCCAGCCGGATGAAGAAGACCGGCGCAGAGGTGGTCAAGTGCCTGATGAAGAACGGCGTGATGGCCTCCCTGAGCCAGATGATCGACTTCGACACCGCCGCCATCATCGCCGAAGAGATGGGCTGCAAGGTAGAGAAGGAGGTCGTCGTCACCATCGAGGAGCGCCTGATCGACGACCATCAGGACAAGGACGAGGACCTGGTGCCCCGGGCACCCGTGGTGGTGGTCATGGGCCACGTGGACCACGGCAAGACCAGCCTGCTGGACTATATCCGCAACGCCCATGTGGCCAGCGGCGAGGCCGGCGGCATCACCCAGCACATCGGCGCCTATCAGGTGCAGATCAATGGCAAGCCCATCACATTTCTGGATACCCCCGGCCATGAGGCCTTTACCTCCATGCGCGCCCGCGGCGCCATGGTGACGGATATCGCCATTCTGGTGGTGGCCGCCGAGGACGGCATCATGCCCCAGACGGTGGAGTCCATCAACCACGCCAAGGCCGCCGGTATCCCCATTATCGTGGCCATCAACAAGATGGATAAGCCCGAGGCCAACCCCGAGCGCATCAAGCAGCAGCTGACCGAGTACGGCCTGGTGTGCGAGGAGTGGGGCGGCGACACCATCGTGTGCCCCATCTCCGCCAAGACCGGCATGGGCGTGGACAATCTGCTGGAGATGCTGACGCTGACCGCCGAGGTGGGCGAGCTGAAGGCCAACCCCAACCGCGCGGCGCAGGGCACCGTGATCGAGGCCCGTCTGGACAAGGGCCGCGGCCCCGTGGCCACGCTGCTGGTACAGAACGGCACGCTGCATCAGGGCGACATCATCATCGCCGGTACCTCTGTGGGCCGCGTGCGTGCCATGGTCAGTGACAAGGGCCAGCGCATCACCGAGGCCGGACCCAGCGTGCCCGTGGAGATCACGGGTCTGAGCGAGGCACCCTCCGCCGGCGCTACCTTCAACGCCGTGGCCGACGAAAAGCTGGCCCGCGAGCTGGTGGAGCAGCGCAAGGCCGAGGAGAAGGCCAAGGCCAACGCCCCTGTGACCAAGGTGTCGCTGGAGGATCTGTTCAGCCAGATCCAGGCCGGTGAGATGAAGAACCTGAACCTGATCGTCAAGGCGGACGTGCAGGGAAGCGTGGAGGCGGTGAAGTCCTCGCTGGAGAAGCTGAGCAACGAGGAAGTCCGCGTCCGCGTGATCCACGGCGGCGTGGGCGCCATCAACGAGAGCGACGTCATGCTGGCGTCCACCTCCCAGGCCATCATCGTGGGCTTCAACGTCCGGCCGGACGCCGCCGCCCGCGACAGTGCCGCCCGGGCCAACGTGGATATGCGGATGTACCGCGTGATCTACGATGCCATCAACGAGATCGAAGCCGCCATGAAGGGTATGCTGGCCCCCAAGTTCCGCGAGGTGCTGCTGGGCCACGCCGAGGTGCGCCAGACGTACAAGGTGTCCGGCGTGGGCACGGTTGCCGGCTGCTACGTGCAGGACGGCAAGCTGCAGCGCAAGGACTGCCAGGTACGGCTGGTCCGCGACGGCATCGTCATCCACGAGGGCGTGCTGGCCTCCCTGCAGCGGTTCAAGGACTCCGTCAAGGAGGTGCAGGCCGGCTACGAGTGCGGCCTGAGCATCGAGAAATTCAACGACATCAAGGAAGGCGACATCGTGGAGGCCTTCACCATGGAGCAGATCGAGGTATAACAAACAGCCGATGGGTGGGCGAGCGCCCACCCATCTTTTTCTTGAGAGGAGGAACGGTCTATGGCCGGAAACCGCATCGGACGCATCAATGAGGAGATACGCAAGGAGCTGAGCGCCCTGCTCCGCACCGTAAAGGACCCGCGGGTATCCGAGGGGATGCTGACCATCACGCGGGTGGACACCACCAGCGACCTGCGGTACGCGCGGGTATATATCAGCGCGCTGAACTGCGCGGATGAAAAGGGCCTGATGAAGGGACTGAAATCCGCCGCCGGATATCTGCGGCACGAGCTGGGCCAGGCCATCGACCTGCGCTACACGCCGGAGCTGCAGTTTTTCATGGACGACTCCATCGCCCACGGCGCGCACATTCTGGACCTGCTGAACCACGTGAAGCCCGCCAACCCCGCCAACGCGGACATCGTGCTGCCGGAGGACCGGGAATGAGTGCGCGGCTGACGGTGCAGGAGACGGCGGACTTTCTGCGGACGCTGGACGGCGTGCTGATCCTGACCCACGTGCGCCCGGATGGGGACACGGTGGGCTGTGCCGCCGCACTGTGCCGCGCCCTACGGGCGCTGGGCCGGACGGCGTATCTGCTGGAAAACCCGGAGATCACGGAGACGTACACGCCCTACGCCGAGGGGCTGTGGGCGCCTGAGGGCTTTGTGCCCGGGGCGGTGGTGTCGGTGGACATCGCCGCGCCCAATCTGCTGCCGGAGAACGCGGTGCCGTATAAAAACGACATCTGCCTGGCCATCGACCACCACGGATCCCAGGAGTTCTTCGCGGAACGGACGTGCCTGGACGCGGAGGCCGCCGCCTGCGGCGAGATCGTGTATGAGATCGTGGGCAGGCTGACGGACATCACGCCGGAGATAGCCATGGCGCTGTATGTGGCGGTCTCCACAGACTGCGGGTGCTTCGTCTATGCCAACACCACGGCGCGGACGCACCGCATCGCCGCCGCGCTGATGGAGCGGGGCATCGACGTGGGGCCTGTGAACAAGGCACTGTTCCGCACGAAGTCGCCGGTGCGGCTGGCCATGGAGGCCCGGATGGTGGCGGACATGGAGCTGTACGACAACGGCCGGGTGGTGGTGATGTCCATCCCTCTGGCGCTGTGCCGGGAGCTGGGCGCTGCCGAGTCCGACGTGGAGGAGCTGAGCAGTCTGGCGGCGCTGGTGCAGGGCACCGACTGCGGCATCACGCTGCGGGAGCTGAAGCCGGGACGGGTGAAGCTGTCGCTGCGGACGGGACCGCGGGTGGACGCCAGCTCCGTGTGCCGCGTGCTGGGCGGCGGCGGCCACAAGGGTGCCGCCGGGGCCACGGTGGACGGCACCCTGGACGAGGCGAAGGCGGCCATTCTGGCGGCCTATACGGAGGTCATGGGATAACATGGCCGACGGGATCATCATTATCGACAAGCCCGTGGGATGGACCAGCATGGACGTGTGCGGCAAGCTGCGGGGCATACTGAAAACGAAAAAGGTGGGCCACGCCGGAACGCTGGACCCCATGGCCACCGGCGTGCTGCCGGTGTTCGTGGGAAACGCCACGCGGGCGGTGTCCTACGCCGAGGGCGGGGACAAGGAGTACGTCGCGGGGCTGCGGCTGGGGCTGACGACCAACACCCAGGATACCACCGGCGAGGTGGTGGCGGAGCGCCCTGTGTCCGTGACGCGGGCGCAGCTGGAGGACGTGCTGGCGCGGTTCACCGGGGAGATCGACCAGGTGCCGCCCATGTACTCGGCTATCAAGATCAACGGGCAGAAGCTGTATCAGCTGGCCCGGAAGGGGCAGGAGATCGAACGGCCCCCACGGCGGGTGACCATACACGAACTGGCGCTGCTGGAACCGGAGGACGGCGACTGGCGGCTGCGGATACGGTGCAGCAAGGGCACGTATGTGCGGGCGCTGTGCCACGACATCGGGCAGGCGCTGGGCTGCGGCGGATGCATGAGTTCTCTGCGGCGGACCATGGCCGCTGGGTTTACACTGGCGGAGAGCCGCAGCATCGAGGACGTACAGGCGCAGGGCGAGGCCCTGCTCTCCCCTACCGACTCGCTGTTCCGGCAGTACCCGGCCTATCACATCGCCGGTGAACGGGACCACAGACGGTGCCTGTGCGGCAATCCGCTGGCGGCGGAGGGCTTGCAGCCGGGGCTGTACCGGGTGTACGGCCCGGATGGGGCGTTTCTGTGCCTGAGCCGCTGGGAAGCGGGTGTTCTGACATCAGAGAAAAACTTTTTCGGAGCGTGAACAACTTGGAAAAGACAGTTATCGCCCTGGGCTTCTTCGACGGCGTGCACCGGGGCCACGGCGCACTGCTGCGGAAGACGGCGGAGCGCGCCCGGGAGCTGGGAGCCGTCCCCGCGGCATTCACCTTTGACCGGCCGCCGAAGGAGGTGGTCACGGGGCAGCCCGTGTACCTGATCAACTCCAACCGGGACCGGCAGGGGCTGATGGAGCGTCTGTACGGCATCGAGCGGGTCATTTTCGCGCCCTTTGACCGGGAGATGATGACCATGCCGTGGGAGGCCTATCTGGAAATGCTGATCGGGACATACGGCGCGGTGCACTTCGTGGCCGGGCACGACCACCGGTTCGGCCATAAAAACGCCGGGAACGTGCAGCTTTTGCGGCAGAAGTGCGCGGAGATGGGCATCGGGTGCGACATCATCCCGCCGGTACAGCGGGAGGGCATCACGGTCAGCTCCACGTACATCCGGACGCTGGTGGAGGCGGGCGACATGGAGCGCGCGGCGGACTTTCTGGGCCACCGGCACTGCCTGAGCCAGACGGTGCAGCACGGACAGCGGATCGGGCGGACCATCGGCATCCCCACGGTAAACCTGGCGGTGCCGGAGCACGTGCTGGCCCCGGCGCACGGGGTGTACGTGACGGAGGTATTTCTACCGGACGGACGGCGGTGCGCCGGCGTGACCAACGTGGGCACGCGGCCCACGGTGTCCGACAGCGATCGGGTGTCCGTGGAGACGTACCTGCTGGGCTTCGAGGGCGACCTGTACGGGCAGGAGCTCCGGGTGGAGTTCTGCCGCCGGCTGCGGGGCGAGCAGAGGTTCGACACGCTGGAGGCGCTGCGGCAGGAGATACAGCGGAACATTCAGCAGGCAGAAGCCTATTTTGAGGCATGAGAAAAGGCACCCCTGACGGGGTGCCTTTTCTGTTATTTCACACGGCGCCGGGGTAAGACACCGCGGAAAACGGTGTCAGTCCTCGCGCTTTTTGCCCACAAACGCCACGCCGGCGGCGGAGGTCAGCGCCATGCCGACATACAGAGCAATGCCCGCGTCGAAGGTCTTGGGGCTGCCCTTGGTGTCGGTGGTCTTGGTGTCGGTGGTGGGCTGGTAGTAGTAATAGCCGCCGGAGGAAGTGGATGTCCACTTGGCGGTGAGAGTAATGTTATTCTCAGCTTTGTATTCAGCAGCCACCTTTGTGGTACCATTATACCAGCCTGCGAAGGTATACCCGCTGCGGGTGGGGGTAGGCAGGGTAATGGTGCTGTCTTTCGCCACCTTAAGTGCTTTTGCCGGGGTAGCCTGGTTATCGTTATAATTCAGAGTAACAGTAACCATCTGCTCCTCGCTGACACCTCCGCTATAGTCTGTACCCTTGACCGGTGTCACTTCGATGGACTGGCCGTTTCCGTTTTCTTTGGAGAGATACAGATGCTCAATGGTACCGTCGGTGTATTTAAACTTTGCGCCGTAATTCGCATCATGCTCCACATAGAGATTGGTAACCGTACCGCCATTCATCGTAAAGCTACCGGGGTTGCTGGCAGAATACGCATTGGAATTCACAAACACATTGCCGATGGCGCCGCCGTTGATCGCAGTCAGTGCGCCGGTGGCATTGGCGCCGATCCACAGATCGGAACTGTACTGTAAATACTTGTCGTTCTGATAATTTTCAACGTTTTTGTTGCCGACGATGCTGCCGGAGTTCATCTCGAACGACGCACTACTGGTCATATAAACACCGCCGATGAAACCGCCGACGAAATCGGGTGCCTTGCCGTTCGTGATGGTCGCACCATCAATGGTCAGTTTACCCTTGTTGCAGAAAATCACACGGCACTTTTCGTTTCCGTCCACGGTAACATTCTTTAATGTGACCGTGGCGGAAACATACAAAACACAGGCGGTCTTATTATCGCTGCCGGAAGTAAAGTTGTCAGCCGCCTTGATGGTATACTTGCCCTGCCCGTCAATAGTAACGTCCTTTGCAAGATTGAGTGTAGAAGTCAGCGTAATATCTGCGGCCAGTTTGATCTCGCCGCCGGTTGCAACAGCAGCCGTTAACTCATTAGCCGTTTTGACTCCTTCATTTTCCGCCCAGCTGACGCTGCACAGCCCTATGGCCATGACCAGGGCCAGAATGGTTGCTAATACTTTTTTCATTGTTCATTCCCCTTATGGTAGTAGATTTCCGCAGGTGCGCTCGTTTTAATGTGTATTAAAACGCGAATGCAGAGGTACCTCTGCGGATAGTCATATTATAGCACAGCTGCACCGTTTGTCCAGCCTATTTATGGAAATTTTACACATTTTTTCTGTTACCGGGAATAAAAACAGGAAAATTTGGCAGGAAATGGAAGTTGGGGCGGAGAAAATGCCGCCTGCGGCGGGGCGAGGGCGTGTCATCCTACACTGCAAGCCCCGCAGGGGGAAGGCTTTGGGGGTCAGACCTTCAGATCAGTGGCGGCGGCGCGGGTGTGCTCACGCATGGCCTGTTTGGCGGCCGCGTCATCCTGCCGGTGGATAGCGCTCAGTATCTCCCGGTGGCGCGCCAGAATACGGCGTTCCAGGGCCAGACACGCGCTGTCGTTCAGCGTCTCCATCTTTTTCAGCAGGGTGTGCTGCTCCACCTGGCCCAGGACATCGGTGACGATCATGGCCACCTGGTTGCCGGTGGCGCGGGAGAGCAGACTGTGGAAACGGACGTCCAGCTCAGCAAAGCGGCGGTAATCGCCCAGGGCCTGCTCCGCCGCCGTGAGACAGCTGTCCAGCGCCGCCAGATCCTCGTCGGTGCGGCGCCGGGCCGCCCAGCCGGCGATGGTGCCGTCGTTGACGGCGCGGTACTCGCCCAGCTCCTCCAGAGAGATCTGGTTCAGCTGGAGCATGGCCGACAGCGGCTGCTCCACGCCGTCGATGGTCAGCTCCTGCACCACGGCGCCGCTGGCGCCGTGGGTGGAGGCCACATAGCCGCCCTGCTCCAGCATACGCAGGGCCTCGCGGATGGTGGGACGGGAACGGTGGAGCTGCTCCATCATGGCACGCTCGGAGGGCAGGCGGTCGCCGGGCTTCAGCACGCCGGAGGTGATAAGCTCCCGCAGCTGGTCATAGATGGCCTCGCTGGCCCGCCCGCCGCCGATGGGCTGCCAGGGGATATGTACGGCTTCCGGCATGGAAGGGCCTCCTTTCACAGAAAATACCCGGACAGTATAGCGCATCCCGGGGAAAATAGCAAGGGCAGGATGCAGGAAAGCCCGGAGGACGGTGCCTTCGGGCTTTCCCGCTGTGGGGAGGGGGATATTACTTCTTCAGCGCCTTCATTTCCTCGATCATCATGGGCACGACCTTGAACAGGTCGCCGCAGATACCGTAGTCCGCCACCTCGAAGATGGGGGCCACGTCGCTCTTGTTGACGGCGATGATGCACTCGGAGTCCTGCATGCCGGCCTTGTGCTGGATGGCACCGGAGATGCCCAGCGCCACATAGATGCGGGGATGGACGGTCTTGCCGGTCTGTCCCACCTGGTGGTCGGCGGTCATCCAGCCGGCGTCCACCACGGCGCGGGACGCGCCCACCACGCCGCCCATGAGGGCGGCCAGCTCCTCGGCCAGGGCGATGCCCTTCTCCACGTCCTTGGCGATGCCGCGACCCACGGAGACCACCACCTCAGCGCCGGTGAGATCCACCATGGCGCGGGCGGCCTTGACGATCTCCAGCACCTTGGTGTGGATGTCGGCCTCGGTGAGGGTAAAGGCGGGGTGGATGAGCTCCACCTTGCTCACGCCGGCGACGTCGAAGTCGCGCTTCTTCATCACGCCGGGGCGCACGGTGGCCATGGCAGGGCGGAAGCGTGGGCAGACGATGGTGGCCATCAGGTGACCGCCGAAGGCGGGACGGGTCATCTTCAGGTTGGTGTTGACGTCAAAGAGCTTCGTCTCGAAGTTCATGGCGTCCACGTCCAGAGAGGATCCGGTGCGGAGGAAGTTGATGTAGCCGTTGAGATCCACGTCCAGATGGGTGCAGTCGGCGCACAGGCCGGTGTGGAGACGGGCGGCGCAGCGGGGCGCCAGGTCGCGGCCAATATGGCTGGCGCCGAAGAGCATGATCTCGGGCTTGAACTCATGCACCGCGTCGGTGATGATCTTGGTGTAGGCGTCGGTGGTGTAGTCCTTCAGCAGAGGGCTGTTGTAGACGTAGACCTTATCCGCACCGTAGCCGCCCAGCTCCGCGGCGATGTTGTCCACGCTGTCGCCCAGCAGAATGCCGGAGAGCTGGACGCCCAGCTCGTCGGCCAGCTTGCGCCCCTCGGAGATCAGCTCAAAGGTGGTGGGCATCATCTTGCCCTGCCGCTGCTCGCAAAAGACCCACACGCCGGAGAAGGCCTTGGGATCGGTATTCATAAAAGTAGACATATCGTTTCTCCCTTCTCAGATGATGTGCTTGGCGGACAGGATGCCGAACAGCCGCTCCACGGTCTCCCTGCCGCTGCCCTCCAGCATCATGCCGCTGCCCTTGCGGGGAGGCGTAAAGCTCTTGTAGATATTGGTGGGAGAGCCCTTCAGACCGATGGTATCCACCTCGATGAGGGGATCGTCCTTCAGCGCGTTGTAATCCAACACCGTGACGGGCTCCTTGTCGCAGTCCAGGATGCCCCGGATGGTCATGTAGCGGGGGGTGTTCAGCTCCTTGATGCAGGTCAGCAGGCAGGGCGTCTGGACCTGGACGGTCATATAGCCGTCCTCCAGCATACGGCGGACGGTGAGGGTGTCGCCGTCCTTCTCGATGTCGGCCACATAGGACACCTGGGGGATCTCCAGCTTTTCGGCGATCTGGGGGCCCACCTGGGCGGTGTCGCCGTCGATGGCCTGACGGCCGCAGAAGATGATGTCGTCCTTGTCCACGCCCAGGTTCTTGATGGCGGCGGCCAAAATCTGGGAGGTGGCGAAGGTGTCGGAGCCGCCGAACTCACGGGCGGACACCAGCACGGCCTTGTCCACGCCCATGGCCTTCAGCTCCAGCAGCATACCGGCGGCGGGAGGGGGGCCCATGGACACGGCGATAACGGGGCAGCCCAGCTGGTCCTTCAGGGCCAAGGCGGCCTCGACGGCGTTCATATCGTCGGGGTTGATGATGGTCTGCATGGAGGCGCGGTCCAGCGTGCCGTCGGCGTTGACGGCGACCTTGCCGGAGGTGTCGGGCACCTGCTTGACACAAACGATAAGCTTCATTCTATTCTTGCTCCTTTCCGCATTACTTCAGCAAATTGCCGGAGATGACCATCTGCTGGACCTGAGAGGTCCCCTCGTAGATGGTGAACACGCGGCAGTCGCGGTACTTACGCTCGACGGGGTACTCCTTGATGTACCCGTAGCCGCCGTGGATCTGCACGGCCTTGGCGGCGATCTCGTTGCACGTCTCGGAGGCGAAGTACTTGGCCATGGAGCAGTACATGGAGGCGTTGGGGTCGTTTCTGTCCTTCATCTGGGCGGCCATATAGACCAACTCCTTGGCGGCGGTCAGCTTGGTTGCCATATCCGCCAGCATGAAGGCGATGGCCTGGTTCTTGCAGATGGGCTTGCCGAACTGGACGCGCTCCTTGGAGTACTTGATGGCCTCGTCCAGGCAGCCCTGGGCCAGACCGATGGACTGGGCGGACACACCCAGACGGCCGCCGTCCAGGGTCTTCATGGCGTTGATAAAGCCCATGTTCTCCTTGCCCAGCATATCGCTCTTGTGGACGCGGACATCCTCCAGCACCACGTCGGAGGTGGCGTAGCCCACCAGACCCATCTTGGCCTCGTGCTTGCCGCAGGAGACGCCGGGGGCCTTCATGTCCACGATAAAGGCGGAGATACCCTTATTGCCGCGGCTCATGTCGGTCTTGGCGTAGACGATGCAGTAGTCGGCCAGAGGCGCGCCGGAGATAAAGCACTTGCGGCCGTTGAGGATGTAGTCGTCGCCATCCTTCACGGCGGTGGTGACCATGCTGCTGGCGTCGGAGCCGGCACCCGGCTCGGTGAGGCCGAAGACGATCTTCACCTTGTTCTCCACGGAGGGACGGAGATACTTCTCCAGCTGCTCAGGGGTGCCCGCCTGCATCAGGGGGCCGCCGCCCAGAGAGTTGGGGGTATTGGCGTACAGGCTGGCCACAGCGGAGACACGGGCGATCTCCTCGATCATGATGACATAGGCCAGGGTATCGGCACCGGCACCGCCGTACTCGCGGGGGATCTTCAGGCCAAGGAAACCGCACTTGGCCATCTTGTCCACGATCTCCTCGGGAAACTCGCCGGTCTCCTCCACCTTGTCAAGGACCTCGGTGGTGAGCTCGGTCTCGGCAAACTGGCGGACCAGCTTGCGGATCATTTCATGCTTTGCGTCGAAAATCATAGTTTTCCTCCTGTTAAAGTATGGGTCACTGCTCTGCTCAGCAGGGGATCTCGTGCTTGGACTTACCCTCTGTCAAAATCTCATAGATGCTGTTGACGCCGCACTCGGCCATCTGCTCCGCGGCCTCCTCGGTGAAGAAGGCCATGTGGGGCGTGTGGTAGACGTTGACGAAGGAGCGCAGGTACTTCAGCTTGAAGTAGGGCATACCGGGGGTACGGATGATGTCCTCATCGTGGGGAACGTGGATGATGCCGGTCTCGCCGGGGAAGGCGTCCATGAACAGCGCGCCGAACTTGCCGGACTCCACCGCCTCGGTGACGGCATCGATATCCATCAGCTCGCCCCGGGCGTTGTCGATGAACACCACGCCGTCCTTCATCTTGGCAATGGCCTCGCGGTCGATCATGCCGGTGGTCTCCGGCAGCAGCGGGGTGTGGATGGTGATGATGTCGGACTCACGGTACAGGGTGTCCAGGTCCACGTACTCGGCGTACGCACGGACGGCGTCGTTCTCATAGACATCGTTGGCGATGATACGGCAGCCGAAGCCGCTGAGGCACTTGATGATGGTGAAGCCGATCTTGCCGGTGCCCATGACACCCACGGTCATGGTACGCAGCTCGCGGCCCATCTTGCCCTTCAGGGTGAAGTCGTTGTCGTTGGTGTTGTACAGCGCCTTCTTGAACTTGCGGATGCACATCAGGATGGCCATAACGGTGTATTCCGCCACGCCGTTGGGCGCGTAAGCGCCGTTGCACAGGCGGAAGCCCAGAGATCGGGCGTAGCCGCAGTTCATGTGGTTATAGCCCACGCAGCGGCTGGCCAGCACCTGCACGCCATAGCCCTTCAGCTCGTCCAGAACGGCGTTGGAATAGTCGCTCTGGCCCAGGGTGGTAACACCGTCGCAGCCGGCGGCCATATGGGCGGTGGTCTTATCCAGATTTGCGGGGGTGGAGATCAGCTCGATACCGTATTTCTTGCACAGGCCCTCGATGACGGGCTTCTCGTCGGGACGTACTTCGTAAGCAGCGATCTTCATGATTTTTCTCCTTCACATTCCGGGGGCGGCGGCGCGCTCCTCAACGCGCCGCGCCCTTATAGTTTGCTTTTCCTCAAGTCGCCGGGTCAGTTTGCGTTGATCTTTCTTCTCCAACGGCGGAAAGATTTTTCGCCAAGACGAGGCGCAGGGACGCAGGCGTACTTTGTGTACGTCAAGTACCTGCAACGAAGTATTGGCGGAAAAGATCCCGCCGCCGCCGTCAGTCCTTCAGGGAAGGATCCATGGGCACCGCCTCGCCGGCGGCGATCATGGCGGCCACCTGCTCGTCGGTGTAGCCCAGGTTCTTCAGCACCAGTTCGGTCTGCTCGCCCAGGTATGGACCGCGGTTGTAGGGAGGCAGCTCCGTCTCCTCGAAGATAACGGGAGGCCGGACCATGGTGCGTTTATTGCCGTTGGAATATTCCATCTCGTAGAAGCAGCCGGAGGCCCATGCCTGCTTATCCACCAGCAGCTGATCCCAGGTCTGGGCCACGGCGTAGGGCAGATCGTTGGCGTCCATCAGCTTGCACCACTCGTCCAGGGTGCGGCTGGCCATCTCGGCCACCAGGAAGTCGTAGAACTCCTCGATGTTGGCCTGTAGGTTGGTCTGGGGATAGTAGCGTGGATCCTCGGCCAGCTCGGGGTGGCCGATGGCGTTCATAAAGATGGGATAGTGGCGGTTGTACTGGGGCATGGCGATCTGGAGCCACTTGTTGTCCTTGGTCTTGTGGGCCACCACCAGCGGATTGGGCAGGGTGCGGCGGGACAGGGGGTACTGGGTGGTGGGGTCGCCGTACTGGCTGGCCTGCAGCAGCAGGGAGACATCCCAGATGGCGCTGTGGAACAGGGAGACCACCACGCGGTCGCCGATGCCCGTCTCGCGGGCGCGGTACAGGGCCGCCAGCACGCCGGAGGCCAGGTACATACCCACCTGATGGTCGCCGAAGCCGGCGATGGTCAGCATGGGCAGGGCGTCCTTATCGAACAGGGTGCCCAGGATACCACCGCGGGCAAAGAAAGCGGTGAAGTCGAAGCCGGGCAGGTCCTTGTCGGGGCCCTTCTCGCCGTAGCCGGACACGAAGCCGTACACCAGCCTGGGGTACTTGGCGTGGAGCGTCTCGTAGTCCAGGCCGGCCTTCTTCAGGGGGTTCTGCCGCCAGTTGGTGATGAAGATGTCCGCCTCGGCGATGAGCTTCTCCAGCGCCTCACGGCCGGCGGGGGTCTTGGTGTTCAGGCAGACGCAGGTCTTGCCGGCGTTCTCCAGATCATAGGAGGTGTTCTCCTTCTGGTCCTGGGGACGGCCCTCGTTGACGGCGGTATAGCGCAGGGGGTCGCCGGCGGGAGCCTCGACCTTGATGACCTCGGCGCCCAGATCCGCCAGAAAGCGGGCGCAGCAGGGGGCGGCGATAAAGGTGGCCAGCTCCAGCACCTTTACGCCCTCGAGGGGACGCTTTACTTCACTCATATCGTTCCTCCATGTATGTTAATAAATGGTGTGTTGCTTACATTTTCAGCAGGTCGCGGAAGGTCTCGAGGTTGGTTCGCACCTGCTCAAACCGCACCATCTGACGGTCCACCTCCACCAGCGTCAGGGGCAGGTCGGCGGCCTCGCAGGCCTTCTTGATCATCACATAGTCGAACTCCTCCGGGTCGCAGAACTTGGTCAGCACCACCAGAACACCCTTGGCGCTTCTCGCCTTGGCGGTGTCCACGATCCACTTCACCCGGTTCTTCTCCTGATCGTACAGCACAGAGCAGTTGCCCATGGCGGCGAACTTCTCGGCCAGCGCGTTCAGGGCGTCATCGCGCTCCGGTGCGTCGGTGCGGTACTGGCGGGACTGGGCGGCTACGTCGTCGGCCACGATGTGCAGGCCCATCTCGTCCAGGATGGCGTTCAGCGCCGGGGCATCCGCCAGGATGCCGGAGATGACGATGGGCAGCTTCTCCGCGGCGGGAGTCTTAGCTTCCAGCTTCTCAATGAGCGCCTCCACCAGCTCCGTGTGCTCCTCCTTGGTCATGAAGAAAGCGCTCTTGAAGATGTCGCTGCGCTGGGCGGCGGTGATCTCCGGGTGAACAGCCAGCAGCTCGTCGATCTTCCGCATGGCGGCGTTGTGGCGGTTGTAGACCTTGATGGAGGCGAGCAGCTTCTCCTCGGAGAAGGCGCCGCCCAGCTTCTCCAGGTCGCGGATGACCCGCTCATACCCGGCCTTGGTATAGGCCACGCCGTAGGCGGGCTTGCGGTTCTGGGGATAGGTCATGGGGATGAAGGGGATGGACGGCACGGCGTACTTCCAGTTCTCGCCCACGGTCTTGAGGGTATCGCACAGGGAGGGGATGACGATAGCGGACGCGCCCTCGTAGGCACCGTTGATGCCCAGCTCCAGCAGGGACTGGACAATGGCGCACAGGAAGGCGGGACAGTATTCCTTGGCGCGGTTCAGCGCTACATCGCCGCCCCAGGCTCCCATAGGCACGAAGCCCATAGCGTGGATAAGCTCCTCGGGAGTGTAAACAGGAGCGCACAGCACGATCTTTTTGCCCTGGGCCAGATAGCCGTCCATCTGCGCGCGGGGAGAGGCTGCCACCTCATGCAGCTTGTTGAGGATGTCGTTCATGCCTTACACTCCTTTCGCAGCCTTGTTGGCTTCCATGATCTCCGTCAGACCCTGCACACGGGTGTCGTACTGGGCCTCGGAGAAATTGCGGGGGTCGGCCTGATCGCCGTCGAAGCTGACCACGGGGATATCGCAGGCCTTGCCGATCTGGCGGCTCATCTCGTACATGAAGCCGCTCCACAGCTTGCAGGAGCGGTTGGTATGCACCAGCATACCCTCCACGTGATTGTCCTTGCAGAGCTTGATGCGCTTGTCGCGGCTCATCTCCAAATTGATGGCGTTGGGCACCTTGCAGTAGGCGCGGATCATCTCGTCGAAGGTGTTGTAGTCGAAGCCGAAGGCGTCGGCGTAGATGGTGGTGACCATGTTGATGCCCCGGGACTTCAGACCGGTGCTGGTGGCACGCAGGTAGGGCCAGCAGGCGATGCCCTCAAACATGATGCGGTACTTCTCCTCGCCGCGGAAGGTGGAGGTACCGTTCTTGTGGTTGTCCTCGTACTCCTTCAGCAGCGTCTCCATGGCGTCGGCGGCGGTGGACTTGCCCCGGGCCGTGACCATGACGGCCATGTGGTTCAGCAGGTCAAAGCCATTGAAGGGGGACGGCACATACCTGGCGCAGCCGGTGGCCGCCAGCCATGCGCGGCTGGAGCGGCAGGAGAAGCCGGTGACCTCCTTGAATTTCTCGTCGGACCACTTTTTGCCGGTGATCTCCTCCAGCTGCTTCACGGCGTCCCAGAACTGGCCGGTGACGTAGGCCACCTCCACGTCGGACACCTCATAGTCGGGATTGAAGGGGATATCCAGCAGGATCATGGGGATGTTCAGCTCACGGGCCAGGTTCTCATACCACTTGATCATGCAGGAGCAGATGTTGCTGCAGCACAGCAGCACATCAGGCATGGCCACGTCCTGCTCGGGACAGGACTTCAGCTTGGCGTAGGCCAGCGACACACGGGCATAGGCGCAGATGTCGTTGGAGTAGCCCTCGGACTCCGCCACCTCGCACATTCTCGTGCCCGCGCCGCGGGCGGCGATGCCGGCGGCCTGATTTTCGGGATACACGGTGGCGATGCCCATGGTCTCCGGGATCTCCACGGGGAAGTTGCTGGAGACCCAAGCCACCTTCTCGCCGCGCTTCTTGGCCTCGATGGCATCCACATAGGCGTCCGCCGCGATCTTGCCCAGCTTATACTTGGCGGAATTGGGATCCACCGGCTTAGGCACCTTCTTCACTTCTTCTGCCATTTCAGTTCCTCCTCACAGCTTTTATCGAAACATATTTCTGTTTATTCATGTCATCTGCTTATATGCCCACAGGGCCGCGCCGATGGCGCCGAAATACTGGGCCAGCGGGTCCACACTGACGGGGACGTTCAGCTCGTCGCTGAGCGCCTGCCGCACCGCGTCGTTCCGGGCCACACCGCCGGAGAGACAGACCTGCTCCGTGACGCCCGCCCGCCGGGCCAGGGCCGCCACGCGGCTGGCCACGCTGCGGCAGATGCCTGCCACCAGGTCGGGGCGCCTGACGCCGTTAGCCAGCTGACTGATGACTTCGCTCTCGGCAAACACGGTGCAGGTGCTGGAGATAGCGGCGGGGGCCGCGGCCTTGGCGGCCTCGGCATCCAGGTCGTCCACATCCAGGCGGAGGATAGAGGCCATCACATCCAGAAACCGCCCCGTACCGGCGGCGCACTTATCGTTCATGACGAAGTTCACCATCTTGCCGGAGGGCGACAGGGCGATGACCTTGGCATCCTGGCCGCCGATGTCGATGACGGTACGCAGGTCCGGGAACACAAAGCGTCCGCCCAGGGCGTGGGCCGTCAGCTCACTGATCTCGCCGTCGGCGCCCTGGTAGTTCTTGCGGCCGTAGCCGGTGACAAAGGCGCAGGCCATATCGGCCCGGGTCAGGCCGCTGGTCTGCCACAGCTGCGCCAGCGCCTCCTCCGGCCCGCCGGTGCCCAGGCCGCCGGTTTGGAGGCTGTGGGCCACCAGCTCTTTTCCGTCTTTAAGAACGGCGCACTTGGAAGTGGTGCTGCCGATGTCGATACCTAAGGTGTACATGGGGTCCTCCCTATTCTGTGCGATCGGGCAGAAATACCCTCTCCCGCGGTGCGGAGATACTGCGCGCCGCACTGGTCTTACCAGTTTATTTATATTATACGGGTTTGTGAAATTTGCGTCAATTATGCGAATTGCCAAAGAAATAACAATTATTTGTGCATTGTACCGAGCCGCACTTTAAATGATTAAATCTTTCCGGATTTTTCCGGGACAATGTTGCGTTTTCTTTGGAAACTCGTCATGGCAGTATGGGAAAGCCGCATGGCGCGCTCGCGCCATGCGGCTTTCTGCGGTTCACGGCTCCAGGTCGTGTTTGTCCAGCTTCATGTTCCGGTAGGCCTTGGGCAGGCCGGGGGCGATGAGGGGAAAGGTGTTCTCCGTGTCGGACGTGGGCTGAATGTTATAGGTGCCGTACATATTCACCAGGTCGAAGCTGCTGCGCGGTACGCCGGGAAAGTGGTGGACGTCCGGTGTAGCGTCATAGGGAAAGCCCTCCCGGCTGCGCTTGCGTTTGGGCATAAAAATCACCTCCGGCCTTAGTATGGCCGGAGGCGGTTGGTTTATGAGCTTCAGCGGTAGACCTCCGCGTCGAAGTCGCGGACGATCTCGTCCCGCTTCTCGTCGCGGACGCAGACCAGATTTGTCTCGTCAAAGGCCAGGCGCATGGCAAAATCCTTGGCCTCGTAAATATCGTTTGTCTCGAAGAAGTCGCGATAGGCCTCCTCCGGCTCATGGCTCTTGCGCCAGATAACGTGAAAACGCATAGAAATTCCTCCTGCAAAATGGGGGTAATTTTTAGTATACCCCCGCCGGAAACAAAAAGCAACGGTGGGTTTTGCCAAAAAACACAGTCAAAGTTCGTCACATTTTCCCCCGGGAAAGTTGTGATTTCTTCTTTCCCTCCCCCACAAGATATTGTATAATAGCAGACGATATTTTGGAGAGACAGAGGTGGATCAGGGTGAAGATCGGATTTGACAACGAAAAGTACCTGCAATTACAGGCGGAGCACATCACGGCGCGGCGCGCCCAGTTCGGCGGCAAGCTGTATCTGGAGTTCGGCGGCAAGCTGTTTGACGACTATCACGCCTCCCGTGTGCTGCCGGGGTTCCAGCCGGACAGCAAGATACGGATGCTGCAGACGCTGAAGGACGACGTGGAGATCGTGGTGGCCATCTGCGCCGGGGACATCGAGAAGAACAAGATGCGCGGCGACCTGGGCATCAGCTACGACGTGGACGTGCTGCGGCTGATCGACGTATTCCGGGGGCTGGGCTTCTATGTGGGCAGCGTGGTCATCACCCAGTACGCCGGCCAGCCGGCGGCGGATGCCTTTATCAAGCGGCTGAGCGCCCTTGGCGTGAAGAGCTATAAGCACTATCCCATCGCCGGGTATCCCTCGGACGTGGCGCACATCGTGTCCGACGAGGGCCTGGGCAAGAACGAATACATTGAGACGACCCGGCCGCTGATCGTGGTAACGGCCCCCGGCCCCGGCAGCGGCAAGATGGCCACCTGCCTGAGCCAGCTGTACCACGACAACCGGCGGGGTATCCGGGCGGGCTACGCCAAGTACGAGACGTTCCCCATCTGGAACCTGCCACTGAAGCACCCGGTGAACCTGGCCTATGAGGCGGCCACGGCGGACCTGAACGACGTGAATATGATCGACCCGTTCCACCTGGAGGCCTATGGCAAGACCACGGTGAATTACAACCGGGACGTGGAGATCTTCCCGGTGCTGGCGGCCATGTTCCGGATGATCCAGGGCGAGTGCCCCTACAAGTCCCCCACGGACATGGGCGTGAACATGGCGGGCTTCGCCATCGTGGATGACGCGGTGTGCCAGGAGGCCAGCCGGATGGAGATCCTGCGCCGGTACTACACCGGGTGCGTGGAACGGGCCAAGGGGCAGGCGGACGAGTGCGTGGTGCGGAAGCTGGAGCTGGTGATGCAGCAGGCCGGCGTGACGCCGGACATCTGCCCGGCGGTGGCGGCTTCGCTGGAAAAGGCGGAGGCCACCGGCAAACCGGCGGGCGCCATGGTGCTGCCGGACGGCAGCGTGGTGACCGGGCGGACCTCTCCCCTGCTGGGCGCGTCGGCGGCGCTGCTGCTGAACGCGCTGAAGAAGATGGCGGGCATTGACCACAAGCTGGACCTGATCCCCTCGTCGGTGATCGAACCTATCAGCGCCATGAAAACCGGCTGCCTGGGCCACCGAAATCCCCGGCTGCACTCGGACGAGGTGCTGATCGCGCTGGCGATCTCCGGCCTGACGAACCCCCTGGCGGCCATGGTGCAGGCGCAGCTGAAGAACCTGCGGGGCTGCGAGGCCCATTTCTCGGTCATCATCTCCGAGGAGGACGCCAAGCTGTATAAGCGGCTGGGCATCAACGTCAGCTGCGAGGCGAAATATGAGGTCAAGAGCCTGTATCACAAGTAAATAAGCGTCTGTGCCCGCGCCGTGCGCGGGCACAGCTTTCTGAAAGGAGCACATATGCAGAGCATCGCACAGATATTGGCATCGGAGCTGGGCCAGCCGGTCCAGTACGTGGAAAACGTTATCGCCCTGCTGGACGAGGGCAGCACCATTCCGTTCATCGCCCGCTACCGGAAGGAACAGCACGGCTCCATGGACGACACCACCCTGCGGAAGCTGGAGGACCGGCTGCAATACCTGCGGAACCTGGACAAGCGGCGGGAGGAGGTCAAGGCCTCCATCGCCGCGCAGGAAAAGCTGACGGACGAGCTGGCAAAGGCCATCGACGAGGCCGCGACGCTTGCCGAGGTCGAGGACCTCTACCGCCCCTACAAGCCCAAGCGCCGCAC
>ENA-ORRE01000725-ORRE01000725.1-human-gut-metagenome-genome-assembly--contig:-NODE-725-length-24922-cov-4.161620_pt1 | contig 24922 bp, 20 predicted proteins | sample MGYA00242171_ERZ509126 | MGnify/ENA primary metagenome ERZ509126 (study PRJEB26280, sample SAMEA2338648) | human gut metagenome | biome: human gut; feature: human-associated habitat; material: faeces... | reverse complement strand
CTGCCGCTTCAGGGGACGGAAGCCGTACAACTCCCCGTTGCACACCACCATATCGCCGTCCAGCTCAAAGGGCTGCATGCCGGCCTCGGTCAGGCCCATGATGGCCAGCCGGTGGAAACACAGCCAGCCAGAGCCGGTGTCCATGATCTTGGACATATCGGGTCCCCGGGAGAGTGTTCGGTCGAAATACTCCCAAATCTCATGCTTGTCCAGTTTCTTCGTGGAAAATCCCATAATTGCGCACATAAAAAAGCACCTCCGGAAAAAATAAAAGCAGCGAACGATCCTAAAATTTTAGGACGAATCGCTGCCGCATCCGTGGTGCCACCTAACTTGCTGATCGAAAATCAGCCCCTTTGCGGGGTTCCAACAAACCCCTGTGCTTTAACGCCGCACGCCGCGTCTCTCCTACTGGGCTGCCGCCGTTCAGATCGCTGCTCCTGAGTGTTATTCCCGCCGCCCCGTTGTACCGGGCTTCCACTGTCCCCGGCTCGCTGTGACCGTTTGGCCACGGTACTTGTCTCGATCCACGCATTTTCAATATGGCCGGAGCGTTGGCCCGCTCCGAAATTGATGGACTGATTATAGCCCCGCGCAGTTCATCCGTCAAGATTTCAGATGTCAAATTTTCCGCGCTTTTCCTACCAATTTTATGTGTATTTACAACAAGGACAGTTGTTTCTCTTGACACCCCTCTTTAAATGTGTCATGCTGAAAAAAATGACACAGGAGGGATCAATATGCAGAGGATCAGCTGGATCGGCGTAGGCATCATGGGGAAAGCCATGGTGCGGAACCTGATGAAAGCGGGCTACGAGGTCCACATTTATGCCCGTCACCCGGAAAAAGTGGCAGACGTGGTATCCGAGGGTGCCGTACCCCACGGCAGCATTGCGGAGTGCGTAAAGGCCAGCGAGGTGGTCATCACCATGGTGGGCTTCCCCAAGGATGTGGAGGAGGTCTACTTTGCCCCCGGCAATATTCTGGACAGCGCCGCCAAGGGTATGACGCTCATCGACATGACCACCACCAGCCCCACCCTGGCCCAGCGGATCTACCAAGAGGGCGCCGCCCGGAGACTGCGAGTGCTGGACGCCCCCGTCACCGGCGGTGACAGCGGGGCCCGTGCTGGAACGCTTTCCATTCTGGTAGGCGGCGATCAGGCAGATTTCGACGCTTGCCTCCCCATTTTCCAGGCAATGGGCACTAACATCACCTATTTCGGTCCCGCAGGCTGCGGCCAACACGCCAAAATGGCCAATCAGATCATGATCGCCGGAGCGCTCTCCGGCGTGTGTGAAGCCCTGGCCTATGCCAAGGCGGAGGGGTTAGACGGGAATACTTTGCTGGGCGCCGTATCCACCGGAGCCGCTGGCAGCAAGCAGCTGGACTTTCAGGGCAAGAAGATCCTGACAGGTGACTTTGCCCCCGGCTTCTTCATGAAGCACTTTGTGAAAGATATGCGTCTTGCGGAAGAGGAAGCAGAAAACGCCGGGCTGGATCTGAATGTTTTGCAGCAGGCGCTTTCCAACTGTCAATCCTTGATCGACCGAGGCTGCGGTGATCTGGGCACTCAGGCTCTGATCAAATTCTACGAAAAATAACAGATGAACGCAGGAGGCACAGCGTCAATGCTGTGCCTCCTGTTCATTCCGTCTGTCAATCTGTCTCCTTGGGAACCGGTTGAATTTCCAAATAGTAATGGGGCTGGTTCAAGTCCAGCGTCACCTCCGTAACGCCGTTTTCCGGATCAAAGCCGAAGTTCTGACCTGTGATTTGGACGTTTTCTGCATGGGTAACGGAGGCCGTCTGAGCCGTGAAGGTCAGCGTGGAATCCAGCGTGGTCATCAGATCATATCCCTGCAAGTTCCGGCGGTCCGAACCGGAGCAGGCAAAGTCGAAGCTGGGGGCCTTCCAATACTGCGCCGTCACCTCCGCCGTACCGCCAGTCGGAACGGTAACCTCCGTTTTCAGATACAGTACCCGATCCACAGACAGCACCTCGTCCATCAGCTCATCCAGCCGTCCGCTGTCATAACGGTCCACCGGTTTATCCGACAACAGGCCGTATTGCTCCAACGCCCGCTCCGCCAGCAAGCAATAAGTTTCCGGGTTCAAAATCTCCGCCGCCTCGCTGAGCCAGCCGTAATAGTCAGGATTTTCTTCCATTGTGTCAAGGATCTCCCAGCACAGGGTCAGCAGCACCTCATGAAGCGTAGTCGCACTCCGGGTAACGGTGCAGAAAACACCGTCGATCTCCTCGCCGGGATCGCAGCCGCCGTCCCGATAGCCTTGTAATGTGTAGCCCGTCAGGTCCGTCCCGATCACGATCAGCTTCTTGTCGGTTTTACTCCGCCGCTGCCCGTCAGGTACAAAATAGCTGTAAGTGACCTCTCCGGTGCGTTCATCCCAGCCGTACCCCTCAAAGCCGTAGGACAGCACCGTGGTGCGGGCTTCATCCGCTGTAAACGTCACCGCCTGAGTAGCCGCCTGATACTGTTCCGTAGGCGCTTCAAAATCCGTAAAGGTGTAGACTGTGACCGGAATATCCGCCGGTGTATGCGTCCCGGCGGCTGCTTCCCGGTAACCGCCGCCGTCCAGAAGCGTCTGATAATCCGTCCATTGGCTGGGATACCGCAGATTCAGGGTAGAAGTGTCACCGCCGCCGGCGCCGCCAAAGCCGCCCGCATAATCGCCGATGACCAACTCCTTCTCCGCTTTCTCTCCGTTCACCGTCACGCTGGGATCTATGGAAAGCAGATCCTTGATCCCGCCCACAATGGGATACAGCAGGGTCAGCGTCACATCCGTATCGGTTGGATTGCCGAGGATATAACCGTCCGTTATCGCTGCGCCCCACTGAGAATCGTACCCCTCCGGGTCTGTCCGGGGGGTAAAATCCCAATCCGTGTGGCGTTCCGCCGTCACGCCGGGATTTTCGTCTGCCGTGGTCAGGGGCAGCACCGGCCCGGCGTAGGACATGAACGCCACAGCGTCCGCAGCGCTGTCCGCATTATTGATCCCGCTGCCGCCTGCGCTGGCTCCATGACCGCGAAAGCCGCCGGTAACCAGATAGGCGGCTCCCGCCCCGCAGAGCACCATCAAGCAGGCCGCCGCAGCCGCATACCGCCGCCAGACGGGTCGCTTTTTCGCAGGGGTCTCAGCGGCCGCCTCGATCAGACCCTCATCCACCAAACCGATGGCCCGGAACAATCGCTCGGCTTTCATACCACGATCCCCTCCTTTTCCAAAAATGCCCGCAGGGCCTTTCTCGTGCGGAACAGGGCAGATTTTACCCGGCTCTCGCCGCAATCCAGACGCTTTGCGATGGCGGCGATATCCTCGCCGTACCAATAGCGCCGCAGGAAGATATACCGGTTATCCGCCGTCTGTCCCTGCAGAAACGCGCTGACACATTCCGCCAAAACCCGCTCCTCCGCCGCCTGCTCCGGTCCCCGATGGTCGGGGATGCACTCGTCCAGTTCCCCCAGCAGCGTCTCCATGCCCGCGCCCCGGCTTTGGGTCCGCCCCGCCTTCCAGCGGTCCAGTGACAGGTTCCGGGTGATCCGTCCCAGCCATGCCCGCAGTGCACTTGGTCGCTCCGGCGGTATGGCGTTCCAGGCCCGGAAATAAGTATCGTTAACGCACTCTTCCGCATCGTGATGGCTGCGGAGGATATTCCAGGACAGAGCATGGAGAAAGCTGCCGTACTTCCCGGCGTTAGCCGTAATGGCTCCCTGATCCCGGTCCCAGTAGAGGTCAATGATCTGCGTATCGTCCATAGCCGCGCCTCCTTTTGTCTCTCTGCCCATATAGACGAGAAATCCGTGCGTTCCGTCGCGTAAAAAGCAAAAAATTCTCCGGGGAATCTTCCCCGGAGAATATGGTATCAGATTTTCATACCGGCATCAACCGTTCAGCGGCCCGCCGCGTTCTGATAAGGGTCCAGGAAGGGGGTCGGTGCCTTCCGATAGGTAGCCAGACTGACTCCAACCAATGCAGCAGCGCAGGCAATGGCGCCGGGGACCGTAGGCCCGAGGCCGAAGGGCACCCCCGCCAGTTTCCAGCCTACACAGACCGTGAAACCCGCCACCATACCGGCGATGATGCCGGCCTTGGTGGCCTTTTTCCAATACAGCGCCGCAAATGCCGGCAGTCCCGCCGCCGCCGCGTAAAAGCTCCACGCGAACATCAGGATGCTGTAAGCGTTTTTGATGTACAGGGCGATCACCAGCGCTCCCAAGGGTAGGATCACCGCGAACACGCGGGTCAACCGCAGTTCCTTTTTCTCAGAAATATTGGGATTGAACACCTTATAAATATCGTGGACGCAGGTCTGCACGGAGACGATCAGGTAGCTGTCCGCCGTAGACATGATGACGGATAGAATCCCCGCCAGTGCCAGACCCGTCAGGCCCACCGGCAGGATCTCAATGGCCAGAGCCGGGACCACCGCGTCCGTAGAGCCGTACTGGGCCAGTTTTTCCGCCGACACCAGCTGATGTGCCACCACGCCCATGAACCACACCAGTGGAATGGTAAGGCCGTAGGCCAGCGTCCCCAGAAACAGCCCCTCCTTGGCCGCTTTCTGGCTCTTGGCAGCGAAGGCCCGCTGCCACATTTCCGCTCCCGCCAGGGTAAAGACGAAATAGGTAATGATATCGCCCACGATGCCGCCATCCAGATAGGGCTTTGCCAATTCCGGAGCAAGTCCCTCCAAAAAGACGGACAAGCCACCCAGCTTAACCAGAGATGCCGAGGGGATCAGAATGTAGACAAACAGGATCAGCATGACAAACTGGAATACATCCGTATAGATCACGCCGAACAGGCCGGAGGTGGCCGTATAGACTATAAACACGACACAGGCGATGAGTGCGCCCATCTCGTAGGAAATTCCGATCTCATTGCCCAGCATATTGATGATAGTGGCGGTGGCCGTCACCTGCGAGGCCACAGTGCCCATCATGGTAAAGGCGATCAGGCCGCCTAAAATCACCTTGGTGGTCTTGCCGAAGCGCTGCTCAAAAAGGTCCGGGATTGAGGTCACATGGAACGTAGTGCCCACTGCGGAGATCCGCCCGGCAAAGCCGGAGAAAATAAACATACCCAGAAGATAGGGCAGTGCCGTCATAATGGCCTTGAAGCCGCTGGAATAGGCCACGCCCGCCCGGCCCATAAGGCCGCTGCCGCCAATGATGGTGGCGCACACGGTAGCCATCAGCACCAGTGGACCGAAGGACCGGCCGCCCAGATAGTAGTCATCCATGCTCTGAACTTTCTTGACCACCACCACGCCGATCAAAACCATGGAAATCAGGTAGGCTGCGATGATGATGAGGTCGATCACATGAAGTTGATTGTGAACCATAGGCTGCTCCTTTCCGATCAGGGACCCATACCGGATCCGGTTTTCTGCTCCGTGTTCAGGAAGCGTTCCACCGCCTCCTTCGCTTTCTTTTCGCCCACAAAAATAACGGTATCCCCGGCATACAGCTCCGCGTAGGGGCCGGGGGAAAGAATATCCGTGGTGCCCCGACGGATGGCAGCCACCGTAGCGCCGGTCGCCTGCCAGAATCGCAGGTCACCCAAATTTTTTCCGATGCCGTACCAGCCCTCCGGCACCCGGCAGCTAAACGTAGGCAGCGTCTCCGCCGGTTGAACAGGATAAAGGGTATCCTCCAGAATACTCTGGCACAGTTCCCCCATGCGGCGGTTCAGCGCCTCCTTTTCCTCGATCAGTTCCCGCAGTTTCCGGCGTTTGCTCATCAGATCTGCCCTGTTCTCAAAGTTTTGCAGATAGCGCTTGGCGTTGTCCGCAGAGAGCACATATACGCCGCTCTGCTCCTTCACCGCCACCACCCGCATATCACTGAGAAGCTGGATGGCCCGCCGGACAGTCTCCGGCGACACCTCGTATTCCGACGAGAGCTTGGACCTACCAGAGATTTTTTCCCCTTCCCGCAGTTCTCCCGCCGCGATCCGCTCAGCCACAGAGATTGCAATCCGCATATACTGGGTCAATCCGTCATTGTCCATAAAGCTCACCCCTTTATTCATACGCCTATTATACAAACTGACAACCTTGATTGCAAGAAAAGTTTTTAGTTTTTACAAAATTTTTACATCACTTTACGCAACACGAATCCATTTCAATTCCCGTTTTACACGGTTCTTATAAAACGTGCCCAGCCCCATAGGCTGTCTTGCCGGTCATACGCCCGTCATTGCAAAAAGCAGAGGTATGCGTCAAATCAACGCATACCTCTAAAATTAAATAGGTGTCAGCGGACGCCAATCAGGGCCTTCCGTCTTTTGATCTTAAAGCAATCATGCCTCATTTTCCACGGTTCCGGGCCCGGCGGGCCGTAGAGGAACCGATTCCCAGCTCGATCCGGTATTTTGCCACGGTGCGGCGGGCCAGAAAAATTCCCTCCTCCGCCAGCAGGTCGCAAAGTGCCTGATCGCTGAGAGGATGGCTGGAATCCTCATCCTTGAAGCGAAGCAGCATCCGCTGCTTCACCGCCTGACGGGACAGTCCTTGTTGTCCCACCGCCCGACTGAAAAAGTATCGCAGCGGATAGATTCCCTGACGGCATTGCAGGTATTTATCCCGCACGGCCCGGGAAACGGTGGAGGGGTGCAGATCCAGTGTCTCCGCCAGGGAGGACAGCTTCATAGGTGACAGTTCCACAGTCTGTCCGGAAAAGAAGGATCTCTGCGCATCCAGGATGGCCTGCGCGCAGCGGCGCAGGGTGCTGCCCCGGCGTTCCAGGCTGTCCAGCAGCCATTTGGTCTGCCGCAGCTTCTCCTTTAAATAAGTGCGGGCCTCCGGATCGTCACTCTCCTTGGCCATACTGCTGTAATAAGGATTCACAGTGACCTTTGGAAGATAGTATTCGTTCAGCAGCACCTGCAATTCCCCTTCCAGCTCCACAATGAACACATCCGGCCGGACGTAGAGGGTTGGTTCTGCCGGCTGAAACGCCTGACCGGGGTGAGGATCCAAGGCGGCGATGGCCTTCTCCGCCGCCTGAATTTCAGAGATGCTGGCTCCAAGTGCCTTGGTGATGGGTCCATAGTGGCTGCGGCTCAGTTCCGTGAGGAACCGTGCGGCAATGTCCATGGCGTAGGGGACGTTGTCCTTCCGGCGGCTCAGCTGAAGCACCAGACACTCCGACAGGTCCCGGGCGCCCACACCGGCAGGCTCCAAGGACTGAATCGTATCCAGTGCCTGATCTACCATCGTCTGGGGGATCTTCATTTCTGTCAGGCCGTCCAGATCCTCCTGCGTCAGATATCCGTCCTCGTCCACCAGCTCCGCCATATATTTACACAGGGCCAGCATGGGCTTCGGCAGTCGTTTCCGTTCCAACTGATCGCAGAGAAACGCAGACAGGCTGTCCAGTTCCTTATCAGTCGCCCCCGGCTCCGGTGGGGCATCCTCCTCATGGGCAAAGGAGGTCCCAAAGGTCCCCGCGTCCAGCCAACTGGCTTTCTGCTGCAGCTCCGCATAGGCAGAGCGAAGCTCCGAGGCCTCCGAAAGTTCCAAGGTGGGATTCTCCTCGGAGAGATTCCCCAGATAGTCCAGCAACTCCTGAGAATTCATCTGCAAGACTTCCATGGATTGCAGTAGCTGCGGCGTCAGCTCCTGCCGCAGTTCTGTTTTTAAAGAAATGAGATTCATAACAGCTTCATTCCTTCCGGTCCTTCACATATTTGGCGATTTTCCGGACAGCGGTGGCCTGAGAGATGCCCAGTTCCTTCGCCACAGCCACCGTGGTGCCGCAGCGGCGGTAGGAATCCCGGATGATCTGTCCCTCGAAGGCATCCATCCGCTCCGCCAGAGTCCCCTCCTGAGAGGGGAGGTCCGGTGCGCTGCCGCCGCTGTTGTATTCCAGCGGCAGGGCCGTAATGTCCAAAATCGGATTCTGGGCGGTGATGACCAGCCGTTCCATCAGGTTTTCCAGCTGACGCACATTGCCGGGCCAGGGATATTGCTCCAGAAAGGCCACAAACCGGGGACTTAACGCCAGCTGCTTGCCGTATTCCTTGCAGAACCGCTCCAAAAACTGATGCGCCATAGGCAGGATATCCTCAGGGCGCTGCCGCAGAGGGGGAATGTGGACCCGGATGACGTTCAGCCGGTAGAAAAGGTCCGAACGGAACAGCCCCCGCTGCACCTCCTCCTCCAGATTGCGGTTAGTGGCCACCAACAGACGGAAATCCAACTCAATGCGCTTGGTGCCGGACACCCGCTCGATGGTCTTTTCCTGAATGAGCTGCAGCAGCTTAGATTGAATATGAGGCGGCAGCTCTCCGATCTCATCCAGAAACAGGGTGCCGTGGTTGGCCAGTTCGATCTTACCAATCTTACCGGCAGAGGCCGCGCCGGTAAAGGCTCCCTTTTCATAGCCGAACAGCTCGGATTCAATGAGGTTTTCATGGAGCACCGCGCAGTTGACCTCGATAAAGGGGCCGTTGGCCCGGTTGCTGATGGCGTGGATGGCCTTGGCCACTGCGCTTTTGCCCACGCCGGTCTCCCCGGTGATGAGAATATTGGCCTTCGTGTTGGCGGTATTCAGGATCAGTGTCCATAACCGCTGCATGGCAGGGCTCTTCACCACCAGATCCGTGGCGGTGGCCCGGAGCCGCAGTTCCGCGATCTCCTGCGTATACTGCTGCAGGGAGTCCTGTAAATGCCGGTAGTTCTGCTGAATGGTGTTGATTTGCTCCATGGACACCGTGTTGAAGCACACGGCATATTTCAGCACACCGTTTTGGTCAAACAGCGGAATTCCCACCGTCATGACATTTTTATGGGTGTGGTTGATGGTCTGGGTGGCGGTGATCTTTTTCTTCTGCCGGATGACCTCCGCCGTGATGCAGGGGGAAAAGGTCCCGTTCGCTTCCAGATCAAAAGCCGACTTGCCCACGATGGAATCGTGGGTAAACCCAAAGTTCCGCTCATAGTTCTCACTGACCCGGAGAATGATGCCGTCCGCGTCAGAGAGCATCATATCGTCTGCCAGGACCAGATTGTTTTTGGGGCTGAGGATGTCGAAAAGTCCCTCCAGATTGATATTTTCCTCAAAGAAATGAGGAAGGTCGGGTGTATGCGCCATGAGAGTACCTCCCGCGTGTGATCTATTCATTTTTGATTATAGCATATTCAAAAGCGAATAGAAAGGGCCAGTGCCAAGTTTCTTCTGTATCTTTTGTAAAAAAATAACCGCCGGCTTTCGTAGTTCTTGCCGAAAGGATATCCTGCGCAGGGAAAAATATGTGCGCATCCAGTCTATTCATTTTTGAATAGTGCCCGAATGAGGTCGCTGAAAAGAGGAAAATTCCGCCGAAATCCCCCGGTTTTTTTGTCAAACCCGCACAGTTGAATGCTCCATTTTTGTGAAAAACATCTTGCCAATCTTGGCACATAAATTGCTATATTCTTTGCTGTACAACCATGGATAGGCTGACGGGTGCAGCTGGACCCACATCTCCGTCAGCACAGACGCTTACATATTATTTTTTAGGAGGAATCTACTTATGTATCAGACCCTTCGTTATGAAAAGCAGGAAAACATCGGCATTCTCACCATCAACCGTCCCGAGGCGCTGAACGCACTGAACTCCACCGTCATCGGCGACCTGGAGCAGGCCATCACCGAGGTGGAGAAGGACGCCGAGCTGGGCGCTCTCATCATCACCGGCGAGGGCCGTTCCTTTGTGGCCGGTGCCGACATCGGCGAGCAGCTCCCCCTGGATGTGGCCGGCGGCCGCAAGTGGGGCCAGCGGGGCAGCGCCCTGATGCGCCGCATTGAGAAGCTGGAGATCCCCACCATCGCTGCTGTCAACGGCTTCGCTCTGGGCGGCGGCTGCGAGCTGGCCATGAGCTGCGACATCATCCTGGCTGCCGGCCCCAACGCTGAGGGCAAGGGCGGCGCCAAGTTCGGCCAGCCCGAGGTTGGCCTGGGCATCACCCCCGGCTTCTCCGGCACCCAGCGCCTGCCCCGCCGCGTGGGCATCGCCAAGGCCAAGGAGCTGATCTTCTCCGGCAAGGTCATCGGCGCCGCTGAGGCTGAGAAGATCGGCCTGGTCAACGCCGTGTATGCTCCCGAGGAGCTGATCCCCGGTGCCATCGCCATGGCCAAGTCCTTCACCGCCAACGCTCCCATCGCCGTGAAGTATTCCAAGGCCTGTATCGACCGCGGCATGCAGATGGACATTGACGACGGCATCGCTCTGGAGAACGAGCTGTTCGCCATGTGCTTCGCCACCGCCGACCAGAAGGAAGGCATGAGCGCCTTCGTTGAAAAGCGCAAGGAAAAGCACTTCCAGAACAAGTAATTTTCCCGCGCGATTCCCACCGGTCTTACCGGCTGTTCAAAATTCTTAATTTAAATAGAGGATTTAGGATATGAAGAAAGTACGCGTTATCACCGCTGAGGAAGCGGCCCTGATGGTCAAGGACGGTGACACCGTCTCCACCGGCGGCTTCGTTAGCTGCGCCTGCCCCGAGGCGCTGACCAAGGCTCTGGAAAACCGTTTTGTGGAAACCGGCCATCCCCGCGACCTGACACTGTTCTTTGCAGCCGGTCAGGGCCACCGGGACGGCACCGGCGGCGACCACTTCGGCCACGAGGGTATGTGCAAGCGGGTGGTGGGCGGTCACTGGGACCGCGCCGCTAAACTGGGCGAGCTGGCTCTGGCCAACAAGCTGGAGGCCTATAACCTGCCTCAGGGCGTCATCACCCACATGTACCGCGACATCGCCGCCCACAACATCGGCACCATCACCCACGTTGGCCTGAACACCTTCGTAGACCCCCGTCACGAGGGCGGCAAGCTCAACGAGTGCACCAAGGAAGACCTGGTGAAGCTGGTGAACATTGACGGCGAGGAGCGCCTGCTCTACAAGCCCATCCCCATCAATGTGTGCCTGGTCCGCGGTTCCTACGCCGATGAATACGGCAACTGCACCGTCCACCGCGAGATCGGTCCTTTGGACGTTACCGCCCAGTGCCAGGCCACCAAGAACTCCGGCGGCATCGTCATCGTCCAGGTGGAAAAGATCGTGCAGGGCGGCACCCTGGATCCCCGCCTGGTGAAGATCCCCGGCATCTATGTGGATGCCATCGTCGTGGGCTCTCCCGAGGATAACAACCAGTGCCTGGGCATGCCCTATGACGGAGCTCTCTCCGGTGAGTTCCGCATCCCCGTGGACGATATCCCCCCCATCCCCATGGACGCCAAGAAGATCATCGCCCGCCGCGCCGCTATGGAGCTGCCTCAGGACGCCATCGTGAACCTGGGCACCGGCGCTCCGGAGAAGATCGCCAACGTCTGCGCTGAGGAGGGCATCTCCAACAAGATGACCCTGACCGTGGAAGCCGGCTCCATCGCCGGTGTGCCCTACGGCGGCACCCAGTTCGGCGGCGCAGCCAACTCCATGGCCATTCTGGACCACAACGTCCAGTTCGACTTCTATCAGGGCGGCGGCCTGGACGTGGCCTTCCTGGGCCTGGCCGAGACCGCTCCCAACGGCGACCTGAACGTCTCCAAGTTCGGCACCCGTCTGGCCGGTGCCGGCGGCTTCATCGATATCACCCAGAACGCCAAGAAGGTTGTTTACTGCGGCACCTTTACCGCCAAGGGTCTCAAGACTGAGTGCAAGGACGGCAAGCTGGTCATCACCCAGGAGGGTGCCAAGAAGAAGTTCGTCAACAAGGTAGAGCAGATCACCTTCTCCGGCGATTACGCCAACAAGGTGCACCAGCCCGTTCTGTACATCACCGAGCGCGCCGTGTTCGAGCTGCGGCCCGAGGGCGTGACGCTGGTGGAGATCGCCCCCGGCATTGACCTCCAGACCCAGATTCTGGATCAGATGGAGTTCATGCCCAAAATCGCCGATGACCTGAAGCTCATGGATGAGCGCATCTTCCGTGAGGAACTGATGGGTCTGGCTAACGACTAAACATCCCTCTAAGGGGGGAGCGATCCCCCCTTAGTCCCCAAATTAATTAGGAGGATAACAAAAAATGGCATTGATGACCCCCCAAGAATACATTGAGTCCCTGCGGAAGCTGAACACCCGCGTCTACATGTTCGGTGAGAAGATCGAGAACTGGGTGGACCACCCCATGATCCGCCCCTCCATCAACTGCGTGGCCATGACCTACGCTCTGGCTCAGGATCCTCAGTACGCTGAGCTGATGACCGTGAAGTCCAGCCTCACCGGACACACCATCAACCGCTTCACCCACCTGCATCAGTCCACCGAGGACCTGATGAACAAGGTGAAGATGCAGCGTCTGCTGGGCCAGAAGACTGCTTCCTGCTTCCAGCGCTGCGTGGGCATGGACGCCTTTAACTCCGTCTTCTCCACCACCTATGAGATCGACGAGAAGTACGGCACCCACTATCACGAGAACTTCAAGAAGTTCCTGACCTACGTTCAGGACAATGACCTCACCGTGGACGGCGCTATGACCGACCCCAAGGGTGACCGTTCCAAATCTCCCAGCCAGCAGGCTGATCCCGACATGTACGTCCATGTTGTGGAGCGCCGTCCCGACGGCATCGTGGTCTGCGGTGCCAAGTGCCACCAGACCGGCTCCATCAACTCCCACTGGCACATCTTCATGCCCACCATCTCCATGGGTGAGGCCGATAAGGATTGGGCTGTCAGCTTTGCCTGCCCCACCGACGCCGAGGGTATGTACATGATCTACGGCCGTCAGTCCTGCGACACCCGGAAGATGGAGGAGGACGCCTCTATTGACGTGGGCAACGCCAAGTTCGGCGGCCAGGAGGCTCTGGTGGTTCTGGATCACGTGTTCATCCCCAACGAGTACATCTTCCTCAACGGCGAGTATGAGTTCGCCGGTATGATCGTGGAGCGCTTCGCCGGTTATCACCGCCAGTCCTACGGCGGCTGCAAGGTGGGCGTGGGCGATACCCTGATCGGTGCCGCCGCTCTGGCCGCTGAGTACAACGGCGTGGAGAAGGCCAGCGCTGTGAAGGACAAGCTCATCGAGATGACCCACCTGAACGAAACCCTGTTCTGCTGCGGCATCGCCTGCTCCGCTCAGGGCTTCAAGACCAAGGCGGGCAACTATCAGATCGACCTGCTGCTGGCCAATGTCTGCAAGCAGAACGTGACCCGCTTCCCCTATGAGATCGTGCGTCTGGCAGAGGACATTGCCGGCGGCCTGATGGTCACCATGCCCTCTCAGGTGGACTTCCACAGCGATATGGTTGTTGGCCGGAACGGCGAGACCATCGGCCAGATCTGCAACAAGTTCTTCGCCGCCCGCGAGGGTGTTTCCACCGAGAACCGTCAGCGCATCATGCGCTTCATCGAGAACCTGTGCCTGGGCGCAGCCGCTGTCGGCTACCGCACCGAGTCCATGCACGGCGCCGGTTCTCCCCAGGCCCAGCGCATCATGATCGCCCGCCAGGGCAATATCCAGGGCAAGAAGCAGTTTGCCAAGGATATCGCCGGCATTGTGGACTGATTCTGAGGCGGGTTGATCCCCCTCGGACACGCTGCCCCTGACGCGCCCAGCGGTGGGCATGCCGTCCCGCGGGCAGCAGCGTTCTGACCGGGCAGCGCCCGGTCAGAACAAATGATAAACTGTGATATTTGTCCCTGCGACATATCAATATAGCCTTTCCAAAACTGATATAAGGAGAAAGCATTATGGATTTCAATCTGAGCCCTGAGCATCTGTTGATCCGGAAGATGATGGCTGAGTTCACTGAGAACGAAGTGAAGCCCATCGCTGCCGAGACCGACGCCAAGACCCTCTATCCCCGCGAGAACATCGAGAAGCTGTTCGACCTGGGCGTGATGGGCATGTGCATCCCCAAGGAGTACGGCGGACAGGGTGCTGACCCTCTGGCCAGCGCCATCTGCATCGAGGAGCTGTCCAAGCAGTGCGCCTCCACCGGCGATATCGTGGCTACCCACAACGGCCTGTGCTGCGACCCCATCCTGACCCACGGCACCGAGAAGCAGAAGGCCAAGTATCTGCCCATGCTGTCCACCGGTCACAAGGTCGGCGCCTTCGCTCTGACTGAGCCCAACGCCGGTTCCGACGCTTCCAAGGGCCAGACCGAGGCCAAGCTGGAGGGCGACCACTATGTGATGAACGGCTCCAAGATCTTCATCACCAACGGCTATGTGGCCGATGTGTTCGTGGTCTTTGCCATGACCGATAAGTCCAAGGGCACCAAGGGCATCTCCGCCTTCATCGTGGAGTCCTCTTTCCCCGGCTTCTCCGTCGGCAAGCACGAGGAGAAGATGGGCCTGCACGGCTCTCCCACGGCTGAGATCGTGTTCACCGACATGATCGTCCCCAAGGAGAACATGCTGGGCCGCGAGGGCAAGGGCTTCAACATCGCCATGCAGACCCTGGACGGCGGCCGTATCGGCATTGCCGCTCAGTCCCTGGGTATTGCCGAGGGCGCTCTGGAAGAGGCCAAGGCTTACACCAAGGGCCGTGTCCAGTTCGGCAAGCCCATCAGCAAGTTCCAGAACACCCAGTTCACCTTCGCTGACATGGAGCTGGGCTGCGAGGCCGGTCGTCTGCTGACCTACCAGGCCGCCATGAAGAAGGGTGCCGGTGAGCGCTACACCAAGGAGGCCGCCATGGCCAAGCTGTTCTGCTCTGAGCACGCCATGAAGACCACCACCAAGGCGCTGCAGATGTTCGGCGGCTACGGCTACACCAAGGATTATCCCATGGAGCGCATGATGCGCGACGCCAAGATCACGGAGATCTACGAGGGCACCAGCGAGGTCCAGCGTATCGTCATCTCCGCCAACATGGGCCTGTAAGGAGGAGAAGTCGAAATGAAGATTTATGTTTGTGTCAAGCAGGTACCCGATACCTCCGGCAAGGTGGCTGTCAATCCCGACGGTACTCTGAACCGTGCTTCCATGCAGACCATCACCAACCCCGATGATATGAACGCTGTTGAGGCCGCCCTGAAGCTGAAGGACGCCACCGGCTGCAAGGTCACCGTTGTCACCATGGGCCCCCCTCCCGCTGCCGGTATGCTGCGTGAGCTGATGGCCATGGGCGCTGACGAGGGCGTGCTGGTTTCCGCCCGTGAGTTCGGCGGTTCCGATACCTATGCTACTTCCCAGATCCTGGCCGCTGCCATCAACAAGATCGGCGTGGAGAAGGACGACATCGTGCTGTGCGGCCGTCAGGCTATCGACGGCGATACCGCTCAGGTCGGTCCCCAGATCGCTGAGAAGCTGCACCTGCCCCAGGTCACCTATGCCGCCGACATCAAGAAGGACGGCGACACCATCACTGTCCAGCGCATGCTGGAGGATGGCTACATGACCATCAAGGTCCAGACTCCCTGCCTGCTGACCTGCATCAAGGAGCTGAACAACCCCCGCTATATGTCCATCGGCGGCATCCTGTCTACCTACAGCAAGCCCCTGACCACTCTGGGCTATGAGGACCTGAAGGATCATCCCCTGATCGACGCTACCACCATCGGCCTGAAGGGCTCTCCCACCAACATCTTCAAGAGCTTCACGCCTCCTCAGAAGGGCGTCGGCATGATGCTGGAGGGCGACGGTAAGGAAACCTGCGAGAAGCTGGCCGGTATTCTGGCCGCTAAGCACATCATCTAAGAAAGGGGATAGAAAATCATGTCTAATTTCAATAGTGCTGATATCGCTGCTTTCAAGGATGTATGGGTGTTCTGCGAGCAGCGCGAGGGCAAGCTGATGCCCACCGATTTCGAGCTGATCTCCAAGGGCCGCGACCTGGCCAACGAGCTGGGCGTGAACCTGTGCGGTCTGCTGCTGGGCGGCGAGGGCATTGAGTCCGCCGCCAAGGAGCTGGGCGGCTACGGTGCCGACAAGGTCATTGTCTGCGAGAGCCCCCTGCTGGCCACCTACACCACCGACGGCTATGCCAAGGTCATCTGCGACGTGATCGAGGACCTGAAGCCCGAGGCTTTCCTGATCGGCGCCACCAACATCGGCCGTGACCTGGGCCCCCGCTGCGCAGCCCGTCTGCACACCGGCCTGTGCGCTGACTGCACCCACCTGGACGTGGATGTGCCCAACTACATCCAGTTCCTGCGTGAGTCCTCCACTCTGGACGTTGACTCCATGAAGTGGGATATGGAGGACCGCAACCTGAAGATGACCCGTCCTGCTTTCGGCGGTCACCTGATGGCTACCATCATCTGCCCCCGTTTCCGTCCCTGCATGGCTACCGTCCGTCCCGGCGTTATGAAGAAGAACGCCTTCGACGAGGCCAAGGCCAACGCTGTTGAGATCGTGAAGCCCAACTTCACTCTGACTGCTGAGGACATCCACACCGACGTTACCGAGGTGGTGAAGGCCGCTAAGAAGCTGGTGGACCTGATCGGCGCCGATTACATCGTGTCCGTTGGCCGCGGCATTTCCAAGGACGTTGAGGGCGGCATCAAGCTGGCTGAGGAGCTGGCTGAGGTTCTGGGCGGCGTTGTTGGCGGCTCCCGTGCCACCATCGACTCCGGCTGGCTGTCTGCCGACCATCAGGTTGGTCAGACCGGCAAGACCGTCCATCCCAAGGTGTACGTTGCTCTGGGTATCTCCGGCGCCATCCAGCACAAGGCTGGCATGCAGGATTCCGAGTGCATCATCGCCGTCAACAAGAACGACACCGCTCCCATCTTCGAGATCGCTGACTACGGCATCTGCGGCGACCTGTTCAAGGTCACTCCCATGCTGATCGAGGCTATCAAGGCTGCCAAGGCCGCGAAGTAAGAGCTTCCTAAAGCAATAAAAGAGTGCCATCCGAAGGATGGCACTCTTTTTTGCATCTTACCGCCGCAACCGGAGATTTTTATTGTTTGAAAACCGGTGCTTGTCAAAGAAGGTTCTTTTGATAATTTACAGGATTTCCGTTTCCGTCATAAAAATGGATAACGCCAGCATTTGCGGGTAAGACGATCGCAAACGGCTGATCGCTGTTAAGATCGATGATTTGAACTGTGTTGCCATCATCGATTTCCAATCGCGCCGCCTTCGGTTGATTCATAGAGATGAAGGCCCGCTCGTTATGCCCATCGACCGTGAATTCCGCGATTCCCCTTTCAACTCCGGAAAGACTTCCGCCGCCGCGAAAGAAATATCCGAAGGAAAGTCCGGGACGATTTACGTAGACAGAAAAAGTATGATCGCTCCGATCTTGGGGATAGGAGATATAGGCTGCCATCGTATCGGAAACATCTCCCTCAACGATCCAATCCTCTGGAATCTTCTGTAAATTGCGAATATCTGATTCCAGATTGGCAGCAGATGTGCCAATATCGTCATCCATATAAAGAAACCCAAGAAGCAGAACGCAAACAAGAAGAATCCGCAGGATCATTTTGGGAAAAGGCTTCTTCATAAACACCTTCTTCATAAACACCTTCCTCCTAAAATTCCAATTCTGCTGGGTGAATCACATAAAAGCGGCCTGATTGTCGCGTCAAACAACCGCCCCGGCTTACCCGTTCAAAATCCCCATGAATTCCTCGCCGGTGATGGTTTCCTTTTCATAGAGGAAGTTGGCCAGCTCATCCAGCTTCGTCCGGTTTTCCCGGAGAATATCCAGCGCCTTCTGGTGCTCCCGCTTCACCAGCGCCACCACCTGCTGGTCGATCCGGGTCTGGGTCTCGGCGGAGCAGGCCAGAGAGGCGTCGCCGCCCAGATACTGATTGGTAACGGTCTCCAGCGCCACCATGTCGAAATCGTCGCTCATGCCGTACCGGGTGATCATGGCACGTGCCAGCTTGGTGGCCTGCTCAATATCGTTAGAGGCGCCGGTGGTGACGGAACCGAAGACCACTTCCTCCGCAGCCCGTCCGCCGGTGAAGGTGGCAATCTTGTTTTCAATCTCCTCCTTGCTCATCAGAACGTGGTTGCCCTCATCCACCTGCATGGTGTAGCCCAGCGCGCCGGAGGTCCGGGGAACAATGGTGATCTTCTGCACCGGTGCGGAATTGGTCTGCTTCGCCGCCACCAGCGCGTGGCCGATCTCGTGATAAGCCACAATGCGCTTTTCGTGGTCCGTCATAATGGCGTTCTTCTTCTGATAACCGGCGATGACCACCTCAATGCTCTCCTCCAGATCCGCTTGGGTGGCGAATTTCCGCCCGTCCCGGACAGCCCGCAGAGCGGCCTCGTTCACAATGTTGGCAAGCTCTGCGCCGGATGCGCCGGAGGCCATACGGGCGACCTTGTTGAAATCAACATCCTCAGCCACCTTGATCTTCTTGGCGTGGACCTTCAGAATCTCCTCCCGGCCCTTCAGGTCCGGCAGCTCCACCGGCACCCGACGGTCGAACCGTCCGGGACGGGTCAGGGCGGGGTCCAGAGACTCCGGACGGTTGGTGGCTGCCAGAATGATGACGCCGGTGTTGCCCTCGAAGCCGTCCATCTCCGTCAGAAGCTGGTTCAGAGTCTGCTCCCGCTCGTCGTTTCCGCCGATCTGACCGTCACGTTTTTTGCCGATGGCGTCGATCTCGTCGATGAATACGATGCAAGGGGCCTTCTCCTTGGCCTGCTTGAAGAGGTCACGGACCTTGGAAGCACCCATGCCCACGAACATCTCTACGAATTCGGAGCCGGACATGGAGAAGAAGGGCACGTTGGCTTCACCGGCCACGGCCTTAGCCAGCATGGTCTTGCCGGTACCCGGAGGGCCAACCAGCAGGACGCCCTTGGGCATGGAAGCACCGATCTCCTGATACTTACTGGGGTCATGGAGATAATTGACGATCTCCGTCAGATTCTCCTTGGCCTCGTCCTCACCGGCCACGTCATCAAAGCGAATTCCCTCGGCGGACTTCACATACACCTTGGCATTGGACTTGCCCATATTGAACATCATGGAATTGCCGCCGCCCATTTTCTGCATCAGCTTCCGGGACATGAACTGCCCCAGGGCGATGAAGATCAGAATGGGGGCCACCCAGCTCAGAATATTCATGAGCAGGGAGGTCTGCTCGATCTCCTCGCCGCTGGTAGAAACACCGGCGTCCAGCAGTCGCTGGACAAGTTGGCTGTCCGTGGAGATCATAGCGGTCTTGTAGATGGTTTTTTCATCCTTGCTGGTGAACAGGATCCGGTTGTCGGCCTCCTGGATCTCCGCCCGGCCGATCTCACCCTTTTCCGTCATCGACACAAAGGTGTTGTAGTCCACCTCCTGAATCTGATACTGGGACAGCCAGGGCATGGCGATGAAGTTGAACAGCATCACCAGCAGCATGGCCACCATGTAGTAGAAGATCAGAGGCTTTTTCGGGGAATGGACCTCATTCATGGATCGTTCCTTCTTTCTCTTGGAGCGGAAACCGACAGAAATTCCGCTTCTGAATTGGTATGTATTCTATGGATAACAGTAATTTTAGCACCGTGTGGAAGGACTGTCCAGAAAACAATTTGTGAACGAAAAGCGGTTGATTTCATACTTGAGACGAGGTTGATTGAAATTTTTGCCGCTTTTTTTGGATGAGTTTCGGGAAAGGCGGTCTCGGCGGCGATCCATACCCGCGGTTGGCCGCCTTCCTGACAGGAAACAGACCGGGAGACCGCGGCTATCCGTGGGAAATGTTACCGTTTTGATGTAGATTTACGGTAGATCCTGTGGCATACTAAGAAAAATGAAAGGGGGAGACGTTGTGGATACGAAGATGGATCTGCGTCCGCCCATCCGACGCAGCTGGCTGCGCCTGCGGCTGGGAAAGGCATATTACACAGGAAAGCGCTATCTGCTGTGGTGCTCGCCCAAGTACCGTTGGGCAAAGACCCGGAAGGAAGAACGGCTCCCCTGCGTCCAGTTCTCCCATGCCACGCCGCTTATGCGCCACCTCCGGGGAGAAGAAATGGCCTGGCAGGAGAATAAGGTGACGAACCTGAGGCTGGCCGTAAAGCGGCTGGACGGGCTGATCCTGTATCCCGGCGAGACCTTCAGCTACTGGAAACGCATCGGAAAACCCACCGCCCGGAAGGGCTACAAGGAGGGCATGGTGCTGTTTCTGGGACAGATCGGCGGGGACATCGGCGGTGGGCTGTGCCAGCTGTCCAATCTGATTTTCTGGATGACCCTCCACACGCCCCTGACGGTGACGGAGCGCTACCGCCACTCCCATGACGTGTTCCCGGACGCCAACCGTACCCAGCCCTTCGGCAGCGGGGCTACCTGCGCCTATCCCCATCGGGACCTCATGATCCGCAATGACACGGACCGGCCGTATCAGCTGTGTCTGCGGGTGGGGGAGACCCATCTGGAGGGGGCGTGGCGCTCGACAGAGCCGCCGGCGCTGCAATTCCGGGTCATAGAAAAGGACGCCCGGATCGATCAGGCATCCTGGGGCGGCTATATCCGGCACAACCAGCTTTGGCGGGAGGTGTATGGCCTGTCCGGTGCACTTTTGGAGGAGCAGTACCTCTGCGCCAACGATGCCATTATGATGTACAGCCCCCTGCTGTCAGCCGCGCCTGCGGATGGCGAATGATACGAAGGAGACAGCAATGCACTATCAGAATGTCCGGGCGGCGAAATTCATCGACCGCCCCAACCGCTTTATCGCCCATGTGGAACTGGACGGCAGCGTGGAGACCGTCCATGTGAAGAATACGGGCCGGTGCCGGGAACTGCTGGTGCCGGGCTGCACGGTCTATCTGGAAAAGGGAACGAATCCCAACCGAAAAACCGCATACGATCTGATTGCGGTGGAAAAGGGTAGCAGCCTTATCAATATGGACGCGCAGGCTCCCAATAAGGTATTTGCGGAGTGGGCGGCGGCCGGAGGTTTCCTGTCGGACGTCACCGCCATCCGCCCGGAGTATGCTTACGGCGGGTCCCGGCTGGACTTTTGCATAGAGACAAAGGAGCGGCTTCATCTGGTGGAGGTGAAGGGCGTCACACTGGAGGAAAACGGAAACGCCCTGTTCCCGGACGCCCCCACGGAGCGGGGCGTCAAGCACATCCGGGAGCTGCAGCGGGCGGCGGAGACCGGCCTTGACGCAGTCCTGTTCTTTGTGGTACAAATAAGAGATATTCACAGCGTCGCACCCAATGACGCAACCCATCCCGCATTCGGAGAAGCCCTGCGGGAGGCGGCGGCCCACGGGGTCCGGGTGCTGGCCTATGACTGCGATGTGACGCCGGACAGCCTTAAAATTCGCAGAGAAGTTCCGGTGATCCTGTAGGAGGCTTAATCAATATGGGATTTCTTGAGCTGTTCCTCATCGGCGTGGGACTGTCGATGGACGCCTTCGCTGTGGCGATCTGTCAGGGCCTGTCCATGACGAAGATCAAATGGGGCCATGCCTTGACGGTGGGATTGTATTTCGGCGGCTTTCAGGCATTGATGCCCCTTCTGGGGTGGGTACTTGGCTCGCAATTTTCAGGATATATCCAGCAGTATGACCACTGGGTCGCCTTTATTTTGCTGCTGCTTATCGGCGGCAACATGATCCGGGAGGCCCTCTCCGGCGAGGAGGACGAGGCGGAGGACACTGCTACTGGTGGAAGACTGGACCATAAAAAGCTTTTTCTCATGGCCATTGCCACCAGCATCGACGCACTGGCGGTAGGCGTGCCCTTCGCCTTTCTGGAAACGCCGATCCTCTCGGCTGTCAGCCTGATCGGCGTGACAACCTTCTGCATCTCTGTGGCCGGCGTGGCGGTGGGGTGCTGGTTCGGCGCCCGGTACAAGCGGCGGGCGGAGATCACCGGCGGTGTGATCTTAGTGCTGCTTGGCTGTAAAATCCTGCTGGAGCATTTGGGACTGCTGTCATTTTGATGAAGTGTGTCGCGTCCCGGCGGTTTCCGCTCTGAAACTGTAAGGGGACACGCAATGAAGCTGATAGATAGAACGGAGGACATACTATGCCGGAACCATACAGCATTTCACTTTTAAATGATTCCTTCCCGCCGCTGATCGACGGCGTGGCCAATACTGTTGTCAACTATGCCCGGGAGCTGACAAAGCTGGGAGACCGGGCCATCGTGGTGACGCCGGAGCACCCGGACGCCGACGACAGCCGCTTTCCCTTCCCGGTGGCCCGCTATCCCAGCGTGGATACCCGGCGGCTGTTCGGCTATCTGGCGGGCTATCCCTTTTCCCCGGAGACCCTGCGGCAGCTGAAGGAGCAAAAGGTAGATCTGCCCCCCAGCCATTGCCCTGTGATGTCCACGATCCTGGCCCGGTCCATCCGGGACGTGGTGGATGCGCCGCTGGTGTTTACATACCACACGAAGTTTGATGTGGACGTAGCCAAGCTCCTCCGGGGGCGGCTGCTGCAGGAGAGCGCGCTGTATGTACTGGCCTCCAATATCTCCGCCTGCGACGAGGTGTGGGTGGTGAGCCACGGCGCGGGGGAAAACCTCCGGTCCATCGGCTATCAGGGAGACTATCATGTGATGGAAAACGGCGTGGATATGCCCCGGGGCCGGGTCAGCGAGGAGGCGATCACCGCCGCCACAACGGACTACGATCTGCCGGAGGGTGTGCCTGTGTTTCTGTTCGTGGGCCGCATGATGTGGTACAAGGGACTGCGGATCATTCTGGACGCGCTGAAGCTGCTTCAGGCCGGGGGTCAGGATTTCCGCATGGTGTTCATCGGCAGCGGCGCTGACGCGGCGGAGGTGCAGGAGTACGCAAAGCCCTTGGGCGGCAAGTGCATTTTTACCGGGGCCATCTCCCAGCGGGAGACGCTGCGGGCCTGGTACTGCCGGGCGGATCTGTTCCTGTTTCCCTCCAGCTATGACACCAACGGGCTGGTGGTGCGGGAGGCGGCGGCCTGCGACCTTGCGGCAGTGCTGATCGACGGCAGCTGCGCGGCGGAGGGCGTGACCGATGGGGTGGACGGCTTCCTCATTGATGAAAATGCCGGGTCCATGGCCGCAAAATTGCAGGAGATCTGCAAGCACCCGGAATGTATGGCTCAGGTGGGCCGTCAGGCCGGGGACCGGCTGTATCTCTCCTGGGGCGATGCGGTAAAGCGGGCCAGAGAGCGCTATGGCATTGTGATGGAGAACTACCGCATGGGCCGGTATGACGATCACCATAGGCCCATGGACGGTGTTTTGAATGCTCAGGGCAGCATGATGGACGCGCTGGCAAAGCTCCGGGATCTGGGCGATGGCCTGGCAGAGCGGTACCGTGAGGGCTGGGATGAGCACCGGGAAGGCATCCAGGCACGCCGGGATGAGTTCCGGGAGGAATTTCAGGAGCGCCTGGAAGAACACAGAGAAGGCCGGCGGGCCTTCCGCACGGAGCTGAAGCAGAAGGGCGAAGCCCTCTGGCAGAAGCTGGACCGGTATCTGTAAGAACCTATAAAATTGCTGACAAACGGGATGCGGTGTGCTATACTGTGCACGGTATCCCGTTTGCTTGGATTTTCCGGCAAATGGCAGGAAACCGCATGAAATTTCGTGTATAAGCAGTGCACTACAAAATGCACAAATGCCAGTGCATGAAGTTTTCGCGCAGCATTCCGGTTGCCCCGCAGGGGCGCGGGAAAGGCACATTTCTTATTTTGCGATGCTTTTGCATGGCAAAAAGGGAGCGAATTATGGAAAAACGAATGAAACGATGGGGTGACCGGCCGGATGCCTACTGGATCCGGGATCTGGACGGGCTTCACGCCATCATGCCCCATCTGATGAATAAGCGCACCGACGCCGAGGTCTACGTCAATATGGAATTTGACGTGACGGAGGCCCTACGCTATATCGAGGAAAAGAACCGGGGAGAGGACGAATACAAGACCACCCTGTTCCACTGTATCCTCATGGCCGTTGCCAAAACCGTATACCTGCGGTCGGATCTGAACCGCTACATCTCCGGACGGCGGTATTACCAGCGCCACGAGATCACCCTTGGCTTTGTGGCGAAAAAGCGGTTTGAGGACCACAGTGAGGAAAAGCTGGTGGTGGCCACAGCCCCGGAGGACTGGACCCTGACCGCTGTGACCCGTCAGGTGGTGGGGAAGGTCCACAAGGCCCGAACGGAGAAGAGCGGCGGTGCCAACGGTGCCATGGATATCCTGAAGATCATGCCCCGCTGGTTCCTGATGCTTTTCTTCTGGGGGCTGAAAACCCTGGATTTCTATGGGAAGGTGCCTGCTGTGCTGAAGGAGGATGATCCCAACTTTGCCAGCGTGTTCCTCACCAACCTGGGGAGTATCCAATGCCCCAGCGTGTACCACCATTTGAACAATTACGGCACCAATTCCATCATGATCGCCATTGGCACCATGCACAAGGCGGAGAAGATCGCCGCTGACGGCACCCGCCAGGTGCGGGACGTGGTGGAACTGGGGATCACCTTGGACGAACGGGTGGCGGACGGCTTCTATTTCGGCCGTTCCCTGAAAATCGTGCAGCACCTGATGAGCCACCCGGAGCTGCTGGACAGACCCTTGAAGGAGGCCATCGACCTTGACTGCTGAACAGACAAAAATCGCAGAGGAATTCCATGTGAAAGCACCGTGGCTGAATGTTTACGGCGTGGTGCCGCCCCATCTGGATTACCCGGACTGCACCATGTATGAGGCCGTGGAGCGCTGCGCGGAAACCTATCCCAACCACACTGCCTATGTGTTCATGGGCCGGAAAACCACCTACCGCGCTATGGCGGCGGAAATCGACCTCTGCGCCCGGGCACTGAAGGCCACCGGCGTCCGTCCCGGCGACCGGATCACCATGGCCATGCCCAACTGCCCTCAGGCGGTGATCATGTTCTACGCCATCAATCTGGTGGGGGCCACGGCCAATATGATCCACCCCCTCTCCAGCGAGAAAGAGATCGAGTTTTACTTAAAGGAATCCGGCTCCATCTTCGCGGTGACGCTGGATCAGTTTTACCATAAATTTGAAGCCATCCGTCAGAATGTGACACT
>ENA-ORRE01000712-ORRE01000712.1-human-gut-metagenome-genome-assembly--contig:-NODE-712-length-25105-cov-5.631337_pt1 | contig 25105 bp, 20 predicted proteins | sample MGYA00242171_ERZ509126 | MGnify/ENA primary metagenome ERZ509126 (study PRJEB26280, sample SAMEA2338648) | human gut metagenome | biome: human gut; feature: human-associated habitat; material: faeces... | reverse complement strand
GTGCAAACTGTGCAGCAAAAATGGAAGATGCAATCAAGAAAATCCCGGGAGTCAATGATGCAGTAGTAAGCTTCATGACACAGAAAATGACCATCGATGCAGAAGATGAGCGTTTTGAAGAAATTATGGATGAAGTAGTAAAGATATGTGCAAAGGTAGAACCGGACTGCCGGATTCTGCGATAGGAGATAGCTTATGACAAAGAATCAGAAAAAAATGCTGGAACGTATTCTGGTTACTGCAGTGCTGTTTGTAGCACTTCTGGTATTGGAACACGTTGGTATCTTAGAACAGATTACACAGCCAGTCCTGATTTTTATTATTTATCTGGTACCGTATCTTCTGATTGGCTATGATATTATATTTAAGGCATTTCGGAATATCAGTCATGGACAGGTATTTGATGAGAACTTTCTGATGATGATTGCAACGTTTGGAGCATTTGGAGTACGGGAGTATTCCGAGGGTGTTGCAGTTATGCTGTTCTATCAGATTGGAGAACTTTTCCAGGGCTATGCAGTTGGAAAATCCAGGCAGTCCATTGCAGATATGATGGACATTTGTCCGGAATATGCCAATGTGGAAGAGGATGGCAAATTAGTCCAGGTAGATCCGGATGATGTGGAAATCGGCACTGTCATCGTGGTAAAACCAGGCGAGCGTATTCCGCTGGATGGAATTGTAGTAGAAGGTGAGTCCATGGTCGATACCGCAGCACTGACCGGAGAATCTGTTCCAAGAAGAGCAGCAGAAGGTGATGAAATCATCAGCGGCTGTGTCAATGGAAGCGGTACTTTAAAGGTAAAAGTAACAAAAGCATTCGAAGATTCTACAGTATCCAAGATTCTGGAACTGGTGGAGAATGCCAGCAGCAAGAAAGCAAGAGTGGAGAACTTTATCACCAGATTTGCAAAATATTACACTCCGGTTGTTACCATTGGAGCAGTAATTCTTGCAATCCTGCCACCGATTATTTTAGGCGGCGGCTGGGCTGAGTGGATTCAGAGAGCCTGCATTTTCCTTGTTATTTCCTGCCCGTGTGCCCTTGTAATCTCAGTCCCATTGGGATTCTTCGGTGGTATCGGAGCATCTTCTAACTTAGGTGTTCTGGTAAAAGGAAGTAACTATTTAGAGGCAGTGGCTGAGATGACCACTATCGTATTTGATAAAACCGGTACACTGACCAAAGGCGAGTTCAAGGTATCTGAGGTACTTCCGGTAAATGGAAGCAAAGAGGAACTCTTAGAGCTTGCAGCCCATGTAGAAGGATATTCCAATCATCCGATTGCTAATTCGGTGCGTGAAGCCTATGGCAAAGAACTGGATATGAACCGGGTAAATGGAACGGAAGAAATTGCCGGACATGGAATTCATACATTTGTAGATGGAAAAGAAGTATGGCTTGGAAATGCCAAAATGATGGTAGCCCGGAATATTTCCTATACCGAAAACAGCAGTGCCGGAACCGTGATTTATGTTGCGGTAGATGGAGTATTTGCCGGAACCATTGTAATTTCCGATTCCATTAAGGAGGGCGTAAAAGAAGCTATCCATAGCATGAAGAAGGTAGGCGTGAAGAAATGCGTTATGCTGACCGGAGACCGTAAGGCAGCAGCACAGGCAGTAGCAGATGAACTGGGACTGGATGAAGTGCATGCAGAATTACTGCCGGGTGACAAGGTAAGTCAGGTTGAGGCACTTCTGAAAGAACAGCATGAGAAAGAAAAACTTGCATTTGTGGGTGATGGCATCAACGATGCACCAGTACTGACCAGAGCAGACATTGGAATTGCAATGGGAAGTATGGGGTCTGATGCGGCAATCGAAGCTGCAGATGTAGTTCTTATGGATGATGATGTGCGAAAGATTGCATCTCTTGTGAAGATTGCAAGAAAGACACTTTCCATCGTGCACCAGAATATCGTATTTGCACTTGGTGTAAAAGCAATTGTGCTGATACTCGGTGCATTTGGTATTGCCAATATGTGGGAAGCAGTATTTGCAGATGTAGGTGTATCTGTCATTGCAATTTTAAATTCCATGCGGACACTGCGCATTGCAAAGAAATAGTATAAAGGCGTTTATTGAGAAAAAGAATCAGTAAACGCCTTTCTTTTACCAAACGGATAGGCTATACTAACAAAAGTTACAAAAAGCTAACAGTAAGTTGGAAATAGTACAGCATTGGGAAAGAGGGAAGCAGGAGTAACAAAATAAAAGAACTGAAAAAAGAGTCAGAAAAGAAAAAGGAGGATGAATATGTTTCTGGAGATTCAGGATTTGAAAAAAAGTTTTGGACAGGGAGAGGCAAAAACAGAAGTTTTGAAGGGAATTAATTTCTCTGTTGAAAAAGGTGAGATTTGCGTATTGTTAGGACCGTCTGGTTCCGGTAAATCAACACTTTTGAATATTATCGGAGGAATTGACAGTGCAGACAGCGGCTATATTTCCATCAATGGGGAGAAAACAGCAGATATGAACGAAAAGGCACTGACGAATTACCGCCGCCGCCATTTAGGATATGTATTTCAGATGTATAATCTGATCCCAAACCTCAATGTGAAGGAAAATATTGAGGTAGGAGCATATCTGAGTGATAAATCATTAGACATTGACGAATTGCTTAAGACACTGGGACTTTATGAGCATCGTCATAAGCTGCCAAACCAGTTATCTGGTGGACAGCAGCAGCGCACAGCCATTGGCCGTGCTATTGTAAAGAACCCGGATATTCTGCTCTGTGATGAGCCGACCGGAGCACTGGATTACAATACATCCAAAGAGATTTTGAAGTTGATTGAGGATGTAAATCAGAAATATGGAAATACCGTTATTATGGTTACCCATAATGATGCCATCAAAAACATGGCAGACCGTGTCATTAAGCTGCGTGATGGACAGATTCGAAAGGATTACACCAATGAAGTGAAGATTCCTGCACAGGAACTTGACTGGTAAAGGCGGTGATGAAAGTGAAGAGTCCATTAAGAAAACGAATTCCAAGGGAATTGAAAACAGATTTTGGAAAATATTTTGTGATTTTCCTGTTCCTGACAGCTACTATCGGATTTGTATCGGGATTTCTGGTGGCAGGAAGCAGTATGATAACTGCCTATAATGAGAGTTTTGAAAAGTACAATATTGAAGACGGTAATTTCGAACTGATGGAAGAAGCTGACGATACGCTGCTTACAGAACTGGAAAAAGAAGGCGTAACAATTTATGAGAATTACTATCTGGAAGAAGAGGTGGTAAATGGCAAGTCAGACAGTACCCTCCGTATTTTTAAACCGAGAAACGAAGTGGATAAAGTATGTCTGATGGATGGAGAAATGCCGCAGCAGGAAGATGAAATTGCAATTGACCGGATGTATGCGGACAATAATTCCTTAAAAGTAGGAGATACCATTAAAGTAGGCGGTGAGAAAAAGACCATCAGTGGTCTGGTGGCATTATCGGATTACAGTGCGCTGTTTTCCGATAGCAAGGATCTGATGTTTGATGCCATAAAATTTGGCGTTGCCATTGCCACAGAGGATGCCTTTGATGCTTATGGTACCGGAAATCTCCATTACAGCTATTCCTGGAAATATGAAAAAACTCCGGCTGATGATACGGAAGCAAAAGAGAAAGCAGAAGATTTTATGAAAGTGCTGGGCAGTAAGGCGGCAATAGCAGCATACATACCGGCATTTTCCAATCAGGCAATTCATTTTACGGGAGATGATATGGGTGGAGACAAAACAATGGTAATGACGTTGTTATATATCCTGATAGCGATTATGGCATTTGTCTTTGCAGTTACCACCAATAATACGATTACAAAAGAAGCAGCAGTCATCGGAACACTGCGTGCATCCGGCTATACCAGAGGAGAACTGCTGCGGCATTATCTGCATCTTCCGGTACTGGTGACAATCGTAGCAGCAATTATTGGAAATATACTTGGCTATACCGTATTTAAAAATATGGTAGCAGATTTGTACTATGGAAGCTATAGTCTGCCGACCTACCATACCATCTGGAATGGGGATGCGTTTATCCTGACAACGGTGATTCCGGCAATCATAATGATTGTTATAAATCTGCTTTTGATTTCTTCCAAACTGCGTATTTCACCACTGAATTTCCTGCGCAGGGATTTGAGCAGAAGAAAGCGGAAAAAAGCAGTAAAACTGCCGCATTTCAAATTCTTTAACCGGTTCCGTATCCGTATTATTTTACAGAACCGTGCGGGCTACCTGACTTTATTTATCGGTATTGCTTTTGCAGAAATTCTGCTGGTTTTCGGCATGATGATGTCACCACTTTTAGAGCATTATCAGGATGAAGTGCTGTCCCACATGCTTGCAGATTATCAGTATGTATTAAAAGCGCCGGTTCCAACGGAAACAGATGGCGCAGAGACTTATCTTGCCGGTAGTTTAAAGACAATGCCGACAGAATTCAGCAGCGAAGAGGTCAGCGTCTATGGAGTTGAAAAAGACAGTGCTTATGTTGATATTGATTTCCCAAAAGAAGGTGTTTACATTTCGGATAGTTATGCAGAAAAATACCGGCTTGCAGAAGGCGATACCATTGAGTTAAAGGAAACTTATGGAGATAAGAAATACAAGTTTAAGGTGGCTGGAATCTATGAGTATCCGGCAGCAGTGGCAATTTTTATGCCGGAAGAGGAATATCGGGATGTATTTGACAAAGAGGAGGATTATTTCAATGGATATTTCTCCGATAAGAAGATTACCGATATTGAGGATGCCTATATCATGACGACCATTACAGAAGATGACCTCACCAAGGTATCAAGACAGCTTGATGTATCTATGGGCGGCATGTTCTATCTGATGAATGTATTTTCTGTTGCACTGGCAGCAATCCTTATTTACCTGATGACAAAGCTGATTATCGAGCGGAATGCTTCATCCATATCCATGGTTAAGATATTGGGTTACAACACCCGAGAAATCGGGAAATTATATCTGACAGCCACCACCTGGATTGTGGTGATATCCGTTATCCTAGGTGAAGCAATTGCTACCGAGACCATTAATGTCATCTACCGGGCAATGATGAGTGATTACTCCGGCTGGCTGAGCATCTACTATGACCCGAACATCTACTGGAAAATACTGCTTATGGTACTGGCAGCATACTTCGTAGTGGCATTGTTCTGCCTTCGGAAGATTCGGAAGATACCGATGGACGAAGCTTTGAAGAATGTAGAGTAGAATCGGAAAAGTTTTTCATTACTCGCATAAAGCGAAACTTAAATATTGTAACAATAAGAAATTAGAGAATATTAACAAAACCAGCAGTTTCACTGAAGAGAGGGCATCAACCATATCAATTAGAGCTGCTTAGAATTTCATCACAGACTGGCAACGCCGGTGCAGGGATGTACCGGCGAGGTGCAATGGAGCATGGATGCGACTTTGCACCGCTTGCCGGAAAGACCAATATATAAAATGGAAATTCTTAGCAGCTCTTATAGATATGGTGCCGCCCTTTTTCAGCGAAACTGCTGTTTTTTTTTATATTATTGACATTATGAAAATATTGCTATCTTTATACAAGTATAATTTCTCCCCATCCAGCCAAACTAAACCATATCAGACTACCCGAAAGTCTCAATATGATAAAGAATTCTCACCACGCACATTTTGTGTTGACAACAGAAACATAATTAGTTATGATAAACACAAGTTAGAAATAACTAACTAGAACGAAAGGAAAAGAAGCTATGAGTACAGAGATTCTGGAAATTGTACAACAGATGGATTTACACAATGCAGAGACGCAGTTAGCGTTACAATGTGCCCCATTGATCGCAGGAGTAAAGATATCCAATCTCTTAGTCGTTTCAACAGGCATGGAGGATGCGGTAAAACAGTGCCTGAGAAAATCCGGAATTTCATTCCTGCTACTGCTCAGGACCAGGGAAAAAGCTCGTTACCTTCTTTTTCGGAAGAAACCGTTGGAGGCGTATCTGATGCGTAAAGAGATACGGGAGCTGCTGCAGGAGTCCGGTTATCAGGACTTTACGCTCGGAAATATTCTCAGTACGTTTCAGAAACGTTACCAGGGTTATATGTGCGGAGAACCTGGTTTTCCTCATGAAATGGGAGTGCTGCTTGGCTATCCGGTAGAAGATGTAAGAGGGTTTATGGAACAGAATGGACAGAATGCACTCTATCAGGGTTACTGGAAAGTGTACGCGCACGTTCCGGAAAAGAAACGTCTTTTCGCACGCTATGATATGGAAAAAGAGACCATCATCCAGCTTCTCTCCAATGGAGTGGGAATGCGGGACATCATTGGTATTTATAATGACAGCATGCCGCAGAAAGCGGCTGTTTAGGAGGTAGAAAAAATGAGTAAGATTCAGGTAGTTTATTGGACACAGTCAGGAAACACACAGGCAATGGCTGAGGCTGTTGGAAGAGGAATTGAAGCAGCTGGCAAAGAAGCAGAGGTTGTTGATGTAAGTACAGCTGATATGGATGCATTAAAAGCTTCTTCCGTATTTGCGATGGGATGTCCTGCAATGGGTGCAGAAGTCTTAGAAGAAGGCGAGATGGAGCCATTCGTTGAAGAAGTAGAAGGCTTTGCAGCAGGAAAGAAAATCGCATTATTCGGTTCTTACGGATGGGGCGATGGACAGTGGATGCGTGACTGGGTAGACCGTATGACAAGCGCAGGAGCAACCGTTGTAAATGGCGAAGGTGTGATTTGTCAGGAAGCACCGGATGACGATGCAGTCGCTGCATGCGAAAGCTTAGGCAAACAGTTAGCAGGAATGTAAATTCCAAAAATAAAATCATTTCCGTAGGGTACAAACAAATTGTATTATATATCATAACCAGAAGAAGTCTTGCAGAAAACTGCAAGGCTTTTTCACATTTTATAAACATCTGCATATACTGATAAGAAGGACTGGAAACAGGTGAAAGAATGAAAGTATTGAATCAGGGAGAACGCTCCGTGCTGGTACAGTATGTGCAGCTGGCATTAAACCGTGCGGGATATGATATAAGGAAAGATGGAATTTTGGGAGAGAATACCTGCAGGGCATTGCGGCAGTTTTTAAGGAAAAAGAGCGGGGAAGAATTTAACTGTAAAATAGATGATGCAGTGTGGGGGAAGCTTTTCCCCTATTTAAAAGGATATACGATGCATGAAATAAAATCCGGTGATACCTTATGGGGCATTGCAGCAAATTATGACACCAGTGTATCAGCGATTATGACAGCCAATCCAACAGTAAATCCGCTGGCACTGCGGACCGGAAGTATTCTTGCAATTCCATTCTCTTTTTCGCTTGTAGCAGAAGATGTGGCTTACACTTCTTATCTCAATGACTGGATATTGGAAGGGCTTACGGTACGCTATCCTTTCTTGGTTCAGGGAAATATTGGAAAAAGTGCGATGGGAAAGGAAATTCCCTATCTTCGGATTGGAACAGGAGAGAGGGAAGTCTTTTACAGTGGAGCATATCATGCCAACGAATGGATTACCACACCGGTCCTGCTTAAATTTGCGGAAGAATATGCCCATGCATTTGCAGCGGGACGCATGCTTTATACGGTGCAGGCAGCGTGGCTTTTTTATGGATTTTCCCTGTATCTTGTTCCCCTGGTAAACCCGAATGGCGTGGATTTAGTGAATGGAGTATTAGAAGAGGGTGCATCCTTAGAAGAGGCAGAGCGCATTGCAGCTGATTATCCGAATATTCCATTTCCGAATGGATGGAAAGCCAATATAGAAGGAATTGATTTGAATCTGCAATTTCCGGCGGGCTGGGAAAATGCCAGAAACATTAAATTTGCCATGGGATTTACAACACCGGCACCAAGAGATTATGTGGGAGAGGCTCCCCTTGTGGCACCGGAAAGCCGCAGTGTCTATGAATTTACAAGAGCCCATAATTTTTCGTTAATTCTGGCATATCATGCCCAGGGAGAAGTGATTTACTGGCGGTATCTTGACTATGAACCGGCAGATTCCAGAAGAATTGCAGAATATTTTGGCGAGGTCAGCGGATACCGGGTGGAAGAGACACCCACTACATCTGGTTATGCCGGTTTTAAAGACTGGTTTATTCAGGAATTCAATCGTCCCGGCTATACCATTGAGGTGGGAATGGGGGTAAGCCCGCTTCCAATGAGTCAGTTTGCCGGAATCTATGAAGATAACCGTCTGATTTTAGAAGGCGGCATGACGGAACTTGTACGATAACCGGGGATGTGTTATATTGTAGCAGAGAAAAGATGAGGAAACTGGAGCGTAAGATGAACACAGCATACAGCTATGAGATACAGCCGCTGGATGAACATTCCATAAGCATAGAGCGTGTATATGGGACGACACCGGTTGTTGTAATTCCAGATCAGATAGATGGATTCACAGTAAAGAGAATAGGCGCATATTGTTTTTCGGAAAGCAAACATGTTCCGGCAGATGCCGTTACCATCGGCGGAGTGGACAGTTTTATGAAAGCATTATGCGGAAATGATATCGAAGAAATTTCTTTGCCGGATTCCGTGGAACAAATCGGGAATCTGGCATTTTATAATTGCCGCAAATTACGAACACTTACCTTGGGGCGTTTCTTAAAAGAATTAGGAAGCGATGCCTTTATGAACTGCCGGAGCTTAAAGCGGCTGGTGCTTCGTTCTTCCATGGAAGAAGCCAGTGGCGCACAGCTTATCTTAAATCAGGTTCGGGCTGATTTGGAAGTGGAATTTAAGGAAGCCTTATTTTTCTATCCGGAATATTACGATTCCTATGAAGAAATCGGACCGGCACATATATTTGCACTGAATATTGCGGGGGAAGGTTTCCGGGCAAGACAGTGTTTTCATGAGCGGATGGTAGATGCTGCCGCATACGATATGATATTTGAGCGGATCTGCATTGAGGAGAAGATGTGGACTGCAGCCAGAATGGCACTTTGCAGACTGGCATATCCGGTGGAATTAAAGGAAGAAGCCCGTGAACGTTATCTTTCTTATTTAAAAGAACATGCCAGTGAGGTATGCGATGTTTTGATTCAGAAAAAAGATTTAGCATTATTAGAGTTGATATGCCGGCTTCAGGTGATGGAGCGGAGTGGAATCACTGCATTAATTGAGCAGGCGGCAGAAGCCGGCTGGGCAGAAGGCAGTGTCAGCTTAAGCAGCTGGCAGCAGAAATATTATAAGGAAGAAGCAGCTTCTTCCTGTTATGATATTGAGTGGTAAAAACAGCAGAAAATCAAGAAAATATGCAGTGGCAGAAAGGAGCAGAAGATGGCGCATATTAAGACCCAGACCGAATGGGAAAATGATATGTCTGTAAAAATCTTGCAGCATGCAAGAAGTGAAATTTATCTGGATTTGCGATATCTTGATGTGGCACTTTCTGCATTGAAGCCTCAGGCAATGGAAGGCTTAGAGACAATGGCTACGGACGGAGAGAGTCTTTTTTTCTCAGCAGGACAGGTAATACGCGTATTCCGGAATAATCCGGCATTTATGAACCGGGCGTACCTGCACACGATATTGCACTGTATTTTTTCACACTTATTTTTAAAAGGAAACAGAGATACGAAGCTTTGGAATCTTGCCTGCGATATTGTAGTGGAGCAGACCATTGACGGCATGGACAAGCCCTGTACCAGGCGCGCATTAAGCTTTCTGCGGCAGCAGACCTATGAAGCATTGAAAGGTGAGGGGCGGATTTCTGCAGCAGTGGTATACCGCTGGCTGCGGGGAAAATCCATGGAAGAGCTTCTTGCCTTAAATCATGAATTTTATACGGATGACCACCGTTTCTGGAAAGAGGAAACCGGCAATGGCGCGGCATCTGCAGCCAGAAATAAATGGAATAAGATAGCAAGGCAGACCAGTATGGCAAAGAAGCGGCATGGAGATGAGCCGGAAAAGGGAGAAGAACTTCTGATGACACAGATCAGTGCTGCGAAAAGCCGCCGGAGTTATAAGGAATTTTTACAGAAATTTTCCATACTGCAGGAAGAATTAAAATGCAATCCCGATGAGTATGATTTGAATTATTATACCTATGGGCTGCGGCTTTATAAGAATATGCCCCTGATAGAACCGGTGGAGAGCCGGGAAGTAAAGAAAATCCGGGAATTTGTAGTGGTGGTAGACACCAGTTATTCCACCAGCGGCAGTTTAATCAAAGGCTTTTTAAATGAGACATTTGGCATTTTATCCCAGCAGAACAGCTTCTTTCGAAGATGCAGAATCCGGATTATCCAGTGCGATGATAAAGTGGAAATGGATGAGGTAATCAGCAGTCAGGAAGAAATGGAGCGGCTGCTAAAAAGCTTTCAGGTAGTGGGCGGCGGAAATACAGATTTTCGACCGGCGTTTACTTATGTAAACCAACTAATCAAAGAAGGAAGCATCCGGCATCTGGATGGACTCTTGTACTTTACCGATGGCAAGGGCATTTATCCGGTAAAGAAGCCGGAATATAAGACCGCATTTTTATTCTTGGGAGCCTATGATGAGACGGCAGTACCGCCCTGGGCAATGCGGCTGCAGCTGGAGCCGGAAGAGCTGGAACAGAATGCATGAGAGAAATAATATAGATTGGAAGAAAACAGATGAATATCAAACAGGCAAAGGAAGAAATCAAACATACCGTAACAGCATATTTGAAAAAGGATGATGAGGGCAGATATAAGATTCCTCTGATTCGTCAGAGACCGGTCTTATTAATGGGACCGCCGGGAATCGGCAAGACCCAGATTATGGAGCAGATTGCAGAGGAGTGCAAAATCGGACTGGTAGCATATACGATTACCCATCATACCAGACAGAGTGCAGTAGGACTTCCTTTTATCAAAGAAATGGAATTTGCAGGCAAAGAGTATTCCATAACGGAATATACCATGAGTGAGATTATTGCCAGCGTATACCGGAAAATCGAGGAAGGCTGTCCGGAAGGAATCCTTTTCATAGATGAGATTAACTGTGTGTCAGAGACACTGGCACCGACCATGTTACAGTTTTTGCAGTGCAAGACCTTTGGTAATCAGGCAGTGCCGGAGGGCTGGATTATTGTTGCAGCAGGCAATCCGCCGGAATACAATAAATCGGTGCGGGAATTTGATATGGTAACCTTGGACCGTGTCCGCTGTATGCAGGTAGAGGCAGACCTTGGTGTTTGGAAAGCTTATGCCAGATCAAGACATATCCATGGTGCAATTTTAAGCTATCTTGAGCTTCGCCCAAAGAATTTCTACCGGGTGGAAGCAGATGTAGACGGCTTGCAGTTTGTCACAGCAAGAGGCTGGGAGGACTTAAGCATTCTGATGCAGACCTATGAAGAAATGGGGCTTCCGGTAGATGAAACCGTTGTAGGAGAATTTTTACACCATAAGGATGTGGCAGAGGATGCGGCAGCATATTTTGATTTATACCAGAAATATAAGGATGACTATGGAATTCCGTTAATATTGGAAGGAAAGATTCGGCCGGAAGTATTTGCCCGGATTTATGATGCAGCTTTTGATGAAAGACTCAGCGTGGTCAATCTTTTGTTGGACGGATTACAGAATCTGTTCCGAAGCTATGGAAAAGAAAAGGCTAAGACAGACCGCGACTTTGCAGCCTTGAAAGAATACCGTAATTCCGAAGGGGCAAAGAAAGAAGTTTTTGAGGAAAAAAAGGCAGCCTTTGATATCCAGAGAAAGACATTAGAAACAATCGAAGAAAAGACCGCAGCAGCCTTAGAGCATGCGTTTGATTTTATGGAGCAGGCATTTGAGGACGGTCAGGAAATGGTGGTATTTGTAACAGATCTTGCTACCGTGGCAGAATCCGCAAGATTCTTAGCCGAGCACAACTGCGACCGCTATTTACAGTATAATCAGGAGCTGCTGATTGGAAGCAAGCGGGCAGAACTTTTAGCCGAGCTGAACCGGGACTAGTTGTACAGCGTAAAAAAATGTCAGAAAGGATACCTTTAAATATGAAGAAGCTGGTAATCGGAATTCTTGCACATGTAGATGCAGGAAAGACAACATTATCGGAAAGTATGTTGTATACAAGCGGAAGCATACGCCATCTGGGAAGAGTGGATAATAAGGATGCATATCTTGACAATAATGCCATGGAGCGGGAGCGTGGAATTACGATTTTCTCAAAGCAGGCAGAATTTTCCTGGAAAGATATGGCAATCACTTTGTTGGATACACCGGGGCATGTGGACTTTTCTGCAGAGATGGAGCGGACCCTTAAAGTGCTTGATTATGCAGTGCTGGTCATCAGCGGAGCGGATGGTGTGCAGGGACATACCAGAACGCTGTGGCGTCTGTTAAAACTTTATCAGGTTCCGGTATTCTTATTTATCAATAAAATGGATCAGCCGGGAGCGGATAAAGAAGCTCTTTTATGGGAAATCAAGGAGCATTTGGACAGCAACTGCATTGACTTTACACAGGAGCAGAACGAAGGCTTCTATGAAGAGGCGGCTATGTGCGAAGAAGCAGCCATGGAGAAATTCTTATCGGAAGGAATACTTGCATCCAATGACCTTGCACAAATGATTGCAAAGCGGGAGCTTTTCCCCTGCTATTTTGGCTCTGCATTAAAGGTGCAGGGTGTGGAAGAACTGTTAGACGGGCTTTACGAATATGGCAGGACACCGCAGTATCCGGATAAATTTGGTGCTAAAATCTTTAAGATTGTAAGAGAAGAACAGGGAAACCGGCTGACTTATCTTAAAGTGACCGGAGGAACTCTTCGTGTAAAGGACATGCTTAATGGCAAAGCCGGAGAAGAAGAGTGGGCGGAAAAGGTCAATCAGATCCGTATTTATTCCGGAGAAAAATATGAGGCAGTATCCGAGGCGGCAGCAGGTACAGTCTGTGCTGTTACCGGACTGACAAAGACTTATCCGGGAGAAGGACTTGGCATTGAAGAAGAGTCCATACTTCCGGTCTTAGAGCCGGTACGCAGTGTAAAACTGGTTTTGCCGAAGGAAGTTCCGGTGGCGGTCATGCTGCCGAAATTAAAGCAGTTAGAGGAAGAAAATCCGGAATTGCATATTGTATACCGGGAAGAAACCGGAGAGATTCTCATTAAGCTGATGGGCGAAGTACAGCTTGAAATCTTACAGAAACTGGTAAAAGAACGCTACGGCGTAGTAGTGGAATTTGGCGAAGAGAAGATTATTTATAAAGAAACCATCCGCAATACTGTAGAAGGAGTCGGACATTTTGAACCACTGCGCCATTATGCGGAAGTACATCTTCTGTTAGAGCCGGGTGAGCGCGGAAGCGGACTGTGTTTTCAGACAGACTGCAGTGAAGATATTTTAGATAAGAACTGGCAGCGGCTGATACTGACCCATCTTGCAGAGCGGGAACATAAGGGCGTATTAACCGGTTCTGCCATTACTGATATGAAGATTACCGTAGTGTCCGGCCGGGCACATCCAAAGCATACCGAAGGCGGCGATTTCAGGCAGGCAACTTACCGTGCTATAAGGCAGGGACTGATGGAAGCAGATTCTGTACTGCTTGAGCCTTATTATGCATTTTGTCTGGAAATACCGGAAGAATGTCTGGGTCGTGCAATGCATGATATGGAGCAGCGTAACAGCAGAATGGACGCTCCGCAGATAGAAAATGGAATGGCACTGCTCACCGGAAGCGGTCCGGTATCGAAGCTTTCGGATTATCAGAAGGAATTAAATACCTATGCCAAAGGGCGTGGCAAATTCTTCTGCACATTGCAGGGCTACGAGGTGTGCCAGAATCAGGATGAGGTGGTAGAAGCTATCGGTTATCAGCCGGAGGCAGATTTATATAATACATCAGATTCCGTATTCTGTGCCCACGGAGCGGGCTATCTGGTGCCGTGGTATGAAGTAAAAGAGCACATGCATATGCCATCTGTTTTAGAAGAAGATGGCGGTGGGAAAGAAGAACGGATAAAAGTCCACCGTCCCGGCGTAGTAGAGGACTGGGTAGATACCGATGAAATCGATGCTATTTTAGAAAAGACCTTCTATGCCAACCGGCAGGTAGGAAAACGCAAAAACGGTGTCGTGCGAAAACGCAAAGCAGAAAACAATGCACCAATCGTCCGTACTTACCACAAGCCGGAAAAACTGGAACGCTATCTACTGGTGGATGGCTACAATGTAATTTATGCCTGGAAGGATTTACATGAACTGGCAGAAGTGAATCTGGATGGAGCCAGAGGCAAATTGCAGGACATTCTCTGCAACTATCAGGGCATCTTCGGTGGCGAAGTCATTGTGGTGTTTGATGCATACCGCCTGACCGGACATAAGACAGAACAGTTGGACTATCACAATATCCATATTGTCTTTACGAAGGAAGCAGAAACGGCAGACCAGTACATTGAACGCTTTGCCCACGAACATCACAATCATTATGATGTAACGGTTGCAACCTCTGATGGCTTAGAGCAGATGATTATCCGCGGCCAGGACTGCAAGCTGATATCTGCCCGGGAGTTTGAACAGGAAGTAAAACGGGCGAACAGCGCCATGTGGGATAATTACCGGAATGGACAGAATATTTTCTGATAAATATTGCCATGGCATGGAAAAAAAGCTATGATAGAAAAAGAGTTTCACTCGGGTGATTACGATAGAGGAAGACAGGATGCAACCATTGTATCTGCTATTTGACAGATGTTTCTTTTGTAACAGGAAATGCCATTGTTCTAAGACACTGCATTTTGCTTTTGTGATTTAGCCGGTCTTTCCAATGTTTGACAAGATATCTGTGCTGTACGCCGGAATGCGGATGCATGAAGCAGGCTGCTAGGGGCACTTGGAATTTCGTCGGCAAACCGGCAACACTGGCACAAGGATGTGCCGGTGAGGCGCATCTTAAGCATGGATGCGAATATGCGCCGGTTGCCGGACGAATTCGTAACTTTATCGAAATTCTTAGTGCCCCTTGCAGGTTTGCTGCGGCATCCGCCTCCGGCGGACAGTGCAGATATCCCGTCAAAGCAGGCGGAAAGACAGTCTACTAAAAGCAAAATGCGTATCTAAGAACGATAGGACATTTCCTGTTCATCAAAAGAAAACATCGTTAAATGGCAGTAACAATCGTTTGGTCGTTGTTTTGCATTATCGTAATCACCCGAACAGAATCATTTCGAACAGAAGGAGAGAAGACATGGAAGGAAAAGGAAGAATAACAGGACATACAGGATTATTGGCATTGCTCGGTTCCCCGGTAGGACACTCAGGCTCCCCGGCAATGTATAACTATAGCTTTGAAAAATTAGGATTAGATTATGCATACGTAGCATTCGACATAAAAGTAGAAGAAGTAAAGGCAGCCTTGGATGCCATGCGCCTTTTCCACATGCGTGGCTGCAATGTAACGATGCCATGTAAGACAGAAGCTGCAAAATATATGGATGAGCTTTCACCGGCAGCCCGGATTATCGGAGCAGTCAATACCATAGTAAATGAAGATGGAAAATTAATCGGACATATGACAGACGGTGAAGGATTTGTAGGCAATTTAAGAGACCATGGAATTGAGATAAAAGGAAAGAAAATCACAGTAGCAGGAGGCGGCGGAGCAGCCACTGCCATTCAGGTACAGTGTGCGCTGGACGGGGCAAGAGAAATCAGCATTTTCAATATCAAAGATGACTTCTTCGAAAGAACTCTGGAAACAGCAGAGAAGATTAGAAAAGAAGTGCCGGGCATTGTGGTAAATGTGTATGACATTGCAGACACTGCAAAGATGACAGAAGAGATTCAAAGCTCTGACATTTTTGCCAATGCAACCATTGTTGGAATGAAACCGATGGAAAAAGAAAGCGTTGTGAAAGATACATCCGCATTCCGTCCGGGACTGGTGGTTGCAGATGCCGTTTATAATCCGGAAGAGACAAGATTACTCCGGGAAGCAAAAGAAGCAGGCTGCACTTGCCTCAATGGAAAAGGAATGTTACTGTGGCAGGGTGTTGCTGCATTCCGCCTGTACACCGGAGAAGAGATGCCGGTACGGGAAGTAAAAGAGAAGTTTTTCCAGTAGGATAAGGAGTAAGAAATGGAGCAGACGGTAGTCAGAATCAGGACATTGGAAATCGGAAGCGGAATGCCAAAGATTTGTGTTCCGGTTGTAGGAAAGACGGAAAAAGAAATATTAGAGGGCGCAGAGCGGGCGAAGGCTGCAAAACCGGATCTGGTGGAATTTCGTGTGGACTGGTATGAAGAAGTTGCAGACAGTCAAAAAGTAGTCGCACTGTTAGAAAAGCTTCGTAAATGTTTGGGAGAACTTCCGGTTTTATTTACCTTCCGAAGCAGCAGGGAAGGCGGAGAAGCTGCCTTAAGCGACGGAGCATATCAAAGCTTAAATGAAGCTGCAATTGCATCCGGCTTTGTGGACTGCGTGGATGTGGAATTATTTTCCGGGGATGCTGTTGTAAAGGCAGTAGTAGCGGCAGCACATAGTAATAATGTAAAAGTCATTGCATCCAATCATGATTTTGAAAAAACACCGGCAGCAGAAGAACTCCTTGCCAGACTTCAGAAAATGGAAGCACTTGGCGCAGATATTCCAAAGATTGCCGTTATGCCACAAAGCAGCAAGGATGTTTTAACACTGCTTACGGTAACGGAAAGCTGGAAGGAAACAGGGAAGACACCTGTTATTACCATGTCTATGGCAGGAGAGGGCTTAATCAGCCGTCTTTGCGGAGAAATCTTTGGCTCGGCAGTTACCTTTGGCGCAGCCGGAAAGAGCAGCGCACCGGGACAGATAGATGCAGAAGAACTGCGGCGGATATTGGAAATCATACATCAGAATAGCAATAGACAGTAAAAATAATAGAGAAGAATTTCAATCGATATTTGGAATCATACATATGGAAAGGAATTAGAAAATGGCAGAGAATATTTTTCTGATTGGATTTATGGGAGCCGGAAAGAGCACCATAGCAAAAGTATTAAAAGAGAAATTAAATGTTCCTCTTTGCGAAATGGATGAAATGATTGTAGAGCAGCAGAAAATGGCTATCTCTGACATTTTTGCACAGTATGGTGAAACACATTTCAGAGATTTGGAGACACAGCTTGTAAAAGATATTTCAGAAAAAGACGGTGTCATCGTATCCTGCGGTGGCGGTGCAGTGCTACGGGAAGAAAATGTATCTTTTATGAAAGAAAATGGCAGAATCGTTCTGTTATCTGCTACACCGGAAACCATTTATGAGAGAGTCCGCTACAGCAAGGACCGCCCGATTTTAAATGGCCATATGAATGTGGAGTACATCCGTGAACTGATGGAGAAACGCCGTAGCCGTTATGAAAGTGTTGCAGACCTTGCGGTGGCAACAGACGGCAGGAGTGCAGAGACAATCGCAGATGAGATTATTGCAAAGTTAAGAGAAGCATAATGGAAATGAGAGAGTATATAGAAGCAATCGCAGAAAGCTGCAGGAAGCTGATTATCAGTAAGCCTGCCACAAAGCAGGAAGAGTATCGTAAAATTATCGTACAGAAAAAGGAAGCCTTTTTCCAGATGGAAAAATATACGGACAAGCAGGTATTTCATGAGAATCTATCTGTAGAAGAATTAGAGACAGCATTGGAAGAACTGATGCAGAATCATTTTCGCCAGCTCAATGGATTTGATATAGAAGCAGAGCATATTCTTCTGGTATCCAAAAAAGGAGTGCCGTCTTATAAAAAGAAAAAGCTGCAGAATGCAGTAAATGAGACTGCAACCCATAACCGGAAGAAAAATTATCTCTTAGAAGAAGGTAAGGTCATTCCGCCGTTGGTGGATATGGGAATTTTTACTGCAGAGGGCAAAATCGTCCGCACCATGTATGATAAGTTTAAGCAGATTAACCGTTTTGTTGAAATCATCGATGATTATGTGAAGGACTGCAAAAAGGAGAAGCTTCATATCATTGATTTCGGCTGCGGTAAGTCCTATCTTACTTTTATTATGTACTACTACTTTACGGAAGTGCGCAGGATTCCGGTAGAGATTGTAGGACTGGATTTAAAGAAAGATGTCATAGAAAAATGTAATCAGGCAGCAAAAAAATACGGATATGACACCCTGCATTTTGAACTGGGAGATATCAATGGCTACAAAGCACCGTTTCCGGTGGATATTGTAGTATCTTTGCATGCCTGCGATACCGCAACGGATTTTGCCTTATACAATGCCATCAGCTGGGATGCGGAAATGATTTTCTCCGTGCCATGCTGCCAGCATGAATTAAATGAGCAGATGGAGAGCGAAAAGCTGCATCTGATGACCCGTTATGGCATTATCAAAGAGCGTTTTGCGGCACTGACAACGGATGCAATCCGTGCCAACCTCTTAGAGTGCTGCGGATACAAGAGCCAGATCTTAGAATTTGTGGATTTGTCCCATACGCCAAAGAATCTTCTGATCCGGGCGAGAAAGGCAAAGATTTCAAAGGAGCATAAGCAGAAGCTTTTAAAAGAAGTGGATGCCATGTGCAAAGAATTCCAGCTAAAACCGTTACTCTACGGATTACTGCAAGTGGATGAAGGGAGAAATACGGATGCATTCAGAACAGGAAAATAATAGTTTCCCGGCAGAGTTTTTAGAGAGAATGAAAGAAATGTTAGGGGAAGAGTATCCTGCATTTTTCGAAAGCTTAGGGCAGGAGCGGCAGCAGTCGTTCCGGATTAATACAGGGAAAACCAGTGTATCAGAATTTTTACAACAGACAGATTGGAAGCTAAAACCGGTTCCATGGTGTGAGACCGGTTTTTACTATGGAAAAGAGATTCGTCCGGGAAAACATCCTTATCACAATGCCGGTGTGTATTATATTCAGGAGCCGTCGGCAATGGTACCGGCAGAATGTCTTAAGGCACAGCCGGGGGATATCATTTTAGACCTCTGTGCAGCTCCCGGTGGAAAGAGTACCCAGATTGCGGCAGCTATGAAAGGGGAAGGAATCTTAATCTGTAATGAGATTCATCCGGCGAGAGCGAAGATTTTATCTGAAAATATTGAGCGGATGGGAATTAAAAATGCATTGGTATTAAATGAGACACCGGAGCAGCTGGCAGAGCATTTTCCGGTCTGCTTTGATAAAATCATGGTGGATGCACCATGTTCCGGGGAAGGCATGTTCCGGAAGAATGAAGAGGCCGGAAATGAGTGGAGCCTTGACAATGTGAAACTGTGTGCCGACCGGCAGGACGGCATCTTAGACTGTGCGTATGAGATGTTAAGACCCGGCGGCAGGATGGTATATTCCACCTGCACCTTTGCACCGGAAGAGGATGAAGGGAGCGTGCACCGTTTCTTAGAACGTCATCCGGACTGCCAGATTGTAGAAGGAATTGACAGTGAAGGCTTCATTCATGACAAAGAAGGCTGCATCCGACTGTTTCCGCATAAAATCGAAGGCGAAGGACATTTTGCAGCAGTAATAACGAAAGCAGGCGAAGGTTATGGCGGCTTTGGACTGACGGAAAAGGGCATAAAGGAAAAAGATTGCCCGGAATATCTTTCTTTTGTAAAAGAGAATTTAAAAGAAAAACCTCATGGAGCAGTGCTTAAATTTGGAGAGCAGCTCTATCTGATGCCGGAAGGATTTCCTGCTTTAAAGGGGCTGAAGGTATTGCGGCCGGGACTGCATCTTGGCACCTTAAAAAAGAACCGTTTTGAACCATCCCATGCACTGGCACTTGCCATGCAGCCACAAGAGGCATTTCATGTTGCCATGCTTTCTTCTGGTAGTCAGGAAATCAGACAGTATCTGAGGGGACAGACTTTTTCATGGGGAGGAGAAAAGGGCTGGTATTTAATCTGCGTAGATGGCTACAGCATCGGCTGGGGCAAGCTGGCAGGTGGAATCATGAAGAATCATTATCCGAAAGGGCTTCGTATGGTGGATATTATCTGAAAAGAGAGAATCTGAAAAAAGCTGCTTAAAATAAAACAAAATTAAGGAAATATTAATAAATACTGGGAATATCTGCTTGTGATTTAAAGGAAAATCGAATATGATTATTAAGTCGGAAAAAATAGAAAGTTAGAAAATTATGTGTGAAGAGACAAAGTTGGGAAAATTTTATCAAAAATACATAGCAAAATGGATACCATCATACGGACCACTGCCATTGGCATGGTGTGCCATTTTTAATACCATTATTTATTGGGGCACCCAGAGGCTGATGGCAAATGCAAAGCATTATGACCTGACCAGCAATCTGGACAGGAGTATTCCTTTTGTAAAAGAGTGGATTATTCTGTATGTTTTATTTTTTGCGTTCAGTTTAATAAATTATATTCTGGTATCGAGAGAAGATAAGGAAACATTTTTCCGTTTTGCAACAGCGGATATGTTGTCAAGAGTAATCTGCTGTATCTTCTTTATATTGCTTCCAACCACGAATATCAGACCGGAAGTGACAGGGCATGATTTCTGCAGCTGGCTGGTGCGTTTTATCTATGCATCGGATGCACCGACGAATCTCTTTCCATCCATCCATTGTCTGGTAAGCTGGTTCTGCTTCATCGGAGTAAGAAAGAGCCGTAAGATACCGGGCTGGTACAAAGGATGTTCTTTTGTGATGGCAGCATTAATTTGTGCATCCACCCAGTTTACCAAACAGCATTATATGATTGATCTGGTAGCAGGCATTTTTCTGGCAGAATTCTGCTGGTTTGTATCAAAGCATACCGGAATGTACCGTCCGGTAATGAAAGTTTTTGATAAAATCGGAAGAAAGATATTCGGGGTGAAGCATTATGATGAGTAAGAAAAAAGGAATACTGAATGCAGTTTTTCTTATTACCGTATTTGCAATTACCATATATGCAATCTTTCATGGACAGGATTTAGGTGAATTGTTCGGCTATATCCGGAATACGGATTACCGGTGCTGGCTTGTTGCGGTGGTCTGCGTGGTATTCTTTATCTGCAGTGAATCTGTTATCATATATTATATGATGCGAAGCATCCGGCAGAAGATAAAACTTATGCATTGTTTCCTGTATTCCTTTGTTGGATTCTTTTTCAGCTGTATTACACCATCGGCAACCGGAGGACAGCCGGCACAGATTTATTATATGAAAAAGGATAAGCTGTCCATACCGGTATCGACACTGGTTTTAATGATTGTAACCATTACCTATAAGCTGGTACTTGTGGTACTCGGCACATTGGTTGTAATCATTCGTCCGGCACAGATTATGCATTATCTTGAACCTGTGCTGGGCTGGTGCTATCTGGGACTTTTATTAAATGTCTTTTGTGTGGCATTTATGATGTTTCTGGTTTTCCATCCGACACTGGCAGCTAATATGATGGATGCCATCATAAGAGGGCTTGGTAAAATTCATCTGATGAAACGTACTGAGTATTACCGGGAAAAAATGGCGAATGCCATGAAGCAGTATCAGGATGTGGCAGGATATTTCCGTACCCATAAATTGGTCGTAACCAATGTATTTTTGATTACCGTAGTACAAAGACTGCTACTCTTTTTTGTAACATATCTGACCTGCCGTTCCTTCGGAATCGATGGAACAGGGATGGTAACCATTGTTGTATTACAGGGAATGATTTCCGTTGCGGTGGATATGCTTCCGTTACCGGGAGGAATGGGAATCAGTGAATCACTGTTTTTATCTATTTTTGCACCAATCTGCGGTACACTGACATTGCCGGCGATGGTGGTAAGCAGGGGACTCAGTTATTACACAGAATTGATTTTAAGCGCAGTTATGACAGCCGTAGCACATTTTACGATAGGAAGACCGCGTAAACAGAAGAAGGAAGAAAGGTAGAAGGAAAATGATAGGTTTTTATGATTATACAGTAGTACTTACATATATTAGTCTGATGTGTTCTGTTTTTGGAATTACTCAGGCAATTGGAGGACATTACAGAACAGCGATTATCTGTCTGGCATTATCCGGATTATTTGATATGTTTGATGGAAAGATTGCAAGAACCAAAAAGAACCGTACTGATGATGAAAAATTATTTGGCGTTCAGATTGATTCCCTTTGCGATGTAGTCTGCTTTGGAGTGTTCCCGGCAGTAATCTGTTATGTGCTTGGCGTAAGAGGTATTCTTGGAACTATTGTTCTGGCATATTATTGTGTCTGCTCCGTGATTCGACTCGGATTCTTCAATGTGTTGGAAACCAACCGCCAGAGAGTAGAAGAGGGTGCCAATAAATATTATCACGGACTGCCGATTACAACGATGGCAATCGTACTGCCACTGGCATTTATGCTGAACTTTGTAATTGCGGAGCGTGAATTCAGTGTGTTACTACTCTTTGTTTTGGCAGTAGTTGGCACATTATTCATTGTAGATTTTAAATTGAGAAAGCCATCTAATGCATTTCTTGCAGTTTTGGTTATCCTTGTGGCATGTGCAGTAATTGCAATCTTCTTATTCTCAAAATATCATATTTCACTGTGCTTTCCGGGACTGGAGAATTCCATTTTAGACCGTCTGATGCGGTAGAAATTGTGTAACATTTCCTGTGATGAGGAAAAATGAGGAGGAAACGAAGATGCGTTGTGTAGACCGGAAGGGAAATGAAATTGGTGAGAATGCAGCACAGGGCAGAGTGTTAAAGGCATTGTATGAGACTGCTGCCGGAAGAATTTTACTTGGAATTCTGGTGAAACCTTTTGTTTCCAAAGCAGGTGGATTCCTTTTGAACCAGCCGGTATCAAAGGCTGCAATTGCACCATTTATAAAAAAGAATCATATAGATATGACAGATTATGAGGAACGGGAATACCGTTCCTATAATGATTTTTTCACCAGGAAAGTCAAGCCGGGACACCGGAAATTTGACCGTGTTAAGGAGAATTTCTGTGCACCCTGCGACAGCAGGCTCAGCATATATCCCATTACAGCAGAGGGAAAAGTCCGCGTCAAGGATACGGAATATACCATGGAGAGTCTTTTTCGCAGCAGGAAAATCGCCCGTCATTATGAGGGCGGAACCCTTTGTATTTTCCGTCTGACGGTAGATGATTATCATCATTACAGCTTTGTGGATGATGGCAGAATGGGGTACATCTATAGGATTCCGGGTGTTTTTCATACGGTAAATCCGCTGGCGGGAGAAATATATCCGATTTATAAGGAAAATACCAGAGAATTTTCTGTGCTGAAGAGTCAGCATTTTGGCAATATTTTAATGATGGAAGTGGGCGCACTTATGGTAGGCAGAATCTGTAATGAGAAAGAAAACTGCCCGGTGCACCGTGGAGAAGAAAAAGGTAAATTTGAATTTGGCGGTTCTACGGTAATTTTGTGCCTGGAAAAAGACAGGGTAGAACTGGACGCAGATATTGTGTATAATTCCAATAAAGGAGTCGAGACGAAAGTCCGGCAGGGGGAAAAGATTGGAAGGATGTCAGAATGGAAGCGCATGAAGTATTAGAACAGGTGAAAAGCGGAAAGATGACCGTAGAAGAAGCGGAGCAGTTTTTTAAAAGGGAACCGTTTGAAGAGATGGGTTATGCAAAGATAGACAGCCATCGGAAAATGCGTTCCGGTTTTGCAGAAGTGGTATTCTGTCAGGGAAAACGGGATGAGTTTCTTCTTGAAATCTTTCAGAGAATATACAAGGATGAGGGCGAGGTCATGGGAACCAGGGCATCTTTGGCACAGTATGAGCTGTTGCACAAGGAATTACCGCAGGTTACCTATGACCCTGTTTCTCATATATTAAAAATTGAAAAAAAGGATAAAAAACGCAGTGGACTGATAGCGGTATGTACGGCTGGAACGGCAGATATTGCAGTGGCAGAAGAGGCTGCGCAGACGGCAGAGTTTTTCGGAGCCAATGTAGAACGTATTTATGATGTGGGAGTCAGTGGAATTCACCGTCTCCTTTCACGGCTTGAGGTAATCCAGAAAGCCAACTGTGTTGTTGCAGTGGCTGGCATGGAAGGAGCACTGGCAAGTGTTTTAGGCGGACTGGTAAGCAGGCCGGTAATCGGTGTACCAACCTCCGTAGGCTATGGAGCGAATATGGGAGGCATTTCTGCATTGCTTACCATGATTAATTCCTGTGCCAATGGTATTGCGGTAGTGAATATTGATAATGGCTATGGTGCAGGTTATATTGCAACTCAGATTAATAGAACGGGAGAATCAAAATGAATCAATTATATTTAGAATGTTATTCTGGAATAAGTGGAGATATGTTTGTCGCAAGCTTACTTGATCTAGGGGCTTCAAAAGAAGTATTAGAAGAAGTTCTTTCATCATTACCTCTTACTGGTTTTAAAACTGAAATCACAAGGGTCAATAAATCAGGACTTGATGTCTGTGATTTTAATGTTATTTTGGATCATGATAATCATGATCACGATATGAACTACTTATATGGTGAACATACACATCATGAACACCATCATCATCACGGTGGCGGGTATGGTGGGTCACGTCATCGTGGCGTCGTGGGCGGCGTATCCGCTGGCGAAGGACAAATTCCCCGGCAAGGCGCTGCTGTTCGGCATGGTCGTGCTGTCGATGATGTTCAACTGGACGGTGACGCAGATTCCGCAGTACGCCATCATTTCGTGGCTGCACATCAACAACACCTATCTGGCGCTGATTCTGCCCGCGTGGTCGTTCGGCATGGGTTTGTACCTGATGAAGCAGTTCATGGAGCAGCTGCCGGATTCGCTGATGGAGTCGGCGCGCGTGCAGGGCGCCAACGAATGGCAGATTTTCTGGAAAATCGTCATGCCGAACGTCAAACCCGCTTGGCTGACGCTGGCCATCTTCCAGTTCCAGCAGATGTGGGGCAATACCGGTTCGCTGTTCCTGCGTGACGAGCAATTGAAGCCCATGCAGTACGCGCTCCAGCAGATTACGGCTGGCGGCGTGTCCCGCGCGGGCGCGGCGGCGGCGGTTACGTTCATTATCATGGCGGTGCCGGTGCTGTTCTTCCTGCTGTGCCAGAGCAGCATTCTGGAAACCATGACGACTTCGGGCATGAAGGACTAAGAGAGGGAGGAAAGACGCATGAAAAAAATGAAGAAGTTCCTCCTGACGGCGCTGGCGGCGCTGGTCACTTTCTCCTCCTGCGGGGGAGCGTT
>ENA-ORRE01000711-ORRE01000711.1-human-gut-metagenome-genome-assembly--contig:-NODE-711-length-25121-cov-3.631094_pt1 | contig 25121 bp, 18 predicted proteins | sample MGYA00242171_ERZ509126 | MGnify/ENA primary metagenome ERZ509126 (study PRJEB26280, sample SAMEA2338648) | human gut metagenome | biome: human gut; feature: human-associated habitat; material: faeces... | reverse complement strand
GTTGTTGACCTTCGCACCGAACTCGACGGACTTTGTTTCCTTGCCTCTTACAATGGGACGTACATAATGACGGTCAATGCTGACGATGCGGTCCCTGACCTTCTTCCCTACAAACATTTCCTTTTCCTGTACAAGAACCTTTCTGATGATGGAAAGACGTTTCTGGTAATCCTGGGTATAGCGGAGTAAGGTTCCGTACTCTCGATGAATCTCATCCCTCTGTATGAGGAGCTTTTCAAGAAGCCTGATCATACGACGCCTGAGCATTCTTGTCCTCGAAGCCTTCCTTTTTCTTTTCTTGCAGTAGGACAGATAGGACTCCGCTACATTCCTGTATTTGTTGCGGGGACGTCTTATGCCAGGTTCCACACAATGCCTGCAGATATATCTATAGAGCCATTCAAGGCTTTCCCAAAGGAGTTTCATGTCAGTAGGATAACGCATATGGCTTTCATAGCATGTGGCATCGGTCATACAGACGTGAAGGCTGTCAAGATAGGGTTTCCAGTGTGAAGCCAGCACTTCCTGGAGGGAATCAACATCAAGACGGGACGCTATCTCATTGCGGATGGCACTGACTATCTTGTAGTTGGTTATGGGAAAGGACGGATTTATCATAATCCCGCAGAACATCTGGTAGTGTATGTTCCCGTTCAGATGTTCCACCAGCTGCCTGTCAGAGAATCCGGTGTATGCCTTCAGGACCATAAGGGCAATCTTTGCGCAGGGACTGAATATATTCCTGCGCCCCAGATGCTGGTCCGACAAGCCCACAGTCTTTGCTATATGCTCAAATGGAAATACCGAATGAAGCCTGCCAAGCTCACTCTCATGAAAACTTTTGCGGTATCTTTCCAGAATATCAAATTCTGTAAACCCCAAAGTAGGGTGAATTTCTGAAATATTTTGTACTTTTGCCATATCTTTGTTGGAAAATTTCCCCCGTTTTGGCTTCCAAACCTTATTTGCGGGGGAATACCTAAAGATACAAAAAAGCCAACTAATTCGCAATATTTTATGTATGAATTAGTTGGCTGATTTTATAGTATTTACTGAATGTCCCTGTTTATTTTTCGGTTATAAAGATCTTTCTCCCTTCCACCTTGAACCGGATTCCTCCTGTCATTTCCAGCATACTGACAATATGTTCAAAGTCATCATACCGTTTCAGATTCCCGGAAAACGACACTTTTTTCAAGGATTCATTTTGAAATACCGCCTCTACATTATACCAACGTGAAATAATATGCATAACCTCTTCCAGAGAGCGTTTTCTAAACACGAACTTTCCCTCTTTCCACGCAATGTAAGGGAAAACATCTACTTTCTTTTTTTCCAAATTACCATCGGTTCCAACCACCCCCTGTTCACCCGGCATCAAAATAACCGTTTGATCGGCAACAGCAAAGCGGACAGCACCTTCGACAAGAGTCGTCTCGATCCGATTCTCCTCTTCATAAGAATAAATATTAAAACTAGTACCCAATGCTTCTATCTCCGCCTCTCCGGTGACCACGACAAAAGGATGTTCTTTATCTTTTGCTACCTGAAAATAAGCCTCTCCTGTCAAAAATACTTTCCGTTCAGTACCTGTAAATCGCACCGGATAACGTAATTCGGAAGCCGAATTCAGATTCACAACCGTACCATCCTGCAAAGTCACCGAATACTCTCCGCCTCTCGGAATTTGTAAAATATTATATTGAATTTTCCCGGTCTGTTGCCGGCCGATATAGCTCAAACGTTCTTTAGCAGTGTGTATTTCAGCACCAGGTTGTATCAATACCGAATCCACGCCCGGGCCCCCTAACAAAATCCGCTCTCCATCGGCAAGTATCAGTTCCGCTTTCACATTTCCAGGTAAAATATTTTCAGTCATCAGCCCGAGCGGATACCGATCACTTTTATCCCGCAGTACAAAATAAAAAAGCCCGCTAACCAACAGCAACAATACCGAAACAGCAACAGCAGTCACTTGAAACAACCGGGCTCGCCTCAAGCGATGTTCACATTTTTGCCGTACCTTTAGATAGGCCATCACCAAATCCACCTGTTCCCATTGTTTACTTTTCGAAATGATAAACTCCGAAGTCAGAACCCGACGATACAGTAGTTCATTCTCCGGAAATTCCTGTCGCCACTTTCCAAGCGTTTCCTCCTCCTTTTCGGTCAACTGTCCCTGGACAGCTTTCGACAATAAAAAAGCAACTTCCTTATAATTTTTAAACTCTGCCATAGAAGCTTTATTTATTCATTACACTTATACGACACTTCAAAAACAAAAAGGAGGTAAAAGAAAATTGTTAAAAGTGAAAATAAATGCTCTTACCGTTGGATAGATAAAAGTAAATAGCGGAAAACAAACGAATTAAGAAAACAGGACAGCAGGAAGAAAAAGAAATAATTTTCCAAATTTTTCCTTTAAAATTTTCCTGGCTATCTGCTTTTGCTTTTTTACGGTCTCTACTGCAATATCTAATTTTTCTGCAATTTCTTTAGCACTATAACCTTCTAATGTTAAAGAAAACACTGTCCGGCAAGCAGGAGGCAAATCCTCCATTGAATTCATTACCAAACGGAAAGTCTCTTCTGCTATATAATTATTGATTTCAGTAATATCTACCTCTTCTGTAAAAGAACGCGTTGCTTCATTTCTTATTTTCTCAGCCCGTAAATAATTAAAACACTTAAAACGGACCATCTGATAGACATAAGCAGAAAAATCACCGACAGCACTCCAACGTTCCCGGGTTTCCCAAAGCTTCACAAATACTTCCTGTACCAGATCCTCAGCTATAGTTTTGTCTCCCACATAATATAAAGCAAAAGAAATCAGAGATGGATAGTAATCTATAAACAAATTACGGAAAATCTCATCTTCTTCTATTCCTCTGATTCTAAAATATTTAGACATAAAACAAAAACGATTCTAATAAAAGAATTCATACAGCGGCACAGATCTATAAACCGCTCATAGCCAAACAAAATTAAAGATTAAAACAGTACCAGCCAAATTTTTATCATCTATTATGAAATTACAATTAAAACATAGGGAGCACCCTCGTCCGACCTGATCGGACAAACTTTTTCGAATATCCCTAAATAAAGACGTGTTTCAGAAAATACCTTCTCCTGAAAACACGTCTTCAAAGCATTAGTTCGTTCTCCTTATTTTTTATCTAAATATTGCCCGTGAATGGCATGAAGATGCAGATAAGGGTAAAGTGCCGTAGAAAGGACAGGAGCAGGGAAAAAAGGCTCGCTGGCCATCAGTTCATAAGCTTTCTTATAATCCCCACTTTTGGCATGAGCAGCAGCTAGATAAAGCAACGTCTCCTTACAAGGACTATGCTCCAACGCCTTTCCCGCCATCCCGATGGCTTGTTCAATTAATTCCGGATCTGTTACAGAATCGTCAAAAAAACCAGCAATAATGAGTGTATAAAAAAACTGACGATACAAATAAGGATGTTTATCGCCATATTTATCTGCTACTTTCCTGGCCAAAGCCATACCTTGTTGGAAGTTTTTCTCAAACAAGGTTCGTTCCATATCCAGAATCTCCAAATACATCGGTGCATAACACGATTTTGTCTTACGAACCATTTCAAGGTGGGCTCGGTATTTTTCTGGATTCTTCAGATTGGCAGAGCCGGCACGCACCATCATACGATACATATTCACCCAAAAATCATCTCCCTTTTCATACCCCTGATAAATATCCGGATACCGATTCAAAAAGCCGAAAACAATATTATCTTCCGGAATGCGCATAAATCCCCGCATCAGCAAATAGTTCTCCTTCTGCTGCAACTGCTCTTCCGTAAGGGTAGAAAAATAGCTTAACAGACAATCCTTTACCTGGTCAGGATGTATCCGTTGGAGGAGCCCTACCACATATTCCTGCACCAACTCCAAAGAGCGTTCACCGCTTTCCCAACGTTTCCGGGCAACTTCCAACCGGGCACTTAAATCAGACTTGGTAGCTTCTTCGGCATATCGGATAAAATCTTCCGGAGAAACAGAACCCGTACGAGTATCCAATAAATTACCTCGGGCATCCAACCAAAAAAAGGAAGGATAACCGTTCGCCTGATAGTGCTTAAAAAAAGCGTGAGAACTTTCTTTTTCCGCATCCAATTTTAAACAAACAAACTTATTGTTATAATAGTCACCAACCTCCTGACGAGTAAAAACATTCTTGGCCATCATTTTACAGGGGCCGCACCAAGAGGTGTAAACGTCTACAAAGATTTGCTTCCCTTCCGCCCGGGCTTTCTGAAGTGCTTCCTCATAGGTTCCATGAAAAAATTCAATGCCTTGCGCATATATACTCCCCATAGCCAGGACCCCAAAATACAATAACGCTAAAACCCTTTTCATTCCGTTACTCATATTTTTCGTTAATATCGATGACTTTATCACAGAAACCCGTCTTTTTGAACACACTGTCCAAGTGAATACCACCGGTGGAATTAACTTCGTAGAACACGACCCCTCCCTGGCGTTCCGTACGGTTCAAATCCCGCACAGCCAAACGCACCTGTTGAGATATCCGGGTTGCAGAAGGATTGGATTCAGTAGGAGCCGGCACCGTAATATCCACAAACTGTATACCGGTTACCTGCATATTTTCGATGACCTGCATATCCTTTTGCAGAACTTCCAATGATGAACTTGTAGAAGCATTCAACTGATTTACTGCAAAAGAATAGACCGCATTTTCCGTAGCGTACATCAAAACATCCTCATATTCCGGATTCGCAGCAAATCCAATTGCTTCATGCAAATGAGGTGCAACAGCAGCAGTGACTTCCGTCTTGCTGATGCTGCGGAAACTGTTATTCAACAAAGAAAACTTATACATCCAGTATTTGCCGTCTTTTTTATTCAACAACAGCATCCAGGCTCCCAACTTTGCTTCTGAAAGAGGACCCCAGCATTTCAGCTCCAATCCCGTCCCCAAATTGCTGCCATCAAAGATCCCCGGATCGTTGTCCGCTTTACTAAACGTTTTCAGACTCCCCTGATTCCACGGATTGTGCACAATCAAACGCCCGTACAGCTCATCGAAAAACACAGGATTAGAACCGACAGCCAACACATGGGGGGCTACCTGATATTCCCGCGGTTCGTTCATCAATACCAATCCCGGTTCCCAATTGATTGCCTGCATATTAGTAGCCCTCTTGCAAACCATGCCATTCACAATAATATAATCAATCATACCCCCTTTATAATACAATTCCGGACTCATTTCCGATGCCTCGAAGTGATGGTCACAGGCTTCCCTCATCGTCTTGATTTTCTCAAAAGAAAGCGGACTGGCCACCACACCTCCGTTTTCATCCCGGCAAAAAATCAACTCCTGTTTCAGAAAAGTGGCATAAGCATTCGGATTCACCGAGAATATCCGGGTAGGATTTCTCCCCAAAAGTTGTTTATTGGCACTTTCATATACATCCTCAAGAACCGTATTACTCTCATCATCTGGGATGAAATTAACTTCCGCCAGACCATTCTCTTCACACAAAAGAACAGTTCCTTTGGTAAACTGCGTACGCACCTCAAGTTCCCTTTCCTCCCGGTAAAAAACACCGGTTGTATTATCTGTTACCTTCAACGCCAGGGTATAGGCTTCCCCAGGGGTGAGAATGGACGGTTCTGCCAATACATCCAACTCCCTTTCCCGACCTAATGTGTCTGCTTCATTACGGGTAGTCGTAGTATAAGCATACCAAACGTAGGACAAATTACTCTCGTCATTTTGAGAAGTCCGGATGACCGGCGTACATTGTAAACGATTATATAACAATACAGAATACCGCTCTTGTAACCCCTCTATCGTGACCTGATTCAACACCTTGAATTCATCAATCGTTTTGTCATCCACACATCCTGCCAAAACAGACAACATGCATACCACTCCTATATATTTTATTACTTTCATCATAATACATCAAATTAGAAAGGATTCCACACTGTAATCAAATTACCATCTTCATCATATTCCGTATGAGTTGCATAATACTCACACACGACACGCCCCTGCTGCATCCAATAACTGTAATAATTCAATCCGCCCCATCCTATCAACTCTTCCTTTGTTAAAGGAAAATCATGTCCCATAAGTAAAATGCAACGCTGATGCTTCACTTTTGAATACTCCCCGAAATAGAGAGCTAATGGCATATCCCAATAAGCAGGTTTCACCAATTGATTGGTTATCATCAGACGCATATTTACCCGATCAGGATACCCTAACGATAAACTTTCCGTCGCTTTCAACGACAATTCCAGCATCACAGTTGCCTCATCCAATTCCGCTCCGGGTTTCATTACCACCACCGGAAAAGAAGAAACCGATTTATCAGCTTCATAAGTAAACCGATGCTGCAGCGTTTCATAATGTTTTCCGGCCACCGCCGAGGAATTTTCCGAAACAATGACTTCATACTCCCCCGCCTCATCCAACAAATCTCCCAACAACTTGACATGAATCTGAATCGTATCCCGGTCCGTGTCTTTCATTCGAAAAGAATACACCAAACTATCTGCCCCCACTACATAATCCGGGAAATAAATGCCAGGCGTGTCCGTATACACCATACGTTCGTTTTCCGAACAAGATGCCAACACCAGCATTGCCATAACTATCGTATATAAATATTTCATAATCCGCATTTTTATTCTATTAAACCAAAATCCAATTCATCATCCGGCAAGGGTATCACATACACCTCTTCCGGCTCAATCGCTACCGTCCGGTAAACCCCGATACGTTTCAGTCCTAAACGCTTATAGTAGTAAAACATCTGCCCTTCACACATAAACTCCTTGCTATACTCCTTGGCAATCTCCGCTTGCAGGTCAGTGACCTCTGTCATCGCAGCCAATCCCCGATGGGCACGTAAAGTATTCAGATAAGCTAATCCCTGATTGGCCGAACATTCAGCAGCAATGTAATACAATTCAGACAAACGAATCAAAGGGATACAACCCACATTGACATACTTCCCCGGCATGACGGCAGTAGCAGAATTGGTTTCCTGAAACCACAACTTCAACCGATAATCATCATCCGCCGGATCTTGCTGTGCAAACAATTTGTTCCGGTTATTGATACTGATACTTAAAGCTGTGGAACTATTAGTAATACCGTTTTTTATAACCGACTCCCCGAAATAAACATCGATATTATCCTGCATTTTCCCTTCCTCCAAAGCAAACAACAACTCACTGTCGAATAAACGCTCATCGGTTACAGCCGCAGTAGTAAGTGAAAACGGTGCGACGGGTTCACTTCCCGGCTCTCCCACAATCTCCCGGGCAGCTTCCAAAGCATCCGGTAAATTGCCGGCATACAGTTGCACCCGGGCCAGCAAAGCCGTCACGGCATAATAATTCAAATGCTTTTGCCGGTTCCGCAACAACGGATGATTCCGATACAAAGATTCCAGTTTCGCATAATTCGGCCCATAGGGGTCAACCTCCCGCATCAATTCACGTGCCGCGTTCAAATCTTTCACGACCTTCTCCAAAACAGCTCCCACCGTCAGCTGATGCTGCGGCAGATTAGTATACGACTCCAGATAAGGGATGGCTTTTCGCTCCTTGTCTATTGCCGGAGAGGCGGAAAACAACCGCAACATATCAAAATGAAGCATACCGCGCAAAGCTAAAATTTCTCCCTTATAGATACGATACACCTCATCACCCGAAAATACCCCCCGTTGCTCATCGATAAACATCAGCATAGCATTCAAATTGGCAATGCCCTTGTATTGCCGGCTCCAAATCGTAGATAAGACCTCCTTATCATAAGGCTCCCTGTAAAGATAATCTTTCGTCTTGATATACCGGTGGGTATTCCCGGAAATATTATAATACTGCGCCAGCACATCCACATAGCCGAATGAAAGCTGACGTCCGTAACTTTCGGGAGCAGACATCAACGAATAGACACCTGTCAACACATCCCGAAAACCGCTTTCCTGTTGGAACAAATCTTCCGCCTTCACATCCGATTTCGGAGACACGTCAAACCAATTCTCACAGGCGGCGGAAAAAAACAGCATCCCCAAACATACCGGTAAATATATTAACTTTTTCATTTGCTTCTTAATTAAAAGGTTACTTGTAAAGCTACAGAATAATTCCGGGCAAACGGATAGGAGGTACCCCGTTCCATTTTAACCGTCGAGGCGCGAAATACATCATTACCGATTAACGACAGTTTCAGACGCTCAATCCCATAATGCCGCAGACGCCCCGCATCAAACTGATAAGAAAGATTCAATGACGACAAGGTAATGTAATTCTCCTGCTCGATAAAACGGGAGGTCGGCATGGTCGCCTCCGTATTGCTGATGGCTTTGAATTTTGCCACATCGCCCGGCGTTTTCCAACGATCGTATAACACCCGGCGATCTGCATTCTCCTTCGGGTCTACGTTTTCTACCTTATCCACTAACGTCTGATTATACACATCAGCACCATAGCTGTAACGGAAATAAGCATTCAGCTGAAAACCCTTATACATAAACATCGTTCCGAAATTCCCTTCAAATTTCGGGTCGCTGCATCCTAACGGTTTATAATTATCCGTACTCCATTTATTGACTTTATCGCCATTCAGCGCAATAAATACTTCTTCTCCCGTATTAGGGTCGATACCTATGGACTCGTTCGCCCAAATCATATTGATGGATTTACCTTCCTGATAACGCACCATGGGAGCTCTGGTTTTCCCCTCCTCTATCTCCCCATTCATTTCATCATCCTGGGATTTGTTATAAGCTGCCAGTGCATCATTCAACTTCATTAACCGGTTTTTATTCTTCACAATATTAAAGAACACATCCCACTGCATACGTCTGTCAGCATCCTTTAGCAAAACACCCCGGAGATTTAATTCCAATCCCTTATTTTCTATCTCGCCCAGGTTGTCTTTATAAGAAGCAAAACCGACAGACGGAGCCAGCAACACATCAATCAATACCGATTTCGATACATCCTTATAAATATTGAAATAACCGCTCAACCGACTGTTCAATAAAGTAAAATCAACCCCAACATTCAACTTTTCTGTCTGCTGCCATTTCAGGTCCGGATTACCGAAAGCCTTCAATAACGCCCCGATATAATCATCATAGGTCAATCCGTCAATAGCCGATTCCTTATACGAATACATCATCATCGCCTGGAAAGGGTAGAAATTCTGACCACCGGTTGTCCCCCACGAACCGCGGATTTTCAATTCATTTACATACGGATTTTCAGCCAACCATTTCTCATGGTGCAGGTTCCAGGCAACACCTACAGAACCGAACGTCCCCCACCGCTTAGATGAACCGTATACAGAAGATCCATCGCTACGAACCGAAAAGTCTACTAAATAGCGGTTATCATACCCATAATTAAAATTTCCTACCACACCCATCAGACGACTGACCTCATAATCACCACTCGGTTTATCGCCGTCCTGATACTCTACCCCCATACCGATATGGTCCATCTTGTCATTCGGGAAATTATAAGCCGTGGTAGTAAACAAGTCGTTTTTCGTTTCTTTGATATTCCAGACAAAAGTAGCATTGAATAAATGACGGTTCACCTCTTTCGTATAAGCAGCCATAACATTCGCATCATACGAGAAATCATCCGTAACTTTTTTCTCATAACTGCCCTTCAAATCCTTTTCATAAAAAGAATTATGCCCGGCAGGTAAAAAACGGTCTTCAACCGTCATCTTCTTATTCAATGACACGGCTGCCTTCAATTTTAATCCCTCTAAAACATCCCATTCTACGGAAAAATTGTCAATAAAATTCTGATAGGTAGTCTCGAACTTCGTACCCAATGAAGCATTATACAAAGGATTCAATGCATATTCCTCCCCGTCACCGATTTTCAATACCTGCTTGATATGACCGTTTTCATCATACGGATAAAGATACGGATTCATATAGGTATAATCCGAAAATGTGCCATAAGGAGAATCCTTCTGTTTCACATGATCATACGTTAAATTATTCATAAACCGCAAATTCTTATAACGATATTGCAACTTAATGCCGATACCGATATTTTGACGCCCGGAACCTTTCATTATACCTGTTTTATTCTGATAATTCAGGTCTAATCCATACCGCAACCGGGCATCCCCCCCCTCCAACAACAAAGAATGCTTATGACTGAAACCAAGCGCATGAATCGGTTTCTTCATCCAATCGGTATTCACCCCTTGCTGAACCAACTTCAAACGTTCATTGTATGCCTCCTGCAATTCTTCCTTCATTCCGATATTCGGATGCGAATAAAGTCCGGCCAATTGCTCATACTCCAATTTTTCCGATGCATTCATCAGATTGTAATCGCTCAGGTCAGCAAAATTAAAATCACCGGAAAAATGATAAGAAACACGCAATTCTCCCATCTCCGGAGCTTTAGTCTCTACAACGACAACCCCGTTCGCCGCCCGCGAACCATATATAGCAGTTGCCGCCGCATCCTTCAACACGGTAATGCTCGATACCCGATTAGGGTCTAAGTCGAAAATTTTTTCCGCCGACACCTCGAAACCGTCCAAAATAAAAGTCGGCATATTAGGCGAATTCTCATAATCCGACTTCAGATTGCCACTGCCATGGATTTGAAATTCAGGTATATGGTTCGGATCACTACCTGCTGTGATATCCTCCATCAATTTAAAAGAGGGGTCTATCGTCGATAAGGCCGACAAAATATTTCCGGTAGAAATCTCCCGCAACTTCTCTCCCGAAAACGTAGTGGCAGCTCCTGTATAACTATCTTTCTTCCGCTGGAAATAACCGGTAATCACCACCTCGTCCATTTCAGCTATCGCCTCTTCCAATACCACATTCAGCTCTTTTTCTCCCCTCCACTTTACTTCTTTGGTTTGCATACCGACAAACGAAAATACCAAAACGATACTGTCGGCCTTAGGTAATTCAATGGTAAACCGACCTTCTACATCCGTAGCGACACCCAGCGTCGTTTCTTTCAATACCACGGCAACACCTGGCAATACATGGCCATCTGCGTCTTTCACAATCCCTTGAAGCAAAAGTTTTGTGGGAGTCATGCGTACCTGATCATTGATATTTTTACGCGAAATCACAATGGTATGATTCATTAGTTTATAAGTCAGACCGGAATTCTGCAAACATTCGTCCAACACCACTTTCAGGTCCTCATCTTTAAAGTTCAGTTCCAAATCCTGTACCTGTTCGATTTGGGCATCCTCATACAGAAAAATATAGCCCGATTCTTTCTCTAATAACTGAATCACCTGCTCCAATGAAGCATTCTTTACCTCCAAAGAAACCTTTGCGATCTGACTATACACATTCGCAGACAACTGAAAAGAAGAAATACACAAAAACAAGATTAAAAACTTCATCATTAAATACGTTTTTAACCATCTTCTTTGAAAAAGAAGACATCGGATTCCATTTTTTTTCATAAATTTGTAAATTATAATGAAACATTTCCGGCTTAGCCGGTTGAAAGGCGGAATAGTGCCAATATTCCGTCTTTCTTTATTTTCTTTTAGCTATAAAAACTGTATTGTCTTTTATGGTGCAATTTATGCTCCCGACCGTTTCGATCATTTTCATCAATGCCTCGAAACCTTCATAACGCATCATACCCCCTGAAAAGGTAATCTCTTTAGATTCGTCGTCTTCGAAATAAACCTCGACATTATACCACCGGCTCACCATGACCATGATATCTTCCAACCGCTGCTTACGGAAAATAAAACGCCCCTCTTTCCAGGCTACAAAAGGATAAACCTCAACTACACGTTTCTGAAGTTGCCCCTCTTTATCCAAAATACTCTGTTCGCCGGGCTTCAAAATAACCCTATCCTCTATAGATTCGAAACACACCGCTCCCTCGACCAATGTCGTCACTATTTGCCCTTCTTCCGAATAAGAACGTACATTAAAACCGGTCCCCAATACCTGGATTTTAGAATCACACACTTCTACAACAAAAGGATGTGCAGCATCTTTTGCAACCTCGAAATAAGCTTCCCCTGTCAATTGAACTATCCGTTGCTCACCACCGAATTGCAACGGAAAATGAAGTTCTGATTCGGAATTCAGCCACACTCGCGTTCCGTCTGCCAGTGTCATTGTAAATTCTCCTCCCCGGGGAATAGACAACAGATGGTAGGTTTCGGTATTTTCCGTTTTCCCCTCTTCCCCTGCCTGTAAAAGCATACCACTGGAATCGATACGGATATGATTTTGTGCAGTAGGTATAAGCATTGCCGAATCTCCGATATGCCAAACGGAACCGTCAGCCAGGGTTAATACTGCTTTTTTACCACCGGGTTGAATAGTTTGAGTCAGTAAAAGGGGATCGCCAGGACTATTCTGGTGAAACCATCCCCATCCTAGTCCTAAAACCAATAAAATTCCAGCCGCCACACTATAACGGCGAATACGCCTTCTCCGTCTGTAGTTCTTTAATTTCCGGTAAGCCCGAATAGGATCATAACGATATTGTTGCTGTAATCGTTCTGCCAAAGTTTCTGAGTTTCCTAACTTATCTGCCATCTTTTCAACCGGACTATCCTGATCCGGCTGAATGTACTCTTCTTCTTTCTTCCGTAAAATATAGCTTAGAACCTTTTCAGAAAAATCATATATATCATTCCATGTATTCATACCCTTTTTATTATACAAACACATGAAATCAAAAAACGGGTAACAGAAAATAACTAATATTTAAAAAAATCTGAAAAGAAAGAGTACAACAAAATCCCCCATACCATTCCCATGCGTTCACGGACGATAGCATAAGCCCGCTTTTTCTGCATTTTCACCGTATTTTCGGAAACTTCCAGTAGCTGTGCGATCTCCCGGACTTTCAAGCCCTCGAGGCTTAAATTCATAACTTGTCTCTGTTGATCGGACAATTCGGAAAGGACCGAACGGAGTTTTGCGATCACACTTTCTTCAATGGCCAAATCGATAGCCATTTCTTCGGTATAGGAAATCTCGGAAGTATAATTTCCCAATAACCGACGGGCATTGTCCCGATCACGAATCATATTCAAAGCCCTGTTGTATACTGCTTTGTAAAGCCAGCCAGCCAAAGATTTGACATTCGGAAATTGCAAGGAAGAATCCCATAACCCGATCATACACTCCTGAACAATATCCTCCACTCCGACATTTTCATGGGTCAGCTTGGCCACATAAGTACACAATGCCGGATAAAACTCCTCGTACAATTGCTGCCAGGCAGTTTCTCTTTTTTTGTTCAGGTCTACTATAAATCGTTCATTATCACGCATACTTCTCCTCCGATTGTGTGACAAATATAAAGAAAAAAATAAAAAACAACTCTCCTCTAAACTAAAATCAGTCCAGCCCCCATTACTTAGTGACAATAGTAATAATGGATAAAAAGGATGCTCACCGACGAGAACGTAGAAAAGGAAAATGAAACATTACCCCCGTCCCTTTGTTTCGTTTTTTTTATCTCAGGCGCCTGAGCGAAAAGAATGCAAATAACAGAGAAGCGGGAAACTCTTTTCTAAGAATTTTGAGTCCCAACGAAATATGAGTTTTGACAGTATTCACGGAAACACCCAGTATTTCAGCGATTTCTTTATATTTTTTACATTCGATAAAACATAGCCGCATAACTTCTCCACAACGATCCGGAAGCTGATTGATCCGGTTCATAATTTGCCGGATCAATTCTTCATGTTCGGAATAATCGGTCTCGGCATAGAGCAGATTTTTATACGATTCATTCTCTTCGTGCCGGGCCCTTACTTTCAAATGATCCAGGTAGTTCAGTGAACGGTTACGGGTAAGACTCAAATAGTAAGGCAACATCGGTTGAGTAAAATCTATTTTTTCACGTTGCGTCCATGTTGTCAGAAAAACATCATGTACAATATCTTTGGCAATATCCGCATCCTTCACAAAGCTCATCGCATGAAAACACAATGGCTTGAAGAACCGCTTAAACGAATCTTCAAACTGTAACTTAAACTCACATTCACTTACATATCCTAACATATTATCTTTTTATCTTTGCCGGAATATTGATTTACGTGCAAATATAATTTTTTTAAGGATATTAACAAAGTATTTATTCCGCAAGGTTCCCTGCTATAAAAGATCACTGAATCGGTAACATACGGCAATCCCGGAACCGGGATTGCCGTATATTTACCGACGATTTACCACCAGGGATTAGAATCGTATCCTTTAGCCACGACACATTTTCCCATCACATTCCGGTGAAGGGTCACCTCCTTGCTCATCAGATCCACAATCGCAAAAGAACCCTTGTATTCTTTCGGACTACCGGCATCATAAGTAGCAATGATCAACTGAGTTTCTTTTGCCGAAACTGCAACTGCTACGGGTTTACCGATATCGTCCGGCAATGTCACGAAATCGGCAAGCGTGGGTTTTAATACCGGAGTCGTATAGACCTTATTGCCCACCACAAAATACCAGTCGTTTTCAGCGACCAATACGCCCTTGGTATCGGCATCGGCACCAGCCAAAGGAAGAGTTTCCATTTCCAACAAATGTCCGTCTTCATTCACTGCAGGTTCTTCTTCCGTCGCTTTTTTGAAATCGATGTACTCAAAAGAGATCAGATTGATTTTTCCTGTTTGTGCTGTTGCCATCGACATGACATGAGCTCTGGAAACATACTTGTGGATAATGGTCTGCCCTTCATAAGAGGGTTGATTTTTTATTTCCACAACTCTATCCAAAGCATACGGATCGCTCACTAATCCCAGGGCTGGATCATCGATCTGGTTTTTCAAAATATAAAATTTCTTACTCAATTCATCGAAAACATATACATAAGTATAGGCAGAAGCCGGATTGCTCCAGTAATATTCTTTATCATGCTTAGCTGCCCGATATAATAAACCACTATTATAAGAATAAATTTTACCATTAGAAACATAATAAACGGCATCCGTCAACATGTAAACGGCATCTGTCGGATTGAATGTATCTCCCTCATAGATAAAACTCTGGTCGTTAATCAATCCACTCGGCATAAATGCGCCGTTATTCGTCATAATTACCGGGTTATCCCCTTGGCTGGTAATAATATTGAATGAATAGAAATAATCATTTAAAGAAGAAATATTTCCAAAATGATCGATTATCGCTTTCGGCTGTTTCCCCAATGCATAGTCTCCGATTTTAGTAGCATGCAAACACTCGGTAGTCCCTTCTTTCGATGAGAAATATGACAATACGGCGGACTGGTCGGGTTCTTCACACAAGAAATAATATCCCCAGGAAAAATTCGAAACCACATTCACATTAAAATCCACAAAATACTTCATACCGTTTTTTGTGTCTGTAACGACATAACGGCAGTCGTATTTTCCAACATTCAATGTTTCGGGAACAAAATAAGCCAAATCACGGTTCGTTCCGATCTCCCTGCCAGACTCCAACTATATTCCAATCCCTCCTCCGAAGCCTGCAATGAACGGCCGATCACCGGATGTATATTCAACACCTCTCCTCTCATCACCGAAGTATCTTCTGTGACACCCGTTACAATCACCTCATTCACTGCTTTATAGTCATAATTTCCTTTGTCTTCTGCACAACTATAAAATAGCGTAATCAGAACAATGATATATAATCCAATACTCTTTTCAAAAACTTGACATCTATTTTTCATAGCAAACAATTTTTAAATATTAAGGAAGCGTAATTCTAGGTTTCGAGGTATCTCCATCCGGATAAACTTCATGATCTATAAAATACTGCTTCAGCTTACTGATAAACATAAAGGTAGAAGGATACCAACTGGGATAACCGGCATAATAGGGCATTTGGTCCCAATATAACAATTTACCGGTATTCGGTCCCCATTTTTCGACATTCGGGTCGGCTCCATAAAAATAAATCTCCTGCCATTTCGCATATTTTTCCCGAACGAATACACCGAAATATCTTTCCCAACTCGGCCACCAGGATGGAGCCTGCAAGATATCTGAAAAGACCAGTTTAGCTGCTAACAATTCGGAAGCTCCTACCTGGAAATTTTCATTATTTTCAATATAAAGGGTAATTGTCCGCGATTCTTTTTTCAGGATGGGGGTCCGGTTGACTTTTACTTCAAGGGTATCCCGTAAAGTACCGGATTGGATGACCGCTTTTTCTATAACCGACATATCCCAGTCGGTCCCGGTTGCAGTAGTTTTCTTTTCATTTACAACAACCTTATAATGCCGGTCTGTTTCTGTCTTCAACCCAACCGAATTCACCGGAATTTTAAAAGTATAACTGGTCACCGAAGGATCATCCATCGCAAAAGAATATACCAGGCTATCTACTCTTTCAGTTGTTTTTCTTCCATATTGATCCAATTGGAAGGGTATATATAATTCGTCGAATTATCGAATCCGTCGATATCCTGATCACAAGCCACTTGTACCATTCCTATCAGGCACAAAGTCATATATAATATTATCTTCTTCATAGATTTGTCATTTAGCATTATTTCTCTTCTTTCGGGCTCTCATTAGGTGAAAATTCGTATTCATCGTCCGGAATCGGGAAAATATATTTATCCTTTGTCGGAGCGATAATAACTCCTTGTTTTACATAAAACTCTTTATACAACCGTTTATAAATCATAAACATCCGTCCTTCACCGATAAAATCTTTCCGCATTTCACGCATCAGAAATTCCATGATTTCATCATTTCCATAGGAACCGTTTAAACGGGCCAGATTACGGGATTCCCGCACATCGTTCAAATAACCGAGTGCCTTGACATTATCTTTACCGATCATTGTCTCGCAAGCGACATAATATACTTCGGCCAAACGTAAAATCGGAATCTCCGGATAATAGGGCAAACGTATAGTTCCGGGGTAGGAAGTTTCCTCAAGTTTACTGAAAATATAATAACTTCCACCGTTCGACGGTTTCCCAAACCAGAAACGCAAGCGATTGTCCGTACCGGACCCATCCGGAGCACGTCCATAAAGATCGTTTAAGTATATGCTATATTGATTGGTATTGATACAAAAGTTATCGGTCTGATTCCCTTTTTCAAAACCAAAGACTTCTTTGGTCACTTCCCAAAGATCGTTCTTATAGAACCCAAGGATCGTCTCTTCTCCCAGATTCTTATCATATAATTCATCTTCCCGGTTTGTCAAGACAAATAATTCATTTTGTTTACATAACTGAATCAGTTCATCGGCAATTTCGTAAGCTCCCGGTTTATTCAATAAGGCCAGCTCTAGCCGCATCAATAGTCCTTTTACTGCAAACAGATTCATCCGATCACCCCGACGTTCCAACACGGAATGATAATCGAGCATAGAAGTATTCCCATCGCCATATCGTTTATTCCCGACGATCGGATCTTCTTTCAACAAGTCCTGTGCTTTCAATAAGTCGGCTTTCGCTTTTGTCAGCACCGAGCGCATCGACTCAAATTTTTGAGCCTCGACATTAAATTGAGTACGATAAGAAATACAAGCCTGATCGAGGTCACCTTCTTTTTCAATTACAGGACCATACATAGCAGCTAATTCCATATGCATAAAAGCCCTCAAAGCATAAGCTTCCCCTTCGATCAATTCTGAATATTTTATAGAGCTTCTATTAGATTCCAAGGATTCCAGAATATAATTGGCCTGTGTGATTCCTTGATACATCGCCGACCAAATTGCATCGAAGCGGGATTTTGCACTCGCATCTTCATAATCGAATTGAGACTGTTTGTAATAGCTGTTCTTACTTTTGGAAGACAAATCCCAGTATTGTGCCAACACATCCATCATACCATAAGAAAGTTCCTTCCCGTACAAGGTGGTAGAGGTTAAATTATAATAAATGCCGTTCAAAGCCGCATTATAGCCCTTCTCATTCGTGAGCAAATCTTCGCCCTCGACCTCCCCCTGAGGGGTTACGTCCAACCAGTTGTTGCAGGACGTGAAAGCCAGAGCTGTCATTAAAACAAGTATATATTTAAATTTCATAACCTGTATGTTTAATTAAAAGCCAATATTTAAACCAAAAACAAAACTACGCTGGAAAGGATAATCCAATCCGCGTTCATTTTTCACAGTAGATGCACGAAAGACATCGTTCATATAAAAACTAAGCCGCATGGTATTCAATCCGAATTTCCGTATCCATTCGCGGTTCAGGTCATAAGAAAGAGAAAGAGAAGTCAACTGTAATGTATTTTCTTTCTGAACAAAACGGCTGGAAATATAAGTTGTCGTATATTCCTTGATATTTTTATACAACGCATGCTGCCCCGGTTCTTTCCAGCGGTTGTTCAACACCCGTCGGTCGGCATTATAACGTGGATTCGCTCCTTCGACACGCTCGGCTAAAGTTGAATTATAGTAGTCCGCACCCAAATCGTATTTAAACACCATATTTAAGTTCCAACCTTTCCAATATAGGTTAGTACCGACATTCCCAAACACTTTGGGTTCGGAGTCCCCGCAAATCACTTTATCGGTAGCATCCCAGGTGTATGTAATCGTCCCGTCCTTTTTCATAAAAAGTTCTTGTCCGGTTGTCGGATCGATTCCCAATGAAGGCACTGCTTTAATGGCGCTCATGGATTCACCTTCTTCATACACAGCTGCCGGAGTCGTTTTATCCTGATTATTTTTCTCGTTGATATTCTTTAAAGCAGTCGAAATCTCCATGATTTTATTTTTATTATGAGCTGCTTGCAACATAACCGACCATTCGAAATCTTTACCCTGATCCCGGATAAGCACGGCATTTAAATTAACTTCGACCCCTTTGTTTTGAATTTTCCCTAAATTAGAAGTAAAAGTATTCGAAGGTAATCCTAAAGAAGGTGCGACAGACACAGAAGTCAACATCCCTTCGGTCTTTTTCTGATAATAGTTGAATTGCAAACGAATACGGTCTTTTGCATACCCGAAATCGAATCCATAATTCGATTGATATTGGTTCTGCCATTCCAAATCGGGATTACCGTACCCCATCAAAGCAGCAGAGATTCCGGAATTGTACAGACGATCGGTATTAAACTGAAACATCGTTTTTGCCTGATAGGCTGAGAACTCCTGATTACCGGTGACACCATAAGAATAACGTAATTTCAACATACTGATCTTCGTATGCTTAAAAAATTTTTCATTATGAACATTCCATCCTGCTCCGGCAGACCAGAAAGGAGCATATTTCTTATCGGCTCCGAACTTAGAAGAACCGTCGATACGTACAGAAACATCCGCAAAATAACGATCGTCATAGCTATAGTTACCATTGGCAAAGAAACCGATAGCACGCGACTTACTTTCCGAACTGGAAGGTTTTGTTTCTTTTTTATATTGGATAGCAAAAGCCGGATCGGAATAACGGTCATCCGGAAAACCGGTCATAATAAATCCATGTGAGTTATTATCATTCTGGGTCACTTCCAAACCGGCACCAGCATAAATAATGTGTTTTTCATTCACCAAAGTGTTATAATTCAAGGTCACATTTCCATCATAACTAAAACTCGCTCCATCTGTCATAGACAAATAACCTCGTTCAGCAATAGGCAGATATTCCTGTACCCGGCTTTCACTATTGTAGGTCGTTTTCAAAAACTCGGCACTGAAGGGTGACTTATAAATTTCACCACTGGTTTCTCCTTTTACGATAGCCATCTGGCCTTTCAAACGTAATCCATCGCAGATAAACCAGTCGACGCTCAATTGTTCACGAAACTCCTGATCTTTGGTGAAATTCCGGTTCGGCAACAAGGCATCGTACAAGGGATTAGTATCTCCATCACTCAATTTCGGAATCAGTTCTCCGTTATCATTATATATTCTCTCGTAAGGATTCAGTTTGGCATATTGCGAGAAACTCCCATAAGGAGAATTATACGCATGGGTATGGGCATAAGAAATATAATTTTTAATGGTAATTTTATCTTTAATCCGATAGATCAATGAGAATCCCAGTCCGAAACGGTCACGACCGGATTCTTTCATAACCCCCTTATTCTGGTTATAAGAAGCGTCTATTCCATAACGTACATTATCTGCCCCTGCCTCGACAAACAATGAATGTGCATGGGAAAAAGCATTTTTTACCGGTTGGGAAAGCCAATAGGTATTTACCCCTTCTACAATATTTTTATAGCGGTTGTAATAGGCTTTGTCCAATTCTACCTGTTCACGGCGATCGTTGTCTTCATAACCCGGTGTGATCTCTTGAGTATATAATCCGGCTTCCTTTTCATATTGCAATTTTTCCCGGGCATTCATCAGATCGTAGTCAGTCAGATCCACGATGGCAATCGTAGGTTTAAAATCATAAGTCACCCTCAATTTTCCGGCTTTCGGTGCTGTCGTTTCGATCACAATGACACCATTCGAAGCCCGCGAACCGTACAAAATAGTGGCGGAAGCATCTTTCAGCAAGGTAATGCTCTCGATCCGGTTGATATCCATATCGAAAACTTTCTGTGACGTTACCTCAAAACCATCCAAAATAAAGATCGGAGCGGTAGAGCCGTTTTGAAAAGATCCTTTACCCCGAATCGTAAAGTCGGGCAATTTATTAGGATTGGATCCGTCCAGATTGTTTTCTTCGATTTTAAAACCGGCATCCAGTGTAGAGATCGTGGTAAAAATATTTCCGGTAGATACCTTTGCCAATTCTTGTTTAGAAATCACGGTCGTTGTACCTGCAAAACCACTTTTCCTACGGTTTAGCAAACCGGTGACAACCACTTCGTCCATTTCCTGGCTATCGCTTTCCAAAGTAACATCGACTACTGTCTTATTGCCCACCACAACCGACTTCGGTTTCATACCGATATAGGAAAATTTCAATACGATATCTTTCATTTCAGGACAAGTCAAATCGTATTTTCCATCCATATCGGTAGCCACCCCGATAGTCGTACCTTCGATCAATACAGCAACCCCGGGTAACGGATTGCCATCTTCATCGATGACCTTTCCCGTAATTTTACGGCTTTGTACCTGAGGAACAGCTGTCTTGCCATTTGCCTGCCGGATGATAATAGCATTGTTTTCTTTCACAAACTGCAAATCGGTACCTTCAAGACATTTTTTCAGGATAGCATCGATCTGGCTATTCTGCATATCGATATCGATTCCTTTTACAGTAGCTATATCCGCACTACTATACAGAAATACAAATTTTGTTTGTTCTTTCAATTCCCAGATAATCTCTTCCAAAGAGGCATTTTGCTTTTTCAAGGTGACTGTCTGGGCATTTACTGCAGCAAACGTTTGTACCAACATACAGAAAACTAAAACGAACGTCAGTTTCATACGTAACAGAATTTGCGACCATCTTCCCCGATGAGGAAAATCATCTAACCGTTTTTTCTTCATACTTTTGTAATAGGTTAAGTTTAACTTATGTTATTATAGAGGACCGGAAAATGTTGGAGCAGGATCCGTTCCTTTATTTCTTATTTCCAACCAATAGTTATCGTATTCTTTTTCCGCACGATTTCAACCTTATCGGTCGCCTGAATCATTTTCAGAATAGCGTCTATATGTTCATAGCGTCCTAAATTGGCGGACAATCGCCAATTTTTCACCGAAGGAGTTGCATAAAATACCTCAACCGAATACCAGCGTGCCAATGTACCCATCACTTCTTCCAACCGTTGATCTTTAAAGACAAATCGTCCTTCGATCCAATCGGTAAAAAGACCGGTATCTACCTGTTTCACCTGGGCTTGTCCCGATCGTTTATCGAGATAATATTGTTGTAGAGGTACAAGCTCTTCAGCCTCGGCCCAGTCTTCTGTTGTATTCACTTTTACAGTCCCTTGCACCAGAGTGGTATGTACAACTTCTTCAGAACGATAAGATTTCACATTGAATTTGGTTCCGGTCACCCGGACATGCATCCGATCAGTTTCTACGATAAAAGGCCAGCCTTTGGCTTTTTCTACCTCAAAGAAAGCTTCTCCATCGAGATAAACACGTCGTTCGCCTGCAGCAAATTTCACCGGATAGCGAAATTCCGTTTCACAATTGAGATGTACCCGCGTACCGTCGGATAATTTCACCAGATAATCGGCACCGGAAGGAATTTTCAAAATGTTATACCTGAGTTTTGCCGTATCCGCAAAACTCCGGGTCGTATCGTGCAGATATACCAGCTGAAGATTCGTATCGTTAACGATCAAAGTACCGTCCCCCTCCTGCAATTCAATCTCATTATTTTCCAACTTGATACGTTGCCCGTCTGCCAATATCAATTCAGCACATTTTTTCCCGGTTAAATCGGTTACTTCTTCGCTTAAAAGAGGAGAACTTTCGTCGTTTTTCATCACAATCCCTACCACCATCGCTAAAACCATGCAAGCAGCCACAGCAACCCAACCACCTTTTCGCCACAAACTCTTTCGGGATGAAATTTTAGATTCAAAACACCGAAATTCAACATTTATATCTATATTCCCTTCTTGTTGAAGACGTAAAAAAGCTTCCCGTTGATTCCGGATTTTCTCGAAAAGGGCCAAATGTTCTTTTTTCTCCAGCCATTCGACAAATTCACCATCCATCAGTCTTTCAGGATCTTGCAAATGTTCGAGAATGTATTCTATTTCATTTTCACACCACATAAACGTCTGTTTAATTTAGTTGAAAGTTTATAAAGTCCATAATGTTTATAAAGTCATAGGATCCCGCAGGCTCCTGGTTAATTGACAATGAAGCAGTATACCCGAAGAATAGGATATATTGTATTGATTGTCAATGATTTTATTCTCATTTTCTTTTCTCATTTTTCTTTATTTAACGGAAGTGTAGTTTCCAATAATTGTCTATTATCCATTATCATCTGTCCGTTATTCTTTCTGCGGAAACCCACAAAAAGAATCGAACCTTTATGTTGTTGTTAGATTCTCAAGAGCTGGAATACCTATTGGAACACCTTGGACATCCTGAAACTTTGAAAGAGAAAAAATTTCAGGAATGGTTGCTGGATAATGATCACCGACTGCTGTTTGAAAGAGTGAGAGACTATCGGGAAGCTTACCTCAGAGTGGATAAAGGGGAGATGATTGACTTGGCAAAAGAGTGGGAACAGTTTGAAGTAAATGTCCAAAAGAAAAGCAGATGGGGAATGAGGAGAATATGTGTCGTTGCTGCCAGTGTCCTTATATTCCTCCTGATCGGTACGCTTTGGCAGCCGACAGAAATAGAAACGGTGAAGGTGGTCCGGGAGGCGGAATTAATCGGTAAAAAAAGTGCGGAATTGATTTTAGCTAATGGACAGCGTATCGATTTGGAAAAACAAATTGTCGAGCTACGGGAAGAAAATGGCATACACATCAGCAACTCTACTCAAAGTTATTTGGCTTATCGGCAGGATACACTTACTTATACCGTCGATTCCTACGAAGAGTTGGTTTACAATACGGTGAAAATCCCTGCCGGTGCCGACTATAAAATATATTTAGCCGATGGTTCCGAAGTTTGGTTGAATTGTGGTTCCGAATTGCGTTATCCGGTAAAATTTGTGGGGAACGAGCGGCGGGTATATTTGCGCGGAGAAGCATTTTTCGAAGTGAAAAAAGCGACGGAATGGCCCTTTATCGTAGAAACGGAACACATGCACATACAAGTGACCGGAACCCGTTTTAATGTGAAATCCTATCCCGAGGAAGAAATTGTGCATACAACTTTGCTGGAAGGAGCGGTGACGGTTACCGGACCGGAAAACAAGATACGTGCTTTCCGGCTTTTACCTTCCCAGCAGTTTTCTTTAGATAAACTCACCGGGCAAATCGAGGTGAAAGAAGTAGATACCCGTTTATATACCGATTGGACGGAAGGAATGTTTGTTTTTAGAAAACAACGCCTGGAAGAAGTAATGAATACGCTTGCCCGTTGGTACGATATCGAAGTGTTTTATAGCGGCGCAGATGTGAGGAATTTACGTCTGTCCGCTAATCTGGGGCGTTACGATCATATCGATACCATACTCGAACTGATCCGGGCCATGGACAAAGTGGTTGTGGACAGGAAAGGCAATGTAATCACATTCAGTTGGAAATAAAAAATAAGGACCGGAATCGGCGTCAAAAATTTCCGGCCCTTCTTTAGTTAATAACATAGTTAAACTTAACCAATTACAAAAGTATGAAGAAAAACCGAAACGGCAGTTTCTCTTATTCGGGAAAATTGTCTAAAGTTCTGCTACGGATGAAGCTTACATTCGTACTTCTTTTATGTGTTATGTCCCAGGTGTTCGCTTTAGCGAGTGCACAAACAGTCAGTTTGAAAAAACAAAATGCTTCTCTGGAAGAAATTCTTTGGGAATTGAAAGAGAAGACACAGCTGGTGTTTATGTATAGCGATGAGGATATTGCTTCGGTGAAAGGAATCGATATCGACATGAAAAATACGCAGGTAGATGCGATATTGAACAAATGCCTGGAAGGTACCGATTTGAAATACGTCCGGGAGAATAATGCGATTGTGATTCGTCGTAGCCGCCAGTCGGAAAATGTCCCGCAGGTACGAATGAGGAAGATTTCCGGTAAAGTGACCGATACGAGTGGAGATCCTCTGCCGGGCGTGACTATTTTGGTCGACGGTACCACCATCGGTGTGGCTACCGATAATGAAGGGAAATATTCCCTGGAATGTCCCGAGGCGCCTGATCTGGCACTAAATTTTACATTTATGGGAATGAAATCACAGAAAGTGACTGTGGGGCCTAAAAATGTAATCGATGTAACCCTGGAAGAAGAGATGAACCGTTTGGAAGAAGCGGTTGCGGTGGGATATGGAACGACAAAGGTAAAGGATATGACGGGTGCGGTTACCCGTTTGGGAAGTAAGGATATGGAAACGGCTCCGATGGGGGCGACGATACAGTCTATGCTTCAGGGAAAAGCACCGGGAGTAAATGTGATGATCAGTTCGGCTTCCCCGACTTCACCGGTGTCTGTTATTATCCGGGGATCTTCTTCTCTGTCGGGTGATTCACAGCCATTGTGGGTGATCGACGGAGTTCCCGAGTATAATGCCAGTACTTCCGGAGATGTATCCAATACGTTGTATAATTTAAAT
>ENA-ORRE01000702-ORRE01000702.1-human-gut-metagenome-genome-assembly--contig:-NODE-702-length-25270-cov-41.738846_pt1 | contig 25270 bp, 28 predicted proteins | sample MGYA00242171_ERZ509126 | MGnify/ENA primary metagenome ERZ509126 (study PRJEB26280, sample SAMEA2338648) | human gut metagenome | biome: human gut; feature: human-associated habitat; material: faeces... | reverse complement strand
TTATGTTTTACACCATATAAAAAAAAAGAGGCTGCGCCTATTTTGACACAGCCCCACAAAATGTTAAAGAATATGATGTTTGTGGGATAACGTGATTGCTTGGGTGCAATTTATTAGCATCCTCTTTTTATGGCATCAGTTATGAGCGCGAGATACTTTTTGTTCTTTGCCGAAGCCTCTACACTCAGGACATCTTTATGGTGTTTATCGTAATATTCAAGAGAAATTTCACATAGTTCCAAGACTCCCTCAATCCAATGTCTTGCAAAATTGGCTGGGTTGATAGTACGAGATACAGCATATATCATATAACAGATACGCTGTTTCTCACGAGGCAAAATATAGACCTTGTCTTTTGACAATTTGAGGTTTAGAAAACAGACGAAGTCGCTTGCAGGCATATTTTTGAACTGCACACCGTTGCATGCCTGATATATGCCAACGCATACACCAAGACCAACAATGTCTCTCAGTTTGGAAACCTCTTTCAATAACAGTACATCATCGTTCATGCATTAGCCTCCTTTAATATACGCTTGGCATCTGTTCTAACGGCATCTGTGATTTGCAGCATCTTTGTAGCCCATAGTTCAAGAAATTGCATCTCAAAATAATGCACATGGGCACAATATTCTTGCTCCGATTTGAGTGCGTAATAGCAGGTGTCGGTTTCTTCATGTGCTTTTTCGTATGCAAGTTTTGTCTGGTCGCATTGAACATCCAATACGTTGAACTCCTCTGACCTGAAATCCATCATATCCAGTCTGTTGCTTTCTGACTGATATTTCTGCCATAGTTTTGTGGACTTCTTCATTGCCTTATCCCATTTCTCTTGATATGGTTTTAAGTGAGATTGCCCCAATGCCACGAAATTAACATCTTTCCATATCATTAAGTCCAATGATAGAAATCTGTTTATCACACCTTGAAGTTTTGTAACGCAAACCAACAATGCTCCGACATTTTGATGCGCCCTGTCTTCAGCTTCATCAATAAATTCATTAGTGTTCTGAAACTCATGATAAAACTCTGCAAGCATTAGAGCGTCTTCAAAAGTCACTTCTTCTGCTTTAGTCCTCAATTCTATTATTTGATTTACCTCCTGCAAGCGGTCGGTAAGCACCTCAATCATATTCGTCATATATATAATAATGTGTAATTATTAAACATTGTCCAAGTTTATTTTAATAGCATCGGCAGCATCTTCTTTCTTTTCATCCACGACCTTAGTGTATATCTGTGTTGTGCGGACATTGGTATGCCCAAGCATCTTGCTAACTGTGTAAATATCAGTGCCATTCGCAAGTTGTAAGGTCGCGAAGGTATGTCGGAAGCAGTGGAAGGTGATGTGCTTTTCAATGCCGGAATCCTTTATCCACGGTTTGAGGTACAATGCCACTGTACTGTTCGTGAGGTTCTTGAACACCTGCCCTGTGCCTCGCTCGCCACAGAGCTGCAGAGCCTCTTCGCTGATAGGCAGGATTGCAGCGGTGGAAGTCTTCTTTGTGATAATGTCCATTCCCCAGCCGCCATCAGCCAACTTGACAATGTTCTCCCACTGGAGTCTGATGCAGTCAGAGAGGCGAAGACCAGTGAGGCAGGAGAAGAGACCTGCTCGGCGAAGGACATCACTCTTGCAAGGAGTTTGAGACAACTGCAACAGCTCTTCCTTGGTGAGGAATTGCCGCTTGTTGCCATGAGCTTTGGCACGTACAAGTTTCTTGGCAATGTTCTCTTTGAGCAGTCCGTCTTCGTATGCGATGGCAAGGATGCACTTCAACTTGGTAAGGTTGTTGTTGGCAGTCGTACCCATCATGCGTTTGCCATTGTGCATACAGGCATCCGACAACAGATAGTCAAGGAAGCCCTGGCAGTACTGCATGGTAAGGTCGCAGAAACGACACTCACCATGGGTGTAGTTGTGGAAGTGCATGTAGGCGGTTGCCCAGTTCTGGCTGCTGCCACGTTCAATCATGAGGTTCTTGAAGTATTCCAAGAAACTCTCCTTGCCCTTGTTGCGGTCGAGGAAGCCATATTCCTCATTGATGATGGACTCTGTCCTGCGGCACTTGATTATTTCCGCTTTCTGAATCATACTCTTGTTATACTCCTGCTGGAAGCGTTCAACAGGGTTGGTGTAGATGTAAAGACCAAGGTACTCCCTGCGCGAGAGTTTGCCTGTCTTCGGGTTGCGGACTGGAGGATAGAAATCCAGATAGAGGGAAGTCTGTCCGTTCTTGATAGGTCGTCTCCGCACGGTGACCTTTGTACAAATGTTTGTCATATTGTTACTGTTTTATTATTGTTTTTGATATGTATCTGTGGATGCGAATAGCCTTCGTTGCAACGCTTTAACTCTCAAATCCGATGCAAAGTTAGATTGCCGTGAAAAGAGAAAAGTAATGATGGCTTCAAATACTGTCTGAATTTAACCTGAATTTGCTTTTGAGTATGATTTTACGCTAAAAATCGGACTTAAATGGGGTTTCAGTAGCACATTTTATCTTATATCCGTTTCTCTGCGTTTGGGGTTTGTTTCGACCGTCAATGATAGCAGTTTCAGACCATTTGCAACGGCATGGGTCGTATATGAGTTTGTTTCTCACTTCCGCTTTGCCTTGGTCGAAGTGCTGCTTTTCTCTGCCTTCTTGCGTGCTGCCTCCCAATCTGCTTTCAGATAGTAGTTGGCTCTTCCACCTTTGAACTTTCGGATTCTCACTCCATGAGTTTCTGCAAATCTGCGTACCTGTGTCTTCCCCAATCCGTAGAGCTTCATAATGTCGAAGCAGGTGTACCAGTCATCAGAAATGTTCTTTCCCTGTTCTTCATTGTAAAGTCCTATGACCCTCTCCACTTCTTCTTTCTTGAAGCAGGTCGTTCCCCATGCGTGGACAGATTGGAGTTGGTAGCGGTTGCGGACTTCATAGAATCTGCCGTATTTAATATCAAAGGTGCTCAACACCTCTGCCATCGTATAATGGGTGTCGTGGGTTACTCCATCAGGTGCTCTTTCCCCAGCCTTGGGAGTTTTGCGACACTTTGCCAGCTTGTTGACTGAGCCGGTCTCGGCATCTTTCAACCTTTGAGCCTTCTTGGGAGTTGTCCCTTCTAACGACAAGGAAGAAGGGAGAACCACCTGATAACCTTGTTCCTTGGCTATTTCAAGGAGGTCTTGTAAATAGATTCTTGTCATGCGCGTACCTAAATTTACGGCTCTGAGTCTGCCTTGGCGAATAAGGCTGCGTACTGTCTTGACGCTGATGCTTACTGCCTGTGCTGTTTCCTCTACGGACATCAGCACGATTGGAATGCGAGTTGTTGTATTCATTTTTACCGTTATTTTTTGAATTTTGCAGTGACTCATGGGGGATGGTCCTTGACGGAAACTTTTAAGAGGAAACAAGGGGAAATAAGAGGAATTAAGAACCCTCATTAAGAACCGTGTGTCCCTCTGCCCATGGTACAACCGTGGTACAAAATTACTCTAAACGGATGAAACTCGCAATAGGCGGTTGGAGCGTTATGTTAATGAATATGTATTGAAAATGAGCATTTTATGACGCTTCTCTAAGTTTTGTTTGGAGTTCTTTTCGATGCGTTTTAGTCCATATGACATGCATGTGGAAGCTCTTGCCGCTGCCCGAAGGCCCCAGGCAGAAAAAATTGGAGTTGTCGGTCATCTTGACCTTTCCCTCCTTGCCGGTGATGTCGATGGCTACCGGCATCCCTTTACGGTCGGTGTAGTATATCTTCAGCGGGGTGTCCTCGCTGTGCTGCACGTGCTCCTTGTACATCAGGCAGGCGGCAGCATCCGACAGGGTGAGAAAACGGTCGTATTCGGGATTCATGCCGTAGCAGTTTCCCGGAAACGAGTTCACGAACAGTTCAAGCTGGTTGTAGGCACGCTTGGAGATGTGGATGCCCATGCGCCCGAACATGTTTTCAAGATGGTTCACGGGTTTCTGCATATCCACGTTGCGGGGACAGCACACGACGAGGTTGAAGTGCGTATAGACAAGCTGCTTCCCCTCGCGTGCCACCACTTCCTGCACCTGTTTGATGTCCTCCACGGCAATCTGATTGCTCGGATTGGGGATGGAGGCGTGGCGGTTCTTCTTTTTCTCAAGGGACGAAAGTTCCCGCTTCTGGTTAGGAATAAAAATCATCTGGTTGTAGATGACGGTCTCCGCCTCCGGGATGCTGTCGATGGCCGACATGAGGTCAAGGGGCATTCCCGTGTTGTTCACCTCCACGTTGGCGAAAGGACGGACAAGGGACGGCAGTCCCGCACAGTCCACATCGACAAGCGAGAACACGCGGCACTTGCGGTCACCCATGCCGATGCTCTCGTCATCCACCTTAAAGTTGTTCATGGTGACGACCGGACTGTCGAAGTCCATCACAAAATAGCGGTCAACATAGTTGTCGCACTCCCCGGCCGTCAGGAAACGCACCTTCAGGCCGCCGTCGCGCAGCTGGTCCTTCACCTTGCGGATCTTCACGAGAAAGTCCTTCCATTTCTTCATGTCGAAGGAATACAGTTTTCCTTTCTTCGATTCCTGCGTGATGACGAGATAAGTGTGCGTGTCGGTATAGGGACGGCCTTCAAAGTAGGCGAAATAGGAACGTGACAGAAACTCCTTGTCCTTCGCGTCCGCCTGCGAGAAACGCCTGCGGGAGAACACGTCCTGCTTGTGTATGGCATATCCTTCGCCGAGGGTCTGCGCCACTGCCGTGAGCAGGTGGCAGAAATCGTAGTAGCGGTCGGCGTCGGCGGAATACTTCTGCACGGGATTCTCCATCTCAAGCACGGCGGAATACTCGCCGGTCTTGGTGTATATGACACCGATGCCGTCGTTGTCCTCCACAGAGAAATAGATGTCACGAAAAACGCGCTTGCGTTTGCCTCCCGTGCCGAATACGGCCACCGAGATTGCCATCCCTGTCAGGGTAGCCGCGAAAAACAGTATCACATACCAGGTCATGACGGTCAGAATAGATAAAAGAGTCTTGTTTTCATGTCGCTGTGCTCCTTGGAGTTGTAGGCGGTGATGAACCATCCGCTCATGTCGATGGAGTAGAAGGTGTCCGCGCCCGATTCGCAGGAGGTGGCATAGGTGCCTTCCGGCATCTTGAAGAATGAGGGCAGGCTGTCCTTGTGCTTTTCAAGATGATGGGCAAGCCGGGCCATTTCCGCCAACGACGGGATGTAGGCGGACGGCAGCACCCGTTTGTCCTGAAAGTTCTTCAGGACGTGTCCGGTCGCGTTGCGGAGTATAGCCTGCGTGAGTGCCGCCCCGTCGTCAAATCCCAATGCGCAGCTGCCCGGATATCTGATACGGGGGCTGAACACGATATGGTCCTCTTCCTCCTGCGGCTGACCGAAATATCCCTCACGGAGTTTACCGTCCGCCGTCTCGAACACATGGCCGGTGCGGAAAGACCGCTTCCCGAACCGGTTGCACGTGCTGTTGTCGTCCAGAGCGACGGCCTTTCCGTGACGCCCGTCAGTCTTGATGACCCAGGCAAGGCTGTTTTCGTCGAGCTTGGGAGAGATGGTGCCGTCCTTCTGCAGGAAATATCCGGTCTTGACCGAATCGGTGGCGGCGACAGGCGGTTTCTCGAAAGGATGACGGGTATCGACCCAGCTGCTGCCCAACGACAGCCTGCCGTCGCTGACATGGAGGCGCAACTCTGTGATGCTTCCTCTCCGCAGCGGCGGCAGCGTGGTGGAGACGGACAGTTTCTTCCCGTTGACCTTGAGGGTGATGTGTATCTCCCCGGAATCCTCCGTAGGAATGAGGTTGAAATCGTGCGGGATGCCGTTGTTCAGCAGGCAGTCCGAAAGCACCGAGCACACCCGGTCGGTATCGGAGCGTTTGCCGTCCAGCATCCCCTTGAGCGGAATCAGGAAGCCGGCGGTTGCCACACAGTCCCCCTGTATTTCCAGAATCTGCATCACGTCGCTGATATTGTCGCTTTTCAGTATCAGGCGCAGCAGGGCGGTAAGTTCTTTTAATTTCATTGTAATCTTTGTTTTGTCGTTTGTCTGTGTCACGGATTGTATCTGTCCGGCAAGTTTCTCGCCGAGCGGATGGCTCACCGCAACGGTGTCGGCCGGATGCAGTGACGGAAGGAACGGATAGCAGACAAGGGGTGAAGCCGTGCTGTCCGCCATGACGGGGACCGAGGGCTTGAACACCTTGCCGTCGAAATGGAATTCCACGGCCTTGCCGTCCTCCATGCCGTCAAGCCATACGGCCAGCGAGCCTATCGCTTCCAGCTCGGCCTTTGTCCGTCCCGACACCTCTATCTCAAGAGGCTTGGACATCTTCGACCAGCCGTCCTTCACCTTTTCCGCCGTATGGTGCGCTGACAGGGCATCCCCGTTGCGGGTGTTCCCGGAACAGCCGGCAAGCAGCAGGGCAAGCAACATTATCAATCCGAAATTTCTCATGCTTTCAAATCTTTTTTGAACTGGTATAAACGAATATCCCTTTGTCGGTCTTCTTGGAGTGAAGCCCCCTGCGCTGTTTCACCATGATGAAACCGGCTCCCGTGCCGACCGCCATAACCAGTATGACAAGCCCGGCGAGGAAGCCCAGCACACAGTAGCCGATGATGAAACCGACTATCGCACCGCCGGCGGTTCCGGCCGCCCAGTAGATGTAGCGGCCCTGGATACCCAGGAATTCAAGAGGCTTCTGAAGCCCCTTGAAAACCGGGTAAGCGGTATAGCCGTTGTCTGCGTTCTCTGCCATAAGGTCAGGAGATACCGAAGAACAGGGGCAGTGCCTGGGCTGCTGCAATCAGGAAGATGCAGGCTCCCACCACCATCATGATCTTTTTCTTGAAATCTTACTGATTACTCGTAATATACTGATAATCAATACTAATTGAGACGACGAAATGACGAAAGAAACAAATTAGGAACAACAAAATCAAGAAACCCCAAAATGAAAGCATGAGAAAACATAAATTAACACGAAAAGCAACGGCAATTTTCCGATTTTGTCATTTTAAGTGTGCAGACAGAAATTATATTGTAAGACAGTATACCTATGTTTTTGTATGTAGAAAAGTGGCAAACAAAGGTAAAAAACATATTTTTTTCATCAAAGTAGGCAATATTTTGCAAAATTCTCGTTTATTTCAATAAATGCAAATACCTTTGCATTAAACTTAAATAAAATTACAATGAATGAGCTTAATAGAATAAAAGTAGTTCTTGTAGAACAAAAGAAAACGGGTAAATGGTTAGCGGAAAAGCTTGGAGTAAGTGTTACAACAGTTAGCAGATGGTGTTCTAACTCAACTCAGCCAGATTTGCAAATGCTAAGTAAAATTGCAACCTTACTAAAGGTTGATACAAGAGATTTACTTACACCGTTAAATAAAGATTTTCAATATCCTAAGCAGTAAAATTATGATTACAGACCAGCAGACAAATACGATTTATTTTTCTCAAAAGCTTGAACAAGTTTGTCCTAATTTGTATCATTCAATATCAACCTTAAAAGAAAAAGGTTATCCAATAGTATTTTTTCAAGGTGCAAAAGATATATGGACACGTGATTATATGCCAATACAAGTTGCTCCAGATAAGTTTGTAGCTTTCAAATATCTTCCTGACTATCTTCAAAATTCAAAATATAGAGATGTGCTAACAGAAAATGCAGCTGATATTGCTCGCGAAATTTTAGGAGACAAGGCTGAAGTGATAGATACAGACATTATCGTTGATGGTGGAAACGTAATCAAGTGCGATAATGCTGTTATAATGGTGGATAAAGTTATTCAGGCTAACCCTCACTATTCTGCAAGCAAACTTCTTGCTGAATTAAATCGTTTGTTCGGATGTGAAGTTTTCCTCATACCTTGGGATGAGGAAGAAGGCATATATGGTCATTCTGATGGAGTTGTAAGGTATATGTCTGATGGTAATCTTTTATTTACTAAATACCCTGATTCAAAATATGTGAAACAGTGCCAATCTATGTTGAAGGATCATTTCAACAAAATGCACAATTTCTGGATGCCTTCAGGTGGCGCCAAACATCGTGAACGGTTCCAATGGGCTTACATAAACTATATACGCACAAAGGACTATATCTTTATGCCGGCACTTTCAAAGAATGCTAATTGCATAGAAGATAAGACTGTGCACCGTCAATTTGAACTTCGTTTTCCTGAATATCCTAAGGAGAACATAATACCTGTATATGCACTTGAAGCTCTCAAACAAGAAGGAGGACTCCATTGCTGTTCTTGGAATATTCTCAAATAACACCATAACTTATGAAACAGCAAACAACACATAATATAATATGCTTAGAAGCGGAATGGGAATATAGCGAGCAAAACCTAAAGAACCGCTTTAGTCTCAACACATTACCAATGCTTAATTGGTTAAAAGAAGCATACGATTGTGAGGTAATATATAGAAGATTTAGAACAAAGTCTGACCTAAAGTATTATCTCGACTACTTTCGCACTCATGCAAAAGGTGATGATGAAGAGGAAGACTTCAACAAATATGATATTATATATTTCGCCTGCCACGGTGAAAAGAAAAGCTTGTGGATTGAAGGTCAAAAAGTACCACTCACTACTTTAGTAAAATGGGCAAAAGGATTTTTCAAGGATAAGGTCATTCATTTTGGATCTTGTAGAACGATGTCCAACAAGATTGATTCAAAACGTTTCAAGAGAGACTGCCATGCTATAATGGTTAGTGGCTATCAAAAATGCGTGAATGCATATGATTCAAGCATAACAGACATTGCGATAATGAACGATTTGCTTTCATGTAATGAAATTGAAGTCGAAAGATATACAGACAGAGACAGCGAGTTCTACCAAAAATATCAATCGCTTTTAGATAACCTTGATTTCCATGCATGTTAATTGTTAAACAAATAATAAACTTGTAAGTATGAAAAGAGTATTTATATTATTGTTGGTGAGCATTTTGAATGCCTTTACGTTTGCGCAATCAGTAGATAATGCCGTGTATTGTACAGAAGTAACCTATGAAATTAATAGTTATAAAGGCAACTTATATACCCCTCTTATGTATCTATGCCAAGATGCAAAGACAAAAGAGTATTATCATCTTTCAAATTATGAAAACTACTCCGATTCATGTCTTGTATTCTACATGGGTACCCTTGAAAATACCAAAGTTTTATACAAGAAGATTAACGAGTATATAATTAGCGGAGACTCCACACTGAACACTACGATAACCGATGCTAAAAATAGAAAATTCAAATTACTGGCACCTCAAGAAGAAAAACGAATTGGAACATTTGTAATAATACAAGAAGATGGTTCTGATAAATGGGGCATTATCTCAAAGAATCATATTCGCAATTTTTTCAGAGTATTTCCTGAAGAGTGAGATATACATTGTCAAGTTTGACTATAAACAAGTAAACCACAAAACGGATTTTTATGGTAGATTGCAAAATTAGGAGCAGAATTATAAGTATTCTCATAATGTTACTTTGCGCAAATTCTATGTTTGGGCAAAAAGAAAATGCACTTTCCTTATCATTGGAAGAAATTAAGGATATGTCTCAAAAAATAATTAAGGCTTATTTCAGGCCTGTCTATACATCAACAGGTGTTTCATATCCTCTGATGCAATGGTATGCTTCTGAAAACAAAGTTGACATTTGGGATAAAAATGCACTAAATAAATTCAACTCTTCCATATATGGATTTAAGGACAATCCTATAAAAGCTGCAGAATTTGCCTTGCAATTTTGCAGAACATTTGGAGAACGTGACTTTATAGACAATTTCCAGGCTATAGGTTTTAACACCGTTGAAATAAGCTCTATATTGCGTTGTTATAAATCAGAAAAGAAATGGCAAGAATTAGACCTTATCAAAGAATGGCAAACAAATGGCTTTCCTCGATTTGCTAACAACGAAGTATCGGTTTCTGCAAAATATCATATAAATATTGATGGCGCAAAAATGAAAAAGTTTCTTTCGGAAAATATCAAAAGGAATATCTTTGATGATTACATGCGATTAGAAATAGATGCCGATGGTTCATATTCTTCAAACCGACCTCAATATGAGTTTATTCAGATAATCGACATCGTTCCTGCTCAAAAGACATTTATATATGCAGATACTACGTTTTATGTTCCTGTTTCTTCATCTATAAAAATAACAGAAGATTTAAAGGACGGTATTGACTATAGAATAGAACTGGAATATGACAAAAAGGAAAATAGATGGACATTTAAGAAAGGTTCCTTTCGCGAGGATTATTATTGGGAAAAAATTAAAAAGAGCACACCTTATTACAACTATATAAATGTGGCAGTAGAAAAGGTTCTCATATATGAAACGATAGATCCTAATTGCAAGTGCGAATTAGAGTTTTCAATAGCAAAGTCTGTCATAACAGTTTCACAAGCGGACAAGGATAATTGCTATAATCAGCAAGGGTTAATTTATAAAAATGAAGAAATCCCATATGTTAAATTGGTTACTTTATACAAGAAAAACAAAGAAGACTATTATTATGATAAGATTTCATTAGAATAAACAAAATATTGGAATATCTTTTAACACCCTGTTCAATTGTACCAATTGCTCTTTTTGCTGACTAATTGCAAAATCATCTTTTTAAGATAAACAACAGAACAAGCAAACTCACTGATTTTTAACAACCATGTTAAAGTCTAGTGGGTTTACTGTTCCCAAAATGAATTCTATAAGTCACGATGAAAACTATAATTGATTAGAATCAGTTGAGCGATTTGCCAACTATCATGACTATGATAGAGGAGAACAAGAAGAACCCAAGCACAAAGAAGAACCAGAAGAACCACTGGGCATAGTGACCGAGATAGCAGCCATCATATTCCTTGTATCGTTCACGAACTTTTTTCCGTTCATTGGCAAACATGGAATTGACCTCACGGATATGCATCTGCATCTGTGCGGTCATCCATTGGCGTTCTTTGGCAAACAGTTCTTGGATTTTCTGCCAGTCAGCATCATTAACATTTACAGACACCTTTAATTTTGTGGGAGCATTTTCCAAGACCTTATCTATGTGCTGATTGATGGTATCAACCTTTTGGCTGATAGTAGTCACAGCACCACCTAATTTGGCTTCTGCACGCTGATACTGCTGAATGGCAGACTCCAGTTCAAGTGTGGCATTGATGAAGGTGTCGGTTGCCTTATCAATGTCCTTACTCAACTGCTTCAACTCAGGAACACGGTTTACAAGTCCATCCTCGGCTTGCTGTTCCTCCACCTCGTTTTCGACATCATTCATCATGTTGTCAAAGTCGGATCTTTCTTCGCTCTCTATTTTTATCTTGCTTTTTCTGATTGCCATATTTCATTGATTTATCGGTGGAAACTTCTGCTGCGTGGTTTAGGCTTGCACATGGAATGAGCCATCTGTGCGCAACGGTGGGCAAACTTCCAGTCATCTTCATCATCCTTCTTGCCCCAACCAGAAGAGGGAGCAGAACCGCCACCACCACATGATTCAGACATGGAAGTGGCTGCATCAATGTACCCTGCAAACAGCAGCATCGCTACATGAGCGACATTCTCTGTTGTCGCTATATTATTATCCTCTGGAATCTGAACCTCATTAGTAAAGACATCTTTGACAGAGTTCGGAATCCACACCTTTTTGACTTCATCGCCAATGTTGATTGTGAATGCCGTTTGTGTAATTTGAGGTTGCGCCTTTGGTTGTGATGCTGTTGGAGTATGAACGACAGGACGAACTGGGCGAGGCGCAGGAGCAACGGATGGAGAAGCTGGCTTTGTCTTGACTTGTGTAGGTTGTGGGTGCAGTTTCTTCCAGGTGTCTTCAATCTTTGACACCATGAACTTCCTGCCAATCTCCGAAGCCTTGAATACGGAAGCGTTCTTGCCGACAGTATAGCCGACAAGTTTCCGTTGCTTGTCGTAACGAGGTTTAACCTCATAGCCTTTCATGCGCAACAGATTGAAGTATCTGTCTATGTTGAACTGTTGCATATCTTTGAGAGTATGTTCGCAATCCTCCGCAAGCTCCACTTTCCGCATATTCCGAATCTCCTGCGGTTGTTCCCACCCATGCCGCATATTGATGATTTCCGCAGCCTTCATTGCCCGAAGATGAATATCATGCACATCGTTGGTGTTACCCTCCATATCCACACGACAACAATCAATGTGAAGGTGCAGCGTTCCCGACTTGGAATCAGAGTGCAATCCGCCCAGATTCATTGAATTGGTGAAATTGGTCTTTATCTCATTAGAGAAACCGTTGGGCGTAAGTCCTACAGAATCCAAAACTTCCAAGGCTTCGTCTTGGAGGTTTGCCCAATCTTCCATAGTGAAGTTGGCAGATTCCTCTTTTGATGGGGAAAGTACAAAAGTGGTCATGAACCTTTCCAACTTTCTGCCCACCGTCCTTTCCGCTTGATGATACTGGCAATGATGCTTCATCATGTACCAGATGGCGGTAGGGTCAAGACCATCGGGCATATTGTTCACCTTGACCGTTTTTGCATTCTCCTTTTCCAATGCGTACCTTACGGAATTGCCTCCATACGATACTACCTTTGCGAGCATAATCATGATTACTCCTTTGATTTGGTCTGTACGTTTGTTGCGATATTCTCTTCAATGCTATACCAATGTTGGATAAGCCCTGCAACGGCATCAATCCACCAACGCATGAACTTCTCATTCTTGAAGAACCGAGCCTTTTCCTCAGCCGTTTTCTTGGATAACACGTTGCTGATTTTTATCAAATCCGTCCTTGCGATGGCGAGAGAGTTGAGAGCGTCCACCTCTTCCTTGGTGAGCCTCATGCGTGGACGGTGCTTCAAGCCAGTCTCAACGACATAGCGGCTCAGACTAATTCCACACTCCTTGGCAAGCGTCTGGAGTTGCTTCAACTCATCGTTCGTACATCGGTAGGTGTGGACTTCCGTAGGCGGTTTCCTTATGATTTTCTTCTTTCTCATTTGTCCTTGTCTCTGATTAAAATGGGATGATTACAAGCACCTTGCAAAGGTGGTCACGACTGCGAGCCTGCGAGTAGTCCGAGAAACTTTTAGGAATACAGAAAGACGGACACGGCTTCTGTATTACAAAAGGATTTCTCGAAAAGTACCTATAAAATGACGGCACTTTTAACAGCGTCCGTCCCCAAGGCTGCTTAAACGTATAACAGTTTGGCGGTAGCCTATGGCGGTCAATCGTCCTTTGGGATGATTTCTCTGTATGGTTGCTCATAAGCCTCTTTATGCCTTTTGATTGCCGTTATTGTAGCTGTTAGCCTTGTAACCATTGGCATTAGAACCGTTAGGCTGTTGTGTTTGTCCTCCTGCCAGATGCTGTGGATATGTGTTGTGTTCTCCCTCATTCTGTTTGGCATCTGCTTCTTGCATGGAAGAAGGATTGCCAACAGATTGTCTGGAGTAATTTTGTTGTGGGGAAATTCCACCAGTAACAGCATCGGACAGGTTGCCATTCGTTCCGACCTTACCCACGCTTCTGTTGTCATTAGATGAAGTCGAATTTAGGGAAGAAGAAATATCTGCCGTAGAAGAATTGCCCTTGTTGTCAGTATCGGATATTCCATTGGCAGAATGCCCATCTTCCTTGTCCGACTTTGTATCATCCTCCGTTGTCGTAACAATTACTCTTGCTTGTGGAACTTCCGTGTGGATGATTGCTGAGCCATCCGTATTGCGCTTCAATGAAAAGCCGTTCTTGACAAATCTTCCGTCCACATACCAACCAGAGAGGGAATGCAGGGTAATGATGCGGTTGTCTCCAACTTTTTGCGAAGAGGAAATGCCCACAGCCTCCATAGCCTGTAACAGTTTGGGTACGGTCTTGCGGTCTTTATCCCAGAGTTTGGCAAGTTGGGTATTGTCAACCATACATTGCCCACACAAGATTTCCACTTGTTGGGTCTTGCTGATAGGTACAAGTGTTGTTTCACGTTCAGCAAGAGAGGCAAGAGACATGAAGCATTCCATGCGGTCAATCTTGTACTTCTTGCAGCGAAGATACTCCATCTGTACATCGGACAGCGTGAAGCAGTAATGTATCTTTTGTTTATCCATCTTCTGTGAATTTTGAATATTATAACCATAAATGGCAAGACTGTTTTTCTCAGTAAAGAGAAAATCATCTGTGCCGTCCTCGCCTTGGGGAAATGTCCTCTGCGATAACATAGAGCTCGCCTTGCAACCTGTCATTAGAATGGCTGCTTAATCGTGAAATGCACTCAATGCAAACAGACTGGGCAAGAAGTTTTCTTCTGCCGACAGTTGCTTCATCATTGATGCCCTTGTTGGCTCCGCATTGTTCGGCAAGCTGATTGAAAGCATCACGCATCCGAAAGTAGCCGTTGCCAGTATTGATGTAGCTCACGGCAAGGTCAGCGACATTTGCCAACTTGCTTCTGTACTCCTCATGGGAAATATCGTCCTTCATCATTGCCATGTCTATTTACAAAGTTCACTCATGTGCTTGGTCGCTGCAGCCTTGGTCTCAGCCTCGGACATACTGCGGTTCTGGCGCATCCAGTTCAAGAGTTCGGACTTCTCAAAGTAGATAATCTTGCCGTTGGGACGGAAGAACGGAAGTTCATGCTTGTGTGTCATCTTGTAGAGACTACTCTTTGATATACCCATGAATAAGGCTGCTTCCTCCAGTGTCAATACTTGCTTGGCATCACGGAGTAGGTTCTCCATTATCCCAATGCGGTGCTCATGTGACTCTACCTTCAAAAGAAGAGTCTCGGTGTCGATAGTTTTGTTCATTATCCTGTAATTTAATTGTTTGTGATTCGTTGTACTGCTTGTTTTGAAAGTGTAGTCCCCCAAGGCAGAGAGAAATCCCTGCCCGAAATATGGGGACTACAAAAGTGAAATTAACTGGTTGTTATCCTGAAAAGTTCCGTTTATTTGTTATCCTGTGTAAATGTAGTTTTGCGTGGATGGGTGTTGGTGGCTGCTGTCCGCTTTGTCCTCGGTATCTGCTTGTTCTCCTCACGTTGCTTGCGACATCGAAAGGCTTTCTTCGTGTTGTCAACAGCCTTGACCTTTTCATTCGTCAGTACATCTGCATAGATGGCGGTGGATTTGAGCGACTTGTGTCCCATCAGCTTCTTGGTAGTCTCAATGTTGCCAGTAACCGCCTGTACCAAAATTCCGAATGTATGTCGGGAGCAGTGAAAAGAGATATTCTTCTCAATGCCCACCTTTTTGGCTATACGTTTGAGAGCGGCATCCACATTAGCCTTTGCAGGAAGGTGAAACACAAAATCATCATCGCCTTTGGGTGGCATCCATGACAAGGCGGTATTGCCGATTGGTACGGCATTGAGAGCCTTGGTTTTCTTTTGGACGATTACAAGCGTGTTCGTTACCTTGTTTCTCTTGATGTCACTCCACCGCAGAGCCTTGATGTCGCTGATACGAAGTCCTGTCAGACAGGCAAAACCGAAAGCTCTCTGTGCTTCTACAACTCCTGGACTTCTCTCATCTGAAGCCATGAATCTTTTCAGTTCATCGGGAGTGAGATACTGCTTATGTGATGTCTTTGGCTTGGGAAAGATGTCTGACTTCTCCAACTGGTAGAAAGAGTTAGCCTTCAACTTGCCGAACTTGACCGCCTTGTTGAACACCGCCACTATGCGCTGTTGAACATTGTGAAGGGAGCCTTCACACAAAGGCTTGGCATCAACTCGTACATACTTCTGTGGCACATAGTCGTTCTTCAACCAAAGGAAGAAAGCCTTGAACCATTCCTTGTCGAACTTCCTCAGAGTGATGTGAGGTCTGCGCTTGTTGGCAAGGAACTCGCTCATTAGGTGTTTCAGATACTTTGACTGGTCAACAATAGCCTTGGAGTAGTCTGTATTGTCGCTCATCCAGTCGATGTAAGTCTGGATCCAGTCCAATACTTCGGGAGACTCGTCATTGGGGATTTCCTTCACAATCATCAAGTGACCTACCTCTGGGATGGTCTCTGGATGAAGAATACGCTCTGCCCTTATTTGGTGAGCACGTTGCAATGTTTCTTCGTTTCTTGCTTTGGTCTCTGCATCAACCTCCGGCAACAAATAGAGGGAAAGAAATTCAAACTTGCGCTTGCCACCATCGTAGATGTCAAGATACAAGCTTATGTTGTCGTTGGCAAGTGCCTTTTGTCTGATAGTTATTGTCATGTCTCTATATATTTTCGTTGTCAATGATTTATGTGAACATACCGTCAATGAGGTTGATGGCTTCCTCCTTCTTCTTATCCACGATTTTAGCATAGATTTCCGTGGTCTGAATGTTGGAATGTCCCATCAGCTTGCTTGTGGTAAAAAGGTCTGCACCGAGCGTGAGCATCATCGTTCCGAACGTGTGCCGTGAGCAATGGAATGAGATATGCTTCTCTATCCCTGCCGCTTCCGCCCATTTGCGGAGAGCCCTGCCTATAACGGTCTGTGTGGTTGGTATATCAAAGAAAGGAATATCATTTCCTCTTGGCTTTGGCAACCACCGCTTAGCCTCTTCCGAGAGAGGTATTATAACTGGCTTCTCCGTCTTTTGCATTTCCATGTCTATGTATTCGCCCTTTCCGTCAGCGGTCTTGAAGATGTGCATCGGAGCAAGACGGTACATGTCGCTTAATCGCAATCCAGTAAAACAGGCGAAGATGAAAGCCTCCTTGACCTCTGGACGGTAACTGTCCGTAGCCATGAGGGTGCGAAGTTCCTCAATGGTCAGATACTCTTTCTTGCCATCCTTGGGTTGGATGCGCTCACGTGCATCCAGTTCTTTCATAGGGTTGTTACGGATAATGCCTTGTCGCACAGCGTTGTTGAGAGCAGTGGAGAACATTCCGAGGTATCGACTTGCCGTATTCTCGCTGATAGGTCTTGGCTCGCCATACTTGATATGGGAGTTTGGGAAGTTACGCAAGAACTTCACATAACCACGGCAGAACTCCGCATTGACCTCTTCAAGCGAAATGAAGCCTTTGTTAGTCTCGTCAAGATACTTCTCCACGGTGTGCAGCATTTCCACACGGCAATGGAGCGTTGACTTCTTAATGCCGACACCACCTTCACAATACTTCTTTATCCATGTGGTAAGAAGCATCGAGCCTTGTTTTACTGTCTCCCAGTCCTGTATGCCGTGACCATGAAGGGCTTTGATGCGCTCTGCCTTGATGCGTTCCGCAACCGCCATAGTCTGCTTGTTCTGTTCCTTGCAGACAGGGTTGATTTCGGGGACGAGGTAGAGTTTGAGGTATTCATACTTCCTCACTCCCTTATAGTAGATGTCAAGATAGATACTCTTGTTGCCATCTGCGAGCGACTTCAACCGAATTTTAATCGGTTCTTTCAGCTTTACTTGTTTCTTTGGTCTTGCCATGATGTATGAAGTGTTATTTTGTTTTTGTATTCTGCTACATTGGAGGGTCTTTCTCCCTCTTGTTGAAAGTTCATGTCAGATATGGTTTCCTATGCTGACATTTGCTTTTTTTTCTCTTCCCTTACTTCGGAAAACTGATGTAAAGATAAGAAAACAAACCGAGAAACGAGAAACAAAACGGAAACAAGAAACAGTCTTTTATGTCTTTTTAAGAGTGAGTTTGGCAAACATTGGAAAATTCAAATTATCGCTTAAAGCATTGATACTTAGCGCATTTACTTTCATTTGCTTTCTTGTCTTTTCAAACGCATTTCGTAGGACTAAGATATTCTTGACATCCTGCTCCTCGTTGTTCATGGCGATATAGACGCTGATCGCGCCCACGACGGCCACGACGCCGGCGATGGCGTAGCAGAGCTTGACGACGATGGGCACATACTTGGCGATTTCCTCCGTGACCGTGGTCAGGGCCGATGTGCCCGCCTCATAGTTTCCGGCGGTGTTCTGGGCGAGGCAGGCGACGGTGCCGACAAGCAGCATGAGTGCCAGCGAGCTGAATCGCGGGGATGTGACGAATTTCCTGATGGAGTTCTTGATTTTCTGTAATTTGTTCATCTGTTTCGTTTTGAAATTGTTTAACGGTTTTCTTATTCCTCATTTGCGCATTTGAGTCTATTTATACACGGTAGCCGAAGAAGGCGGGGAACACGACGGTAGCCCCGATGATGAACAGGATGGCTCCCACCACCATCATTATCTCTTTCTTCCAGCCTTCCTCTCCGGCGTTTATCTTGAAGTAAATCTGTAGGCTTGCGATGACGGACACGATGCCGGCCACGGCATAGCAGACATAAACCACATAGAGCAGCATGGTTATCACGAAGTCGTGGGCTTTCGCCAGTCCGTCCGCGCCCCAGCTGTAATCCACTCCGCCGCATTTGGCAAACGCGGACTGGCAGCAGACGGCAAGTGCCACCGTCAGTGCCGCACGTGCAAGGTCAGTATGTCTCACGGGTATGGCTGACTGTGGATTTACGGAATGCAATGTCTGGTTTCTTGTCATACAGCATCTGTTCAAGTTCGTCATACGAGACACCTCCCTCGCTTGTCACGTCGGTCTCGTCCATGTTTTCTGTCAGGTCATCGAAACGGCCCTTGCCGTTCCCGGCGGGTACTTCTTCTTCCGGTTCCGAAACACTCGGGCTGTCGCTTCCCCTGTCTGTCTCTTCTCCGATGGAGAATCCGTTGCCGCTTTCCCTCACGGGGGTGGCGACAACATCATCCTGCATCCCGCTAACATCAAATTCCTCAACCGGGGTGTCTTTCTCGTTTTTCTTGCCGTAAAGGTCTTTGCTGATATGGTAGCCGTAATAGATGATGTAGGCCACTGTCAGCACGATGACAAATATTACATACGGAGTCATTGTCGTTTGCGTTAATTTGGGTTTGAGTTTTATTTTTCGTGCAAAGTAATGTTGATTATTACAAGCCATGAAATTATATTCTCAAAAATCCCCATTTCTTAACGACAATTAGTATAAGACGCTGATTTCAAACTCACTTTCATACTCTGAACACTATTTTGCACAAATAGTAAGTATGAAAATGGCACAGTATGATTATGTGATGATTTAAGCAATATTTGTCCTCATAAAAGGCAACTCATCGCTTTATTTTATTCTGGGCGCATATCTGATGCGCATAAAGTAAAACGAAACAGAAAATACCGGGAATACAGTCCTGATTTACTCGCTTTTGTCAAATATTCCGTATTTTTACTCCTTAAATGGGATTCTCTCGGTGAAAAATTTGGCTATAATTTATTTTAGTGCTAGTTTTGCAACTAAAATAATTACTAAATGGGAACTAAAATAAACAGCTTGCGCCAACAAACTCCCTCCATTGGGATATTACTTACTTCGTGGCTGGAAAAATCCGGTTTCAGTAGGAACGAGGTTTCCAATTATTTGAAATCCGGGTGGCTGCAGCGTATAACCACCGGTGTATATCAATTCACCGGAGATACGCCATCGCTTTATGGAGCATTGGCTTCGTATCAGAAACAGGTCGCTATGAAATATCATGTAGGTGCAGCGTCTGCTTTGGAACTGAAAGGTTTCTCTCATTACATCACCATGGGAAAACCGGATGCCGTTGTCTTTTCCCCAGTAAAGCCGCCACTTCCCAAATGGCTGAATGATGCGGAGCTTGACATGAACCTTGTGGAAGTGTCAACCAAAGTAATCGGGGACATAGGAATCGAGCAAATGGATTATCAGGGGCAGGCTTTAACTGTCTCATCACCGGAAAGAGCCATAATGGAATGTGTCCTGCTTTCACCGTCTCATTATGATTTAATGGATGTGTATTATCTTATGGAAATGCTCACATCCCTTAGAGCCTCTCTTGTTCAGCAACTGCTGGAAAATTGCACCTCCGTGAAAGTGAAGCGCATGTTCCTCTATATGGCTGAAAAGGCACGCCACCGTTGGTTTGCCAAACTTGATCGTTCCCGCATATCTCTCGGCTCCGGCACACGGAGTTATGCGAAGAACGGAGTAAAAATTGGCGCATACGATATTGTAATACCTAAAGAGCTTGCTGATTATGAATAATATATATCGACAAAAAGTTGAACTGCTGTTGAAAATCCTGCCGTTTGTGACGGACGAGGACTGTTTTGCCATACATGGTGGTACTGCAATAAACTTATTTGTAAAGAACTTATACCGTCTCTCCGTTGATATTGATGTGACATATATTCCTATCGAGGACAGGAATACAAGTCTTCGGCGAATAAATGAGGCTCTTATGAGAATTGCCGACAGGGTTAAACGCCGTTTCCGGGATGTGAGAGTCATTCCTCGTCTTGACATCTGCAAAATCACTTGTGAAAGTCGTGGATGCCAGGTAAAGATTGAGGTGAACCAGACAAAACGCGGACTTGTCTGCGGTGATGCAGCCTTGTGTCCTTTGTGCGAAAAGGCACAGGCGATGTTTGGAGTGGAAGTTGATGCAAGAATTGTATCAATACCACAACTATACGGAGGTAAGATTTCTGCCGCATTGTCACGCCAACATCCCCGTGACCTCTTTGATGTAAAGCAGATGGACATTCCGCTTTCAGATGTGAAAAAGGGACTTATATTCTGCCTTCTCGGAAGCGACCGCCCTATCCATGAGTCGTTTGCTCCTAACCTTATAGACCAGCATGAGGCTATGGAACGCCAGTTTTCAGGCATGAGTGAGGTGCCCTTCAGCTATGAGGATTTTGAAGCTACCAGAGAAAAACTTGTCACTGATGTCAATTCTGTGATGACGGAAGATGACAGACAGTTCCTTACAAGTTTTGAAAATCTTACTGTTGATTGGGAGAACTCACCATATTCTTCTTTTAAGGAATATCCTTCAGTAAGATGGAAAATACAGAATCTGCAAAAGTTGAAGGCATCGAATCCGAAAAAACTGAAAGCAGAAGCTGACAAACTCAGAAAAATCTTCGGGATGTAATAGGTTGCGAAATAGGGAAATGGTGAACTGTCTCATACAAAGGTGATAGCAGGAAAAGACCACCCAAGCACCACCTAAGTAGCACCCAAGCACCACCCAGGTAGAAAACCTGATGGCGATAATGGGTGAGGATTCATATTCGGTTACGGAAATTATGGGAAAATTGCAATTGAATATTACTAAAATGAGGAACTGATACGGTTCCCCAAAGTTCCCCAAAGTTCCCCAAATTTCTTTGCCTTCAATCGCCCTTTCATAAAACACCCGGACAAACAACTGTGGGGCACGCCCCAACAACTACCCAACAGTTAGAAAATATTCCGCGAACAAATTAAAAAAATTGTGGTTGCAATAGCCGACTCAATAACAAACAACGTAATGATTGAACTGCATTTACAGCTATAACAAGCAGACGGCATATATCCAATGATACACACCGCCTGTTTTTCGTCAATCTCTATAAAGTCAGGGACAGAAACGCTTGCCACGGAGGAAATCGTTAAGGTCTTTGTAACCCTCATAGACACCCGATGCGTCATGTATTCCGTCACGGGCTTCGTTAAGCGCGTCCACAGCCCTGCGCCCGGCATCGTCATTGTCGAGGCAGCAGGTGACGGTCGGATAAGGTGCAAGCCATTTCATAGCTTTGCGAAGATTGGAAACTGAGTTCAACACCACGAAATCCATCGTCTCGGCAAACGGCGTGAAATCAGACCTGCGGCATAGGGTCATGTAGGAAAGGAAATCCATGAAGCCCTCAAAGACGGTACACAGGTCATTACCGCCCGCCATCTGTATGAGCGACACATCCTTTTGTCCGACTGTTCCCTTGAAGAACGGATTCCTCACCTCATAGCCGCCCTGGACATTGCCGAAGCCGATACCGTAGTAGTGACGGCATCCGAGCGAGAAATGTATCTCCCGGCAGAATTCCACAGCAACGGTGCGGTCTATGCCCCTGGAACCGAGGTATGCCAGCAGTTTCTCATTGGAAAGCGGTCTCACGTCCACATTATGAAAAGTACCAGCGCGTTCACCATGCAGTTCGGACGGCAAGCGTTCCCTGATAACAAGCTCCACCGTGGTGTAGCTCTGGATATGCCTGAGCACTTCCATGATGTCATTGGTGTTGTACATCATCTTGCCGAGGTCGATGATGTCGCCGCTTTCCATCGTGGCAAGGTCATACCAGCGGTTTTTCTTGCGGCTGACCTTGAACGACGGATGCCTGTCCTCCCGGTATGGAGCATGGTAAAGCGCGTAAGTCTGGTAATTGCGCACCGGACGGATGCCAATCCTTTCAAGAAAACCGATGATGTCAATTCTCTTGATCTCTCCGAAATTCACTGCCATGTTCAATTTTTTAACTCCGTTAGTTTGTTCTGCTCATATCTGTATTCACGGCTGTCTTTGACAATGACACCCTTTGTCATAAGATGCTTTAACCACATCACAAACGAGGTTCGTCCACGCTTGTAGCCTGTTTCTGCATACATTTCCCGCAATTTGCCGACCAGCGTGTTATAGCCTTTGACCGGACCTTCTGCAAACACTTTGTCAAGAATCTCTTTATGCTGCGTCATGGTGATATTCTCAAATGTCACCCGTTCCTCTTCATCGCTGCTGAAGCCGGGAATATCCTCCGGCAAACCGTCCTCGTTGATGCGGAAGGCAAAGTTCGAGAACTCCTTTTCCCTGGTTATCATCGGACGGACTTCGCTCACTTCGGGATTCAGCTCGCTCTTGATGATTTTCATCACGGTCTCCGCCTTGTTGTTCAGCTCCGTGCCGATGTGTCCTCTCGTATTATCATCACTTTTGTTAAGGTGCAGCACGGTATGAATGTGTATGTTGTACATATTGGTCCACCGCATGAGGTCGTTGATTATATCTACGGATTCTCCGGGAGAATTGATGTCGTTGATAAGGTCGCGGATGCCGTCGATGACAACGAAGCCGATTTTATTGTCAACTTCCAGTGCGGAGTCGATGATATTCCTGCGCTGCTGCGGCGTGAACTCCCTGAGCATAAGGAAATCCAACGATGATGCCTCACAGTCGGACGGAAGTCCCGCCATCTTCAGTATGCGGTGAAGCACCTTGAAACAATGCACTCGGCTCTGCTCGGTGTCTATATACAGCACTTTGGTCTTGCCGTCGGGCAGCTTGGCGCGATAATGTAGCACCTCTTTTCCAGACAGCAGTGCGGCCACTATCGCACTTACATTGAATGTCTTTCTTGATTTCGGCTTGCCTACGGATGCGCTGAAATTACCCACTGTCGCCACCGTGATTTCATCGACAGTCAGTATCTCCGGCGGAAATACATAGCGGTCGGTGGCACGGATTTTGACATACTCAAGGAACTTCTTGAACTTCTCGCGGTTGGCCTTTTCCTGCGGCGTAAGTTCCTGCGGTGCCGGGAATATCCTGTCGAACGGGATTTCTTCTATCTTCATTTCTCCGCTCCTTTCCTGACTTTACGGTTTCCTTTTGGAAGCTCTATCATGGTTTCAGCCGCCGCCCTGCGGCTCATCTCATACTTGGAGTAGATGACATTGCGGCGCAGCACGTCATCAAGTTCCTTTCGTTCTATGTATATGAACTTCCCACGGGGTTTGAAATGGGTAATCTCCCTGTTGGATGTCATTAGGTATATCTGGCTCTTCGATACCCCTATATATTCCGCCGCCTCTTCGACGGTCAGCATCTCGCGGCACATGAAGAGTTTGGACTCCAGTTCCTTGAAATGCTCGAATATCTCGCCGAGGTCGCCGTAACGCTCCATGAAGGCACAGATGGACTCGATGCGCTGCACCGCTTCGTCAACAGTGCTTTCTCCCATCTTGGAGAGCAGGTGGCTCACGTTTTCCACCCGTTGGAGGGTAGCTATAAATTCCGATGTCATAGACTGTCTTTTTGGTCGTTAATAATAGCACTCATGCGGTTGCTCCGATTCATCGAGCATACCTGTTTCCGGCTCGATGGGCATACGTGACTTTATCCATTTGTCAAGTTCCTCCTTATTGAAGAAGATACGCCCGTTGGTCGGACGGCTGTGCGGGATGTCATACTTGCGCACGAGCTTATAGAGGTGGCTCGGCGTGATGCCGAGATACAGGGCCGCGTCCTCGACGGTGAACGTGCCTTTCAGATGGAAGAGCATACCCGTGAGCCGGTCAACACGCGACAGTAAAAGGTCGAGCTTTACGGAACAACGCTCTCCCCATTGGGAATCTGATGATGCTTGTTGTTGATTCATTGTTATAATTGCTTGGTTTAACTTGCTTGACGGAGCTGCAGACTCCTTTCTGAAAGCTTTCGGATGCAAAATAACAACGAAAAAGCGGGGGAACGGCAATAAGACAAGTAATAGCTGACAGGTATTACTTGAAATATTACTGTCCCCCTGTTTTTCAAGAACAGGATTACTGATTTTTCTTTCTGATATGGGCGAATGTAGCCTCGATTACATCCACACCTCTGAAACACCCGCTACGCTTCGCACGGCTTAGGGCGGAAGCGTAATTCGCATGGCTCTGAGGCTTGTCTTCTCCTTGCAGCAGGATGGCTCCGCAACGCTCAAGGACTGTCTGCCAGTTTCTGCTGACAAGGTGCATCGCGTTGAGCTGGTCAAAGAAATAGGCAACCCCCATGAGGTTGTCTGCCACCAACGGAGCAGAAAGTCTGCAATGGAGCAAGTCGCCGATTGTAGCAGCGTCAATGGTGCCCTTAAAGAAGGAGGCATGGTTAGCACACTCGGCAAGAAGTACCCAGTCTTCTTTTTTCACGCGGCAGTTCAATGAGGGAGTGGCATCTGTTGTATTTTGCATCTTCCGACTCGCTGTCCCTTCTTCACGCCCCTCTGTATAGACAAGGAATATCATCCTGTCCACATCTGACGATTCCAGCGATGTTTTGGAGAAGAACCGCTCCACAAGGTCTGTCCTCTCTGACAGGAGGATAGCTACAATCCCCAACGCCTTGCGGTGCAGGTTACAGTTGTCCGCATTGCCGTCATCGATGTAATGGTGCCCGTCAAGGAACTGCATTGCAAACACCCTCGGTGTCATTACGCCTGTGGCTACATATTCCTGATACTCTCTGTGCGCTTCCAGCAATAGTTGGCGCAGGTGGTCCAGTCCTGCATCACAATTAACGGACCGAGAGGAAAACTTTCCCGTAAAAAAAAGGAATAAGTTTTTGGATGAATGGAGTTACTTCCATACTTCTGGTGTTGTTAATAAATGATTTATATTGTTCATAATTAAGACCAAAGGGGCTGTGTCGTAATTAAGTTTTTACGGCGCAGCCTCTTTTTTAGTGCT